>SMVA01031950.1_pt1 | contig 15782 bp, 12 predicted proteins | sample 2456451 | NCBI WGS metagenome assembly SMVA01 (sample SAMN11095933, study PRJNA526329) | marine sediment metagenome | biome: Marine sediment; feature: Surficial sediment; material: Deep marine sediment; isolation source: Hadal surficial sediment | place: Pacific Ocean | collected 2014-05 | depth...
GATAAACATGAAACCGGGAAGATAAAAGGGCTGGATCTGCTGGCCGATGCCGGTCCCGAGAATGTTGGTGGGCCCCACCTGAATACCAGCCAGTCGCTGTTGGAGCCCAAGAGCGGGTAGACGGGACACCAACAGGAGCACCGCCACCAGCGCATAGGGAGACCAGGCTCTGCTAATCGTCATCTTTGAACGTAGGGCCTCCTTGCTCGGGTGGATCGATCCCATCCAGGCAGAGTTCCAGTTCTCCCGGGGAGGAAAGTCCCAGGTTTCCCGAGGGACCAACCAGCCTTTCCGAGTGGCAAAGATGACGATGATCAGGCCGATGGAGGATCCCACGATGGAAGGAAATTCAGGGCCCAGAAAGTAAGCGCACAGAAAGTAGGGAACGGTGAAACTGAGCGAGGCGAAAAGTGCAAACTTCCACACTTTGAGACCTTCCCTGAAGCTTCGTTTGGCACCGTAGAAACGGGTCAGCATGGCCGATAAAAAAAGGGGAATCAACGTCCCCGTGAGGGCGTGAATGGCTGCCACCCGGATCGTGATCTCATCCAGAAATTCTCCATATTCCATTCCCTGTGAGAGAAGATAGTCTCGTACCAGGGTCGAGTCGAGTCCCCCGGAGACCCCGATGAGGATGGGAGTTCCTGCGGCACCGAATGAGACCGCAGTACTTTGGATGATCAGTCCCACCATCACGGCAGCCATGGCGGGAAACCCCAGGGCCAGTAGCAGAGGGGCGCAGACAGCAGCAGGGGTGCCGAATCCAGCCGAGCCCTCAATAAAACTGCCAAAAAGCCAACCGATAATGATGGCTTGGATGCGCCGGTCAGGGCTGATTTGGACAAAGGCCTCTCGGATCGAGTTGACCGCTCCACTCTGAGTCAGTGTGGCCAGTAAAAGTAGCGCACCGAAAATGATGTAAACCAGGGATACAGCAAGGATAAGCCCCTGCAGGCTGGCCGCAACAATCACCGGAAACTGAACTTTCCAGGCCCCCCAGGCGATCAGTAGAGTCACGCCATAAGCAATGGCCATAGCGTGCTTGGCAGGCATTCGAAAGCCGACCAGTAGCACCCCTATGGTCAATAGGGGAGTCAGAGCCAGAAGGCTGAGCAATCCAAGGTTGTCTTGTGACAAGATCCTGGAAGTCTAACAGTCCAGAAGAGGAATCGGTAGGTGCGAGGGTGGGTTCTACTCCCCCAAAACCGGATTGCATGTTAGGCTTTTCTCATGGGGAGAATACTTACCCTTATCGTTCTTTTGTGCACCGTTTGCCCCCTTGAGGGAGGCAGAACTTTGCGCATAGGCGGCAAGGACTTTTCCTTTTCCATTACTGAGCCCGAGGGTTGGACGATTGATTTTGCGGCCGCCCAACAGATTGCCAACTTTGTGATGTACCCCATGAACACCACCTGGCGGGAGTCTGATGTCGTTGCTTTTGCCCGCTTTGCACCCAAAGGGTCCCAAGAGACCCTGGAGGTGTTTCTGGAAAACAACCTGAAGGAATTTCAGGAGCGCTGTCCCTTCTACGAAACCGGGGATGTGAAGCTGGAATTGAGAGGAGAGCAGACCTTTGTGGCAAAAGCCCTTCACTGTCCGAGTATGCGGCACGAGATTGTTGCTGTGACCGAGGTTCCAGGTTTCTTTATCACCTTTGTCCTCTCTTCGGATCAGAGGGATCGGCTCCAGAGTGCTCTTTCTCCCTTCCGAGAACTGCTCTCCTCCTTTCTCTGGGTTCCCCGCAAATCTGAAAGCGAACCGTCGGTCGAGGACAAGCGGTAACCTGAGGGCTGGCCCGCGGCCCTGACTGCGTCTTACCATGATGAGCAGGCGCCAGCGTTAGTATTTCTTGACGGTCGAGTGTTGAAGGGCGGGTTGAATTTGCTCCATGATTTCGGCGATGTGAAAGTATTGATTGAGCACGTAAAAGTGAATCCCTGCAACGCCGTGGGCGAGTAGATCCTGGGCCTGAGCAACGGTGTGGCGGATACCGATTTCGTGGACTTTCTTCCGGTCATCGCCTGCCTGAGTCAGCTTGCGAAGGAGTTCCGTGGGAATACTGGAGCCGCACATTCGGGTAATCCGCTTGATCTGCTCTCCATTCAAGATCGGCAACAGTCCGGGGACGATGGGTTGCTTGATGCCGACCGCTCGACATCGAGCCACGAAATCATAAAAGAACCGGTTTTCATAGAAAAGCTGGGTGATGATCAGATCGGCACCAGCATCTACTTTTCTCTTTAGATGATTCAGATCGGTTTCGAAATCGGGTGCTTCAATGTGTTTCTCCGGGTAACCGGCTACGGCAATCCCGAACCCCCCGAATTCCCGGATATGCTCCACCAACTCATTGCCGTACCGATAACCTCCCTTGAGTGGCTTGAATTCCGTTTCTCCTTGAGGGGGGTCTCCACGCAGGGCCACGATGTTCTCAATGTTCTCCTTGCGGATGTCGTGCAGGAGTTGGCCGATTTCCTCGCGGGTGCTTCCGACGCAGGTGAGATGATGTGCGACTTCTTTTCCATAGGTATTCCGAATTTCGGAAACCACTTGTAGGGTACGGTCTCGGGTCGTCCCTAATGCTCCGTATGTCACCGTCAAGAAGGACGGTTTTAAGGCGATCAGTTTAGGTAGCCGCTCTTCGAGTGTGTCCATGCCCAGATCGCTGTGAGGCGGGAATAACTCGAAGGAAACCACGGGATCGCCGCTGGCGTAAAAATCAGGAAATTTCATCCCCGCTCATCATACCAAGATGCAAGGCCCTTTGCGGCAATCGATTTTTCCATGTATTCTCCAGAATTCCAATGCGAATTTTGATCTTGGGCGGCGGCGCTGTGGGGGCTCTGGTGGCACGGCGCCTGATACGAGAGAAAAACGAAGTCGTCATCGTGGAAGACAGCGAGGAGCGGTGTGTCGAACTCGAGGAAATCCTTGATGCCAAGATCATTCGAGGGAACGCCAGCAGCATCCGTGTCCTGAAAAAAGCGGGTCTTGGTGAGGCGGAGATGCTCATCGCGGTGACCAACAGCGACGAGGCCAACCTTCTGGGGTGTCTGATTGCCCAGGTTCACTCGGAGATCAAAATCAAAGTGGCCCGCCTTCGCACCCATGAGGTGGATCACTGGCAATCCATTTGCAGCAGTGAAATCCTGAATATTGACTTGGTGATCCATCCGGATCGTGAGACCGCCGACCGCATCCTGCGAGTAGTTGGCCTACCCGGAATTTCAGAAATCCTGGATTTTGCCGAAGGAAGAGTGAAATTAATCGGAACCAACGTCACCCAGGACAGTTGGGTGGTGGGTAAGAGCATGGCCGACCTGGAGAAAAGTGGGCCTCCCAAGAATTCTCTGGTGGCCATGGTCTTCCGAGGGCAACAGGTCATCGTTCCCCGAGGAGAGGATCGACTCCGAGTTGGGGATCACGTTTACATCGTGCTCCCCGCCGACAAGATGTCTGAAACCCTTGAGTTTATGGGTATTCCGGAAGCCAGCCGGGTCAAACGCGTCTTCATCCTGGGGGGCAAGCAAATCGGCATCGAAGTCGCTCTGCAACTGGAGGAAATGGGTGTTCAGGTGAAACTCTTTGAACGTGACCTGGCTCGCTGCGAGAAGATTTCCGGCCTGGTGGAAACCACCGTGGTGGTCCATGCTGACGGGAGCGATCAGCAAACCCTGGTGGAGGAAAATATTGAGGGCATCGACGCTTTTCTGGCACTGACGGGAGATGATGAGGAGAACATTATCGCATCACTGCTGGCCAAGCGTATGGGAGCTCGAAAAGCGATCGCCCTGGTGAATCGGCTGGACTTTGTACCTATGGCGCAGTTGTTGGGGATCAACTCGATCTTCAGCAGCCGGCTGGTGGTGGTCGATCGAATCCTGCAGTTTGTTCGCAAGGGGCACGTCCTTTCGGTGACCACCTTACGTGAAGAAGGGGCCGAAGCCATCGAGCTGGTGGCCACCCCCGGGGCACGATTTTTAGGAAAGCAGCTGAAGGATCTCCATCTACCTCGCGGTGCGATCGTGGGAGCCATCGTGCGGCCGTCCGGAAAAGTGATCATCCCCCGGGGCGATGCCATCATCCAGGCGGGGGACCGGGTCATCTTCTTCTGTTTGGAACACTTGGTGCCCGAACTCGAGTCGGCTTTTATTGCTGATCTTGGAAGAGGAAAGGCTTGATCCGTTGGCGCAATATTCTGCAAATCGCGGGATACTTTATCCTGGCCCTGGCAGCGAGTTTGGGCCTGGTCGTGCTCTTTGCCCTTGTCCATGACGATGACGGTTTCGATTCGCTGGTTCTGGCCCTACTGATTGCAGTGGGTCTGGGAGGATCTCTCTGCCTTGCTTGTCGCTGTTCTCCCCGGCAAATCTCCAACCGGGAAGGAATTCTGCTGGTCATCATCACCTGGGTTGCTGCCGGCGTGGTTGGGGCCTTACCCTTTTACTTCTCGCCCCACTTTGGAAATTTCACCGATGCCTTTTTTGAGTCGATCTCCGGGTTCACCACCACCGGAGCTACCATTTTGGAGGACATCGAAGCCCTGCCCAGGAGCCTGCTTTTATGGAGATCCCTGACTCACTGGATCGGAGGAATGGGGATTATTCTATTGGGAATCGCCATACTTCCTCTTATCGGTACCGGTGGGATGGAGCTTTATCGAGCAGAGTTCTCGGGTGCCCGCTCTGAAAGACTGACTCCCCGAATCGCCGAGACTGCGTTGGCGCTGTGGAAGCTCTACCTGGCCTTTAGTCTGGCTGAATTTCTTGCCTTATGGGCGGCAGGGATGGATTATTTTGATGCCATCTGCCATACCTTCTCCACCATGGCGACGGGGGGATTCTCTACCCGAAATGCCAGCATAGAAAGTTTTGCCAGCCCCACCATTGAATTCATTATCATCTTTTTCATGGTGGTGGCAGGTATTAATTTCACGCAGCACTATCGCCTCCTGATGGAGCGGCGACCCAGGGCTTTTTTCACAGATTATGAGACTCGATTCTACTTTGTGCTCCTGGCCACCGCCACGGCTGCCGTAACCTACACCCTTAGCTTGAGCTCCCCTAACTTTTTTGAGGCCATCCGGGTTGCTCTGTTCCAGGTGGTGTCGATCATGACCACCACAGGCTTTTCCTCGGCCAATTTCGGGCTGTGGAGTCCTTTCGCCCAATTGGTGCTCTTGGCCTTGATGTTTGCCGGCGGTTGCACCGGGTCAACGGCCGGAGGGATGAAAGTAGCCAGGATATTTCTGCTTTTTCGGGTGGTGGCGCGTGAATTTCGGCGCATTGTGGAGCGCCGGGGGATTTTTGCTATTCGCTTCAACCGAGAAGCGGTGAGCGAGAGCACGGTTCAGAGCCTTCTCAACCTGGTCTACATCGCTTTCTTGATCAATTTCGGCGCCTGTATGGCCCTCACAGCTCTAGGCGTGGATGTGTTCACGGCCATCTCAGCGGTTGCCGCCTCTATGTTTAACATTGGGCCCGGGCTGGGTAGTGTCGGCCCCTCCGAAACTTATGGGCATCTGCCCCATTTGGCGAAGTGGGTGTTGAGCTTTTGCATGCTGGCGGGACGACTGGAGTATTACACCTTACTGGTCTTGTTCACGGGAGCCTTCTGGAGGAAGTAAGCGCTTCCTCCTGTTCCTTGACCATTTTCCTGCGGAGGTTCTGTTTCTGGTCCAGCAACTCCTTGATCTTATCGGAGTCCGAGTGTTCCTTTTCTTCCGCTTTGATTTCCTCCTGCAGTTGACGGATGAGGCGCTCGTCCTTCATTCGTCTGAGTTCCTGGACGCTGCTTCTGATGTCTTCCTCTGACAAAGGAAAGTCCGCCGATCGCAGGGCCATTTCCTCGATGAGGTTTCGATCCGTCCCTTCGCTGATGATCTCTCTCAGACGGATCGTGGTGATTTCCGTAGCTTGTTCCTTGAGCTGAAAGATGCCCTGGAAGATCCTTTCGGTTCGCAAGCCTTCGAAGAGTTCCGGTTCCAGCTGCTCGAAGGTGCTGGCAGCCCATTGCTCCTCCAGCATGGCCACCAGCAAAATGTTTTCAGCCCGCGTGCCTTGCTCGACCGGGACCGAATAGTCGAAGCGGGGGGTCTCCCTTTTCCGAGCAGGCATTTTTCTCATTTCCAATCGGAGCAGGCTCTCATCAAGTTGCAGTCGAGAAGCGATGCGGGTGACATACTCCGCCCTTTCGATGGGATTGGGGATCTTCACCAGATAGGGCAGGATGTGCGAGACCACCTCCTGCTTCCCCTTGGGGCTAAAGGGATCTCGTTGTTGACTCATGAACTGGGAGAGAACAAAGTCCAGGTAAGACTGCGAGGATTTGAGTTTCTCCCGGTAGGCTTCAGTCCCTTGTTTTCGAAGGAAGACGTCCGGGTCTTCCCCGCTGGGAAGTTGCAGGACATTCACCCGGAAGCCCTGTTCCAGGAAAAGGTCGATGGAGCGCAGCGTAGCTGCTGTTCCTGCTGAATCGGGATCGTAATTGGTGATCACGTTGCGGGTATAACGACCCAAAACCTTGACCTGACTTTCCGTCAAGCTGGTACCCAGAGAAGCGACAACATTACGGATCCCGAAGTGAAAGGGGATGATGCAGTCAAAGTAGCCCTCCACGATGATGGCGAAGTCGCGCTTTCGGATCTCGTTGCGGGTCAAATCCAGCGGGTAAAGATTACGGCTTTTGCTGTAGAGTGGCGTTTCCGGGGAATTCAGATATTTGGGGATGCCATCTCCCAGGATTCGTCCTCCAAAGGCGATGGTTTTCCCTGAGAGATTATGAATGGGAAACATGATACGGTTGCGGAAGTTGTCGTAATACCCACCGGAATTTCCTTCTTTGATCAGACCGCAAGCCAGCACATCTTTGACATCGAAACCCTGACCTGTGAGTTCCTGCAGGAGGTTTTGTCCGGCAGGAGCATAGCCGATGGAGAACTGATGGATCGTCTCCTGGGTAATCTGGCGGTCCTTGAGATAGGCAAGTGCGTCTTTCTTTCCTTCCAGGCGCCGGGAGAAGAAATGGGTGGCAATTTCCAGAATCTTCAAGAGCTGCTGGCGTCGTACACTCTCGGCTTCGCTCTTTTTCGTAGAATGGGGCAGGGGAATGCCCTGGCTTTCAGCCAGTTGGTGTATGGACTCAGGGAAGGTCAGATTTTCCATCAGCATGATGAACTTAAAAATGTCTCCCCCCGCTTGGCATCCGAAACAATAGAAAATCTGCTTGGCCTCGCTGACCGTAAAGGAAGGGGTTTTCTCATTGTGAAAGGGACAGAGCGCCCCGTAATCCTTGCCTTTCTTTTGCAAACGGACGTATCCGCCCACTAAATCCACGATGCTGATACCGTTGCGGACCTGTTCAATGAAGGTATCGTCGAATCTCATTCGTTATGGGTCTGCAGTTTACGGTCTGGGGTCTGCGGTCTGCGGCGATTGATCAAACTGGCCAGGTAACCGGCCCCGAAGCCATTGTCGATATTGACTGTCGCCACGTTGGCCGAGCAGCTGTTGAGCATCCCCAGCAGGGCCGCCAGGCCTCCAAAGGAGGCTCCATAGCCGATGCTGGTGGGAACGGCGATAATGGGAAGATCGACCAGGCCCCCCACCACGGTGGGTAAGGCTCCCTCCATGCCAGCCACCACGATGGCGACCGTACACGATTGAAGAACTTCTCGCTGAGCCAGGATCCTGTGCAATCCGGCCACCCCCACGTCGTAGCTGCTGACCACTTCGTTCCCCATGAATTGGGCGGTCACCAGTGCTTCTTCAGCTACCGGGATGTCTGCGGTACCGGCGCTAAAGACGCCTATTTTACCTCTTCCTTCCGGGGGCGGTTCAGGGTTGATGGTCACGGCCTGGCAATGGGGGTGGTACTCGCAGAATTCGTAGCGGGGTTGCAACTTTTCAAAAACCTCCAAGCCGGCGGAGGTGATGAGAATGTTCGGATTCTTGCTGAGGGAAGCCGCTGTAATTTCTATGATTTGCTGGGTGGTTTTTCCCCTTCCGAAGATGACTTCGGAAACGCCGTGGCGCAGACTGCGATGGTGGTCCACCTTGGCAAATCCAAGGTCCTGGAAGGGTAGATCCTTTAGAAACGAGAGGACCTGCTCCTCATCAATCCTCCCAGCCTTGAAATCCTTGAGCGTCCTTTTCAGACCTTGTGGGGTCATCTCCCCTAAGTGCCTCTAACCGGGAATTAGCTGCCACCCTCTTCTTGGAGAACCGCTCGCCGACTGAGTCTGATTTTACCCTGATCATCGACGTTGAGCACCTTGACCAGGAATTTATCCCCCATCCGGACCTCTGTTCGGATGTCTTGAATGTGCTCCTCGGAAATTTCAGAAATATGCAACAGCCCTTCGGTCCGAGGTAAAATCTCCACAAAAGCACCGAAATCCACTACCTTCTTCACCTTTCCCATATAGTTCTTGCCAATCTCAGCAGTGGCGGTGAGTTCTTTGATGAGCTCTATCGCTCTTTCGGCAGCCTCACCGCTAGAGGAAGCAATCTTGATGGTGCCGTCATCCTCAATATCGATTTTGACTCCGGTCTCTTCAATGATGCTCCGGATCATCTTTCCTCCGGGCCCAACCACCGCACCGATTTTGGAAACCGGGATGTTCATGGTAGTGATTTTGGGAGCAAAGCTGGAGATGTCGGAACGAGGTTTGGCAATCGCCTCGGCCATCTTTTCCAGAATGTGCAAGCGGCCCTCTTTGGCCTGGGCCAGCGTCTCGGACAGAATTTTCCCCGTTACCCCTGTGATTTTGATGTCCATTTGCAGCGCCGTGATTCCCTCGGCCGAACCCGCAATCTTAAAGTCCATATCCCCGTAATGATCTTCAAAACCGGCAATGTCCGAGAGAATGGCGTAATCGTCGCCTTCTTTGACAAGTCCCATGGCAATCCCTGCAATGGAGGTGCTTATGGGAACCCCGGCATCCTGAAGGGCCAGCACAGCTCCACACACGGTGGCCATTGAAGAAGAACCGTTGGATTCGAGAATATCGGAAACCACACGAATGGTGTAGGGGAAGTCCGACTCGTTGGGCAGGACCGTCGAGATGGCTCGTTCTGCCAGCACTCCATGCCCAATGGAGCGGCGAGAGGGTCCACGTAAAAAGGCCACTTCACCCACGCAAAAAGGCGGGAAATTATAGTGAAGCATAAAGGATTTGGAGGATTCTCCGGTAATGTCATCCAGTCGCTGCACATCTTCACCCGTGCCCAGTGTGACCGTGACCAGGGCCTGTGTTTCCCCTCGGGTGAAGAGCGCCGAACCATGAGCTCTGGGCAGCAACGAGACCTCCCCGGAAATGGCTCGAATCTTGTTAAAGGCCCGTCCATCCAGGCGCTGCTTTTTTTCCAACAGCGAACGCCGGAACATTTTTTCCTTCAGCTGATCGAACAAAGCCTTGACCTGAGCACCTTTCTCCTCGTCGTCCGCGGCAAGTTCTTCGACCAGTTCCTTACGGCAGGCTTTCATCTTTTGCTCGCTGGCCGCCTTGTCTTGAGTGTGAAGGGCATCCTCAACGTTCGAGGTTGCCTTGTCCTCGACCCGTCGCGCCAGCTCAGGATCAAACGTCACCGGCTCAACCGTGCGTTTGGTAATGTTTAGACGGCTGCCTAATTCTTTGATGGAGTCGGTAATCCGGCGGACGGCCTGATGACCGTATTCTATCGCCTCCACGATCTGATCTTCCTTGACCTCGCGACCCATCGCCTCCACCATCACGATCGCTTCCTGGGTGCCGACAACGATCATATTGAGATCGCTGGTTTCCAACTGTGGATAGGTCGGATTGGTCACGAACTGACCGTCGATGCGGCCCACCCGCACGGCACCGATTGGATTCAGAAAGGGGATGTCGGACAGGTACAGTGCAGCCGAGGCTCCATTGATGGCGATGACATCCGGATTCACCTCGGGTTCGGCGGAGAGAACCATGGCGATGATCTGTGTTTCACAACGGAAGTTCTCTGGAAAGAGCGGCCGCACCGGACGATCGATTAAACGGCAGGTCAGGATCTCCTTTTCCGTCGGTCTTCCCTCTCGTTTAAAAAAGCCTCCCGGGATCTTCCCGGCGGCGTAGTTGTTTTCTCGGTAGTCACAGGTCAGGGGGAAAAACGAAAGTCCTTCCCTAGGTTCTGCGTCAGAACATGCCGTCACCAGAACCGTGGTATCTCCGTAGCGAAGAAATGCAGCACCATGCGCTTGTTTTGCTACTTTACCGATCTCAATGGAGAGTTCGCGGTCTCCCAGAGAAAGGCTGACTGTTTCACTCATTTTCGATGTATTCCTCCAACATAAATTGATTTGGTCAAATTCTGCCGATTTCTGGAAACTCGTTTACCCAGAAGAAGACAGCTAATGTAATGTCCAGCCCGGATGATGCATAAATTCTCTACTGCATCGCCGGCGCTTCCGCCGCTTCGTGACGAGAACCGATGCATCATTCGGGCTAGAAAAAAGAGGACCCTGTTTACTGACCCGCAAAGAATATGAGTTCGGCAGCGCGATTTCTTTTCTTGCTGGGATCAATCTTATTTGCGGATTCCCAACCGCTCGATGAGTCCCTTGTAGCGGCTGAACTCCGTTCTCTTCAAGTAAGCTAGCAGCCGGCGGCGCTGACCCACCAGTTTGAGCAGGCCGCGGCGAGAGGAGTGGTCCTTTTGATGGGTTTTCAAGTGTCCCGTCAAGTATTGGATTCGCTCAGTCAGTATGGCAACCTGCACTTCGGGCGAACCCGTATCCTTCTCGTGCAGTTGGTAGTCTGAAACGATCTCACCCTTCTTCTCTTTGACTAAGACCATGGCTGAACCCTTATTCGACGTCGAAAGACAGCCAATCTAACAGAAAAAGGCTACGAAGTAAATGCCTGGAAGCCCCGCTAGCGGGGATTGTTCATAGGCTCTCGTTAAGAAGTGAGGAAAACGCCGGCCTGAGTGCGTTGCGCCGCTTGCGGGTCGCGGAAACGCAGTCGGTGCAGCACGCCGGATGGTTTCGCTGCTGCAGTAGAGAATCTATGAATAGTCCCCGCTAAAGAGCCTTTGGGTGGGAGGATCGGTAAACCCGCATCAGTTCTTTGATGGACAGATGGGTGTATTTTTGAGTCGTGGAGAGATTCTCATGCCCAAGCAATTCCTGAATGCAGCGAAGGTCAGCCCCGTTATTCAGCAGGTGAGTGGCAAAGGAGTGACGAAAAAGGTGAGGGTGCACGTCCAGGAGCAAGGCGCTTTTTTTAATGTACTCCTTCAAGTTTCTCTCAACGGATCGAGCGGAGATCCGTGAGCCGCGAAGATTCAAAAACAGGGCATTCGGTTCCCGAGCCGTTCTTTGGCGACGAAGCAAAGCCCCCCGCTTTTCCATATATCGGCGAAGGGCCTGCTCAGCCTTTTTCCCGAATGGAACCAGCCGCTCCTTCTTACCCTTTCCATACACTTTCGTGATTTGTTGTTCCAGCGAAAGATCTTCCAGGTTGATTCTCACCAATTCACCGACCCGCAGACCACTGGCGTAAAGCAGCTCCAGGATGGCCCGATCTCTGATTCCCCGGGCGGTGCTGGGATCGGGCAGCTCCAAGATCGTTTCCACTTCCCGAATGGTCAGAAAACGGGGTGTTCGCTCCGGTTGTCGGGGGCTGTGAACCAGGCGGGCCGGATTGGCGGGAACTTTCCCTTCGTTGTACAAAAAGCGGAAGAAAGATCGGATGGCTGCCAGCTTGCGGGCAATCGAACTCTTGGCGTTTCCTTTCTGGTGCAGGTGCCCCAGAAAATCGCGAATGCTGATGTGGTCGATTTGGCGGAGGTGGAGGCGGGCGTCTTTCCCTCCTCGTGTCAGGTATTGATAAAATTCGAGAAGATCACTCCGGTAATTTCTCAGAGTATGAATTGAATAATTCCTTTGAAACTGGAGGTATTCTAAGAAAAGCTCAATGTGTTCCTGCATGGGTCAAATGATTATCCCATAGGTCAACCCACAGTTGGCGGCGCTCCTCTCCCCCCTGACTTCCAGGCAGGGGGCCAATCGACCTCTTGCTCCACCCCGTGTCCCGAGCTAAGATGCGCTCATTGATGGTCAAGAAGGGGAGGCCGGACAAAAGATCAAAGACCCGCAGCCAGGCTGCTGGGGGCGGCGGTGGTGCCTTGCCAAGCGGCGAATTGATCGGCCCTTTCGATCGGACGCTCCTGTATCTGGCCGTATTCCTGACCGGTGCCGCCATCATGATGATCGAGGTGCTGGGTACCCGCATACTGGGGCCGTTTTACGGGGTTGGCCTGTTTGTCTGGTCGTCCTTGATCTCGGTGACGCTGATCGCCTTGGCACTGGGTTACTATCTGGGTGGGATCGCGGCGGACCGGGCCAAGCGGTTTCAACTGTCCCACGGCATCGCTTTGGCGGCACTGGCGACGGCACTGATTCCCGTATTCAAAACACCGGTTCTACTCCAGACCAACGCTTTGGGTGTCCGCGCTGGGGCGTTCACCAGCGCCCTGCTGCTCTTTTCCGTTCCTCTCACACTGCTGGCCATGGTTGGGCCCCGTGTCATCAAGCTGTGCACGAGCCGACTGGAGAGCGTGGGCCGTTCTGCAGGCTCGGTCTATGCTTTTAGCACCGTTGGCAGTGTCCTGGGCACGCTGGTGCTGGGATTCTTTCTTCTGCCCATGATGGGAACGCGCACCATCCTCTATGGAGTGAGCGTCGGGTTGCTCGTTTTGGCGGCCGTGCTGGCCCTTTACGAGCGGGCCAGAAGGAACACATTGGGATTACTCGTTCTCCCTTTCGTCTCCCTTGCAATCGCAGGGCTTCTTTTCTTCTTGGGGGGAGACCGGTTGCCGAGCACGCCCGGCTTCACGACGGTCTATGAAGCCCAGAGTATCTACGGCAGGGTTCGGGTGGTCGATGAGAGTGAGCGCCAAATACGCTGGCTCCTGTCCGATTCTTCGACCATCGGCGCCATCGATCTGAGGACAGGGGAACCCGAGTTTCCCTATCTGTACATTCTGGAAGCGCTGCCCCGCTTTCATCCGCGGGGACGAAGCGCGTTGCTCATCGGTCTGGGCGCCGGCCAGCTCCCCAAGCTCCTGGGCAGGTACGGAATCGAAACCGATTCGATCGAAATCGATCCCGAGGTAGCGCGTGCTGCCAAGGACTACTTCGGTTTTAATCATCCCGGCCGGCTGATCCTGGGGGACGCACGCTACGAGGTTCGGCGGCTCAGAAAAAAGTACGATTTCATCATTCACGATTGCTTCAGCCGCGGCGTGGTCCCCGCCCACCTGCTGAGCGTGGAGATGCTCCAGGACCTGCGCTCGCTTCTCAACGACGGCGGCATACTGGCACTGAACTTCTACGGCTATGCAGAGGGCCCGCAAGCGCTGCCGGCAGCCGCGGTAGCCAAAACCATTGAAGCGGTCTTTCCCTTTCACCGCGTCTTCGTTTCGTCACTCCAAACAGAGTTGACGGATCACGTCTTCTTTGCCTCCACAGAGCCGGTCGAGTTCAAAGCCGATAAAGTGGACATCGCCCCCTCCCCGCTTGGAAAGTTGATGCTGGACAACCTGTTCAGATACGAGCATAAGATCAGCAGCGACCAGGGCTTCGTGATCACCGATGATTTCAATCCGTTGGACAGCATGCAGGTGAGAAAAGCGGAGATCTACCGGCACCAGGTGCTCTCGGATATCAGTGCCGATCTGCTGGCCCGCTGAAGAGACTTTGGGGATTGTCCCCAAACTCTCCCATTGCCTTTAAGTCCCCGAAACTCTAGTATCTTAGGACATTCTTCTGTTCAGTCTCAAAATAGGAGGGAGCACCGCCATGAAACTTCAAAGAAGAGCTTTTTTCAAGCAATCTGTGGCCGGTCTGTCAGTTTTACCTTTCTTCACATCGACAAAGTCTTATGCGGCCCCCATGGGAAAGGCCAGATTTGTCGATGTCGATGGGATCAGAACCAGCTACTTTGAAGGGGGAAGCGGAGAGCCTATGGTGCTGGTTCACGGCGGTCACTTTGGTTCAACGGTTTCTGCGAATTGTTGGAGGCCCATCTTTGATCATCTGGCCTCCCACTTTCATGTGTATGTGGTGGACAAGCTGGGCCAGGGCTATACGGATAACCCCGAGAGCGACGCCCACTACTCGATGGAGGCAGTGGTCCAGCACCTCTATCAGTTCATGAAGACATTAGGCGTCCAGAATGTCCACCTGGTGGGCCACTCCAGAGGGGCTTTGCCCGCTGCAGCTGTTGCCACAGAGCACCCGGAGATGGTCGAGAACCTGATCCTGTTCAATAGCAGGACCCTGGCCCCGGACGATCCTGCAGCAGATCGCAGGCCTCGAGCCGCGGCTCCGCCTCCTGCAGCAGCGCCTTCCCCGCCGACCCGGGAATCCATACGTCAGTCCCTGTTGTCCAACCCCAGCGTATTCCATAAAGAATACGTGACCGATGATTACGTTGAGGCGGAACTCCGGGTGGCCTTGCTTCCCAAACGCAAGGAAGCCGAGAAAAGAATGCTGGAGCTGACCGCTCGCTGGGTCGAGCTCAACCCGGAGAAGGTGAAGGAGAACCCCAGGATGGGGGGAAGGTGGTGGTACGACGGGGTGAAGCGTGAAACCCTGGAGGGGATGAAGGCGGGCCGCTTGAAGGCCCCGACCTTACTTCTCTGGGCCCACAATGATCCGCCTGGCGCTCACACTTTCGGGATCAGTCTTTACAACATCATCAGCGGGGTGGTGGAAAGAACCCAGCTGCACGTGTTCAACCATTGCGGGCACTACGCCTTCCAGGAATATCCGGGTGAGGTGACCGAGCAAATGGTCAGTTTTATCAAGGGGTAAGGACGGAACGGATTCGTTAAAAGGGGCTTCCTTCTAGGTTTTCAACAGCCTTTCTCAGCCAGGCCGTGAACCGTTCTGGCTCCTCGGTCAGCTCCTGAACCAGCTGATTCCAGGTCACCCATCTAAACTCGTAGATGTGGTCCGGGTTTGGATGCAAATCTTCGTCATACTTTCCCGTCAGTAAAACGCAGTATTCATTCTCACATCGGTTCTTGTCTCGCTCCAGATAGGTGAAGTCCAGCACTCGGTGTAAAGGCGCCTCGATCCCCCACTCGGCTTTTAAACAACGGAGTCCGCTTTCCTCGTAGGTCTCGTCGCTGCCATCCAGGTGCAGCGGATGGGTGGCGCCTGTTAGATCCCAAAGATTATCGAAGAGGTCGTGCTTTCTCTTTTGAAGCAGGACTTCAGCTTGACTGTTGTGAAGGAGTATGGCCATCCCCCTGTGTAAAAGGCCGTCGCCCGAATGGCAAGCACTCCGGGAAGCGTAGCGGACGATATGGTCCTCATCATCCACCACAATTAAAGTCTGTGGCTTCTGCCCCCATCCCGTGTGTTCAACGCTCGCGGGTTCCCCGCTAACGGGTTTTCCACTCGACTCCTCTCCTCTAGCCTTCTCCATTGTCTTTCTCGTATCTACCCAAAAGCATCTTCCACATTGGCCGGACTAAGGTTTGTAAAGGAACGGCAAAGCCATGATTCCCACACCCATAAGAGTGATGAACAAGATGTTAGATACAAGATAGGGGAGAAGGCAAAGCGCAACACCGCTCAGAAGTGCAATGCCGTGCTTTTGTTTCCTGCCATAGATCAAGTACCCCATGCCGATCGAACCAAAGATCAGACCCAAGAAAAGAGTTGTGGTGTTCACGATCTGGTTAGTCTTTCGCCGTTCATCCTAGCCCGGATTATGCACAGTTTGTCTACTGCAGCAATGCCCGTGCGCC
>SMVA01336621.1_pt1 | contig 15775 bp, 15 predicted proteins | sample 2456451 | NCBI WGS metagenome assembly SMVA01 (sample SAMN11095933, study PRJNA526329) | marine sediment metagenome | biome: Marine sediment; feature: Surficial sediment; material: Deep marine sediment; isolation source: Hadal surficial sediment | place: Pacific Ocean | collected 2014-05 | depth...
ACGGTCGTGCGGTCGATCGTGATCAGGACCGTAATGTGCAGGCTGGCGTAACGCGCCCAACCGGCCTGCACGTCCTGATGGGCCTCGAACCCGCCACCACCGGGCAGTTTGAAATTAATTTTGTCCTTGAACAGAACCGCCGGTTCGCCGAATAACTGCGCACAAACGCCCTGCATCTTCGGCCCGGTCGCGAGCGCGCGGAACTCGTCGTGATACGGCAACACGTTCTCGATCCGGTTCAGGATACGTTTTCCCTCGTCGGTCAGGCTGTCTTCGAAATACATCATGTGCCGGCCCGGCGTTTCGGGCCAGTTCTGGGCCTCGTCGGTCCAGGCCGTGATGGCCGACATTTCCGCCGCTCCGAACAGGCGCTTTACTTCGACGAACCCATCACGGCGAAACGCCGCGATCTGCTCGGCATTCAATACGGCCGGCCGCTCTTCAATCTTCATATTCACTTTATTCAAGCATCCTATCCTTTTGTTTTAAAATACTTTTATGATGAGTATCGATTCCCGGTCTCGATCATCTCATCGGTCCCGATCAACGCATTGACCTGCTGGAAATCGAACATGCGGTCCAGGATACCGGCCGTCGTGCCATCCCGACGCAGCGCCTCGAGATAGTCGGCGCCGGCGCGGCTCAATACGCGGACCATGGCCCCCGGAAAAATCACGAGTTTGAAACCCATCCGCCCCAGTTCTTCGGCACTGTGCAGGGGCGTTTTACCACCTTCGACCATGTTGGCCAATAAGGGAATACGTTGACCGAACGCCGCGCCGACTTCGTTTAGCATCGCGTCATCGAGCGGCGACTCGACAAAGAGAACGTCCGCACCGGCCTCGATATACGCCGCACCACGATCCAGCGCTTCCGCGAGGCCGATGACGGCGATCGCGTCAGTCCGTGCAACAATCACCGTCGAGTCGTCGTTGCGGGCATCCAGCGCGGCCCGGATCTTGCCGCACATCTCAGCGACCGGGACGAGGCGTTTGCCTTCGAGATGCCCGCAGCGTTTCGGATCGGTCTGGTCCTCGAACTGGATCCCCGATGCGCCCATGCGTTCGAACAGACGCACGGTCCGCTGCACGTTCAGCGCGTTGCCGAAGCCCGCATCGGCATCGACGACCAGCGGTATGTCGATGCGCTCGCGAATGTTGCAGACCACGTCGGCGACCTCGGTCATGGTCGTGAATCCAAGATCAGGGCGGCCGAGCCGTGCGAACGAGACGCTGGCCCCGCTCAGGTAAGCGCAATCGAAGCCGGCCTGTTGCACGAGCAAGGCGGTCAGACCGTCATAGACACCGGGCGCAATCACGGGTTCGGTTCCGGCCAGCAATTCGCGCAAACTTGCGGCGTGAGACATGATTCAGTTCGCTCCCCTCTGTTTATCAAGGCGTTGTTGCAGGTATGGCATCAAACCGCCGGCGTTGATCATGGCCATGAGGTGTTGTGGCAGGCCCGTCACCACATAGTGTTTTCCGGTCGTCAGATTCTCGATTTCTCCCGCCATCGGATCGACGCGCAGTTCGTCGCCCGCGTTGATTTCCCCGGCCGCCGGAAAAACGAGTGCCGGCACGCCGAAACTCAACGCGTTTCGATAGAAGATCCGCCCGAACGACCGCGCGAGCACCGCGCCGACGCCGAGGTGCTGCAACGCCATCGGGGCCTGTTCCCGCGCCGAGCCGATACCAAAATTGTGTCCGGCCACGACGATGTCGCCGGGCCGCACACCGTCTGCAAACTCGGGATCAATGGTTTCCATGCAATGCTTCGCCATTTTCGCCATCGGGGCCTTGAAATACAGCCCGGGCGCCATGACATCCGTATTCACGTCGTCTCCGAAAACCCAGGATCTGCCGGTTATTGTACTCATTCGAGGAAGGTCCTTGGGTCCGTGATAAACCCCGCGACGGCCGCGGCCGCGACCGTGTAGGGCGAGCCGAGATAAACCTCGGCCGAATTCGCGCCCATGCGGCCTTTGAAATTTCGGTTCGTCGATGAGATACAGACTTCGTTCTCAGCCAGGATGCCGGCGCCGAGCGCCGCACACGCACCGCAGCCCGTCGGCAACAAGTAGGCGCCGGCCTGCGTCAGTATCTGCAGCGTACCATCGGCCGTGGCGTCGGCAATGACTTTGCTCGACGCCGGCGCGACGAGCAGTCGGGTACCGCGAGCGACCTTGCGGCCCTGCAGAATCTCGGCCACCATTTTCAGGTCACTGTGCTTGGCGCCTACGCAGGCGCCGATGTAAGCCTGATCGATTTTCGTATTTTCGTAATCACCGACCGGTCCCGAATTGGCCGGCGAATGTGGCGCCGCGATCTGGGGTTCGAGGTCGGCCGCGGAGAAATCGTGGATGGCGGCATAATCCGTATCGGCGTCACTGCACCAGTCGAGCGCGTCATCCGCCGGCGTGCCGCCGCCGGCCCGAATCGCATCGAGCGTAACGTCGTCGGGTGCGATGATGCCGGTCTCGGCACCGAGTTCGGCGGCCATGTTCGTCAACACGACGCGCTCGTTCATCGACATTTTTGCGACCGTGTCACCGCCGTACTCGATGACGTGAAACGCGTTATTGATGCCGAGTTCGCGGCACAACAACAACATGATGTCCTTCGCCACGACGCCATGGGCGAATTGCCCCGACCAGTTCACCCTGACGGTGTCCGGCACCTGCATCCAGATTTCGCCGGTCACGACGATGCCGGTCATCTCGATCGCACCGAAACCGGCCATGTAACAACCGAACGCGCCGCCGTTGCTCGAATGGGAATCGCCGCCGCACAGGAACATGCCGGGCTCGAGCAGGCCGTTCTCGGCCAGCACGACGTGCCCGATGCCCTGCATGTCGAAAAACCGCGGGATATCGAACGCCTGCACGAACTCGCGCGTGAGTTTCAGGATCGCGGCCGACTCGGCATCGACGGCCGGCACGAAATGGTCCGTCACCACGACGATCTTTTGCGGGTCCCAGACGCCGACGCCGAGCGTCTTCAGGCGCGGCCAGATGCGACGCGGCCCGCCCGAATCGAGCAACAACGCGAGGTCGACAGCGCAGGTCACCACCTCGCCCGGCATGACGGTCGCCTGACCCGCGGCGCGAGCAAGAATCTTCTGTGCCAGACTTAAGCCCACGCGAACACGACAGTCAGTTCAGGACGTCTTTGAGCTTCTCCGCGATCTCGGCCACCTTCGCGGGATCGGCCTGGCTGACCTCGGCGTAATCGTCGAAGCGCTCGGGCACTTTGATCAGCGCGTCGATGCCCATTTGCTCGGACTTGACAGCGAAACCGTGCGGGCCCTTCGGGGCCGACGGATCCAGGATCATGGCCTGCGCCGACCGGTTGATGATCGTGTCGCTATAGGGCTGGACGCGCGTCTGAATCGCCCACTCGACCGAGGTCAGGTCGTACGGGTCGACGTCCGGGCCGACGACGATGACGATTTTCGCGACGCGTCCCCAGCGGCCCTGCGCGCCCCAGACAGCGTTGAGCACGTACTTGCCGAAATACGGATGCGGCTTATCGGCGCCGTCGACACTGAGTTGCACGATGTAAGTCATGTTTTCCGTCACGACGACGTCCTTGACCTCGGGAATCTTTTGCTGCAGATCGGCCAGCACCTCGCCCTCGACCGGAATCAGCGCGATGTAGTTATGGTCGAACGGCGGCATCATCTCCATCGTGCCGTACCAGAGCGGATTGTTCCGGTGCGTAATGCAGGTCACGTCGATCGCCGGAAACACCTGGACCTTGTCGTAATAACCAACCGAATTCGAGTGCCAGCCGATGGTCTCGTCGTCGGAATCGGGCTGGATGACGGCCTCGATCACGAATTCGGCCGTCGCCGGCACCTCGAGATCGACAGTTTCGCACTGCACGAGATCGATCGGCTCGCCGCGCAGCCCGCCGGCGAACGCGAATTCATCCTGACCGAACGGCAGAGCGGTACACGCCGCGAGGTGAACGGCCGGATCGCATATGCAGGCCACGGCGATCTCGAGTGGCTTGCCCATTTTGCGAGCCTTGGCCAGGTGAAGGCCGATGTGGCTCGCCGGTGGGTTCCAGAACGCAAAGATCGACAATTGCTTCTTCTGGCGCTCCTCGGAATACGATCCACCGGTGGGGTGCTCCGCGTTCCAGAACTGCGTGAGACGGTACCAGCCGACGTTACGTTCGCCGGTCTCGGGGTCCTTGCTGACGACGACACCACCGCAGATATACGACGCGCCTTCCTTGCCAAACCACAGGTGCGGCAGATGCTTGTCGAGCGAAATCTCATCCTGCGGGATGATATTCTCCTTGCACAACGCTTCGCTCGCATCGATCGTGTTCGGCACGTGCCAGCTCGAAGGATCCGACAACACGCTCGCGTGTTTGCGTTTCGCGTCGAGCGGGTTTTTGATGCCGATGGTCATCGCCGTTCTTTCGCGCGTGCCGAACGGATTAAAAATAACCGGGATATCGGGCCGGTTATAGCCCTCGAGGTTATTCAGCATGAGCGCCGGGCCGTTGGTTTGCGCCAGGTGCCGCATGAGTGACTGAAGTTCATTCTTGCCGCGTTCGCAATTGAGCGCGATATCGACCTGCTTGAGCTGCCCGTCCTCTTCGAGCAGGCCCAAAAACTCGCGCATATCCTTGAAAGGCATCGGTTTATTATCCCCTGTTCTGGTGATTATTGGTGCGGGTCCCCGCGCGGGACCTGCACTTTATCATTAAAGCAAACCGGTGGCTGCACCGCGTCTGCGGTTATAATTTCGGCTTGAGCCGCAATGAAATTCAAATAATAAGTAATACTATCAATGATTTACATGTGAGATCGACTCATGTCTGATACCGAACGAAAAGTGGCCATCGTGACCGGATCGGCGACCGGCGTCGGCGCCGCGGCCGCAATCATGCTGGCCGAGCGGGGTTGCAATGTCGTCGTCAACTACACCCGCAGCAAGGACGAGGCCGAAGAAACCACCGAGATCTGCCGCTCGAAGGGTGCCGAAGCCATCACGGTGCGGGCCGACGTCTCGGACGACGATGATTGTAAAGCCATGGTACAGGCTGCCGTCGACCAATGGGGCCGGATCGACTACCTGATCAATAACGCCGCGCGCACGAAATTTAACCCCTACCCGAACCTCGACGGTATCGACAAGCAGGATTTTCTCGATATCTATGCCGTCAATGTCGTCGGCGCATACCAGATGATCCGCGCCGTCGTGCCGCACATGCGCAAGATCGGTCGAGGCGCGATCGTCAACGACTCGTCGATCGGCGGCGTGACCGGCATCGCATCGTCGATTCCGTATGCCGCCTCCAAAGCCGCACTGAATCTCATGACCAAATCGCTCGCACACGTGCTCGGCCCGGAAATCCGCATCAATGCCGTCGTACCGGGCATGATCCAGACGCGCTGGCTCAAGGGCGGCCTCGGCGACGAGGCCTACGAAGCCATGCTGACGAATACGGCCGCGAGCCTGCCACTGCGAGAAGTCGCGACGGCCGAGGATATCGCCGAAACGCTGATCTTCTTTCTCATCGGCGCGGGTTCACGCCTCATCACCGGGGAAACACTGATCGTCGACAGCGGCATTCACCTCGGCAAGTTGCCGCCCTATGCCGGCGGCGAGGAATAGCGCGACACGCACCGTTCGAGTCAGACAAAGTCCCGACGCCTTAGGTGTCAAACAGCCGGGCACTGGCAATTTCCGCGCCTTCGACGAGCGCAGCGAGTTTCGCGTAGACGACGTCCGCGTCGACGGCGCCAAATCCGGCGAACGTCGCGAAACCGCAATCGGTCCCGGCAATCACGCGCTCCCGTCCGACGATATCAACGAAGCGGCCGATGCGCTCGGCCACGAGCAGCGGATGTTCGATGAAATTCGTCGTGGAATCGATGACACCGGGAATCAGGATCTTGTCGCCCGGAATATCCGCATCCCGAAACACCGTCCACTCGTGGGCGTGGCGCGGGTTCGAAGTCTCGAACAACAAGGCCTGAGGCCTGGCCTTCAACGCGACGGGCAGCACGAGCTCCATCGGCACATCGCAGTGGTGCGGGCCTTCGTAGTTACCCCAGCAGATATGCAGCCGCAGCCGGTCCGCCGGTATCTCGCGCAGCGCGTGATTGAGCACCTCGATATGCAGTTCAGCCAGCCGCAGGAATTCCGCGTCGCTTTTGTCTCTGAAAATCGTATGCCGACCCATGCCGATATCGGGTGAGTCGATCTGCAACAGGAAACCGGCCGCGACGATGCCCTCGTATTCGACGCGCATCGCTTCACCGAGCGCCTCCAGATAAGCTTCATGGGTCGGGTAATATTCGTTCGGCTGAAACAGCGCGATGACCCCCGGCGACGCCGCGTTCATGAAGGCTTCGGTGACAGGTGTCTGCTCGATGGCATGTTGCAGGTTCGCGAGATCGGCTTGCAGCGGTGCGAGATCCTTGACGCGAATTTCGTCAACGCAAACCGGTGGCAAAAAAGTCGACCGCGTGCCTAGCGCAGCCCGTTTTTGCAGCACGCCCGGATAGTCGAGCAGATCCTGCGCCGGCTCGCGCTCCGCGCCGCCCTCGAATCCCGTCAGGCGATGCTGTATGTACGTCGAATAACTGATCTTGCTGAGCTCGCCGTCGCTGACGATATCCACGCCGACTTTGGCCTGGCGCGCCACAACGTCATCGACAGCTTCAGCAACGGTCACGGCGAGCGCGGCTTCATCCTCGAGCGTGCCCTCTTCTTTCGCGAACACACCGTCGGTCACGGCTGTGGTGCGGGGTAGACTGCCGACGTGTGATGTTAAAATTCGATGGTTACTCGTCTTCATTTCATCGTTTACTTTATCATCTAATCTACATGCCAAAAAATGTCGGAATCCTTTGCCTCGGTCTCATCGGCATGATCCTGAGCGGCTGCGGGGGGCTGGACGACAGTAAAGACCACGAAATAAAAAATGTGTTGATCATGCTGGTGGATACCCTGCGCGCCGATCATCTCGGTGCCTATGGCTACGATCGCGCGACCAGCCCCAACATCGATCTGTTGGCCGCGGAGTCGGTGCAGTTCGAACGCGCCTTTTCCGTCTCGCCATGGACGCGAACATCCGTCGTCTCGATGTTTACATCGATGTATCCCGTCGCCCACGGTTGCCAGGACAAGGAGGACGTTGCCAGCCCGCAGCTGACGATGATGGCTGAAGTTTTCAAAGCCAATGGCTTCAAGACCATCGGCTTCAGTTCTAACATTGGCGTCAGCGAGGATTTCAATGTCGTGCAGGGGTTCGATGATTTCACGTACTTCCGGCGCGAGCCCTGGTTCGAAAGTCACCCTTCGCGCACCGACCTCGGATACGTGCCGATAGAAGGAATGATTCCGGCAGCCATAAACGCACTCGACGAAATTGGCGACAGTCCATTTTTCCTATATTTTCACTCACTGGATCCGCATTGGCGCTATGAGCCGCCTGAACAGTTCGCGCTGTGGGGTAAGAAGGAATACGTCGACCTCTACGATGGCGAAATACGACATACGGACCATTATTTGCAGCAATTATTGGATCATCTCGAAAAGTCTGGAAAGCTCGATGAAACGCTGGTTATTTTCACCTCCGATCACGGGGAGGAATTCGGCGACCATGGCGGTCTGTCACACGGGCATACGCTCTACAACGAGTTGCTCCACGTTCCACTGCTTATCCGACACCCGCATTTTGCTCAGGCAAAGCGGATGGAAACTGTACGTCTGATCGACATATTTCCGACGCTGATCGAGGTATTTGATTTGGATGCAGATAGCGCGGTGATTCAGGGGAGATCGCTGCTTCCATTACTGCTCAACCAGAAGGATCCCGACCCGGAACAACAATTCGTGTTCGCTGAAGTCATGTACCCAAGCAAGATCGAAGGCGTATCCCTGGAATCCGATGGCTGGAAGCTGATCTGGACTAAACAATCCCCCAGCACGTTGATGAAGCGCTGGAATGGGGAAATTTCCGAAACGTGGGCACAGAGAGAAAAAACAAATTTCTGGGAACTCTACAATACCGAGCAGGACCCGTCCGAGCAGCGAAACCTCGCGTTTATCAGGAAGGATGTAACCCAACGTGTGCGAGAGGAGATGAAGAAAATCCGGCGGGACGTCGCTGTCCGCCTCCCGGCCGACGATCCCACGGCACCGGCGGAACTCAATGCCGAAGCGCTCGAAGCGCTACGCGCCCTCGGCTATGTCGAATAAGCCAACCGATTATCTGAACTTGCCGACGGTTCGCTTGATGTCTTCAATCCCCGTATCCGCGATCGGGGTTTCCTCGGGTTCGATTTCAAAAGTCGCGCAGATCTGGCTGACCATCGTGTAGACGCCGATCACGACCGTGAGTTCGATGAGTTCGGCCGTCGACATGAATTTGGCAACGGTATCGAACGCGTCCTTCGACGCGCCGCCGTCGGTGACGACTTCATCGACGAATTTCAGCACGGCCTGCTCTTCGGGCGTGAACACGTCGGGGTTCCCGCCCGGCGCGAGCGCCTCGATACGCTCGGGGCTGAAGCCGATCAGGCGCGCGACGCGATTGTGATTGACGACCTCGTACTCGCTGTTGCGCAGGTGCCCGACGCGCAGGATCGCGATCTCGCGCATCGTGTCCGTCAGCAGGCCGTCGCTGAGATAAGCGCTGAACACGCGCGTCAGCGGCCGGAACATCGACGGGCTGCCGGCCAGCATGCGGGAAATATTCAGTTGCGGCAGCGCCGCGAGAAACTCACGATCGGCGTCGGGTAACGTGGCCGGATCGGGATATGGAATACGTGCCATTTTATTTCGCGGGCCTCTTATATATACCGCGCTCGAAAAGACGCTCGACGGCCGCGCGCACGACCTCGTCGTTGGCGGCATGCTTGAGCGGCGGTTCGGTCAGACAGCGGTTCTTCTCATACAACGGCTGATCGTAGATCAACCGGTATTGCTCCGTGCGCAGATCCTTGAGCCAGTTTCCCCAGAGCGTCCGCTCGCGATACTGGCGCAGGGCCTCGATATCGATGATCGCACCGGCGTAAGACGCGGCACCGCCCGATGCGTGGTTCGCGATAACCCGCCCCTGGTAATCGACGATCATGGACTGGCCGCCGAACATGTCGAGCGGAAACTTGCTCTCGACCGAAGGCGCATAAGAGGCCGGGTTCGGGCAGATCATGTACATCGTATTATCGAGCGCGCGGGCCCGATTCTGCACTTCCCAGAGGCCGTTACCGACATACGGCTCCGGGTAACTCGGCCGGTAGACGATCTCCGCGCCGTTCATGGCGAGCCCCCTCGCCGTCTCCGGGAAACTGCCTTCCATACAGATCAGGCAGCCGATGCGCCCGATCTCGGTGTCCGTGACCGGGAAAAAGGCATCGAGACCATCACCGTACAGTTCGACCCACTGGTCCCAGACGTCGTGCGGCACCGTCGAGTGCTCGCGCGCGAAGACCTGCAGTTTATAGTGTTTGTGGACGACTTCGCCCTGCGGATCGATAACGAAGGCGCAATTGAAAAATCGATCGGGAATTTCCGGGATGGTGACTTTGGCCTGCGCGATGATGTAAGCATTCAGGCCGCGCGCGAGGTCGCTGAGGTATTGGGTTTCCTTGCCCGGAATCTCGATCGCGAGCCGTTCGACGACCTGACCGTGTTCCCAGTCGAAGATCTCGTCCGTGAACCCCTGCAACGCGCCTTCCGGAATCGTGTACAGGCGCACGGGCAATTCGATCTCGGTGACGTTCTTGGCGGCAAACGCGAGTTCGGCGATATGATCGAGGTTGCGGGTGACATCGGCGCGCTCCTTGGCACCGACCATGACGGGCTGCAGCGCCAGCGCCATGTATTGTTTTATTGCACCGTTGCTCATTATTGGTCCTCCTCAAGGCTCCGCCGGCAGGCCGATCTCGTCGAGTTTGGCCGCGATCTCGGTCAGGATTTCCGGGTCATCGATCGTCGCCGGGACCCGGTAGTCGTCGCCATCGGCGATTTTACGCAGAGTGCCACGCAGAATCTTCCCCGAGCGTGTTTTCGGCAAGCGCTCGACGACCAGCGCCTGCTTGAAGGCCGCCACGGGCCCGATCTTCTCACGCACGATCGCGATGGCCTCGGTCACGACCACGTCCTCGGGCCGGTCGACACCGGCCTTGAGGCACAGGAAACCGAGCGGCACCTGCCCCTTGAGACTGTCCTGAATACCCGTGACGGCGCATTCGGCCACGTCGGGATGCATCGCCAGCACTTCTTCGATGGCGCCCGTCGACAGGCGGTGGCCCGCGACGTTGATGACGTCGTCGGTACGGCTCATGACGAAGACATAGCCGTCGTCATCGATGAAACCGGCATCAGCGGTCTGATAATACCCGGGGAAACGCTCGAGGTAGGCTTCGCGATACCGGTCGTCGGCATTCCAGAGCGTCGTGAGCGTGCCGGGCGGCAGCGGCAGGCGACAGCTGATCGCACCGGCCTCGCCCGGCGCAACGGCTTGACCGTTCTCCCCGAGCACCTGCACGTCCCAGCCCGGCATCGGCTTGCCGGCCGCACCGGCACGAATATCGAAAACGCCCAAACCGACCGGGTTGCCGGTGATGGCCCAACCGGTTTCGGTCTGCCACCAGTGATCGATGACGGGCACCTTGAGTTGCCGGGTCGCCCACTCGAGGGTCTCGGGGTCGCAGCGCTCGCCAGCCAGGAACTGCGTTGCGTAATGCGACAGGTCGTAGTCCTGCAAAAGCAAACCGTCGGGATCCTCACGCCGGATCGCGCGAATCGCCGTCGGCGCCGTGAACATGGCCTTGACGCGATGCTCGGCGATGACGCGCCAGAACGCGCCGGCATCCGGCGTGCCGACGGGTTTGCCCTCGAACAGGACGGTCGTGCAGCCGCGCAGCAGCGGCCCATAGACGATATAGGAGTGACCCACGACCCAACCGACATCCGACGCGGCCCAGAACACATCGCCCGTATCGACGCCGTAGATGGCCTGCATGCTCCAGTGCAACGCGACGGCGTGGCCGCCGTTGTCGCGCACGATGCCTTTCGGCTCGCCCGTCGTGCCGGAGGTATACAGAATGTAGAGCGGGTCCGTTGCCGCAACCGGTACGCAGTCGTGCGGTTCGGCCGTGTTGGCGACCTCGGCCCAGTCGCGGTCGCGGTCGGTGAATACCGCTTCGAGTTCTGGACGCTGCAGGATCACGCAGGTTTCGGGCTGGTGCGTTGATTGCTCGATCGCCGCGTCGAGCAACGGCTTGTAGGCCACGATGCGCCCGGGCTCGAGTCCGCAACTCGCCGCCACGATGACCTTCGGCCGCGCGTCGTCGATGCGCGTTGCGAGTTCGTTCGCGGCGAAGCCACCGAACACGACCGAATGCACGGCGCCGAGCCGTGCGCAGGCCAGCATCGCGATGACGGCCTCGGGCACCATCGGCATATAAATGATCACGCGGTCGCCCTTGCCGACGCCGAGTCGCGCGAGGCCGCCCGCAAACCGGGCCGTCTCGTCGCGCAACTCAGTGTAGGTCAGCGTTCGTTTCGTACCCGTCATGGCGCTGTCGTGAATCAACGCCATTTGTTCGCCGCGCCCGGCTTCGACATGGCGGTCGAGCGCGTTGTAACAGGTATTCAGCGTACCGCCGGCGAACCAGCGATAAAACGGTGCGTTCGAGTCGTCGAGAACCTTATCGAACGGCCGGATCCAATCGATTCCCTTGGCCGCTTCACGCCAGAAGGCTTCGGGCTGGTCCAGGGAGCGTCGATAACTGTGCTTGTAATTGTCCGACATCTTTTTATGACCACCGCCCGCAGTTTGCAGCATACAAAAAAAGGGGCCCTCGCGGGCCCCGTTGCGACGTTCACCGGGAACGTCTCAGGTCAACAGCCGCTGGTCATCCGCATTTTAACCAGGCCTTTTTTAATCTGGCTCATGAATCCTTGATGCGGATGACAATTTTGCCGCGCGCACGAAGGGTCTGACTGCGCTCATGAGCGGCCCGGATCTCATCGAGCGGAAACTCGCTGTCGATAACGGGCCGAAGCTGCCCCGCCTCGATCCAATCAGTCAGAATCTCGAGATCGGCCGCGTGCGGCGTCCAGGCCACGAAATAACCTTTGCCCGCTTCCGGCTGCGTCTGGCCGGGTATGAAAAAGTCGATCCCCGGTACGGGCACGAGTGTCAGGTAAATGCCATTTTCCTTGAGCGCCGGACGCGCCGATTCGTAGGTCTGCGCGCCGACCACATCATAGATGATGTCGTAATCGTCGCCGGCCTGCAGGACGTCCTCTTGTGTATAGTCGATCACGCGGTCCGCGCCGAGTTCCTTGACGAGATCGATATTCGGGGTGCTGCAGACGCCCGTGACTTCGGCGCCCATGATTTTCGCGATTTGCACGGCGAAGATGCCGACGCCACCCGACGCACCGATAATCAGCACGCGGTCGCCGGCCTTCAACTGCGCACATTCGCGCAGACCGTTGATCGGCGTCAGGGCCGCGAGTGGCACAGCTGCGGCCTCGACATGACTCAGCGAGGCCGGCTTGGGTGCGACCGTGCCCGGATTCAAGGCAACAAATTCAGCATAGCACTTGCCGGGCCCGTTATCCGAACGCGCATAAACGGTGTCGCCGACCTTGAACCCGTTCACCGAATCACCGACCTCGGCGACGATGCCCGACGCATCGAGCCCGAGTACCATCGGGAATTCCTCGCCGTACCGCGCGGCCATCATCCCGTTGCCGATTTTCCAGTCGATCGGATTGACACTCGCGGCATGCACCTCGACGAGGATCTGATCCGGACCGATCTCCGGCATTGGAATATCCCGCAGTTGCAATCCCGACACAGGCCCGAACTCATCGATTACGACGGCCTTCATAAGAACCCCTCGTTCCCCTCAGTTATAGATCGCATTCAAGCTTGTAGCCGAACCACTTGCTGTTGTCGATCAACCGAATCCAGCGCGGCTCGAGTCGATACATGTTTGCGGCCCTGAGTCGCTCGGCGATAGTTTGCTCGTCGTCGCTCTGCGGCGCATCGAACAATGCCTTCACATCGGCAAACTTTAACAGGTAGACACGTAATGCGTTCACGCGATCCAGTCCAGTGACCTTCTCGACGCGACCCTCGATCTGCAGACCCTTAATCTCCGTCCAACGCTCACAATCGGCGTTGACGGTCGCGACGACGTCCGGGACCGATTCGATGTCGCGGGCATGATGCGTGCGGTAATCCGAGACGAAATACAGGTTCAGGTTCCGGTCACTCGCAAAAAAAAGGCTCGCCGCCCAGGGCTTGCCGTCACGGCAAGTCGCCAGGGAAATCGTATTGTGCGCCTCCAGCATCTGCCGGATCGTTTCGCGATCCGTGTCAGTCATTGTTTCTTTACGAGTTTGCGTTGCGATTGCCGGCGCCTTGCCAACGCTTGACGAGGCCGCTATCGATCCCGAACAGGTCCAGTAAGCGGCCGACCGTATGATTAATGATGTCATCGACACTTTGCGGATCATTATAAAAAGCCGGCATCGGCGGCACGATAACGGCACCGACTTGCGCGGCTTCATAAAGCAACCGGCAATGCCCCACATGCAACGGCGTTTCGCGCGGCACGAGGATCAGACGTCGGCGCTCTTTCAACACCACGTCCGCGGCTCGGACCAGCAAAGTGTCCGCGTATGAATGCACCACGCCCGACAGGGTCTTCATCGAACACGGCACGATGATCATGCCATCGGTCGGATACGAACCGCTGGCGATGATCGCAGCGAGATTCTGATCACTGTGAACGACATCGGCCATCGCCTCGACTTCTTTGATCTGCCGGTCCGTTTCGAGCGAAATATTCAACTTTGCCCCGTTGCTCAGAACGAGGTGCGTCTCGAGGTCGGGCACCGTGTTCAGAATCTCGAGCAAACGGATGCCGTAAATAACCCCGCTGGCCCCTGAGATGCCGACGATCAGGCGCATGCTTTCTTATCCTTCTTGGTCATGGGCGCCGCCAATGATACACCGGACTTCGGGGCTCTGGCCGAAGCGTGGGCAGGCCCGGAGTTGCCGCCGCCGCCGGGGCGGTTCTGACGACGATCTTTTGCTAGAATCCGGTGAGCGAGGGCAATAATGACGCGCAAGCACCGCGAATATGCCCGGCGGGGCATTAATCGAGGGGAAACCTGAATGAGAAAAACTAACCTGGTGATGCTGATAGGCCTCATGCTGATATGGTCACCTCAGGTCAACGCAGTCGATTTTCCGACCGGATGGTATGCCGGAGGGAGCGCGGGCGTATCCAACAACCTGGATTTTTGCGCTCAGACCGGGAACGCGACGTTCTGCGACAAGGAAGAATTCGCCTGGAAAATCGTCGGCGGCTACCAATTCCTGAAGTGGGTCGGGCTCGAGGCAGGCTATGTCTATCTCGGTGAACCGGAAACGACTTCGGGTGGCGGAAATACCGCGGGACTAAACAGCTCAGAATCCGATGGTTTTGCCATCTCGGTCCCGTTCACAGTACCGATCCTCGAAAAAATTGGCCTGTACGGAAAAGTCGGCGGGTTTTTATGGGATCGGGAATCCATCTTTACCGATATCTCAACAGGGGCATCGACGAAGGCCAGCGCCGACGGGTTCGACCCGATGTGGGGCTTCGGCTTCCGGTGGCCGCTGGGCGACCGGATCGGTGTCTCGCTCGACTACGAACAATATACAGATGTCGGCGATGCCCTTGTCGGCATATCCGACATCGAATTCTTCTCGGCGGGGATTCTCTGGCAGTTCTAGAAATAAATGGGGTCTGACCCCATTTATTTTCCGCGGCGATCGGGCCCGGTGTCTCGCCGGCGCTTATGGGCGTGCGGATCGTAGTCGCCAAACGCCGTGAAACTGTCGCCGCGCCTGTCGAAACCGCCCCGCCGATCGTTCTCGGGCATCAGAAAACACCTGCATTCCGGCCGCTTGCAACCCGGCAGCGGCAGTTTGGGCGCCTCGTGTGTCAGGTAGCGACACCAGCGAATTTTTTCGATGGCCTTGCAGGGGTTGCTGCCGGGCTGGATCGAAACACCGTAATAACGCTTGTTGCGTGTCGACGGCTGATTCCGAGTGACGCTGATTGGTCGCGATTCCTCGACGTCGTCCAGATATCTCCCACCCGACTCCGGCGCGAACCAGCGGCGCTTGACGGCCCATGCGGCCGCGACGCCGGCGCCGACCGAAACCACCGCGAGAATCCAGATGTCCATACCCATAAGTGATTCGCCGTCGGCTTAGCCCGACCGGCGGTCCTTCCGGTGCCGCGGCGTCAGGTTGGGTTCGACGAATGCCTGCACGGAGCCGGAGGCCACCCAGATATCGCGCCGTTCGCCGGCTGTCCTGCGGTCCGCATGGTGTTCATAACGACAGGCGCAATCCACCGTGTCGCAGCCCGGCAATGGAAATCTCGGCGCGGAATCGGACAGGTAACGCCGACCAAAAATGCGCTGAACTGCAGCACAGGTATTGTCACCCGTGAGGATTGCCACGGCGTGGAATTCCAGGGCCGCGTCGCGCGGCCCGACAAGCCTGGTTCCCGGTCCGCGAACTTGCCGCCGGATCAGCCACGCCATCCCGGCGAGCACGGCGACGAATAGACATAATGCGACGAAGGCCATTCCATTATTTTGGCTGTTTCAGGCTCGCCTGGCAGCGAACCTCGTCACATGACGCGATAATGGCCGTGCTGCGGCCGGGGGCGGGGACTAGCCGGTGGCGCGTCTCCGGACCCAGGCCAGCAGGCCGAGCGC
>SMVA01212408.1_pt1 | contig 15774 bp, 13 predicted proteins | sample 2456451 | NCBI WGS metagenome assembly SMVA01 (sample SAMN11095933, study PRJNA526329) | marine sediment metagenome | biome: Marine sediment; feature: Surficial sediment; material: Deep marine sediment; isolation source: Hadal surficial sediment | place: Pacific Ocean | collected 2014-05 | depth...
AACCGGTCCTTGGAGCTCTGCTCCAGAATTCGCGTCGTCTTCAGCGTCGTCCACGGCCGATTCCAGATGAGGCCCTTCATGAAGGGCATCACCAGGGTCGCCACGACCTCGGATCTCAACTCCGGGGAGATGTTCTGGAAGGCGAAGTCGGTGGTCTGCCGCCCTCCGGCCAGCGTGATGTCGTAGTCTGCGCCCCACCACGGAACCAATCCGCGGAGCCCGCCGAATCCGTCCATGGTTTTGAAGTTCGTTGTGGTCACCGCCGCGCTCGTATCGCCCGTGAGGATTTCGTTGCCCGATGGATTATCGATGTCGGAGTAGCCAAACTCACCGAAGAACTCGGGGTCGTAGCTCCCCCAGGCAACTTCGTAGTCCTCGTGGGCGATCAGCGGCGCATGTCGCCGGATCTCGATCTGGAGATTGTTCTCTATCGCCAATTCGATGGCGTCCCTCAGGGACAGGGGCATCTCGTTCGGACCCGGCGCAGCCAGGACGGTTGGGGACGCGGGCGCGGGGAGGACTACCGTCCCGGCGCCATCCACGTCGTCGGCGAAGGCCGCGCCTCGGATCCCCAGGACGCAGAGACCGATCAGGACGGACAGCAGGGTCGATCGGGTGGATGTTTGCATGGAGAACCTCCTCACGGCCGTTCAAGATGGGGGGCACTGTAACAGCCCTTCCGGGCTCGCGCGGGCCGCTAGCGGGCTATTCTCGCCAGCCATGAGCACCGTCGCCCTGTTGTTGGCGGCCGGACGGGGGGAGCGTCTGGGCCGCGACCTGCCGAAGGCCCTGGTTCCGGTGGCGGGCCGTCCGTTGCTCTGGGTTGCCATTCAATCGCTGCTTTCGGTGTCGAGCATCGATCGGATCGTTCCGATCGTAACGTTGCGGGAGATGGATCGGTTCCGGAAGCTGCTGGCCGAGATCGATGCCGGCGCGCGCTTGGCCGACCCGGTCGCCGGCGGGGCCGAGCGCCAGGACTCGGTTCGCGCGGGGCTCGAAGCGCTGCCGGAAGGGACCGAGCTGGTGGCTGTCCATGATGCCGCCCGGGCCTTGGTCCGGGCTCGGGCGGTCGAGCGCGTGATCGCCGTAGCGAAAAGCGATGGCGCTGCGATTCTGGCGGTACCGAGTGGGGATACGATCAAGCGGGTCGAGGACGGCCGGATCGTGGAGACGCCGTGTCGCGAGACCTGCTGGCTGGCCCAGACACCCCAGGTGTTTCGAACCGAGCTGTTGCGCGAGGCCCTGGCCAAGGCGGCGGCCGACGACTTTCGCGGAACCGATGACGCGCAGCTGGTTGAACGTCTCGGGGTGACGGTTCGCATCGTGGAGGGGGACCGCGACAATTTCAAGCTCACCTATCCGGAGGATCTGGAACGGGCCGAGCGCTGGCTGAAAAAGGAGGGGCGGTGAGCGGATCTCGCATCGGACAGGGGTTCGACGCGCATCGGCTGGTGTCGGGGCGGCCGCTCATGCTGGGCGGCGTCGAGGTTCCCCACGATCGGGGGCTCGAAGGCCACTCGGATGGTGACGTCCTGCTGCATGCCATCGCCAGCGCCCTGCTGGGCGCCATTGGCGAGGGCGATCTGGGCCGGCAGTTTCCCTCTTCGAATCCTGAGTACCAGGGCATTGCCAGCAGTCAGCTGTTGCGCAGGGTCATGGACAGGGTCCGTGAGCGGAGCCTTGCCGTCGCGAACCTGGATGCGACGCTGATCGCCGAGGAACCCCGGCTTGGGGGGGTTCTCGGTCAGATCGAAGCGCGCATCGCCGAGCTGTTGGCAGCGCCGATCGACTCCATCAACGTCAAGGTGACGAGCACCGATGGCCTGGGCGCCATCGGACGAGCCGAAGGGATTGCGTCGCTGGCGGTAGTCTTGCTGGAACCCAAGGGAGACGTGTGAGCGGGCTGGTCCTCTACAATACACGTACGCGAAAGAAGGAGCGTTTCGAGCCCCTGGAGGCCGGCCGGGTGGGGATCTATACCTGTGGCCCCACGGTCTACAGCGCCCAGCACATCGGCAATCTGAGATCGCAGCTGATCGCCGATCTCGTGCGCCGCGCCTTCGACGCGGAAGGCTACGACGTGACCCATGTCATCAACATCACCGATGTGGGACATCTGACCGATGACGCGGACGCGGGCGAGGACAAGCTGGAGCGCGCAGCGCGCGAGAGCGGACGGCGCGCCGAGGACATCGCCACTCTCTACACGGAACAATGGCTGACGGACCGTGCCAAGGTCGGCTGCCTGCCGCCCGATGTCTTGTGCAAGGCCACGGACCACATCGGCGAGCAGATCGACATGCTCCGGGTGCTCGAGGAGAAGGGGTACAGCTACCGGATCGACGACGGCATCTACTTCGATACGTCGAAGTTCCCGCAGTATTCCGACTTCGCGCGCCTCGACCTGGCGGGCCAGGAGAGCGGCGCACGGATCGGCGACGTGGCCGGCAAGCGCAACCCGCCCGATTTCGCACTGTGGAAGTTTGCGGCCGGCAGCGTGAAACGACAACAGGAGTGGGACTCGCCCTGGGGCCGGGGTTTCCCGGGTTGGCACCTGGAGTGTTCGGCCATGAGCCTCAGGTATCTGGGCGAGAACTTCGACGTGCACACTGGCGGCATCGACCACGTCCAGGTCCACCACACCAACGAGATCGCCCAAAGCGAGTGCGCCCTGGGCGTCCATCCGTGGGTGCGCTTCTGGATCCACGGCGAGTTCCTGGATTTCCGCGGCGAGAAGATGGCCAAGAGCACGGGCAACGTCGCCCTGCTCTCGGACATCGAGGCCCGCGGGATGCCGCCGCTGGCGTTTCGGTACTTCTTCCTACAAGCCCACTATCGGCAACAACAGACCTATACCGATGACGCCATGGACGCGGCGGCGACCGGCTACGATCGTCTCGTCGCGCGCGTGGCGGAGTTCCGGGGAGCCACGGGCCGCGTCGACGATGGGAAGCTCGACGTCCGCCGCGAGCAGTTTCGGGCCGCCATTCGCGACGACCTGAACGCACCCCAGGCGTTGGCCATCGCGACCGCGGTATCGCGCGACGGCGACCTCGAGCCCCGGGAACGCTGGAAGCTGATCCAGGAATTTGATCAGGTGCTGGGCCTCGACCTCGAGAATGCCGTGCCGCGGGCCAGCCTCCAGCAGAGCGACCCGCGCATCGATGTCCGCGTGCAGCAACGTGAGGCGGCCCGGGCCGTCGAGGACTGGGCCACGGCGGATCGGATCCGCGCTGAACTCGCGGCCGAAGGCATCGTGATCGAGGACGGCTCCGGTGGCGTGCGATGGAGGCGAACGTGAGCGAGGCCTTCAAGCTGGTCTCCGAGTTTTCGCCCAAAGGCGACCAGCCCCAGGCCATCCAGGCGCTGGTCGAGGGGGTCTCTCGCGGCGACCCGCACCAGACCCTGCTCGGTGTTACGGGCAGCGGGAAGTCCTTCACGATTGCCTGCGTGGTGGAGCAGATCAACCGGCCGACGCTGATGATGGCGCCCAACAAGACGCTGGCGGCCCAGCTCTACTCGGAGTTCAAGCTGCTGTTCCCAGAAAACGCCATCGAATACTTCGTCTCCTACTACGACTACTACCAGCCCGAAGCCTACATTCCATCGACCGACACCTACATCGAGAAGGACTCGTCGATCAACGACGAGATCGACAAGCTGCGCCACTCGACGACACACTCGCTGCTTACCCGGCGCGACGTACTGGTGGTGGCGAGCGTTTCCTGCATCTACGGTCTCGGCGCACCGGCGACCTACGGCTCGATGCACGCCTATATCGAGACGGGCATGCAGCTCGACCGCGACGATTTTCTGCGTCAGCTCGTCGACATGCTCTACGAGCGCAACGACCTCGATTTTCATCGCGGCACCTTCCGGGTGCGCGGCGACGTGGTCGAGGTGTTCCCGCAGTATGAGAATGAGCGGGCCCTGCGTTTCGAATTCTTTGGGGACGAGATCGAGTCGATCGCTGAGATCGATCCGCTGCGCGGCAAGGTGGTGGGACGTCCCAAGCGGGCCATGATCTATCCCGCGAGTCACTACGTGGCCACCGACAAGGTGCTCAAGCGCGCCATCGATGGGATTCGGAACGAGCTTCAGGATCGCCTTGCCTTCTTCAAGGACGAGGGGAAGCTGCTGGAGGCCCAGCGGCTCGAACAGCGTACGCTCTACGACCTGGAGATGATGGAGCAGATGGGCTTCTGCCATGGGGTCGAGAACTACTCGCGCTGGCTCGATGGCCGCGGGGAAGGCGACACGCCGTACACACTTTACGACTACTTTCCCGACGATCTGCTGGTGGTGCTCGATGAGAGCCACATCAGCGTGCCCCAGATCGGTGGCATGTACCGCGGGGATCGCGCGCGCAAGGAGACGCTGGTCGATTTCGGCTGGCGACTTCCGTCGGCCCTCGACAACCGACCGATGCGGTTCGACGAGTGGGACAAGCGGGCACGCCAGCGCATCTACGTCTCTGCGACGCCCCAGAACTACGAACTGGAGAAATCGAAAGGAGTGGTAGTCGAACAGATCATCCGGCCGACGGGGCTCACGGACCCGAAAGTGGAGATACGGCCCGCTGGGGGTCAGGTGGACGATCTGTTGGGCGAGATCCGGTTGCGCGTGGACGCAAGCGAGCGGGTTCTGGTCACGACGTTGACGAAGCGGATGGCCGAGGAGCTGACCGACTACTACAGCGAGCTCGGCATCCAGGTCCGCTATCTCCACAGTGACGTCAAGACCATCGATCGCATGGAGATCATCCGCGAGCTGCGCGAAGGCAAGTTCGACGTGCTGGTGGGCATCAACCTGCTGCGCGAGGGGCTCGACATCCCCGAAGTTTCGCTGGTGGCGATACTGGATGCCGACAAGGAAGGCTTTCTGAGATCGACCCGGTCGCTGATCCAGACGATCGGACGGGCGGCGCGAAACGTGAACGGGTCGGTCATCCTCTACGCGGACCGGGAGACGAATTCGATACGCGAGACGCTGGCCGAAACGAATCGACGCCGGGAAATCCAGGCGCGCTACAATCAGACCCACGGAATCACGCCCACGACGATCGTCAAGCAGATCTCGAGCCTGCGCGACACGATCTGGGAACGGGATTACGTGACCGTGCCGACCGCACGCGAGCGGGCGGAGCCGTCGATTCCGACCCACGAGCTGCCAGAGCTGATCGACAGCCTTCGCTCCGAGATGAAGGTGGCGGCGGCCGAACACGAGTTCGAGCGGGCGGCCGTGCTTCGGGATCGGATCCGTGAGCTCGAGGCGGACCGTCTGCGGGAGACCTGACGTGGCGCACGAATCTCTCTCGGTGCAGGTGGGACGGCTTCCGACCGGACCCGGTGTCTATCTCTTCAAATCCAAGGCCGGGCGCGTGCTCTACATCGGCAAGGCCCAGAACCTGCGGAGCCGGGTTCGCTCCTACGTGTCGGGCGGTGATGGGCGCATCCGGATTCCACTGCTGATCGATCGGACCCAGGCTGTCGAGGTCGTCGTCACTCCGAACGTGAAAGACGCCTTGCTGCTCGAGAACGAACTCATCAAGCAGCACAAGCCGCCATTCAACGTTCGGCTCAGGGACGACAAGCAGTACCTGGCCCTGCGTCTCGACCCGAAGGAGAAGTGGCCGCGCCTCACCCAGGTGCGCCGCTTCAAGCAGGACGGCGCCCTCTACTTTGGCCCGTACACCTCGAGCATCGCCATGCGCGAGTCACTGTCGGGTCTGCGCCGGATCTTCCCGCTTCGCTCCTGCCGCGATGCCGTCTTTCGAGACTACGCCCGGCGCGGGCGACCCTGCATCGAGTACGAGATGAAGCGTTGCGTTGCGCCCTGTTGCGATCTGGTCGAAGAGGACGCCTACGCGGCGCTCGTGAAAGGCACGACCCTGTTTCTGCGCGGGCGGTCCGACGAGCTGGTGAACGAGCTGCGCGGACGGATGCAGCGGGCCTCGGAAGAGGAACGCTTTGAAGACGCCGCCAGGATCCGCAACCAGATTGGCGCGGTAGAGCGCACCATCGAGCGTCAGCAGATCGTCGACAAGCGGCCCGTGGAACGCGACGTCTTCGGTCTGGCCCGCAGCGGCGGAGAGATCGAGGTGCGGGTACTTCACATCCGGGATGGACGCGTGATTGGGACGCGCGGTTTCGGATTCTCGGACGTCCGGCTCGATGATGGCGAGGTGATGAGCTCGTTCCTGGGGCAGTATTACGCGCCCGGGCAGGGGCGCGAGATCCCCAAGGAAGTCCTGACGCCAACGGCCGTCAACGACGACGGAGCCCTGGGAGTCCTGCTAGCTGAGCAGGCCGAGCGGCGTGTCCGGCTTCGCTCGCCCCAACGCGGGTCGCTGGTCGAGCTGGTAAAGATGGCCAGCGACAATGCTGAGCTTGGACTCGCCCAGCGGCTCGAGGCCCGGGACAGCGTGACCCGCGCGTTGGAAGAACTCCAGGAGAAGCTCAAGCTCTCCAGCCTGCCGAGGCGTATCGAGGGCTATGACGTCTCGACCCTGGGCGGTGCATTGACCGTGGCGAGTCGTGTCGTCTTCGAAGACGGTCGGCCAGTGAAAGGGAGTTATCGGCGCTACCGGATTCGAGATGCCGCGCCGGACGACGACTATGCGTGTCTACGGGAAGTCATGACCCGACGGCTTGCGAAGGTCGACTCGGACCCGCTCCCGGACCTGCTGCTGGTCGATGGAGGCAAGGGACAGCTCGGCGTGATCCGCGCTTGCCTGACCGATGCGAATCTCGACGTGGAGTGTCTTGGCATCGCCAAGGAGCGAGACGAAGACTCCCCGGGAACGCGGGTTCGGCGTTCCAGGGGCCTCAAGGCCGAGCGGATCTTCCGGCCCGATCGCAAGGACGCCGTGATGCTTCCCGTGAGTTCGAGGGGACTGCTGCTGCTTCAGCGTGTGCGCGATGAGGCCCATCGATTTGCGATCGAATTCCAGCGCGATCTGCGTTCCAAAATCGGGCTCATCTCGATTCTCGAAGAGCTCCCGGGCGTGGGTCCGGGCAAGCGGCGTTCGCTGCTGAAGCAGCTGGGTTCGCTACGAGCGGTCAAGGCGGCTTCGGAGCAGGAGCTGGCAGCCGTGTCCGGCGTCTCGCGTCGCGACGCACAGGTGATCCGGCGCTTCTTCGACGCGGTCGCTGGCGAGGCAGAGGCTGCGGACGAAACTGCTGGCGGCTGATTCTGCCAAATTCGAAGACCGGCAATCTTCCGGCAACTCGCCGCTCGGCCAGGGGTCAAGAGGCTTGGCGATCGAGCCGATCTCTTTGGGGAGGTGAGCCGCATGGGAAGGGTTCGAGCTACTGCCTTCGTTCTGCTCTGTCTGCTCTGCATCGTGTCTTCAGCGGCCTGGAGCGAGATCTACCGTTGGACGGACGCCCAGGGCCGCGAACACTTCGCCCAGAATCTGAACCAGGTTCCCGCCAAGTATCGGCGAGAGGCCGAAGATCGCGCCCACGGCAAGGGATCGAAGGGAGCCCCAAGCATCCAGACCTACTCGAACCCGCGATCGTCGGCCCCCGCGAGTATTTCGGCCGGGACGGGGACGGCAGCGTCCCAAGCAGGCAAGGTTTGGCGCATTCCGGTCCAGCGCGCGGGGACCAGCATGCTGGTCATGGTCAAGCTGAACAACCGAGTCACCGCCCCGTTCTACATCGACACGGGGGCCTCGGATGTTCTCGTGCCCCAGAAGGTTGCGGAACAGCTCGGTCTCGATATGGGAAGCGGCGTCCGCACGAAGCGCTACTCCACGGCCAACGGCGTCATCGAGCAGAAGGTCGTGATGCTCAAATCCGTGTCACTGGGTGGGGCCACCGTCAAGAATGTCCCGGCCAGCGTCAGCAACAGCATGAGCATCGGGCTGCTCGGTCTCTCCTACTTCAACCACTTCAAGTACAAGATCGATACCGCCAACGGGATCGTCACCCTGACCCGCAACAACCTGTCGGATACGGGCCACATCCGGGGTGGCCGCAGCCGGGCCCAGTGGGCGTCCGAGTATGGTTCGATGCAAGCCCGGGTCGAGCGGGTGCTGGCCGAGTATGAGCGCACGCCGGAGAGCCACGCACGGGAACGCGAGCGCCTGACCGCACTGCAGGCCGATCTCGAACGGCAGCTCGAGATGCTGGAGTCCGAGGCGGCTTCCGCCCACGTTCCCAGTTCTTGGCGCCGCTAGGGTTCCTGGCCCCGCGACTCGCGGTCTCCAGCGCGGAACTGCGCTTCCCAAAAAGGCACGTCGTGCCATACGTCGTCGTCGGTCAGGCAGCGCCCGCGAGCCGCTCCGGCGCGCGTTTACAGACCAGAAACAAGGGGTTGTCGCGAGATCTTCCGTTGCACGAAGGGTGGCATCGATCTTGCTCATTGAAGTGGCTGAAGCATGAAAGCGCTCGCAGCGTGCGTAGGACAGCGCTCGCAGCGTACGTAGATCAGCGCACGCAGCGTGCATCGGAGGCAATGCGGTCGTCATGGAGAATCGAGGCAACGGGCCCGGAGGGCGGCCTGCGCTGAGAGCGTCACGACGCAGGGAGCGGATCCGGTCGGACCTTGAAGGGAAGGGGATCCATCCGGATTTCTCGGCCACGGTCGCCGAGAAGCTCGAGCCCCTCAGCGCCGAGCGCGGGACCTCTGCGTACTCTGCCGCCCTGGAAGGGGTGGCGGCGGCATACGCCGTCGTATCGGGAGAGATCGATGCCCTGGCGACCAGCCGTCGCAACGTGGACGAGATCCAGCGGCTGATGAAGGGATTCGCCGGCGAGCTGCGCAAGCTCGAGGAAGGCCTGCGGATCGTGTCGGCCTACGTGGGCCGGATGCATGACAAGGCCACGAGCGACAAGTTGGGCCGTGGAGAGATCCTGCACTGACCGGTGCCCTACGTCTTTGACTTCGCAGCGACCTCCGCCCTGCGGGAAGCGGGCCGAGATCTCAGACCGGCCAGGGACCCAACAGCACAATCGAGACGGCCATGCCGACGAAGTAGATCGGGAAGCCAATCGCGCAGACCGCGATCGCACGCCACGTGCTGGTGTAGTCGAGGGCCTGACGTACGGCGATCACCATCGCGACGAGCATCCAGATGGCCGAGACCGCGAAGACGATGCCGGTGATCGGCGGGTAGAGCCCGAAGACGCGGATCAGGCCCGGGGAACTCGAGAAGCCGATCGTGCGCAACAGCTCGCCCCAGTTGCTCTCGGTCTGCGCCGTCGGCAGCAAGCGCGTGCCGATCAGGCTCGTGACCCAGGCCCAGACCCCCCACAGCACCACGCCGTGTAGCGCGTGCCAGAGGATGCCCATGGCGCCGTGGTTGTCGATGCCGCCGATGCCGCCGGCGACCGAGGCCAGCAGCACCACCAGGAAGGCCTGGCTCGTGGCGGAGCGGTCGGCCTCCACCTCCTCGTAGGTGTCCGGGTCGAGCAGCGAGGCCCAGAGCATGCGGCGCGGCAGTGCCGACCAGCCCGGGGCTTGCGAGGGCAGAGCGTCAGGGGCGATAGGTTCCATGAAGGTCCACCTCGTCGCGCATCAGATCCCCTACGCGAAACCGCCCACGGCGTTGACATCCTACCTCAGAATACCCTCTCGGTGTCATGGGGCTTGATCCCCATCAGCCCGGCCACCAATGCCTTCACCGCATCGCGGCCATGCATGACGCCGAAACGGTGATCGAAGTGCGTGACGTCCTCCGTGAAGAGATTCCCCCGCCCGTCCACCACGAGGCCCAGTCGGCATCCCCAGTTTCCTCGAGGCTCAGCGCCTCTTGTTCAACGCGCCTTGGGAGAAGGTGCGTTCGGGGATCTCGACATTGACCTCGACCTTCGTCGCATCGAGGGTGGTCTTGGAGCCCTTGCGGAGATCCTGCATGAGGATCCGGTCCGCCATCCAGGCGCCCTCCAGCTGGTGCAGCGAGGCGGGGTCGATGGTGAGGACCTTGCTGGGGTCTCCGCTCCCCTCGAAGAACTCGATCTTCAGCGCGGTGCAGCGCTCCTGTTCGATGTACTCGACGATGCGCTCGTAGGAGCCGGATCCGTCGCCCTTGCCCGGCAGGCTCTCGAGGACGAAGACAGGCCGGTCGCCGATCCGGGCGTCGGGCAATCGTCGGTTCTCCATTTTGCCCGCCACGCCGTAGAGACGCTCGAACTCCTCGTAGTTGAAGTCCGTGCCGAACAATCCACCGGACATCGTCCTCGTAGTGATCCGCCGGACCTTGTCGAACTCCGGCAGGTACATGAACATATCTGCATGGCCCTCGGACCTTTCGAGCAGGAGCAGGGCGGAGCCCCGCAGGTCGGAGGGCGCCGAAAAGCGGATCAGCGCACGGGACCGGCCGTCCTCCCGCTTCGCCCAATAGACCTTGGCCTTGGACTCGCGGGTGCCCCCTTTCGAGTCGGTCGTCCGCAGCGTAACGTGCTGGACGCTCGACTTCGCCGGGAGGCTGCGCTCGACGCATTCCTTGATGTCGTCGACGGACATGGCCGATGTGTCGGCCCCGAGACAGACCTGGGGAATCAACAGGGCCAGGGCTCCGATCGTCGTAGTCTTGAACACGGTGTGCACCTCTCTTCGGATGGCTCTAGGTTCGCCCGTCGCGCTAGCGCGCGAGAGCCTCGACTGTCAGCAGGGCCGGCGAGAACTCCGAGTCGACGGTGATGTCGTCGACCTGTAGGACGGTGTCCGAATTCCGTTCCAGATCGTGGAAGATCAGGTTCCGGGGCACCCAGCTCTCAACCTCACGGGTCACGGTCGCGACGTCCACGCTGAGCACCTTCTTGGTGCTGCCGTCCGCGCCGAAGAGTTCTGCACGCACGGGGATGCAGTACTCCCGGTCGATGAAGATCAGCGTGCGGGCGTAGCGGGAATCCGCTCCCCCAGAATTTCGTTCCTCCAGGACCCAGGTGCGTCGGCCCTCGACGTCTTGGCTCTGGGGCAGCAGCTTCTTGCGCTTGCTGCGCACGGGGTCGAGCAGCAGCTCCAGCTCCTCGATGCCCAGGTTCGCCTGGCCCAGGAACGTGTCGAGCTGGCCGCGGCTCATCACCCGGCGCGGCTTGCCCATCTCCGGCAGATAGAGGTAGACGTGGCGCTCGCGACCGGGCCTGGTTTGCACGAGTACGGCGGCACCCTTCAGATCGTCGGGCGCGGTGAAGCGCAGCAGGATGCGGCGCTCGTCGCCCGCCAGGCGGCGCCAGTAGAGCCTGAACCGGGCGGTGAAGGTTTCCTCTCCACTGGCCTCCTGCACCCGGAGCGTCAGCTCCTGCATGATCGACCGGCGCGGCATGTTCTCCTCGACGCAGTTGCGCACGTCCCGCATGTCGGCGGCGGCGGGCGCCGCAAGCCAGACGATTAGCAGCGGCGCGACCAGCCGGCTCACGGCCGCCACTTCCCGTTGGAGTCGATCCAGCGGCGCGTGTTGCGGAGATAACGGAGCACCGTCTTGCGGCTCATGCCCCGCTGGATGAAATCCGGCACCGCCGGGCCCACGTCCACCAGCGAGCCGAAGCGTGCCAAGGTGCGGTTCGGCTCGCTGGCGTAGGTCGCAAACTCCCAGTAGCCCTCGAAGCGAGCCAGGTCGCTGTCGAAGCGCGGGTCGAGCTTCCACTCCATCCTCCCCGTGTCAGGGTCTTCGTGATACCGAACACGGTACACGAGGTTGGTGAACAGAAACCGAATCCGCTGCTCATCGACGCGGCCATCTTTCAACGTTTCCACGGTCTTCACGCCCGCGAGTTCGGGGCGATACTCCACCTGCCGTTCGGCCTGGCGGAGGAGCGTCAGCACGTCCTCGAGCGGGCGTTCGAAGATCACGTAGGCCACCACGAAGGATTCTTTGCCGCTTCCGCCGATATTCTCCAGCACGAGCATCCGGTCCGCCTCGAGTCGGCGGACGATCTCAGGGGGCTCGTTCGCCAGCACCTGCTCGGCGCTCTGACGGGTGGCAGCGACCGAGAGCGAGGGCAGCCAGAGCAGGACGCTCATCGCCAGCCCGCAGAGCGCGAAAAATTCACGGACAGACCAGCGGCGACGCGTGGTAAAGAAGGCAGATGGGTGTCTCGTCAATTTCTTCCAAGGGGGATCGGCCCAAAAATGATCGATCGCTTTGCTCGACTCGTGGCTCACCGCGCCGGTTGGGTGTTGCTGATGAACGGCGCAGTGACGCTCTTCTTCGTGACGCAGGTCATCGACTTCCGAAACCTCGAGCTTCGGCTGGAGGTCCGCACCGAGATTGAGAAGATCCTGCCCGAGACGGGCGCCTACCGGGAGTTCTACCGCCACTTCCAAGAGCTGTTCGGCAGCTATGAGATGGTCTTCGTGGGAATCGTCTCGGCCGACGTGTTCACGACCGAGGGGCTCGAGCGGATCCAGCGGCTGACGCAGCGTCTCCAGGAGATCGACGGCGTACGGCGGGTACTGAGCCTCAGCAACGCACCGGGAATCCGCAGCGAAGACGGCGATGTCCGCATCACCACGCTCTTCGAGCAGGTGCCGGACGACGAAGCGAGTCTGGCCCGGATCCGCGAACGGATCCTCGGCGACCCGATGCACGTGGGCAACCTGGTATCGGAGGACGGCAGGGCGACGGCCTTGCTCGTCTACCCGGACGAGATGTCCGAGCGGGAGTTTCGCGAGCGCGCCATCGACCAACAGATCGAGCGTGTCGCCCGGGAGGTGGTGGGCGACGCTGCCCGGGTCCTGATGGCCGGGAATCCGCCGCTCAAGGCGATGACCGGGCGCATCCTGCTCCGAGACCTGCTGCGGCTCATCCCACTGAGCTTCGTGTTCATGGCGGCGATTGCGTACTACAGCTTCCGCTCGGCGTTGGGCGTGGCCGTGCCGTTGCTGTCCATCGGGATGGCGCAGATCTGGACCGCCGGAACGATGGTGCTGGTGGACCGCTCGCTCAACCTGGTGACTTTCATCGTTCCCCTCCTGATCAATGCCCTCGCCTACGCCTATTCGGTCCACCTCGTGTCCGAGCACGACGAGGTGTCGAAGAGGGGACACACCGGGGAGGAGGCGGCGGCGCAAGCCCTGGGGCACGTCAGCTTCCCGGTCTTCCTGACCGCCATCACCACGGCCGCCGGCTTCCTCTCGCTGTGCCTGAGCCGGCTGCCGGCCATCCGCGAGTTCGGCGCCTTTTGCGTGGTGGGCGTGCTGGCATCGCTCGTCGCCTCGCTGACGCTGGCACCTGCCATCCTGAGCCTGGCCGCCCGTCGGCCCCGGCCCGCCGGCCGGAAATCCCCCAGCGAATCCATCGAGCGCATGGCCTCCCGGCTCGCCTCCTTCGATCTCCGGCACCGGCGGGCGATCCTGCTGGCCGGTGCGGTGGTGGCCGTGCTGGCCTTCATCGGCGCGAGCCAGATCGTCGTGAGCACCTCCTTCGTAGCCAACCTCAAGGCGGACAACCCGCTCCGCATCTCGAGCTACGCCTTCGATCGGGAGCTCGGCGGATCGACGACCTTCCACGTGGTCATCGAGAGCGACGAAAAGGACGCCTTCAAGCACCCGGAGAATCTCGCCGAGGTGCGTTCGCTCCAGCAGTGGCTCGACGATCAGCCGGAGATCAGCAAGACGACCTCGCTGGTGGACTACCTGATGGTCGTCAACCGAGCTTTCCACGGTGGGGACGAGGACCAGTTCCGCCTGCCCGAGACGAAGCGGGCGATTTCCCAGTTTCTCTTCTTCTTCTGGAACGACAGCGTCGAAGACCTGGTTTCGTCGAAGTACGACGCGGTCCACATCATGACGCGCGCGCCGGCGGCAAACTCCCAGACGATCAACGCCTTTATCGACCGAGTCGAGGCGCGCATGGCCACCCTGCCGGAAGGCCTCGTGGGTCACATTACCGGCGACACGGTTCTGATCGGACGGACCATGGACGAGATCGCCTGGGGCCAGGCGGTGAGCCTGACGGGCGCAGTGCTGATCATCTACGCGATCCTGCTGGTCTACTTCCGCTCGTTCCGCGTCGCCCTGTTGGCGCTGATTCCGAACATGCTGCCGGTGGCCGTGTACTTCGGGGTCCTCGGTTTCAGCGGCGTGACGCTCAATATCATCACCTCCCTGATTGCGTGCATCGTGCTCGGCATCGCCGTCGACGACACGATTCACTTCATCGTGCGCTTCCGGGAGAAGGCCGCCGAGCTCGGCGACGACGCCCAGGCCGCGGTGGCCGCACTTCGGGCGGTGGCCCGGCCGGTGACCTCCACGACCGTCGCGCTGTGCGCCGGCTTCCTGGTGCTGGCTGGTAGCGGGCTGCACCATCAGGTCGAGTTCGCCGTGCTCTCGACGCTCATGCTCGCGTTCGCCTGGCTGATCGACATGACCTTCACTCCTGCGCTGTTCGCCGGTATCGGGATCAACGACCCCCGAAACGCTAACGGCTCGTGAAGCCGCGCTCGATTCCCCAGCGGACGATTTGGTCGAAATAGTCGCACAGCGGCGGGCAGTCGATTCCCGTTCCTTCGAGGAGCGCTTGGCTCCGGCGTGTGTCGAAGAGCTGCTCGGTCGTCATGTAGGGAATGTGGCCTCCGGCGATCGCCTGGGCCGCGGAGCGAATATTCTCGGCGCGATCCCTTTCCTCAGGCGTTCCCGTGGGCTGTTCATCCAGCGACAGGATCGCCGGCGGCACGATGGGCGGCGCTCCAATCTCGGCGTGGTAGCGGTTGACCGCGGCAACGGCGATCTCGATCAATTCCGAGATCGACGCAGCGCGCTCGGGGCCGCTCGTCAGGTGGAAGGTTCCGCCCTCCGTGTCGTCGCGAGCGGCGAGCGCCAGCAGTGCATCGCAGACGAAATCGATGGGCACGACGTCCAGCCGGAGCCGGGGGCGGCACGGCAGCACCTGGAGCTTCCCCTGGTAGATCCAGCGGACCGGGTCATAGAGCACGCGAAAGTGGAGCGTGCGCCCGGTGCGCGAGTCGCCGACGACGATGCTGGGGCGGTAGCAGGTGACCGGGACGCCGGCACGTTCCGGCGCGAGCAGCTGCTCGCCCTCCCACTTGGTGGCCTCGTAGGTGTTGCGGAAGCGGGGCTTGTCGGCGGCGGCGTCCTCGCCGAAGATTCCCTCCTGGTCGCCCACCACGTAGGCGGTCGACAGGTGGTGCAGTCGGCGAAGACCACCGTTGCGGTCCGCCTGGCGCGCGAACTCGAGGACGTGACGTGCACCGTCCCGGTTGACGGCGCGCGCATCCTCGAGGGAGAGGTCGAACTTGGTGCTCGCCGCCGAGTGGTAGATCTCCTCCACCTCGGATGCGAGGCGTTGCCAAGTCGATCCGAGTCCCAGCAGCGGGTCGGTGATGTCGCCGGCGACCGCCTTCACGCGATCGGCGTCTACCACTCCGATTCCGGCCCAAGCGATCAGTGCTCGCCGACGCTGCTCCAGCTGCTCGGCATCGCGTGCGCGAAGCAGGCAGTGAACGTTCGCATCGGTCTGTTGCGAGATCAGCCGGCCGAGAAGCTCTCCCCCGATGAATCCGGAGGTTCCCGTCATCAGGATTCCGCGTTTCGGGCTCACGCCAACTCCTCGGCATGCTGGGTTCCGCGAAGTTTACTACACGACTGGCACGTGGCATGGGGAAAAGAGTGAACTCCGGACCGGATTTGGGTCAGAATTCTGCCGCTTGCGGCCTGTACTGAGCGGCGTCCGCTTGCGCTAGCCTCAGGAGCCCCGGTTCCGACGAGGGCTTCCCTGCGTCGCGAGCTTCCCGCGATCGTCGCGTGCTACGCGCTCGGTATCGTTCTGGCCGACCACGGCTGGCTATCGACCGACGCGGCGCT
>SMVA01015132.1_pt1 | contig 15771 bp, 17 predicted proteins | sample 2456451 | NCBI WGS metagenome assembly SMVA01 (sample SAMN11095933, study PRJNA526329) | marine sediment metagenome | biome: Marine sediment; feature: Surficial sediment; material: Deep marine sediment; isolation source: Hadal surficial sediment | place: Pacific Ocean | collected 2014-05 | depth...
ACTTCTTGTCCATTGGCGTATCGGTGCACATGCACGGTGCGTGTCGATGATTTCAAATACCGCCGAATTAAACACAGAAGTCGCAGAGTTGCTTGAAACCTGCGCCTGGGTGGCTCTGAACCCGTAATTATCACGTTGAAAGAGTACCAAGATTAATGATCAGAAGGGGACTAAGACCCAATTTCAAAATCGGAATTGATCTGCCTGATGACAAGGACGCATTGCGTCGGGTCTTGCCATTCAGGCGTTCATGGATCGCCATTGTCTTGCTGGCGATCATGGATTTGATTTTTGTCATCCCCTTAGTCACCACCATTCAGCAGGCAGCTGAGGAATGGAACAAGTTTGATTCCCTGATTGACCTGGTGGGCGCCCTGTTTCTCAGTGCTTGGTTGCTTGGCTGGTCGATAGGGCCACTGTTAATGACTGGCATTCTGGTATTGCTGTTGTTTGGCAGAGAAGTCCTCAAGGCACGGCCAGGTACTGTTGAGATTTTTTTTGGACTACCCTTGGTGGGCGTCACCTTACAATACGATGTAACAAGGATGCGAAATTTGCGAATTGAGCATCCACCCAAAAAATCAAGCAAGTCATGGCGCGGGTCTCATTTTGCCTTTGACTACGGTGCCAATACGATTGCGGTAGGTTCGGCCATCGGTAGCGACGAGGTGGCGAAACTGGCAAGCAGCATCCGGTTAGCAAGCGGTACAGCCGTCCGCCACGGTGACGCATTGCCCGGGGACGTGCAAACAAAATGGGTGGCAAATGAGGAAGAATCCCCTGGTATGCCGTTAGCAGATGCAGTCGTCAATGGCACCCCGGTCACCCTAACGTCCCCCTCGACCCTGGTGTTGATTATTGCCAACCTGGTCCCGATTGCCGGCATGATCTTCCTGGGCTGGAACCTTAGCGATGTGATGGTGCTTTACTGGGCCGAAAGTGCCGTTATTGGTTTTTTCAACCTGTGCAAGATAGCGGTCATTGGACACTGGATGGCGCTACTGGCCGGGCCATTCTTTCTCGGTCACTTCGGTGGTTTTATGTCCATCCACTTCCTGTTTATCTATACGCTGTTCGTTAGGGGACTCCAGGGTGGCAATGGATCAGATGGTGAACTGGCAGATGTTGCGCAGCTTTTTGTCAATTTATGGCCGGCATTGGCAGCCTTGTTTGTCAGTCATGCCTTCTCTTTTTTGAAAAACTTTCTCGGCCGGCATGAATATCGGGGCCGGACTCTACTTAATCAGATGAAAGAGCCGTACAGTCGAATTATCTTCATGCACCTGGTATTGATTTTCGGTGGAGGACTGACGATTATTCTGGGAGAGCTAACACCGGTATTGTTGATAGTGATTGGCCTGAAGATATTTTTTGATGTAAAGGCGCACCTGAAACAACGCCTTGGCCAGCATATGGCATGAGTTGTCGAAATGTGTTGTGAAATCTGGTGACAACCCGGCAACGGTACCATTGTATTTCTTACTAAACTTCAATTACTATTATAGGTCATTGAAATTCTACAACAATCAAGTAAAACCTAGCGAAACTCCTGCAATATGAGGATTAGGAGCCGCAAACTGGAACAGGGAAGAGAGACTCCTTTGATTCGATTAATGCAGACGAGATTGAGACTGCTATGCGTCAAATCCTGATCAATAGAACCGTACTCATTGCATTGTTCATGAGTATATTCCCGCTTGCCTCCGCTGATCCTGCCGGTGACGTTCAGGCCGGAAAAATCAAAGCTTACACCTGCACTGGCTGTCATGGTATTCCCGGTTACAACAATGTTTACCCCACTTACAATGTGCCTAAAATTGGTGGCCAAAACTATGCGTATCTGGTGGCTGCACTGAAGGCCTACCAGAACGGGGAAAGAGATCACGCGACGATGGAACTGCAAGCCAGCAGCCTGAATGATGGTGACATCGAAGATATTTCCGCCTATTTTGCTTCACTGGGTAAGGGTTGAGGGGATCGGCATGAAAACAAAGGACAAAATGCTCAAGGGAATCCTGTTGTTTTTATTACTGGCTGCCGTGCCACTGTCACTACAGGCCAAAGGCAACGCCAGCGCCGGCCAGGAAAAGTCCAAGGTGTGTGAGGCCTGCCACGGCGCCACCGGCAAAAGCCAGGACCCCACTTACCCCAACCTGGCAGGACAACATGCGAGTTACTTGGCGCAGGCTTTAGGTGATTACCGTTCCGGTGCCCGCACCAATCGCGTGATGGCTGCACCGGCTTCCAATCTCAGTAACCAGGATATCGTAGACCTTGCTGCCTGGTACGCTAGCCAGGAAGGCCTGCAGGATCTCTCGATCAAATGAAGTGTTAATCAGAGTGGGTCAAACCGCGGAACTGCCTCTCTCTCCACTCGCATAGTACGGGTTCTGGCCCGACTGGTGGTCCGTGGCATCCAACACTCCGGTGATCTCTGGAATATTCCGGATCAGTGTCTCCTCGACACCCTGTTTGAGCGTGACGTCGACCATGCCGCAGCCATGGCAGCCTCCGCCAAACTGCAGCACGACTTCCATCTTTTCGGTAACTTCCACCAGTGCAACGCGGCCACCGTGTGAGGCCAACATAGGATTGATCTCGCTCTCAAGCAACCACCCCACTCGCTCCTCGATGCTGTCATCGGAAGAAGGCTGAGTGCCCTTGATACCGGGCGCCTTGATGGTCAATTGTCCGCCGGTTTCATCTTCCTCAAAGTCTATTGAGGCTTCGGCCAGCCACTGTTTACTCGCCTTCGCCACGAACATGTTGAAACCATCGAAAGCAACAACATGGTCATCCTGAATGCGCTGCCCCTGGGGGCTGAACTGTATATCACAGCTCGCATTCGGCGTGCCCGGATGGATGACGGCTATGCGTAATCCCAGTCCTGCCTCGTCCTGTTGCTCGATCAAACGCTTGAAATACTGCTGTGCTGTGTCGCTGATGTCAATCATATCTCCAAGCCCTGCATATTAACTCCCAGGTTCTACTAACTTACGCCCTTTAGCGCATTTTTCAAGGCGGTGACAATGCCGATCTGATCACATCGATCCACCAGGCGTTGGCTGTTCAGGGCTTTCCTGACTCCCCTTCAGCCGAATATCGCACGAGTATCCCGGACATGTGCTCGAGGATATCATCGCGTAAATCGTGATGATCCAGAGCATAATCGATCGTGGCCTTGATGAATCCCTGCCGGCTGCCGCAGTCGTAACGCACGCCTGAAAAGGGACAGGCTATGACTCGACGCGATTTCAGCATGGCGGCAATGCCGTCGGTTAACTGGATTTCGCCACCAGCACCCGCCTGGACATCCCGCAAACAGGAAAAAACATGGGGCGACAACACATAACGGCCGACAACCCCAAGGCGTGACGGTGCATTTTCGGGGGCCGGTTTTTCCACGATGGTGTGGATTTCCTGGAAGCCATCTTCAGATTGATTGACACCCACAATGCCATAACTTCTGGTCATCTTTTCCGGAATTTCCTCCACACCAATGACACTGGCACCCGTGTGATCATGGACCTCCAGCATTTGAGCGAGCGCCCCCCTGCCCTGACTGCGGATCAGGTCATCCGCCAGCAAGATTGCAAAGGGCTCGTCGTCCACAATTGATTCAGCACACAAAATCGCGTGCCCCAGACCCAGTGCTTCAGGTTGTGTAACATGCACCCTGCTGACGGTTTCCGGAACGATCTGAGTTATCCGCTCCAACAATTCCACATTGCCAGCGTCGGCCAACCTGGTTTCCAATTCGAAAGATGTATCGAAATGATCGGAGATTGCATGTTTTTTACGGCTGGTAACGAATATCAGTGTATCGATTCCCGCTTCAAGAGCTTCCTCAACTGCATATTGGATCAACGGTTTGTCCACGATCGGAAGCATTTCCTTGGGAATTGACTTTGTTGCAGGTAAAAACCGGGTGCCCAAACCGGCAACCGGAAATACTGCCTTCCTGACCGGCTTGCGCTGGCTCATTAGCGACAACCCGCATATTGCACGAAGGCGAACAAGTAGATTCTGGATTTAATCATGATCAGAAACTTATGGGTAAAAGAACTCCAGCTCAAACAGTACATTTTGTCCTATTCGGGTTCAAAGCGCATTCTTCATGCAGTATGCGGGTTAACTTGAACGATTAATGGGCACCACTTTGGATGATTCCGGCTGGGTGCCGACAGACGTTCTGGCCAGTTCGGGCACCAGTTTGAAAAGAATTTGCTGCAGCTTCTTGGTGTCATATCGCCTGACTGCCAGTTCCGCCTCACGCAAATCAGAACTCAGATCGTCCCAGCCTGCCTCACGAGGATGGGCAAGGAAGATTTTTTCGTGTTGGGTTTGTTCGTAGGGTTCCAGTTCATGGAAAAGTTGTTCAAACAGCTTTTCACCGGGACGCAGGCCGATATAGACAATCTGGATATCTTTCCCCGGTTCCTTGCCGGCCAGCCGGATCAACTGCTCTGCCAGGTAGGTGATCTTGACCGGCTCCCCCATATCCAGCACGAAAATTTCACCACCACTACCCAGCACGGCCGCCTGCATAATAAGCTGGCTGGCTTCGGATATGGTCATGAAGTAGCGTGATATTTCCGGATGGGTTACTGTAACCGGTCCACCTTTGGCAATTTGTTCCTTGAACAAGGGCACAACACTGCCATTGGAATTTAGTACATTTCCAAAACGTACAGTGATGAATCGTGTTTGCGAACGCGCATTCATGTTCTGGCAATACATTTCGGCTACACGTTTTGTGGCGCCCATGATATTGGCAGGATTGACGGCCTTGTCGGTCGAAATCAGCACAAATGTGCCTACACCATACCGTTCTGCTGCTTCGGCAATTCGCATGGTACCCAGCACATTGTTCCTGAATGCTTCGCGCAACTGGGTTTGGAGAATGGGCAGATGCTTGTACGCCGCAGCGTGAAAAATCATGTCGGGTTTGTATTCTCCGACCACTTTTTCCATGGTCGCAGAATCGCAGATATCACCCAGCACACTACAGAAGATAAGATCCTGAAACTCACCGCGCAATTCATGATCGATGCGATAAAGGGCGTATTCACCGTTGTCGATCACGATCAATTCAACCGGGTTCAGACGTGCAATTTGCCGGCACAACTCAGACCCAATGGAGCCACCTCCACCGGTGATCATCACACGCTTGCCGGACAAACCCTCACGGATGGGATTCCACACCAGGGAGATTGGCTCCCTCCCCAGCAAGTCATCGATCACGACGCGCTTGAGATCATCGATCCGGATGGCCTTGTTACCCAATTCGTTCAGGGTCGGCAGGGTTCTGAACTTGATATCGCTTTTTTCACAGGTCTGCACGATCTGTTGCATCTGTTGATTGGTGGCGGATGGCATAGCAATAATGGCCAGGTCCGCATTCATTTCCTTGCACACCCTGGCCAGATTGTTGATGGGCCCCAGCACGGGTACACCGTGCACCTGCGCCCCTCGCAGCCTACGATCGTCATCCAGGAAACCAACGACATCCAGGTGACCACGGTGACGCAGTTCGCGCTCGAGCAGGGCCCCAGATCTGCCTGCGCCAAGTACCAACACCCGCTGCTGCCCATCGCCGGGAGAATTTACTGACAATCTTGTATCTTTCCAGAATCGGTAACACATCCTTGGCAGACCCAGGGTCAGGAAAAGGATGGCCGGATAAATGAGTATCGCCCCCAAACCCTGTCGAATTTCAGAACCATAGAGGACAGTCAGCGCGGCGATAATCAGGACGGTGCCGAACATCGATGCACGCGCGATATTCCACATATCCTGGAAACTGGCAAATCGCCACAATCCCTTATACAGGCCGGTGAACCACAGAACCACGCCTTGAACCGTTAACACAAGCAATAATTCGCTTAACAGGGGTAAGTTCTGGATGACGCCGGTAAAACCGCTGCGGTGAAAGATCCAACCAGCGGCAAGCCACGAAACGGCAACCATGACGATGTCATGTCCAACGACCGCTGCACGCGGATGACGCAGAATGCGGAGAACGTTCATAATGTTTATCCCGCTTGAGCGAGCACTCCATTCCTTTTTATGAGCTGGTACCAACCTATAGTAAAGACCAGGATCAAGATCATGGCCACAACCCAGGCCAATGCCGGATAATTGACTGCAACTACAATCCCCGGCACGACCAACGCGAGGTTAATTGCCTGATACAACAGTGCGACACCGCCATGTGTCCAACCACGCGCAATCAACCGCTGGTACAAGTGTTGTTTGTGCGCATTATACCACTGCTCTCTTTTCAATATCCTACCGATCAGGGTTAAGGTACTGTCAGTGATAAAAACCAGCATCACCAGCAGTGCAACCGGCAATGAAAAAGCCTGATTCCCGACGCCAATGACAAGCAAAGCACCGAACACGAAGCCCAGTGAGATGCTGCCGACGTCCCCCATGAAAACCCGGGCACTGCCGAGATTCCAGGGAAGAAACCCGGCGCAACTGGCGGCAACACAGGCTGAAGCGAGTGCCAGATCGGGTTGGCCTGCAGAATCAAACAAGCCAAACAAAACGGCACCGCCAAACACGCCCTGCAACCCCGCCAGGCCGTTGGAACCATCCATGAAGTTATAAAGGTTTGTCATCCAAACCAGGAACAGCACCGCTAGGAAAATACTGCCCACACCCTGTATCCAACCATTGTTGATTGCGCACGCTACCAGATAAATGCTGACTGCAAGCTGAACAAAAAACCGGAATCGTGCAGACAATGATGCATGGTCGTCCCACCAGCCCAAGAGGGCCAGCACGAGCAAGCCTGGAAGAACACAATGGACCCAGATTTCGCCCCCACTGCCGGTGAACAACGTTGAAGCAACGAACAGTGCCAGGATGATTCCGATACCGCCACCCCTGGGAGTGACAACTGCATGACTGTGCCGCTCACCCGGGCGGTCCACCATTCCGCTCCGGCGGGCATACCAGGCCGCAAGCCCGGTAAATATAAAGGCAAGGAATGTGATTCCGATGACCAGGATTATTCGACTCATGACGTCACTTCCGACAGGCCCGTAGCCTCCGGCTACTCTCCGAGAACGCCATGTATGGTTTTTGATGTACCCCAGTTTTTGCAACTCGGGCATTGCCAGTAATGAGTCTGTCCACTGAAGCCGCAGTGATTACAGCGATAATCTGGCTGGCGTGACAAAAGGCGGGCCGTGACTGCCTTGAGGATACCATCGCTTGACCCCGTCTCGAGGTGGCCTTGCGCGTTAAATTCAATCAGCCGATCGAGGCCTCGTACCGATGGATTGGAGGCCATTGCCTCGACCAGGTATTTACCTGCTTCATAACCACCCTTTTCATCTTCAATAAATTCCGTAATTTTGAGAATCAAGGAAATTCCTGTATAGACTTTCACCCAGTCTTCCAGTTTTTTTCGTCCAAGTTGGGACTGGCCCGCCATGGTCGCAGAGTTCAGGTACGGTTCTAGTAACTCCGGAATATAGTCCGCTTCAAGTTCCGCTATTTCCTCGTAGGTGTCCATTGCCCCCTGGTGATCGCCATCGCGCATGGCCAGCCTGGCCAGGATAAAGCGTGCCCGGATGCAATGAAGATGATGGCGCCGCGCCTGCCGTAAATGCCGCCTGGCCAGTTCCTTGTCTCCTTCCGAAACGGCTATTTCTGCCATCTCGCAGCAGAACTGGGCTTTGACCTCAGCCATTTGCTCACCGGTGAGCTGTTCCAGGCGCCGGGCTTGTTCCAGCGCCTTTTCCCAGTCTTTCTCCTGCTGGTAGATTTCAAGCAGGCTGCGCAACGCTGAAGGGGTATGCGCATCACTTTCAATCAGTTCAGAAAACAGACGCTCGGCGCGGTCCAGCAGACCTGCCCGCATATAGTCCTCACCCAATTCCAGTAGCGCCTGGATCCGTTGGCTGGATTCCAGCCCCGGTTTGGCGATAATATTCTGGTGAAAACGGATGGCGCGATCAATCTCACCCCGCTGTCGGAATAGACTGCCCAACGCCATATGAGTCTCAACCGTATCCTGGTTAACTTCAGCCAACTCCAGGAACACCTGGATGGCTTTATCCGGCTGCTCGCTCAACAAGTAATTCAAACCCTGGAAGTACTGGTTACGGAACAGGCGACTGCGTTTTCTGACTGATCTTCTTTCAAGTTTTTTTGCCAGCCACCAGCCGGAATAGACCGCAGGAGCTAGCAAAAAGTACAACAGATATTCAGCCATTTGTATTGTTCAGCATGCCCGATGACCCGGACACGCTTGCATTACGCAATTTCCTCAACTGGACGCGTAAAGGCAGAATAGTGAACATCCACGCCAGACCCAGACCGAAAAACAGGCCAACGGACAAGGCGCTGAGAACCAGCAGTCCGAGTGGCCACTCAAATTGAACCCACAACAGGTCAACACTGACCATATCCGAATTCAAAGTGCCGACCAGCAGACCCATGGCAATTGCCAGAGTAATGACAATGATGAAAATAATGCGATACAAGTCAAACTCCTGCGCAGGGCTGCCTTCTATCAGGATCAGGTCGCGGAACCTGTACCCAAAACCAAATAAAATCAGTTCCGGGAGTAATCTACCCGTTCACGCAGTGATTTGCCGGGTTTGAAGTGAGGCACGTTCTTGCCTGGCAACGCCACCGCCTCACCTGTTTTCGGATTTCTTCCCATGCGTGGTGCTCTGTAATGCAGGGAAAAACTTCCAAACCCTCTAATTTCTATGCGGTCACCATCAGCCAACGCAGCGCTCATCTGTTCCAGTATAGATTTAACACCAAGCTCCACGTCCAGATGGGCGAGATGTGTTTGGGTTTCGGCCATGCGATCGATTAATTCAGATTTAGTCATATCATCCTCGCAATTTCCCTGCTGATCATTGTAATACCAAATATAGTGTACTGCATCGCAACTAATGGCACATTCAGCCTGAGGCAAAGCGGTTAGCCGTAAGGCATGTTCCCGCCGGTCATTATGCGCAAATGGTGGTATTCAAGTCTCTTGGTCCAACTGCTCCTTTAGCAGGTCTCCCAGTGAAGTCGTACCACTTGAGGCCTTGCTCTGTTTGTACTCTTTAAGAGTTTCAGCCAGTTCTTCATCATCCTTGGCCCGAATGGACAGGCTCAAAGTTCGGTTCTTGCGATCAAGACTGACAAATTTCGCCTCGATCTCGTCACCGACTGACAATTCCCTAGTGGCATCTTCCACTCGCTCGTCTTTTATATCGGCGGCACGTAAATAACCTTCCACACCTTCGGTCAGTTCAATGACCGCACCACGAGCGTCAACTTCCTTAACTATGCCTTTCACCAGTGATCCACGCGCATGCTCTGCCATGAAAGTGGCGAACGGATCCTGGTCCAACTGCTTGATTCCCAGTGAAATCCTTTCTCGCTCCGGATCAACCGCCAATACGACGGCTTCAATTTCCTCACCTTTGCGAAAATTACGTACGGCTTCCTCACCCGCTTCGTGCCAGGTAATGTCGGAAAGATGAACCAGTCCGTCAATTCCGCCTTCGAGACCAATGAAGATCCCGAAGTCAGTAATTGACTTGATGGTTCCGATGACCTTGTCACCCTTGTTCTGGGTAGCCGCAAATGATTCCCAGGGATTGGCCTTGCATTGCTTCATACCAAGGGAAATGCGACGGCGGTCCTCGTCAATGTCCAGTACCAGGACCTCGACTTCCTCACTGGTGTGTACCACTTTTGCAGGGTTTACATTCCGGTTGGTCCAATCCATTTCGGAAACATGAACCAGGCCTTCAACGCCATCTTCGATTTCAACAAAACAGCCGTAATCGGTAATGTTTGAAACGGTGCCGAACAGGCGGGTACCCACCGGATAGCGTCTTGAGAGATCGTCCCAAGGATCATCGCCCAGCTGCTTCAGGCCGAGTGACACCCGGTTTCTTTCACGATCAAAGCGCAGCACGCGCACATCGAGTTCATCCGCTACATTGACTATTTCACTCGGGTGGCGTACACGTTTCCATGCCATATCGGTGATGTGGAGTAGCCCGTCGATTCCACCCAGGTCAATGAACGCACCATAATCGGTGAGGTTTTTGACCACACCCTTCACGATGACACCCTCTTCCAGGCGATCGAGCAGTGCTTCACGTTCTGCGCTGAATTCAGATTCGACGACCGCTCGACGCGAGACAACGATGTTGTTGCGCTTGCGGTCCAGCTTGATGATCTTGAATTCCAGGTCCTTGCCTTCCAGGTAAACGGGGTCGCGTACCGGGCGAACATCTACCAAGGACCCAGGCAGGAAAGCCCGGATGTCTTCGATGTCAACAGTAAAGCCACCTTTGACCTTTCCGCTGATCTTGCCTTCGATCGTTTCTTCGTTTTCGAACGCACCTTCCAGCTTGTCCCAAACCAAGGCGCGTTTGGCCTTGTCCCGGGACAGACGTGTCTCGCCAAAACCATCTTCTACGGTATCCAGCGCTACCTGAACTTCATCACCCACTTTTACTTCCAATTCACCTTGCAAGTTCCTGAACTGGCTGATGGGAACGAATCCTTCTGACTTGAGTCCGGCATTGACCACGACGGAGTCGTTGCGTATTTCCATAACAATACCGGTAATTATAGTACCTGGCTTGAGACTATGAGTCGCCAGGCTCTCTTCGAATAACTGTGCAAAACTTTCAGTCATGTTGATAATTACTCACAGATGGATTGCACGTAATGGCAACCACCCACCCGGGGTTGAGGGGTGCAGCAGGCACCCGTTGCAATAACTACCTTTGGTAGCCCAAAAAAACTAATATAATTCAATTAATTACTTAACTTTCTTCAAGTAATTTATGAATTTCCTCCAGCACCATTTCGATGCTCATTTCCGTTGAATCTATAAGCTGCGCATCCTGCGCGGGCGTCAGGGGCGAAATTGACCTCGACATGTCCCGTATATCGCGCTTTTCAATGTCCCGGAAAAGGCGCGAGAGATTAACATTTTCTCCTTTTTCTTTCAACTGCTTATAGCGTCTGTCAGCCCTTGCTTCCACACTTGCCGTGAGGAAAATTTTCAACTTTGCGTCAGGAAAAATCACGGTTCCCATGTCACGTCCCTCTGCCACCAATCCGGGAAGTTTACGGAATTCCCTTTGACGTTGCACCAGGGCGGCCCTGACGGCAGGAACTGCTGCAATATTCGAGGCAAATACACCGGCCTCTTCCGAACGCAGCTTGGGGGTGATCCTGATTCCATCCAGCAGGGTCGCGACGTCGTCACCCGTAAAGCTCAAACTGAACTCAAGATGCTCTGCCAACTCTCCCAGAGCCTGTTCATTGTCAGCCTCGATAGCCCGCTCCATTGCAACAACTGCGACGATTCGGTACAAGGCGCCACTGTCCAGGTAATGCCAGCCAAGATTCTGCGCCAGACGCATGGCAATGGTGCCCTTGCCGGAGCCACCGGGACCGTCAATCGTTATAACCGGAACGCTCATCTGCTTAGCTCTGAAGGAGTACAAGGTACTCCGTCTAGGTTATTCGTCCACCGACTGTTTTCAAGTCGTGCGCAAAACCGGGGTACGAAGTAGCAATATTCCCACAGCCCTTAACTTCAAGGTCTGAATCAGCCAACTGACCAAGGACACAGAAACTCATTGCGCAACGATGATCTCCTGCGCCATCGACACTCCCTCCCCTGATTGCACCACCCTCGATATCGATCCCGTCCCGGTATTGCGTCAGTCGCACACCCAGCGATTCCAGGCCCCGGGCCATGACCGAAATCCGGTCACTTTCCTTGACTCTTAATTCCTCCGCACCCCGGATACGGGTGATACCATCGGCAACGGCCGCCAGGATCATGATAATTGGCAGTTCGTCAATCAGGGATGGAATCCACTGCTGCGGTATATCAATCCCCTTCAATTGCCCATTGTAACGAATCCGGATGTCGCCTACCGCTTCTTCTCCGTATATTCTGCGATTGCTAACCCGGAGGTCGGCTCCCATGGCTTGCAGTACGCGGATAATGCCATCACGAGTATCATTCAGGCCCACGTTGTTCAAAGTCAGCGAGGAATCTGGTAGCGTGATGGCTGCCACCATGAAAAAAGCAGCGGAGGAGATGTCTCCGGGGATCCTGATATGTGCTGCAGTCAAACGGCTTCCACCTGACACTGCACAGCCATCTACCAGGGGCACACCAAAACAAGGAAGCATTTTCTCGGTGTGATCCCGGCTCTTTCGCGGCTCACAAACCCTTGTCTCCCCCTGCGCATAAAGCCCGGCCAGGAGTACGCAGGATTTGACCTGGGCACTGGCAACCGGGGATGCGTAATTGATGCCTTTTAAATGCGGATTCCCTGTGATCAACAAAGGTGGCGTGCCCGAATCCGCGGTTTGAATCCTGGCGCCCATGAGGCAAAGTGGATGCACGATCCGACGCATCGGCCGTGCGCTGAGCGAACGATCACCGATGAGTTCCGAGCTAAACGGCTGTGCCGCCAACACGCCGGCCAGCAATCGCATGGCCGTACCCGAATTTCCCATGTCCAGCGGACCAACGGGGGCACACAGCCCCTCTGCCCCAATACCATCTACCAGCAAGGCTTCACCATCTGCTTGGATTTTCATGCCAAGCTGGCGACAAGCACTGGCGGTAGTCCTGACATCTTCGCTTTCAAGCAATCCTTCGATCCGGGACTGCCCAACGGCCAGACTGGCCAGGATGACAGCCCTGTGAGAGATCGATTTATCCCCCGGTGGTGTCAACTCGCCACCCAGGGGTGAGCCTGCCGGCCCTACTTGCAGGATCATGAGGGTGTCAATACGGCTCGGGGATACGAACCCAATACTTTGGACACCTTGCTGATCCGTTGCAAATCCTTGAGGGCGGCAGCAACCGGGGCATCCTCGGCATGCCCTTCAATGTCCACGAAGAATACATACTGCCATTTACCGAGACTGGATGGTCGGGATTCAATTCGTGTCATATTGACCCCATGGGTATGGAATGGCTCCAATAGACTGTGCAGCAAACCGGGACCTTCATTCCCGGACAACAGTAAGGTGGTCTTGTCGTGCCCGGATGGTGAAAAAATATTGCGTCCGATGACCAGGAAGCGGGTCGTGTTGTCCGGCCGGTCCTCAATGCCTGCAAACAGTATGGGCAGTCCATACACTTCGGCCGCTGAGCGGCCGGCAATGGCCGCTGCCTCGGGGGCGTTGCGAACGCGCCGGGCTGCCTCACCGTTACTGCTGACTGCGATCAACTCGATACCCGGCAGGTGGGCGCGAAGCCACCCCTTACATTGAGACAAGGACTGCTCATGGGAATAAATGCGTTCGATCTGGTTCAGATTGTTGGCATGCGTCAGCAGGTTCTGATGAATCCGGAGTTCGATTTCACCACATATCTTGAGCTCCGAAAGCAGGAACATGTCCAGCGTGTGGCTGACAATTCCCTGAGTAGAATTTTCCACTGGAACCACGCCAAAATCCGCATCACCCGCCTGCACCTGATCGAATACGATGTCGATTCCTGGGTGGCTCAGCGCATGGACTGAATGCCCGAAGTGCAGGTGAACCGCCTGTTGGGTAAACGTACCCTCCGGACCCAGGTAGGCGATTTTCAAGGGTTCCTGCTGCGCCAGGCAGGCAGACATGATTTCCCGGAACAGCCTGACCATTTCTCCATCGCTCAACGGCCCTTCGTTCCTCTCCAACACGCGACGCAGGACCTGAGCTTCCCGTTCCGGCCGGTAGTAATCAAGCGCATTGTTGTGTTGGCCTTTACTCTGGCGCACGTGAAAAGCGAGCCTGGCACGCTCGGAAATCAATTTCTGGATATTTTCGTCCAAGCCATCGATCTCTTGGCGAATCTTTTCCAGGTCCGTTGAATTATTTTCCCGCTTCTTCAATGGTTACCGCCTTGATGAAATGTTTTCTTCCGTAAAGGGCCACTCATTAGTTAAATTTAATCATATGCAGAAACTGAAGGGCAAAAGATCTCCAAAGCAAAAAGTACCTTTTGTCCTATTCTGATCCCAATAGAGCTGGCATTGTAAAGCGTTCAGGGCTGGTGTGATATGGGAGTTACTTGGTTTATCACGGTCTATCCGTTTAAACTGGCCCCTTTGGGAATCATTTGACTGGAAATTTATGTCCCGGATTGATATTTTCGCCCACCACGAAATGGACCATGCACATGCCCAGGAAGCGGCAGACGAACTGGCGGGAGACCTCGCCAAAAAATTCAACATCGATTACGGCTGGGACGAGGACGCCATTCATTTTGCAAGACCCGGTGTACACGGCATGATCACAGTGGGTGAAAACGAAATCCGGATACAGGCGGAACTGGGTATTTTACTGGCCTTGCTGAAAAGCCGCATTGAGGAAGAGATCGTAAGCTACCTCGAACAGCACTTCAGCTGTACCTTCGACACCTGAGCAAAGGGTTCTGCTTAACCGGCGAACAGCTCCTGCATTGAGTGCCATTCCCTTTTGTAGATTGTGTTAATGAAGTAGCAGGGGTCTTCCAGCTTGCGAAACGAAATCACACCTGATTCGAGAAACGCCTGCAATGCCCCGAATCCTGCGGCGTATGCAGGACCCCGCATCAGGCGAATCAAGCGGACCACAAGTCGTTTATGAACCAGTTTTGCCAGTTCATTGCCCAAGTCCCTGATCAGCAGTATCTGTCTTTCCCGAAGCGGCCTGTTGCCACAGGAACGATAAATACCCCCATACGAAGCTATATCCAGCTCTAGAGTGCCACTGGATTCCAGCCGTTCCGCCATTTCCAGGTCAAATTCCAGGCTGAGTGCCTGTAGTTCAAAAGCATCAGCCATGGTAAGCAAAGCGCTCCCGGGTAGAAATCTCTCCATGACCGGCATCACTTTTGCCACTTCCTGATCTCGTTTCAGGAAATCCAGTCCAGCGTAAAGTTCCTCCAGGAAAAACTCACAGGCGGGCCGATAACTTTCCTGGTTAATCAGGTCAGAGTAATTCTCTGCAAGGCGTTGGCGTTGCCATTGCTGCAAAGTTTGAAATGGCTCCAGCGCAAACCCGGGTGCACTGATGATCTGCGCAAGCCGGTGATTCCAAGCCAGCATTTCGCGACACCGGGTTGCTCCGGGGCGATTAGGGCCTGTAAACACTTGCCAGGTCACCACATTGCAGGCCCAAATGGTTCCAGGCCCTAGTTAATATTTTCAATGGCCTCAAGCACTTCTTCGCGCCGGCGCCGGAACAATGCCAGTGACTCGATATGCAGGTAACGGATGAGCATTGACTGATCCACCAGGAACACAGAGCGTTTCATGCCCAGCATGCCTTTGCTGTCATACAATGCGGCAACTTTAAATTCCGGGTCAGTCAATAACGTGAATGGAAGATCGTGTTTTTCGCGGAATTTCCGATGCGATTCAGCGCCGTCATGGCTGATTCCCACGACTTTCACCCCCAGATCATCGAAAGACTCCAGGCCATCACGGTAGTCGCACAACTGCTTTGTGCACACCGGCGTGTTGTCACCGGGATAAAACACCAGCAGCACTTTCTCTGGGGCTTGGTCCGATAGTCTGAAAGACTCACCACTGTCATCGGTGAGTGTAAAATCCGGCGCCTTGTCATTTACCTTCAACATTACCAGTGGATACCCCTCATCAGGCTGGCAAAGGCCACTTGTTCCTGTGAAGCCGGCGCCTGCTCACCCTTGACGCCCTTCGAAGCAGCTGAATCCGGGAACATCCGGAAAGCACTGTTCATCACGATTTCGGAAATTTTTGG
>SMVA01191201.1_pt1 | contig 15770 bp, 9 predicted proteins | sample 2456451 | NCBI WGS metagenome assembly SMVA01 (sample SAMN11095933, study PRJNA526329) | marine sediment metagenome | biome: Marine sediment; feature: Surficial sediment; material: Deep marine sediment; isolation source: Hadal surficial sediment | place: Pacific Ocean | collected 2014-05 | depth 0-1...
AATCATCCTTTTCCACTTCGCTCGTAAACCCAACGAGATCCATATACAGCTCAAGCGTCATTACATTTACCGGAGGATTATTAATCGTCGCGAATAACACTCCCTTATCCAGTCGCGTCGAAATAGTTTTGTAGTCGTATGCCATGATGCAAGTCCTCAATGTTACTGGTCAATCTCACAATCATGCCAGATTAGATAGACAAGAACTAATGACCTTCATATTATCAACAAAGTTATCCAACCATTGAGACAACCCTATGTTACGTCTGGTGCTATTGATTCTGGTTTTCATGCCGCTCGCTTCTTCCGCCGCAGACTCACTGCGAATTTTGCTGACAAATGATGATGGTTTTGAGGCGCCGGGCATAGGCGCCATGCACAGCGCCCTGATTGAGGCCGGGCATGATGTCTACTTGATCGCGCCTGCAACACAGCAGAGCGGCGCTGCCGCCAGCATTACCAGCGGCGGTGTCAGGATTACCACTCATAAAGGCAACGTCTGGGCCGTCCACGGGCGGCCGGCAGATGCTGTCCGCATCGGACTCGGACAGATAATGAAAGACAACCCACCTGATCTTGTTGTATCCGGGGCAAATTTTGGTAACAACACAGGTGTTGACACCAATATTTCCGGTACCGTCGGTGCTGCAATCACCGCTCTGCAACTGGGCTTCCCGGCTATCGCCATTTCGGTTGAAATAAAATTAGCTGAAAGGAAACGGGGATTCCCGGGCACCCTTGCCGCATTTCCGGGTGCCGGAACTTTTTTAGCGCGACTCATCAGCAACCTCAAAATTCTGGATACTGCCAACATCATCAACGTCAACTATCCGGCTAGAATCCAGCAAGAGGTTAGAGGCGTAAAATGGGCTAATCTATCGAAACACTCTATTCTCACCACCAATTTTAACCTTCAGGAAGATGGTCGCTGGGAGCCTGAGCTAAATTCTGCCCTGGATCCGGACAAAGCCACTGACGCAGCCTTACTCGCAAGCGGATATATTACACTGACACTATTGGATGGAAACATGTCCAGCAAACCCGGCATAGCATATCGAAAACTAGCTGATACACTGGGTAAACCTTTGTAAACATCATGCGAATTGAACAAATTCCGCTAGGAAACAATCCCCCTGAGGATATCAATGTCATTATTGAAGTTCCTGTGGGCGGCGAACCTATTAAATACGAAATGGACAAAAAATCTGGCGCTTTGTTCGTTGACCGATTTTTGTACACTCCAATGCGTTATCCCGGAAACTACGGATTCGTGCCTCACACACTATCGGAGGATGGCGATCCTATTGATGTGCTGGTCGCCAATAGCAGGGCAATCGTCCCTGGCGCAGTGATAAACTGCCGGCCCATCGGGGTCTTAATTATGAAGGATGAGGCAGGCCAGGATGAGAAGATCATCGCCGTACCGACCGACAAACTAACCTTGAGATATGAGAAAGTATTCGAATATACCGATTTACCCGATATTGCTGTTCAGAAAATCCAACATTTCTTTGAACATTACAAAGACCTCGAAGCAGGAAAGTGGGTACAACTCGAAAGGTGGGATTCAGCAGCTTGCGCCCGGGCGCTCATTGCTGAAGCAGCCAGGAGAGAAACCCAATAGAAGCAGTCCCTGTTACTGACCTCGAATTTAGAGCTCGTGTACTTGTACGGGCAATTCAGTATAACCCTTGACGAAGGAAGAGAATGTTCGCCTGGGTTCGCCGACAACCTCAACAAACCTGAACCGTTTCATTATTTCCTCCCAGAGGATGCGCAGTTGCATCTCAGCCAGACGATTCCCCATACAGCGGTGAATGCCAAAGCCAAATGAAAGATGCTGCCTGGCTTTCGGCCGATCGATTATGAATTGATTGGCATTGGGAATTGCCTCTTCATCCCGATTGCCAGAGACATACCACATCACCAGCTTGTCGCCTTTTTTAATTTGTTTACCACCCAGTACCGTATCCCTGGTCGCGGTTCTGCGCATGTGTGCAAGCGGAGTTTGCCAGCGAATAATTTCAGAGACCATGTTAGGAATCACTCCCGGATTGTCTCTTAACTTCTGGTATTCACCAGGATTCTGATTGAGTGCCAGAACGCCGCCGGAAATTGAATTTCGAGTCGTATCATTGCCGCCGACGATTAACAGCAACAGATTGCCGAGAAACTCGAAAGGCTGCATATCCTTTGTATCCTTGCCATGGGCCAACATGGAAATAAGATCATCTTTAGGCGGTTGCTTGACCCTCTCGTTCCAGAGTACGGTGAAGTATTCCAGGCACTCGATCAGTTCCGCCCTTCGTTGTTCTTTGGTATCCACTATTCCTGTGCCAGGTGCGGCGGTAGCAACATCAGACCAGCGAGTGAGTTTTCGCCGATCTTCAAAGGGGAAATCAAACAATGTGGCCAGCATCTGGGTCGTCAATTCTACAGATACCTTATCCACCCAATCAAAGGTCTCATCACGAGGCAAGGAATCCAGAATACCTGCAGCCCGCTCACGGATGGTGCTTTCCATTTTAGCGAGATTGGTTGGCGCAACGACGCCGGTTACTGTAGCCCTTTGCAGGTCATGCTTGGGCGGATCCATGGCGATAAACATCGAAAAACCGCCCCATTTATTTTCACTTTGATCGCCCGATTTTTCCTCGGAAGACTCAGCCTGGCGATTTCCTGAACCGCCCAGACCACCGACTGTTACCCCCATGGCCGAGGAAAAAAGTTCGTGGTTGGTATCAACTTCAAATATCTCTTTATGACGAGTCAATGACCAGTAGGGACCAAACGCACTTTCTGCACAATAGTGCACGGGATCTTCTTTGCGAAGCCGCTCGAAATAACCCCAGTGGGCATCATTCTGGAACAGGTGTGGTTGCGCCATGTTGAAGCTTTCAAGGGGGATAGAATAAGGGTCTGGAATATCGGGTTCTGGAATATCAGGAGTCTTGGAAACGGGTTGCTCAGTCATCATTATCCTCTTCGCATGTCTGCTCTATGAGTTCAGGATAATCCAAATTCAGGCAGCCGTCACATTTACCGCGAAAATCGCAATAACCAGGAGGCAGCCGTCTTTGTTTTATAGCAAGTTTCGCTTGTTACTACTCTCGGTTACGATAGGACTTCTGACTGCACACACAAGTACCATAATAGGCACGTATAAATAGGCACGTATAAATAAGCACGTATAAATAAGCACGCATAAATAGGCACACATAAATAGGCACGCTCTAATAGGCACACGCTCAATAGACACACTCTCAATAGGCACACTCTGTATCCATGCTGCAATTCTTCCAATCCAATGACATGTCGGCATTGACCAATGCATTTTGTGAACGCAGCCGCCTTGTCGAAACAGATCCTTTTATCCCTTCTACGGTCATCGTACAGAGTTTCGGTACCGGTCAGTGGTTAAAAATACAGCTGGCAGAGAAACAGGGGATCTGCGCCAATCTGGATTGCGTATTGCCCGCACATTTCATCTGGGAACTCTATCGAAAGCTGCTAAACCAACCCGAACATTCACCGTTGGACAAGGATTTACTCAGCTGGCGCCTGATGTCACTTATCCCAGAAGAGAAATCTGCAGAATTTGACCCGGTCAGAAGATACCTGCAGGCACCCGGTGATCCTGATTTACGTACCTACCAGTTAGCTAACAAGATCGCCGGTCTTTTTGATCAATACCTGGTTTACCGCCCAGAATGGATATTGGCGTGGCAGAAACGCAAGGATCCCATCAAGAATAATCCTCATCCATGGCAACCGCTGCTATGGCGAAGTCTCATGGATTCCAATCCGGAATTAGCCACTCAACATCGAGCTGGATTGCATGAACGTGCAATTGAAGAGATCGACAATCTGGCGGATCTGAGCCTCCTGCCGCCACGAGTATCCGTGTTTGGATTATCTTCGCTGCCACTGACCCAACTGGAAACCCTCCGTGCCTTGTCAGCACATATTGATGTTGACGTCTTTTTTTTGAACCCCTGCCGGTATTACTGGGGTGATATCGTTTCTGAAAAAGGCCAGGCAAAAAGATCGGTGCGGCAACTCATTAAAAAAGCCGGTGCACTGATTGATGAAGATTACCTGGAAGCAGGCAATCCCCTGCTGGCGTCAATGGGTAAACAAGGTCGAGAGTTTCTGGAACTCATCCTGGATTCAAATGATATCAACCCCCTGGACTTCTTTGCAGAGAAACCGGCGCTGAGTGCATTGGGATTCCTGCAAAAGGATATTTTTAATCTTGAGTTTGCTGGTGAATTTGGTCGTAACGAAACACCGAAAAAGATAAAACTGGATGATAGTGATCGGAGTATCCAGATACATAACTGTCATAGCAAGTTGCGTGAAATTGAAATTCTCTATGACCAGATACTATCAATATTATCTCTAAATCCAGAAACCAGACCCGGCGATATTATTGTAATGACGCCCAATGTTGCAGACTATGCCCCATTTATTCATTCTGTTTTCAAAGACCACATTCACTACGGCATAGCCGATCGATCACTTGTCGAACAATCGGCACTCATCGGCAGTTTCAGCAAACTGCTCGAACTGCCGCAGTTAAGGTTAACCAGTATCGAGGTGATGGACTTTCTGGAAGTCCCTGCTATCGCCAGAAAATTTAACCTGGACGAAGATGAACTCAGTACAATTTCCTACTGGATAAATGAAGCCGGAATTAGATGGGAAGTAGATGGATCAAGCAAGTCGGAACGATGGCAGGTTCCGGATAACGGCCAAAACACCTGGCGCTTCGGACTGGACCGTCTATTACTTGGCATCGCGATGGACAGCAGGAATGGTCTGTTCAATGCCAATTTACCATTTGACGTTGACATCAGTGATGCAGAATTACTCGGCACACTATGTCGTATTGTTGAATTGCTGGACCGTTACAGGTTACGACTCGATAAATCCCAGACTGCCCCTGAATGGCAAACGACAATCAATTCCCTGCTCAATGATTTCTTTACCCCGATTGATGCAGAAACACTTGATATATCCATGATACAAACACTGATGCAAAAACTGGTTGATGACAATGAGACGGCCGATTATCAAGGTGAGATATCCGGGCGGCTCATGCTGTATTGGGTCAGCCAACAATTCGCTGATACAAGTTCATCTGCCGGATTTATTTCAGGTGGCATTACTTTCGCGACGCTCGTTCCGATGCGCAGCATTCCTTTCAAGGTTGTCTGCCTGTTGGGGATGAATGATCGCGAATACCCCCGGGATAATCGCTCACTATCATTTGATTTAATGACCACCACTAAAAGCAGGAAGGGTGATCGTTCACGAAGGGCCGACGATCGCTATCTGTTTCTGGAAGCGATGTTATCGGCTAGCGAGATTCTGTACATTAGTTACGAGGGGCGTTCACTTAAGGATAACCAGTTAAGGCCCCCTTCTGTTGTAGTTAGCGAATTGCTCGACTATGTCAGCCAGGTATTCGAGACAGTCGAAGTTATCGAACACCCTCTGCAACCCTTTAGCCGCCGATACTTTACCGGCACTGCCCTAAGCTCGTTCCAGGATCACTGGTATCGGGCACTGCTCGAACCCTCACACAACGATGCTTTTGTCGATGTCAAACTACCCGCTATTGAGGAAAATAATCTCGAATCAATTCAACAGCTTGCAAGCTTTTTTCAACATAGCGCAAAATACTTCCTGCAGCAAAGACTCGGCGTCTATTTCGGCAGTGATGAAACAATGCTGCAGGATACCGAATCATTCTCCCTTGATAACCTGCAACGCTACCAGTTAGCAGATTCGGCACTGAACGCACTGATCAGGGGTCAGGACATCAATGGCTGGCAGGATGAAATGAGAGCCTCCGGTTTTGTGATGCAAGGTCCTATCGGAGAATCCTACATGGATTCAGAATTGCAGCATGCCCTCATTGTATATAGTGAGCTAAAAAACTACCTGGATGAAGCGACCGACACGTACCAGGGCACTATCACTGTCTCTGGTGATAAGCTGCAAGGTCATCTTGGCCACCGCGCCGGGGATTTCATCCTGAACTTCCGTAGCGGAACACTTCGGCAACGACACATGATTGAAAACTGGATTAACCATCTTTTTGCCAGTGCCGCAGGACTGAACGTGACTTCAATCAGTGTGTCACGAGGGAAAAATAAAGCGGAAGTCAATCGCTTCAAGGCGATTCCCAGGGGACAGGCTGTAAAACACCTGGAGAAAATGGTGAGTCTCTATTACACGGGTCTTAATTCACCGCTATTCCTGCCGCCAGAGACAACATTTGGTTTTGCTAAATCAATGGCCGCCACAGAAGATGTTGAACTGGCAAAGGAAGCGGCACTTAACATATACAATGGAGGGGATTTCTCTGAAAGCAGTGATCTCTACTGGACCAGAATGTTTGATGTTACGACGATGATGGATGACAACTTCGCTGAACAGGCCGGATTGATCTATGGGCCATTGTTCATTAGTTGGCAGGAGATGTCGTCATGATGTTTCATGTCGACTCGCTCGTTGGATACCTGGACTATCGGGGTTCACCATGAAGATTCTAAGTGCAGAATCCTTTCCCCTGGAATCTCAACAGCTGATTGAAGCCAGCGCAGGTACAGGCAAGACTTACACCATTACAAATTTGTACCTGCGCCTGCTGCTTGGCCACAGCAAATCCATGAAACGACCGCTGGCGGTCAACGAAATTCTGGTGCTGACATTCACTATCGCTGCAACCGAGGAATTGCAGCATCGAATTCGAAACAGAATTGTTGATGCCAGGCAAGCTTTCATTTCCGGGTTATCCAGAGACCCCTTCCTTGCGCACCTGGTAGAAGTGAGTGAAGACGAACAACGCGATCGCCTGCTTCTGACTGCTGCAATTCAAATGATGGATGAAGCCGCAATCTTTACGATTCATGGATTCTGCGCCAGAGTGCTGCAGGAGCAAAGTTTTGATACTTGTCTTTTGTTTGACCAGAATCTCGATGGTGACCGGGAGCAATTGCTGGCAATGGCAACCGAAGATTGCTTTCGCCAGGAAATTCTAACCCTGCCGGATTTTGACAGAAATCTTGCGCTGCAGATCTGGTCCAATCCGGATCAGTTGTTATCCGCTGTGCGGGGTTTCCTGTTTCGCCAGGATCTGGTCATGCTGCCAGCAACGGATGACGTAACCGCCAAGAAGGAGGAACTCATTCACCGTATGCTGGAAGTGAAACGTCTCTGGGTTGAAGGTGACCTGATGTCCCTCATTCGTGACGCGGGTTTCAGGGCCAACACCAATACTTTCAAAAAAACGGATGAGATGACCCTCTTTTGCAAACAGGAAGGCGTGCCAGACCCGGTATCTGCCCTCTGGGAACACTGGAGCGCGGACCGGCTCAAAAGAAACATCAAGTCCGGGCATCTCGTTCCGGTTCATCCTTGCCTGACCCTAATTGAGCAGATATACCAGTCCGGTAATCTGGTTGAGGCGATTAAATCAGGGTTCTGGCGAAAAGTAAGCCGGAAGATCCTGCTCAACCTGAATAAAACTAAAACAGAGTCTAACCAGCTCACACTGGATGATCTGTTAATCCAATTGAATAGCGCTGTCACCTCCAATGCGGCGTTTGCCGGGCACCTGGCGAGGCTTTACCCCTGCGCACTGGTCGATGAATTTCAGGACACAGACGAAGTCCAGTATGGAATATTCAAAGCGATCTACAATCGACCCGGAAACCAGAGCCTGATCCTCATTGGTGACCCAAAGCAGGCTATCTACCAATTCCGCGGGGCAGATGTATTCACTTACATCAATGCTAAACGAGAATCAGGAGACAATCTTCATTCACTGGAGACTAACTGGCGATCATCCGAACCCTTGATTGAAGCTGTAAATTTGCTGTTCGATAAACCCGGAATTTTCGACAATGATTCAGACATTCCATTCACAAAGGTCAAACCGCCCGAACTAAAACCCGGGGATGCACAAAATAGATCATTTTCAATTAGTGGCACCGCGGCCAAACCCTTCTCTTTGTATCTGGCTGGTGAGGGGGCAAAACCGTTGAATAAAGATGATGCCCAAAAACTCGTAATGGCGCACGCCGCAGAAGACGTTTCCAGATTGCTTGACCTGTCTGCGAAGGGTGACGCGACGATTAACGGTGCAGCGATTGATGCCGGTCAGATTGCGTTTCTTGTGCGTAGTAGAAGTGATGCCGGTGCAGCCAGGGATGCACTGGCGATAAGAAACGTCCGCAGTGTGTTGGTGACCCTCGAGAGTGTATTTCTGCAAGACACCGCACACGACCTGAATCTGATATTGCAGGCTGTGCTTGAACCCAGTAATAACCGCGCCATCAAGGCCGCGTTGGCAACACCTTTACTGCAGTCAAGCATTTCTGAAATTGATGCACTTGGCCACAACATTGAGCTGCAACAACAGGTAATGCAAGAGTTCCTGGGCTACCACCAACTCTGGTTGACTCGAGACATAGCACCAATGATTGAGTCTCTCCTGGTGCGAAGAAAAATCGCCGAGAAGTGGCTGGGCCTTCCAGACGGCGAAAGGCAATTGACGAATCTTCGGCATCTGGCAGAATTGCTGCAGCAGAGATCAAGTACAACACCTGGTATACATCGGTTGCTCAAGTGGTTCGCCCGTGAAATATCACTGGCTGAGACCGTTGCCGGGGAGGAACGCCAGCTCAGACTGGAGAGTGATGAGAACCTGGTAAAGATTGTAACAATGCACGCGGCAAAGGGCCTTGAATACGACATTGTCTATATACCATTTGGTGCCTTCTATCGAAGTATCAAAAAGCAGGAACCCGCGCTCTTCCATCGGGAGGCGATTGATGGATTTGAAACCTGTGTTGAACTTGGCAGCAACGATAAACATCGAACCCAGGCCCAGTCAGAGAATCTTGCAGAGGATATGCGCCTCCTGTATGTGGCCATAACCCGCGCGAGGCATCAATGCAACCTGGGAATTCCCGTCACCAGGGATCTTCCACGTTCGGCACTGGCAAGATTGCTGGACATAAAAGACGCCAAAACCGACAGTGCAGTAATATTCAAAGCACTTTCCCGTCATTCAAAAGCCTTGTTCAATATCGAGCGCATATCCCAGGTCGGTTTGACAATACGCAGCGGCGGCGAATCTATCCTCTCCCTTGTGCCCCCACCTGAACCACCTGTCATCAGCGACTACTGGCGCTTACATAGCTACACAGGAGTTTCCCGGATAATTAAAACTCAGGAATTACCAGCAGTACCTCTTACGATCCCCGGTTACGGCGATGATGATGATGAAGCGGATACCATGAACCGGGGCGAACAATATGACCGTTTTAATTTTCCAAGGGGTGCAAAAGTTGGCATCGCGCTGCACAGCTTGATGGAAGAGCTGGATTTTGCGGCTGACGATAAGACAAAACGCCAACAATGCGAGCGCTGCCTGAATAAAATCGGCATTGTCGAGGACCAGGATAAATGGCTAACCGTGCTACTTGACTGGCTTGACAACATTCTTGAAACACCTCTGTGGCACAAGGGTAAATTTTGCCTCGCCGATATCTCGAGCCAGAACCGGATAGATGAACTCGAATTTCACTTCCCTCTCGATGCGGATGCGAAATTCCTGGACGGAGTTCAAAAAGAAGGCTACCTGAGCACTGCGCGCCATCTAACCATACCAAAATTGGAAGGCATGATGACGGGGTTAATCGATCTTGTTATCCGGCATGAAAATCAATATTTCCTGATTGACTATAAGTCGAATTATCTTGGCGATAACGAAAGCCACTACTCGAAAGCAAATCTCATCCATGCTGTGCAAGAACACCAGTACGACCTGCAGTACCTGATCTACTGTGTCGCCCTGAATCGCTTCCTTTCTTCACGCCTGCCTGGTTACGACTATGAAAAACAATTTGGTGGCGTCATGTACTTGTTTTTACGTGGCATGAATGGCAAGGATCAATCCGGGGTCTATTTCGATAAACCAGCTGAACAGCTACTGAAGACTCTCGACAGGACGCTCGGAGGATCAGTGTAATGCGAAAGCGGCTGGTAAGCGGTGACATTCGTCCTGTTGATGCAGGTTTCAGCGACCTCATGCGCAGGTACTCACCTGGACTAAGTACAGAAGCTGGCGATCTGATAGCAGATCTTAGCTATGCACTTTCCCAACAACACAGCTGCATAAATCTTGATACCGACAATAGCGATCTGATTGAAGAACTCAATGCGCTTCCTATCGTAGGCAATGGCGAGAAACCCACACCGCTGGTGATGGCAGGCAACAAACTTTACCTGCACCGATATTTTCAGTACGAGAAAATGATCGCCCTATCCCTGATATCCAGGAACAAAAAAGTACCAACCAGCGAATCGCTGGATGTCGATTCCACATTAGGCTTAACGCTGTTCGAGTATTTCGGGAGCCCTGGCAGCACCGTTGACTGGCAACAGATCGCTGCCCTGCAGGCCCTTACGCGGCAACTAACCATTATTACCGGTGGACCCGGTACCGGTAAAACCAGCACCGTGGTCAAGATACTGGCCATTCTGCTGGAACAGGACAATAGCGACGACTTCATTATAAAACTTGCCGCACCCACCGGGAAAGCAGCGATGCGACTTAACCAATCCATCCAACAATTTCTACCGCAGTTACCGGAAAAGATTAGGGCTAAAATACCGACCGGCGTGTCAACGATACATCGTTTGCTCGGCAGCAGACGAAATGGTCGCAGTTTTCGACATAATCGTGATAATCCGATCGCCGCTGACCTACTCATTGTAGATGAAGTATCCATGGTGGACCTGACGTTAATGTACCGGCTACTGGACGCCCTGTTGCCCCGGACAAGACTCATACTGCTTGGAGACCCGGAACAACTACCTTCCGTTGAAGCCGGTAATGTTCTGGCTGACCTGTGCAGAAACACAGCAGGATACAGCGCTGAATTCGCAATCCAGGTGAAGGCGCTGCTTGGCGTGGACATACCGGTAAGACACAAACCCCGGCAACTGGTTGATGCAATGTGCCATTTCGACAAGAGCTATCGATTCTCCCGGGACCGTGGCATCGGCCAGCTGGCCCGCAGCATTCGCGCTGGTGAATCACTTCTGGTTTCCAGCGAGGACGATGAGGTTAAAATCTTTAGCCTGGATACACTCGCAGGTAACAACCTGGGCAAGGAAATCACTTCCTACTATTTTGAATACGAGATGCTGATACAAAATCCGAAAATTGATGCACTCACTTTACTTGCCAACTTCGAACAAACTCGAATCCTGTGCGCTGTAAGGGATGGTGCGCTAGGTATCGAATCGCTTAACGCCGAGATAGAACGCTATCTCGAGGCCAGGAATCTCAAAAAGATTGGGCAAGATTTCTACCACGGACGGCCGATAATCATTACCCGCAATGACTACAGCCTGGGTCTTTTCAATGGCGATATCGGAATTTGCATTATTGATCCTAAGGACCACGAGATTAAGACCGCTTTCCTCAACAGTGCCGGTGAGCTGCAACTATATCTAACCTCCAGATTACCACCTCATGAAACCTGTTTCGCTATGACGGTGCACAAGAGCCAGGGATCCGAGTTCGATCATGTCACTTTGATATTACCCGGCCCTACTTCCGATGCCACAGAACAACTACTCACAAAAGAACTGATCTATACGGCGATTACCCGTGCTCGTCACTCAATTGCAATCTATACTGACCAGCAAACCTGGACAGCGGCACTGGCAAGGACGGTAGAGAGGATGAGTGGTATCTCTTCTTTCCTGACCTTCACCGACATGAATGACGAACAACTGGATTTGTTCTAAGAAATGTTTTTCAGCTTTATAATTTTAAAGCCGGTAGTAAAAACACAAGAGATCAAAATGATATGATTTGGGCAAGTAGTGCACTCATTGGCGGAATCCTGCTGCTGGTTTTCAGCGCAGGTAAATTTGTCGATGGTGCTGCAGTAACTGCAAAATATTTTGGGCTACCGCCTCTCTTGATCGGTATCCTGGTGATTGGTTTTGGCAGTTCGATGCCCGAGATGGTGATCGCAGGTATCGCCGCGGCCCAGGGGAAACCAGGGCTGGCACTCGGCAATGCCTTCGGCTCAAATATTACTAACATCGCCCTCATCCTTGGTGTAACGACGATCATCAGTCCAATTGTAGTGGTCTCTAGCGTACTTCGCAGGGAACTTCCGTTTTTGCTTCTCATAACGGCCATCATGTCGATGTTGTTTTACTATGATGAAACACTGAATCGGGTTGACGGTTTGGTTTTGATCGGCGTGTTCTTCTGCCTCATGGGTTGGTCCATCTACACGGGGTTGCACACAGAGCATGATCATTTTGGCGATCTGGTTGAACTGGAATTAAGCGAGCCAATGCCATTAAGGCAGGCGGTAACCTATCTGGTACTTGGCCTGGTCGCCCTGGTCATCAGTTCTCGCATCATGGTCTGGGGAGGTGTTGAGATCGCCCATGAACTTGGAATCAGTGATCTTATAATCGGGTTAACCGTGGTGGCAATTGGTACATCACTACCTGAACTCGCCTCCTGTATTGCGGCTGTCAGGAAAAACGAACACGACCTGGCTCTGGGTAACGTGATTGGCTCGAATCTCTTCAATACGTCCATCGTCATTGGCACTACCGGTGTTATTTCACAATCCACGTTGGACCCAGACATCCTTACCCGGGATATACCCGTGGTCGCGATCATGACGGTGATCTTGTTTTTGATGTGTTACGGATTTCGAAGCAAGGGAATCGGAGGCAGAATTAATCGCTGGGAAGGGGTTCTTCTTCTCTGCCTGTATGTGGGTTACAACATCAGCCTGTTCCTCACAGCCACGGCATAACAGGCTTCAACTGAAATACTGATCTAGCAGGCTGCCAGCGCTATTGGACCAGTCACAGGACGCTCTACAGGACCAGCTGCTGACAACCAAGATCACTAATTGCAGTGAGGTTTCGTTCGAGCATTGATTCACCCAGGGCCCTGCCCCTTTTGTTGGCTGTGTCCAGAGTACCGCAAACCGTGATCGGGTAGATAAGGCAACCCAGAATGACCAGTTTATAATCTTGCCAGCACTGGTCGAATCCGTAGTCAGGCACCCCATTCTCTTTTAATTTACCAACGTATAACTCGATAATTTCTTTTTCAATTTCGGCTCTCAGATTTGATGGCAGACTCTGGCACATAAAGTATGCGACATCGAAAATACCCTTGCCCTTGCCTGATATTTGCCAATCCATCACCACCGCGTCCAGGGATTCATCCCGGTAAATCATATTATCCTGTCGATAATCACCATGTATAAACGTATCCACCTGGGTCAGGTCAATAGCCCAGAAATCTGAATAGCGCTCCCCTACCTTGCGACAGACCTGCTTCATTTCCTCATTGAAGAATGACTCAAATTTTTCAATAGCGGGCTCAAGACCCGGCATATAGATCAGTTCTTTTAGCCGTACCGATTCTTCAACGCACATAAAGTCGTACATCCAGGACTCCTTCGGCGTCGATACCTTATCCCACCATTTGGCGTGCATTTCAGCTATATTTTTCACCGCACTGAACGCTTCATCGCTGGAAGCGCCAATTAATTGATCCCGGGTTGAAACATCGCCAAGGTCTTCCAACAATATTACACAGTCGTATGTATCCTGGTTAACCGCGCCAAAATAGCTATCAGGAACATTCAGCGGGCAGGAATTGCCGATCTTGTTGTAAAAGTTGGTTTCACGATTGTAAAAATCCAGGATGCGCGCAACATTGATATTGTCATTCTGAATAGCGCACTTTGCGATCATGCTTTCAGGGGCGGATTCGTCCTTGGCATATTCCAATGTAAGCCTGCACAGCTCTGCCATCAAACCAATACCCACGGCAATAGGTTCAATCTTTACGCTGCTGACTTCAGACTGGATGACACCATTTTCACGCAGCGCAGCAGTAATCCATTGCGGCGTAATATCACTCGTCTTCTTAACTACTTCAACCATGGCAGGGTCCAGGATCAGGGAGTTCTTTTCTAGTGTATGAAGTCGACTCCCAAGAATCAAATTCAATTTGATGGGTTCATCTTTTTAATAAGCAAGGCGCCCAGGAAACTGGCCAGGAATTGAAAAACTGCTAATCAACTTCCCGGAAGATCCTCACCTCAAGATCGCCATTTTTGTGGATTGCTGCACGATACATACCTTTAGAATTGAATGAAAAGACGATATTGGCCTCCGGGTCTACAGCGACGATTCCACCATCTGCCTGCATTTCCTTTAGCTTCTCCATCACAACCTCATCTGCTGCCTGCTGTAATCCAATGCCTTTGTAGACAATCCGTGCGCAGATGTCGTGGGCGACAACGCAGCGAATAAAATACTCGCCATGACCTGTTGCTGAAACCCCACAGGCAGAATTGTCAGCATAGGTTCCCGCACCAATAATGGGAGAGTCGCCTACCCGCCCAAACCGCTTATTAGTCATGCCACCCGTCGATGTTGCTGCAGCGATATTGCCCAGGCTATCGATAGCAACAGCGCCGACCGTACCGAGTTTTTTATCATCCGCATAGAAGAGATCCGAACTATCCTCGGATAAGGCGGAAGCTTTTGAACCAGCCTGAATTCGTGCCAGTTGGGCTCGCCTGCGTTTGGTCTGGAAGTAACTGTTGTCAATCAGCTCAAAGCCTCTCTGGGTCGCAAATTCCTCGGCACCGTCGCCAATAAGCATGACATGAGGTGAATTGTTCAACACTTCACCAGCAAGCCTGATCGGATTTTTAACCTGTCTCACACCAGCAATCGCTCCTGCTTCTTGCATTTTGCCTTCCATGATCGATGCATCCATTTCCACCTCACCATCATGGTTAAGAACCGAACCTTTGCCTGCATTAAACAGGTCTGAATTCTCCATGACTTCAACCGCTGCCATAACAGCATCCAGGCTACTTCCGCCAGAATTGAGAACCTTGTGTCCTGCCCGAACGGACTGCTCCAGTTTCTGCCGGTAGTCAGACTCAACGTCGGCACTCATCTTCTCTCGCTCGATGGTACCGGCGCCGCCATGAATGGCGATGGCTATGGGGTTTGTATCAGCCATTGGCAAAGCTCCAGGATAATTGAGTCAAAAAGGAACCAGACGTTAACACCTTATTCATTTTTTGAATGTGGAAATCGATAATACCAGTTCGCAGTAAGGATTTGCTGCAGCAGGATCATGAGTGCTTTGTTACTAAGACTTTCTTACTAAGACTTTCTTACTAAGACTTTCTTATTAAAACCTTCTTACTAAAACTTTCTTATTAAAACTTTCTTATTAAAAGAAGTGTTTTACTTTTTCTTTGTAGGAGCGACTCATTTTAATGGTGGAACCATTAGTTAGTATCAGGTGAAATTCACCATTCATGTGAGAACAAACGCGCTCAACTCTATTCAAATTAACAATTGTACTGCGGTGTACTCTCTGGAAAATTGTGGGATCCAACTGACTCTCCAGATCCTTCATGGTCACTCGCATAATATGCGTCAGTCCCTTCGCATGAACGCACATATAGTCACCAGCAGCATCAACCCATTCAATATCAACGGTGGGAACCAGGGTCGTCTCGCCGCCATCTTTAATCGCGATTCGATCCGGATAGGATTTCGATCCATCCTGCTCCTTCATCAACTGGGCAACTGAGGTCTCTGATTTTCCAGTAATACTGATCACAAGATCAAGCAACCTTTGTTTATCTGTCACTGATTCA
>SMVA01258301.1_pt1 | contig 15770 bp, 14 predicted proteins | sample 2456451 | NCBI WGS metagenome assembly SMVA01 (sample SAMN11095933, study PRJNA526329) | marine sediment metagenome | biome: Marine sediment; feature: Surficial sediment; material: Deep marine sediment; isolation source: Hadal surficial sediment | place: Pacific Ocean | collected 2014-05 | depth...
CTTCCTGGGTTTCACGGCTGAAAATGTTGATCCAGTGGAATCGCTGCATGTAGCGATTCTTCAGGAAGGCCAACTCGTTGCGAAACATCATCGTTGCGGTGCGCTGGTTGCCGTACAGCAGCGTTACTTTGCACTCAGGCTCTCTTGCCAGCAAGGTCTTGATAATCGAGAGCACGGGGGTGATGCCGCTGCCGGAGCTGATGCACAGGTAATTACGGGCCGTGGCGGGGTCCAGTTCGGTGAAGAAATTGCCACGCGGCGCCATCACTTCAATCGTGTCTCCGGCAAGCAATTGCTGGTTGGCCCAGCTTGAGAACACACCGTCGTCAACGTGCTTGATTCCCACCCTCAATTCGCCGTCATCCAGCCCGGAACAAATCGAATAGGACCGCTGGACAGTTTCACCGTCAATGTCCGCGCGGAGAGTAAGATACTGCCCCTGCCGGAATACAAACGTATCGGCAAGGTCTTGCGGCACCTCAAAGTTCAACACCACTGCACGATCCGTATCCTGCTGCAGCTCACTGATTTTCAGCGGATGAAAATGTTTTCCCATCATCTTCCTCATCAAAATTAAATTTTACCTAACCCGTAAATTACAGCAGTACGCCGGATGAGGGCGCAGGGCAGGTGCAGCTGGGCGCAGTGCTGGACTGAACCCCATAGCACCGCTATGGGGTGAAGGAAGCGCAAGTCCAGGTGTGCCTGAACAAGCCATGGCCTGCGTACTGCTGTGATTTGCGGGTTCCCTAAAGGCACTTGAAGTAGTCAAAAGGTTCTAAACACGCCAGGCAGCGGTAGAGCGCCTTGCAGGCGGTTGAGCCGAACTCGCTGATGCACTCGGTTTGTTCGCTGCCACACTGTGGGCAGGCAACGGCTGTGCCTGGCGATGCGACAGCGCAAAGTCCGTCAGCCGATTTTTGCGGTGGTGCGATGCCGTATTCCCGCAGTTTTTTGCGGCCTTGTGCCGTCATCCAGTCGGTAGTCCAGGCCGGTGACAGGCTTTGTTTCACCTGGACATCTTCGTAACCGGCTGACGCCAGGGTTTGCCTGATATCCTCGGTGATGGCGCTCATGGCCGGGCAGCCGGAGTACGTTGTTGTGATGGTGACCGTCACCTGATCACCATCCAGAGAAATTTCCCGCAGGATACCCAGGTCACGGATGGATAGCACCGGGATCTCAGGATCCGCTACCTGGTCCAAAAGAATGCCCAGCCGCTCCAATTCGCTGTTTTTGTGTGCAGAAAAATTCGCGGAATTTTGCGCCGTAATCATGGTGGTATCACCACTCCAGGCCGGGATAGGCGCGCTGCATGAACTGCAACTCAGCCAGCAGATAACCAAGGTGTTCGGTGTGCAGGCCTTCGCGGCCACCGCGGATGGACCACTGGCCGTCCGGAGTTTCCAGGGTGGCCTCATCCAGCAGCAACTGTACGTAGCGTTCCCAGTCAGTTTGTAAAGCCGGGCGGTCTACTGCGATACCGGAATCGATCAGGTTTTGTTCGGTCTTGTCTACTTCGAACAACTCATGCGTGTAGCCCCAGACGTCGTTGAACGCCCGCTGTATTCGATCGTGGCTTTCGCTGGTGCCGTCGCCCAGGCGCTTCACCCATTCTTCGCTGCGCCTCAAGTGGTAACGTGACTCTTTGATGGCTTTGGCAGCGATTGCAGCCAGGGTCTCATCCGCAGATTTCATCAGCTTGATATAGAAGCCAACGTCGTAGACGTCTACCAGGAACTGGCGTGCAATGGTGTCGGCAAAATCGCCGATGGGCAGTTCGCAAATCAGCAGGTTTCGGTATTCGCGGCAGTCTCTCAGGTAGGCAATATCGTCCTGACTGCGACCGGCGCCTTCTGTTTCCCCGGCATAGGAATAGAACATCATCGCGCGGCCGATGAAGTCCAGGGCCACGTTGGAAAGAGCCAGGTCTTCTTCGAGGAACGGGGCATTACTCGACCATTCCGACAGGCGGTGGCCGAGTGTCAGTGAATCGTCACCCAGTGCAATGGCGTAGTTAACGAGATCCTGCTTGCCTGCTGTTTGATTGCCGGCGTCCTGTTTGTTTGATTTGGAATTCATCATATTCCTGGTTTCACATATTTTTGACTTCATCCGGCAGTTCGTAATGGGTGGCGTGCCGGTAGGGTTTGTCATCCATCGGATCGTAGAACTGCTCGACGTCACTTTCCTGCGAGGCAGCGATGTCGCTGGAATTTACCACCCAGATACTGACGCCTTCGCTACGGCGCAGGTAAACGTCGCGTGCGTACTCCATGGCCTGCTCGTGGTCTTCTGCGTGCAGGCTGCCGACATGGCGGTGATCCAGTCCGCGTTTGGAGCGGATAAAGACCTCAAAAAGCGGTAAGGCATTGTGATTCATAATCGAATTCTCCGTTGAGGACGCTGCCGGTCAGGCTGCGTTGCGGGTGCTTACGACCCGGTGTTTTTCCTTGTAGGCATGCATGGCCTCGCGAACCCAGGCGCCGTTTTCCTGGGCCTTGATGTGGTGCGCGAGGCGTTGGCGGTTGCAGGCGCCATTGCCGGAAACCACCTGCCAGAATTCATCCCAGTCGATTTTTCCGAAATCGTAGTGCCCGCGTTCCTCGTTCCAGTGAAGATCCGGGTCGGGCATTTTCAGTCCAATGAATTCAGCCTGGGGTACGGCCTGGTCGACGAACCTCTGGCGTAGCCGGTCATTGCTTTCACGCTTTAGTTTCCATTGCATTGATTTGGCCGAGTGTGCCGATTCGGCATCGTGCGGGCCGAACATCATCAGTGACGGCCACCACCAGCGGTCAAGCGCATCCTGGGCCATTGCCTTTTGTTCTGCACTACCGCGTGCCAGCACCAGCATGATCTGGTAGCCCTGGCGCTGGTGAAAACTTTCCTCTTTGCATATCCGTATCATTGCCCTCGAGTAGGGGCCATAGGATGTGCGTTGCAATGAAACCTGGTTGACGATGGCGGCGCCGTCTACCAGCCAGCCAATCGCACCCATGTCCGCCCAGGTCAGCGCCGGGTAGTTAAAAATCGATGCGTATTTCGCTTTGCCCAGGTGCAGTGCCTCGACCATATCCTCGCGGGATGCACCGAGAGTTTCAGCGGCGCTGTACAGGTAAAGTCCGTGGCCGCCTTCGTCTTGTACCTTGGCCAGTAAAATAGCCTTGCGGGCGAGCGTGGGTGCACGCGTGATCCAATTTCCTTCAGGCTGCATGCCGATCACTTCGGAATGGGCATGTTGCGACATCTGGCGCAATACGGTTTTCCGGTAATCGTCCGGCATCCAGTCCTTGGGCTCGATTCGTTCCTCGTTCGCCACCTTGGCGTCGAATTTCTGTTGCAGGCGGTCTAGTTCCTGTTCGGTCATGTTGGTTCCGTTATTACTGAAATTAACTGATACAAATAAATTCTTTCTCTAGAGTTAATTGTATCATTATAATCGGGTGAAACGTAGATGCTTTTTGGGATTTTTGGGGAGTGTATTGATCACGAGGGTGGAAGAGCCCGGTATAAGCTCTGCAGGCTGGACGGATGGCCCTGCGGGCTTCCCTCGTTCCTGCTCACTTTGTGGACACGGCCCGGAGGGGCGTCCTGCCCCTTCGGGCCTGGCTGGGCTATCCTGCCCCAGCCGACCAGTCGTTCGTGCGTCTCTCGGCATCCTCTAAAGCCTGCAGAGCTTATACCGGGCGCTTCCTCAGTGCGTGTTTTCAATTACGATAGCGATACCCTGACCAACGCCTATGCACATGGTGCACAAGGCATAACGGCCGTCTGTTCGCTTTAGTTGGTAAAGGGCAGTGGTGATAAGTCGGGCGCCGCTCATGCCCAGGGGGTGGCCCAGGGCGATGGCTCCGCCGTTGGGGTTGACGTGTTCGGCGTCATCCGGAAGCCCGAGGTCGCGCAGTACAGCGAGGCCCTGGGCCGCGAAGGCTTCGTTTAGTTCGATTACGTCCATTTGGTCCAGGGTCAGACCGGCGATTTGTAACACCTTGCGGGTGGCCGGGGCTGGGCCCATGCCCATGATGCGTGGTGGGACACCGGCGGTAGCCATGGCCACGACGCGTGCGCGTGGTGTGAGTCCGTGCTGTGCCATGGCGTCTTCAGATGCCAGTAACAGTGCGCAGGCGCCGTCATTGATGCCAGAGGCATTGCCTGCTGTGATGGTGCCGTTTTCGCGAAACGGTGTGCCTAGTTTCCCCAGGGCTTCCAGGCTGGTATTGGCGCGGGGGTGTTCGTCCTTGCGGATGATCAGATCATCCTTGCGACGTTGGGGGACCGTCACCGGAGTAATTTCATCATCAAACTTGCCATCAGCTTGTGCCTGGGCCGCGCGCTGCTGGCTGCGTAGCGCGAAAGCATCCTGGTCGGCCCGGTTGATGTTGAAATCCTGTGCTACATTTTCTGCCGTTTCCGGCATGGAGTCGACTCCGTACTGCGACTTCATCAGGCGGTTGACGAATCGCCAGCCGATGGTGGTGTCATACATTTCCGCACGGCGACTGAAGGCGCTTTCCGATTTTGCCAGCACGAAGGGTGCGCGGCTCATGGATTCCACACCGCCGGCAATCATCAGCTTTGCTTCACCGCAACGGATTGCGCGGGCCGCACTGCCAACGGCATCCATGCCGGAACCGCACAGGCGGTTGAGCGTGACACCGGGAACGGAATCGGGCAGACCCGCCAGCAAACTACTCATGCGTGCGACATTGCGGTTGTCTTCACCGGCCTGGTTGGCGCAGCCGTAAAAAACATCATCGACGGCACCCCAGTCCACGCCGGAGTTCCGCTGACTTAATTCGCGGATGGGAATGGCGCCCAGGTCATCCGTTCGCAGCGAGGACAGACCACCACCATAGCGCCCGATTGGAGTTCGGATGGCATCGCAAATATAGGCACTTTTCATTGATTCATTCGCCTTTGAATTCTGGAGTTCGTTTTTCCATGAAAGCGGCAACACCTTCCTTGTAGTCATAACTCTGGCCGAGTTCGAGCATGGCGTTTTTTTCCAATTCCAGTTGCTCTGACAATGTATTACTGGAAGATACTCTCAGCAGTTTTTTGATCGTACCCAGGCCTCGCGTAGGCTGCGTAGCGAAGTGTGCGGCAAGCTTTCTGGCTTCAAACTGCAAATCTTCATCATCTACACAGCGCCAGATCAAGCCCCAGTCCTCTGCTTGCTCTGCCGGCAACTTGTCGCCCAGTAGTGCCAGGCCTTTTGCGCGTGCCATACCGACCGCCCGGGGCAGGTTCCAGGTTCCGCCGGAATCAGGAACCAGGCCGATTTTGCAGAATACCTGGATGAAACTGGCCGAACGTGCAGCCAGGACGATGTCGCAAGCCAGCGCGATACTGGCGCCGGCGCCGGCGGCCACACCGTTAACGGCACAGACTACCGGTTTGGGCAGGCCCATGATGCTCTCGATCAGCGGGTTGTAATATTTCTCAACCGATTCACCCAGGTTCGGCGCACCACCATCAGCGGACACAGCCCGGTCACTCAGGTCCTGTCCGGCACAGAAGCCGCGTCCATTGGCGGTCAACAGGAGACAACGGATGGCGGCATCCTCCTGCACCTCCTTCATCGCAGTGCGCACTTCTTCATGCATCTCTACGTTGAAACTATTGAGCTTGGCGGGGCGATTAAGTGTCAGCGTGGCAAAGCCTGAATCTACTTTAAATTCTATGGTTCTGAATTCCATCGTTCTATTTTCCCTGTAAGTGCTCCTGGCAATCAGGAAGAATACAAAACGTTCGAAGCAATTAAAAGTTCTGTATCATCTTTTCTTACGTCGATAGAAAAAAAAGGTTTAGAACACAATGCCCAGTTATTGCATCGAGGGACTCGTACCGGTTGTAGACCCGGGCGCTTTTGTCCACGAGACCGCTGTTCTGATCGGTGACGTGATCATCGCTGATGGTTGTTACGTTGGCCCGCACGCGGTGTTGCGGGGAGATTTTGGGCGAATCATCATGGAGGAGGGTTCCAATTTTCAGGATACCTGCGTGGCCCATACATTTCCTGGCAAGGACTGCATTGTTGAAGTTGATGGCCACATTGGCCACGGCGCGATATTGCATGGCTGTAGAATTGGACGCAATGCCCTGGTCGGTATGAACGCAGTGGTGATGGATGATGCGGTGATCGCAGCCGAGTCTATTGTCGGTGCAATGGCGTTTGTGCGTTCGGGTTTTACCTGTCCGGAGCGCAGCATGGTAGTGGGCTCTCCCGCGCGGGTTATTCGCAGTGTCAGGGAGAATGAAATCCAGTGGAAAAGCCAGGGCACTGCGGAGTATCAGCAGCTTGGTAACCGCTACCGGCTCTCGCTGCAAAAGGTCAAGCCCCTGGTGGAAGTTGAGCCTGGTCGCCCGCGGATCGATATCAGTAGCTTCAAACCCAAGAATCAGGAATAAAGCTTCAGTCCTCTCGTCGTTCAACCAGCGTCAGGATGTTGTATACCGCCACCGGGTCGTCGTTCTGATTGCGTACTTCCACATCCCATACGACCACGCCGGTGGGCTTGTCCTCGTCGGGGCGCTTTTCCTTGTGGATTTTTTGCTTGACGGTAAGGCGCACCCGGATGGTGTCGCCGATACCGACCGGTTCGACAAAACGCAGGTTTTCCAGGCCGTAGTTGGCCAATACCGGGCCCGGCGCCGGATCGACGAACATGCCGGCAGCGGCTGAGATGATGAAATAGCCATGTGCCACGCGCTTGCCGAACAGCGAGTCCTTGGCTGCGATTTCATCAAAGTGCGCGTAAAAATGATCCCCGGAAATGCAGCCGAAGTTAACGATATCCGCCTCGGTGACCGTGCGCCGGTGCGTAATCAGCGTCTCGCCGATCTGTAATTCCTCGAAGTATTTACGGAAGGGGTGCACCGGCCCGATGAGCTGCTTCGATCCGACTGTGAACTGGCGGGTGATGGCCGTCAGGGTGGTGGGCGAGCCTTGTATCGCCGTGCGCTGCATGTAGTGCTTGATCGCCCGGCTGCCACCCAGTTCCTCGCCACCGCCAGCGCGGCCGGGGCCCCCGTGAACCAATGGCGCCAGTGGCGATCCATGGCCGGTGGATTCCGCTGCGCAATCGCTGTTCAGCACCAGGATGCGGCCATGATAAGCAGCTGTGCCGAGCACGATTCGGGCCGCTTCGGCGTCATCGGCCGTAACCAGTGAGCCGACCAGGCTGCCACGGCCGAGTTTGGCCAGTTCGATCGCTTCCTCTGTATCGTCGTAAGGCATCAGCGTACTGACCGGACCGAATGCTTCGACGCTATGCGGTATGTCGCTTGCAAACGGATCGTCGCAGTAGAGCAGGGTGGCAGGAAAGAAAGCGCCCTTGGCCGGGTCTGCCCCCAGCACTGCAAATTCCCGCTTGCCGCCGTGAAGTATGTCGCAGGACTCGGCCAGTTTTTCCACGCTTTGCCATACGTCCTCGCGTTGGTCTGTGCCGACCAGGGAACCCATGCGCACACCCTCAACGGCCGGATCACCCATGACAGCCTTGTCCAGGCGCGTTTTGAGTGCCGAGGTCACGGCGTCAACCTGGTTTCTGGGCACGATGGCGCGACGAATGGCCGTGCATTTTTGTCCGGCCTTGACGGTCATTTCCTGTGCCACACCCTTGATGAACAGGTCGAACTCGGGAGTCTCAGGCGTGACGTCCACCCCCAGGATCGAGCAGTTCAGGGAATCTGCTTCCATGTTGAAGGGTATGCTGTTTTCCAGGATGTTGGGATGTGATTTCAGCATTTTTCCGGTTGTTGCAGATCCCGTGAAGGTCACCACATCCTGCTCGTTGAGGTGTTCGAAAAGATCGCCCACGCCTCCACAGATTAACTGGATCGCTCCTTCAGGTATGATGCCTGATTCGATGATTTCACGGACCATGGCTGCAGTGAGATAGGACGAGACGGTTGCGGGTTTTACCACCACGGGCACACCCGCAATCAGGCTGGGAGCGATCTTTTCCAGCATGCCCCAGCAGGGGAAATTAAAGGCGTTGATATGGACCGAGACACCTTCTTTCGGAACCAGTATGTGCCGGCCCACGAATGTACCTTTGACCGACAGCCGTTCCACCTCGCCTTCGACGCAGAAAGTCTCATTGGGTAATTCGCGCCGGGCGATGCCGGAATAGCTGAAAACCGTGCCAATTCCACCTTCGATATCAACCCAGCTGTCGCTGCGGGTGGCGCCGGTCATGGCGGAAACAGCGTAGAACTTTTCTTTCCTTTCCATCAGGTATTTGGCCAGGGCTTTGAGCATGTTCGCCCGGTCGTGGATGGTCATGCCGCGCAGTCCATTGCCCCCGGCCGTACGACCGTGCTTGAGCACCTCCGCAAAATCAATCCCGCTGCTGTCAACGATGCCGATCGGATCACCGCTAATCGCGTTGCGCACTTCCACGCCATCACCCTGGCCTGTTGTCCAGGCACCGCACACGTAACTTTCAATATTCATCAATTTCTCCGTTTGGGAGCCGGGGGTCATTTTCTGTGAGCCGGAGCCCACTATGGGCAGACCCCATTATGAGCAATCTGTATACTTGGGGCCAGTTTTAACAGTCTCCGAGAACCGATGCGCCCCACCTCAGCAACTGTCCGGCTGAACGCCGTTTCAGAAAATTTCAAAACCGCTTGCCGTATCGCACCCGGTTCGCAGAATGTTGCCGTGATCAAGGCCGATGCGTATGGCCACGGCGCGGTAGAGGTTGCCCGGGCACTGGAGGACAAAGCACCGGCATTTGCAGTCGCGTTTTTCGAAGAGGCAGTGCAACTTCGGGATGCCGGCATCAAAAAACCGATTCTGATTTTGCAGGGTACGCTGGGCGAGGAAAATATTGACGAAGCGGCAGCCAGGGACTTTTGGCTGATGTTGAACAATCAGCAACAAATTGACCGGGTATTGACCTCAACTTCAAAACGGCCGGTCAGGGTCTGGCTTAAGGTAGAAACAGGCATGCACCGGCTTGGGTTTGAACCGGAGGAGGTTGAAAATGTGTGCCGAAGCCTGGTTTCGTCTGACAAAATACAAGCTGAGATGGTCCTGTGCACCCAACTGGCCTGCGCTGATGACCTGGACAGCCGGATGACGGGAAAGCAGGTGAACAGGCTGAACGCTATTGCCGCGCTGTACAAGCTGCCACTGAGCATTGCAAATTCAGCTGCGATCATGGCCTGGCCTGAAACTCACGCCCGGTGGAATCGGCCCGGGTACATGCTTTACGGCAACAGTCCGTTTGCAGTGGAGCAGGATAATGCGGCCGGACTTCTTCCGGCGATGACCCTGGAGTCAGAAATAGTCGCTCTCCGGGATGTTGCAGCAGGACAGGGCGTAGGTTACGGCATTGACTGGGTAGCCGAAAGGAAATCAACGCTCGGCATTATCGCAATCGGTTATGGTGACGGTTATCCCAGGCATGCGCCGGCAGGAACTCCGGTGTTGGTAAACGGCGTGCGCACAGCATTGGCGGGTCGCGTTTCAATGGACATGATTTCGGTCGATTTAAGCGATCTTCCCGGCGTGAATCCGGGCGACCCGGTTGAGCTTTGGGGTGAGAATCTAAGTGTCAATGAAGTGGCAAGCTGCGCCGGGACGATCGGTTATGAGTTACTGGCCGGATTAACCGCGCGATTGCCTCGCGTGCATCTGTCATGAGCTTGTACACTTGTTTTCTGTGCTTACAAATTGGAAGTTGAATTTCGAAAAGTGATGCTTGATGACAGCAAAATATATGTGAACCGCTGGAACTGTTTTGCCGGTGGCCTTGCACTATTGCTTGTCTCATTGTGGGTATCCGGTTGCGCCGGAACCGCGAGAGGGAAAAGTTCTTCCGTTTTCAATTACGACCACGACCTGAGTATTGCAGATAACAGCGAATCCATGGCAGACGTCATGGTAATCATCCGTTACCCGGCCCTACTTGATGAAGATGCGGTGCAAGCTTACTACCGGGCCTTTGAGCAAAATTCCATCGGGGCTGCATACCGGTCTGATGCCCAAACCCGGCGGGATACGGATCAGATCGCCCAGTCGGTGATCGCCAAGTCCAATTACTTCGCCATGTCCCTGTATGAGCAATTGAAGCAGGAGTTACCGGCCCACTCTGTCCTTCTGTCTCCTCACCTGGTGACACTCGATGACAGGCGCCAATTAAGTACCCGGCCCTTGTTGGCCACCGAAGAAATCCCCAGCGTGATCACCATTGATTTCAATGTGTATTCACACCCTGATCCCGGAAAGATCATGGATTCGGAGCCTCTGACCATGGGAGACATCGTGACTCCCCTGTTCGTGGTCCATGCCAACCATTGGTTGAGGCCTGCAACTCACGGACTGCTGTTGTCCAGCACGTCCCTGTTGAGTTCGGCATGGAAGCAGTCAGAACGGGAGATGCGAGCACAGTTGGAGAGCAGGCTCGAAGACAAGCATGAGGCGTATCAAAGGCCGCTGGATTTCATTGACTTTCTGCAGAATGGCCAGGGGAAAATAGCGGGCATCCCGCTGAAGAGTGTGAGTCAATCGCGCCGCAATATCATGGCAGTGGAGCAATATCCGCTCGAAAAAATCAGGATGGATGGCGAATTGGTTGCCAATCTCGCGATTGACCGTTCGGTTGATCCCTTTGCCGAAGATTTCGTAAAAGGCGCCTCCACGCGCATTGTGACCGCGCTCAACAAGGTTGATCATGACCGGGCCACTTTTTTATCCCGTCAGCGGTCCCTGGCACGCTTTGACCCTGAATTGGCCATCGCTTTTATGACCCGCTCCCGGGATGAAAGCGTGCGCACCCGTCTGCGCATGGCCGAGTCACTTTTGGAGGCGGAGCGTAAATTCCTGGCGGCGCAGTCCGATAATCTTTATGAAGGAGCTTACGAGGGCATCTACGGTGACCAGATGCGGCAAATGATCGCAGGGGAATACCGCCTATTGGAGAAACGGCGCAGCCTGGCCCGTACTCAGAACATGAGCACGGCATTTGCAATTCTGGCCATGGCCGGCTCCGTCTATGCCGGTGCAAACAGCGACAGCAGTAATTATTACCAGTCCAGGACGATAAGTAACGTTCTGATGATGTCTTCACTTTGGTCAATGAATTCTGCCATGAGCGCCCATGCTGAATCCAAAATCATTGGCGAGAATTTTCTCATACAAATGGCTCCCGCCATCAATCAGCAGGTTTCCGTACAGTTGGAATGGCTGGATTCAAGAGAGGAAATTACGGCGCATGATTTCTCTGAATTCCGGGATAAAACACTGGCGCTGTACCAGAACAGTGTTCGCTCACTGGGTCAGGATTCTTACCGGGAATGCAAGTTTTTGCACCCGGATGTGGCTGCTTCCGGTCGCTGGTTTGGAGGCTGTTTCAGTGGCCGGGCTACAGGGAGCGGATTTGGACTGATTCTTGATCAGGCCGGGACCAGTGTCGAGTACCTGGGGTCGGTCGAATCCGGGATGGCCTCGGGGACGGGTGCTATGATTTTTCGTTCTCCGAATAAAACCGGCGCCACCTACTACGAAGGGGATTTCAGGCGGGGGCTTCCCGACGGTGTCGTTTGGGTCGAAGAGCCCGGGAAAGCGCCCCGGGTCAGAAAATTCCTGGCGGGATTCGATAATGGTTCGGCAGATGAAAAAGACTTGCGGCGCTTGCGTTTTTAAGCGTGAAAGAAGAAATTTCCAGTTTACCGCCGCCACCTTCCTATGATAAATTCTGGACCCCCAGAGCTTAATGCGGAATAATTCAAAACCTTTAAAAAACTTTCCCCGGTGCCTGGAGTGATGATGGTTTCACTGAGTCGTGTCAATTTGTGGATCCTTATCCTGTTATCAACTATTTTGGTTTCGGCCTGCGCAGGGACGGCTCGTGGAAAGAAGACGTCGGTCTATCAGAACGAAAAAAATGTTGAGGTAACCGACTACAGCCTGTCCAAAGCGGATGCGATGGTTGTAATCCGTTATCCCGCGATCATTCATGCCGATGCGGAGCAATCCTATTTCCATGCATTTTCGATAAATGCGATTGGAGGTGAGGTGCCCCCGGAGAATCGAACCAAGAAAGCAACCAATCGAATCGCACAATCCCTTATTGCCAAGTCCAATTATTTCGTGATGACTTTGTATCGCGAATTACAAAAAGAATTACCGCCTGATTCGGTTCTTCTGTCGCCTCACATCATCATGTGGGACAGGGAGAAGGGGATTTACAGCCGACCCATCCTCGCAACAGAGCAGATTCCCAGCGTAGCTACCATTGACTTCAATGTTTACTCTTATCCGGACACGGATGAGATGATGGATTCGCCACCGGTCACTTTTGGTGACCTGGTGACTCCCCTGTTCGTCGTGCACAGTAACCGTTGGGTGAGGCCTCCGACCAACGGCCTGTGGCTGTCCAGCGCTCCCCTGCTACAAGCTGCCTGGGAGCAATCCTCCCTGCAGGCTAAAAATGAGGTTGATAGCAAGATAGATCAGTCCCTGCTTGCTTATCAGAGGCCGCTGGATTTCATTGCATTTTTGAATTCCCGCTCTCGCGGTCGGCAAAATCTTCCACTGAAAAGTGTGGGTGGAAGTAACCATGGGCTCATTGCGGTGGAAGATTATCCGCTTGAGAAAATCAAAATGAATGGCTTTCTGCTTGAGAATCTCTCCGAAAACTGGACCCAGGACCCATTTGCAGAGAGTTTTGTCAAAGGTGCTGCAAACCGGATCAAGCAAACGCTTAATTCCATCGATCACGACAAGGCCACATTTTTTGCCCGGCAAAACGCGTTGGCAAGATTTGATCCGGAACTGGCCATTGCATTTCTCGCCAGGACCGGTGGCGAAAGTGTACGTGTGCGACTTCAGTTGGCCGAAGCCCTGATTGAAGCAGAGAGGAAATTCCTTGCATCGCAGTCATTGGCCCTTTACGAGGGCGCTTATTCCGGCGACTACGGCATGCAGATGCGTCAAATGATCGAAGGTGAGTACAAGCTGCTGGAGAAAAGACGGGCTGAGGCCAGGAAACAGAATGTCACTACCGCCGTGGCAGCACTGGCACTGGTTGGTTCGGTTTACGGTGCGACGGTTTCCGGCGCGGCCGGTGCTGCATTCATGCAGAATTTTGCAGGTGTATTTATGCTTGGTTCCCTGTGGGCCATGAGTTCCACCTTCAAAACCCAGGCAAGGTCAGCCGAAATGTCCGAGCATTTCCTGACCTTGATTGCGCCTGCGCTGGAAAGGCAGATGTCCGTGCAGATGGAATGGCTGGAATCCAAAGAAAAGATCACTGCCATCGGTTTTGCAGAGTTCAGGAACAAGACCCTGTCGCTCTACCAGGCAAGAGTCAGATCCCTACAGGCTGATTTCACTGATCGCTGTACTTTCAAACATCCCTCTTTCAGTCAAGCCGGTACATGGTATGGAAGCTGCAACGGCGGCGTGGCCTCAGCGCGCGGATACGGTGTGGTCAGGGGCGCCTCGGGCAGTTACGTGGAGTACCTTGGAACCGCAAAGAACGGTATGGCTTCCGGGACCGGAGGAATGATTGTCCGGGTATCAAACAAAATTGGCGCCACCTATTACGAGGGTGACTTCAGCAGAGGATTACCCAGTGGGACGATCAGGATAGAGGAGGTCGGCAAGAAAGCACAGATCAGGGAATTCAGGGCCGGCCTTGATGTCGGAAAAGGGAGGATCAGTGATTTGCAGTTATTGGCATTTTAAATACCCCGACTCTGGAACCGGAAACTGAAAATGAAGAACGGCATAAAAACTGGATTATTGATCATTGGCTTGTTGATCGCCTGGCCGGCAGTGGTGTTGGCCACGGGGGATCCGGAATCCAGTAGCGACTTGCCTCCGGGTGAAAAATTTCGCCAATTGAGCCTGTTGCTACTGGTTTCTGGTGGGGTAGAGCCCGGTTTGCTGGAATTGATTCAACCTGAAAATGACAGCAACAACAGCGAAATTGATCTGAACTCGACAGATTTTGCTTCACAGCTGGATGATTACCAGACACCTTTGGCTCGAATTGTAGACCAGGAAGCCATGTTGACCGGCACCGCACGGATGTTTGCCTATACCCGCGACAACAGTGAGAAAATCCAGCTCGAACTGGCGGAGATAACCCAGGCCAATCCGATTTTAATCAGCATTGTGGACGTGAATGAAATCGCCGAGGACGCCATCATTATTCGCAATGCAATTGCCGATGCCATTGAATATTCGAAAACCGCCCAACACCCCGCAGCCCGGGGGTATTTGCAGACATTCCGTGAGCAAACGGTTCACCTGAGAAACATGATGGAATTCAATATATTCCAGGAAGAACTGGCGGTGATTACCGACCAGGCCATCATTGATCTGGGTGGCCGGCTGGATGCCTACCAGCGCATGTTCGATGATGAGATTGACGCCGAAATGGTCCAGAGACGGATAGATTCTGCAGCGATTATGAATGCTCAAACCGGTGACAACTTTGATGAGCAGGCCAGGATGCGCACCAACGAAATCCTGATGATGCTGATCCTGATGGAAAGCCAGGTTTACTGATTAAACGCGTGTTTTTAAGGGGTTATCTGTATTCGCCGGCTTCTGGCCCCATCTATTCCGCAATCCACTCATCACCTAAGGACAACTGGTGCCATCCAGCCTCGTCAGGCGCACATAGTTGTAAGTATGTGCTGTGAATCCGGCAATCTCCGGAGTTACCGTGAAGGTCATCGCATCACAGCCGATGTAGTCCAGGGTCATTGTGCCCCAAGTCTCGAACTCCAACTCGCTGGCATCAAATTCGCTGCCAAATCTGGTGGGAGTCGCCGGATAGAGCATGGTTGCAGTCACATTCGTACCGTCAACCACGGTATCGCCGCTGATGATATTTGGGGTCAGAGTCAGGTGCCAGAGTTGGCTGATGTTTGCAGGCGCATACCGGGGCTCAATGAATGAAATATCAAAGACCTACTATGATCTCACATTCCTTAGTTTACTCTGGCACTTGACTCTGACCCCACCTATTTTTCTTCTTGAATTACATGGCTAATTCGAAAAAGTATATGTTGTTGCCGTTTTGACTGGCGGAGTCCGTTTGAATCCCCAGCACACCTTGTGCGTTGGAATGATTCTGGTGTTTTATTACAAGAACAACCAGCATATTGGGTTCCGCGTCCGTTGTGGTCGGTAGCAGCATGACTTTGGAACGATCCAGCCCGGCCGTATTGACATCGTAAAATACAACATAGGCGGTGGCTTTAGGCACGATACGACTGCCCGTGCTGTAAGCCGGCATTTCAGCAAGGCTGGCGATATCCTTGGCCATGTCTGTCCAACGATCATCCGGGAATGACTGCTGAGAGACAACTCTGCTAAAGGTAATTCTTGCATTTTTGACCCTACTCTTTATTTGGTAAAAGCCCTTGTAGGGGGTATCCAACAGGAAATCTGCTGTGCTTTCATCCACCTGCCCCTCTATTAAGGCATTGGAAATTGCATCATTGGCGCCCAGTGTATTGACTTGGTTATGCGGCTGTGCGTATGCGAATCCCGTCAGAGAAACCATTATGAGCAGTGTTAACGTTCTGATCATGAAATCAACCTCGTATGTCGTTTAGTAAGCGCAGCGTGCCTAAAAGGCTGCCAAACTTCTGTCTTTTTCTTATTTCAACTGGATGAGTACTCATTCCTACTAATCTTTAGACGCCATTTTGACGAAAAGGGTTACCCATGACAGGAATTTGGGCTTAAACGAGTTATTGAGGCGATCAGTTGTGGCTCTGGCGGCTCACAA
>SMVA01315796.1_pt1 | contig 15770 bp, 15 predicted proteins | sample 2456451 | NCBI WGS metagenome assembly SMVA01 (sample SAMN11095933, study PRJNA526329) | marine sediment metagenome | biome: Marine sediment; feature: Surficial sediment; material: Deep marine sediment; isolation source: Hadal surficial sediment | place: Pacific Ocean | collected 2014-05 | depth...
AACATCTACGAGACCAGTTTCCAAATAACAATAAACAGAAATTGTACTACTATAGATTATTGCCTATGTTGAACTAGTATATTTATACTGGTATCTCTTGCGATAAATCCATGATTACAATTCAGAAAATCGGAAACGTAGCTAACGTTGCCATCTTCGGCGAGTTTACCTTGGCCGACTAACAAAGAATTTGAAGAACAAGTGTTTTTCAAGTATCACTTTGATGGTAAGGGAAGTCTCCTATTAAATTGGTGTGAAATGTTGAGTTATACAATTGATGTAGCATGGGAGGAAATCAGATTTATCCGTGAACACGCTAGTGAATTTAATCGGGTTGTAGTAGTTACCAATAACCAATGACAATTTGGAGCGCCTGGGCGTCTAATCTTTTCATTGACGCAGATATCAGAGTATTCTGCGATTCAGAGGAAGCTAATGCATGGGTGGCGACCTGAAACAGAGCATCCAAACCCACACACTCGAATGTAGCAAATGAACTTAGTGGTTTTGCGTCTAGAGTGTCTCAGTTTTTTTAAGAATATTTGAATGAGGGTTTGGTCTTGGTTAAATAAAATCAATCCTGCTGAGTATTATGTTTTCTAGGGAAGATAAGACCAAGCTAGCCTAATTCTAAAAGATGATGAGGAGGGTAGCTAAAAAGCTGGTTACTACGCTTTGAGGACATTAAAATTGCGTGTCAATATGCTATAATTACTAATTAGATTAACCTGGATGATTATCGCAGTTGCACGAAGTGTTTAGGCTTGATGGTTCAGAAGTGCATGAGATCGTGATCTTGAGAAACATGGTGATTTATAGCGCCTAGTGATGTTTCTGCGAAAAGGGAAAAATCTCACGTGAATCATATTCTATCAGTGCCTTGGCTCTTAGGTAGGGTTACAGTGCAAAAGATTTTCATTACAACACTTGTTACATTGCATTCGTTTCGAGTCAGTGATACTGAATATACTGTTGTAAAAAAACAACATACTTGTTTTAAATTCCCCGAAATTTCTTTCTATCAGGGTAAAACTCATACAAAATAGGTGCATTGAGTTTCTTACTAGTCATTGTGGTGTGTTTACAACTAGTATTTAAAAGCATCCTACATATTAATCGTTAGAAATTATTGACGTTGTGCGTTAGATGAAAAAAAGTGTCAAGTAGTAAATAATTTAGCAACTAAAACATTAAATATTAGTGCACTAAGACTAGAAACAGAATTCTTTACTTTATCCTACAAGAAAAATGACAAACACCATTAATTTGGAGATGAAGTCCTTGAGTTCAACAATTGCAAATTTAAATGTTTCGATGACACAAGCGTTGGATTCCCAGACATCAAACGAGCTGACAATAGCAGTAAACCCAACACCAACTGACAACTCACAGGTCCAGCGGCTAGCGGACTTTGATACTCTGATCGCGGCTCTGGAATATGCTGCCAGTGGGACGACGGGGTACAATTTTTACGATGCAAAAGGAAGTTTACGTTCAACCCTTCCTTACCGGGTATTAAGACAAAATGCTCGTGCTTCAGCACGGCGTCTATTGGGTCTTGGCCTATCCAGCGGTGATCGTATAGCGATCGTTGCTGATACAACCACAGAGTTTGTTGAACTGTTCTTTGCGTGTCGTTACGCCAGATTAATTCCTTTAGCGATGCCAGTTCCAGTTAACCTTGGCAGTCACGCGGTGTATGTTCGACAACTTCATGGCATTCTTGAGAGCAGTCAAGCAAGTGCCGCTCTGGCCAATGTAGACTACATTAACTTCCTTGAAGAGGCTGCGGAGGGCTTGCAGAGATTGAGATGGGTTGGTACGCTGGAGCAATTAGAGAAACTTCCCGTCCTAGATAAAGCACTACAGGCAAACCAGCCTGATGAAACCGCCTATTTACAATACACCTCGGGTAGCACTCGTACTCCCCGCGGTGTCATCATTACAGAGCGTGCACTAATGAATAATCTTCAGGGCATTGTTCGTAATGGTCTGGAAATGCGTTCTAGCGATCGCATTGCGTCTTGGTTACCTTTTTATCATGATATGGGTTTGGTAGGTATGCTAATGGCGCCAATGGTTGCGCAAGTTTCTGTTGACTATATGGCCACCCAAAATTTTGCAATACGACCATTGCAGTGGCTACGGTTGATAAGCCGCAATCGCTGTACTATAGCTTTCAGTCAACCATTTGGTTTTAAGCTCTGTACCCTACGGGTTCGTGACTCTGATTTAGAGGATCTTGATCTCAGTTGTTGGCGCGCAGCGGGTGTAGGCGCCGAGATGATACGGCCTGATACCTTAAGAAATTTCGCAGAAAAATTTGCGCCAGCAGGTTTTGATATAAATGCTTTTCTACCTTGTTATGGTTTGGCAGAATCAACCTTGGCTGTAACTTTTTCCCACACTGGTCATGGTTTTCAAAGCCTTCGGGTTGATGCTGGGACATTGGTAGACAAGAATATTGCGGTACGGTTGCAAGCAGATGGTAGGAAATATAACGAGTTTGTAAACTGCGGTCGCCCCTTGCCTGGTCATATGGTCAAGGTTGTCGATGATGCTGGACAAGAACTTTTAGATTTGAGAGTAGGTAGTATAATGGTGCATGGCCCCAGTATCATGACTGGTTATTTTAATTGCCTAGAAGATACCAAAAATACGCTACAACCAGGTAACTGGCTAGATACCGGTGATCTTGGGTTTCTTCTTGAAGGCAATCTGTATATTACAGGGCGTCGTACGGACGTCATTATTGTTAATGGTCGCAACATCCGTGCTCAGGATGTGGAGGAACTTGCGGAACAACAACCAGAGGTAAGAGCACGAGAGGCATCTGCCTTCAGCATAACTGATGCTAATGACATCATAACAATTGTGTTAGTCATAGAATGTCGCTTGACTTCAGTAATAGATCAACAATCTCTTACTAGCCGCCTGCAGAGATTGGTGTATATGGCATTTGGTGTAAACTGCTTAGTTGAACTAGTTTCACCACATACCTTACCGCGTACTTCATCTGGCAAATTATCTCGCTTTGAAGCGCGCAAAGGTTTTATACAACGAACGGACCTGGCAGACCAACTATCAGTCGAGTCTAGAGACAGATAGTTTCATATGTCAGGATCATCGGTAGCGGTGACTGGTGCTACTGGCTTCATCGGTCATGTGCTCGTGCAGTCCCTTATCAAAGATGGGTGGAAAGTTCGGGCATTGACACGAACTCAACGTGTTAGCGATGAATTTATACAATGGATCCCAGGAGATCTGGATGATCAGATTGCCTTGCAGAGTCTCGTAAAAGATGTATCTGCAGTCGTGCATTGTGCTGGTCTAGTGCGGGGTAGCTCTTTAAAGGAGTTCACTCATACCAACGTAGAGGGTACTTTCAACCTTGTGCGAACCACAGTACAGCAGAATCCACCCCCGCGATTCCTTCTTATTTCCTCGTTGGCTGCTAGAGAGCCAAATCTTTCCTGGTATGCAAACAGTAAGTACATGGCTGAACAGCTCGTGGCTGATAGTTCAGGTTTCATGCCATGGACAGTTTTTCGCCCGACTGCAGTTTATGGTCCTGGTGATAAAGAGCTCAGTTCGCTATTCAGAGCAACCCGGTATGGCATATTACCCATGATTGGAAGTCAAGCTTCACGTTATAGTCTTCTACATGTTAGTGATTTGGTATCGGCTATTCTGTGTTGGCTTTCCACAAATTCGCATGCACAGGGTGTCTATGAGCTTGATGACGGGATGCCGGGAGGATATGATTGTAAATCCTTGACCTCTATTGCACAAGAGGTCTGGGGGAGACCAGTACGCTGCTTTTTTTTGCCAACATCACTTGTTTTACTAGTTGCAAATATTAATCTATGGTTGGCTCGAGTGTTGCAATATGCGCCAATGTTAACGCCTGGAAAGGTACGCGAGATAAGACATCCGGACTGGGTATGTGACATTTCACCTTTAACTCAGGCGCTGCCATGTTGGCATCCTTGCGTCCGATTACGTGATGCCTTGCCCCAAGCTACCTAATCTTCGTACACGTCAATTATTACTACTTATCAGAGTTAGACTATGGCACATGACTACAACAATATCCTGCAGAATCTTTGCCATCATCTTGAACACTTTGCTAGCTCCGGTGTAGAGATCGTACCAGAGTCAGAACTCATTGATCAGCTAGCGATTGATTCCGTCAAGTTATTAAATTTAATTATGGAAATCGAAGATGAGTTTGATATTTCTATACCAATAAATATCCTTGCAGATATTCGTACTGTTCGTGATCTGGCGGACTTAATCCACAAAATTAAATCAGCATCATAATGAGTTTGTTAGATAAACTAGATACCGTCGCCGCTGCTAGAAAGGCGATGTTGCCAGAAGGGATTGATGTATTCGGTATGCCTATAGAAGAGGTTTATTCATCAACTGAGGCAAGCGTTGGTGGTCGCCGCATTCTGTTCTTCGGTACGAACAACTATCTAGGGCTTACCTTTGCTCCGGAGTGTCTGCAAGCAGCACATAAGGCGATAGATAGTGAAGGCACTGGCACAACTGGATCACGTATGGCAAATGGTAACTATATCGGACATCGTGCCCTTGAGCAAGAATTCGCAGACTTCTATCATTGCCGATCAAGTATAGTTTTTACAACTGGGTACCAGGCAAATCTTGCGATGATTTCTGGCTTGGCTGGTGCAAACGATGTGATTCTCATTGATGGGGATTCTCATGCCAGTATCTATGATGGATGTCGTTTGAGCGGTGCCGAGATAATTAGATTCCGGCACAATGATATGGCGGATATGGAAAAGCGTCTTCGGCGGTTAGGGGAGAGGACGAGATCCACTTTGATTATCGTTGAAGGAATCTACAGCATGTTAGGCGATCAGGCGCCTCTTGTAGATATTGTCAAAATAAAGAATTCTTACGGCAGCATTCTTCTTCTTGACGAGGCACATTCACTTGGGGTATTGGGTAAGACTGGTCAGGGTCTTGTAGAAGAGACAGAACTTATCGATGGAGTTGACTTTATCACTGGTACTTTTAGTAAAAGTCTTGGCAGTATAGGCGGTTACTGCGTTAGCAATCATTTGCAGCTTGATCAACTGCGATATGTCAGTCGCCCTTATATATTTACAGCGTCACCTTCCCCAGCCACTATCGCATCAACAAGAGCTGCGCTCAAGTTACTGCGAGACGGTACTAAGTTACGTAGTCAACTCTGGAGGAACGCCCGGAAACTTTATTCATGTCTAGATGAGCTGGGTTATCAACTTGGCCCAGAACCTGGGCCAGTTATTGCGACCATACTTGATAGTCCTCAGCAGGCGTTGATGCTGTGGAAAGGCCTGTTTGATTATGGCATCTATGTCAATTTGATATTACCACCAGCTGCACCCGAAGGTAAGTCACTAGTACGGTGTAGCGTTAGTGCGGCTCATACCAAGGAACAGGTGGATTATGTTGGAAACACATTTGCTGAGTTGCGCAAAAAACATTTTCAGATAAAGTCCTGACTAGTCCCAGGGTATTATTTCCGTTCCGCGACTTGAAAAGGCGCGTTCCTCTTCTAATAATATAATAGGTAGTCTCGTATCGTGCTGTATCTTGATTGAGATTTAACAGAAATCATCTAAATAATCTGAAAACCATGTTATGTGTACGCTAATAACTTACTTCATGGTTTTCTATCTGCGTAGCATACTCTTGCTGGTTACGCTATTAGCAGCGGGTATATTTGCGGAATACTCAGAGTTTGGCGCAGAATTTTACCATTATCGTAGTATCTCACCAACCTGTTGTGATCAATACCGTAAGACTGTGTATTACCCTCTCCAAGAGCATACCCTACAATATACGTTGTATTAATCGGACGGAAAAGTGTGGATATGGGGTATTCTGACAACATGAAATATTTTCGTCTACATGGGATACGTATTGATGATAGGTTTTTTAAAATCATGCTGGTTATAGCACATCGAGGATATCACGCTAAATTTACAAAAATACTTTAGCTGTCCTCGAAGCAGCAGTGGCGCCAGGGGTTGATGGTATTGAAACTGATGTGCGCATTAACCGTGACGGTACCATGGTACTAATACATGATCGTGTTGTATCAGGGAAAGCCGTAGTTGATCTTACCCACAGCGAACTTGAACAAGAGATTGGGTATAAGGTGCCGACTCTAGATGAAATTCTTGAGCGCTTTCCTAGAATCATATGGAACGTATAGATTAAGACCACGGAAACTTTAGAATTGGCAATTGAGGTACTGGAGAAGAATCAAACTAACTGCCGCATTCTTGTAACTTCATTGCGTCACGATGTGGTAGTAGTTTACGCATAAATACTCAAGGTAGATTGTGGCTTGTTGATAGCACATCCTCCTCAGAACCTTAATTCCATGCTGTTCGACTGTAGTGGTAATGCTAGAATCAATCATATCGTATGGGATTACGACATTCTAGATGATATTCTGTTGAAGCAAGCTGCAACGGCTGGCTATTACAATTTTGTTTATGGTTTGGTAACAAAGACAGAGTATGACTATTGCAAGGAAATAGACATAGATGGTGTGATTATCGATGATCTTTATTTTGTCAGAGAATAAATAATTTAGCTTTTAGGAATTAGTTTTGTAGATATGTGAGAGGATGAATTTAGAAAACTTACAAGAGGAAAAATGACCGCTATTACTGCGATACTGGTCGATGAAGCCGACAGTTCATAAGCCACGTATGTAAAGGTGCGCCAAAGAATGGGCTACATGTATCGGGGTAGACTTTGTTGATCTAGTAATGGCAACAAGTGACCGAAAACCAAGTGTATTGTGTAATTTACAGGCACTGTACAACTACCGATGCTTGGCAGGTAGTGGATATTTGTCTATGTTGCCGGTGGATTAGGGCGTTGAGCATTCAGCCGGAGCATTGTTTACATCTAACCCAATGTTTTTTGACCCCGCGAATCACAAGACTTGTTATTGAAGAAGGTTGCAATACAGTGGCATCTACTCTAGGGGCTAGGAATAGTGGTACGGCGCTATTTCCTCACAAGATTTCTTTCATTCTTAAAATCACCATAACGAGTTGCTAATTTTCCCAAATAAGTACGACCATACCTTGTTTACCAACGTGGATCAGGCTATTGAGATGGGCACCTGTGCGGTCGGGACGACAGTATTTTTCGGCTCAGAGGAATCGCGCCGGCAATCAAGGAAGTTTCTGAAGCATTTTCATATGCACATGAACTTGGAATGGGGACGGTTCTGTGGGCTTATATCTAGAACTCAGCATTCAAAACTCCTGACAAGGATCACCATATCAGTGCTGATTTGACCGGTGGCTACCACCTTACTGTGACTATTGGAGGCCGATATCGTTAAACAGAAAATGGCTGAAAACAATGGTGGTTATAATGCAATCAAATTTGGTGAAAACTAAATCCTAAATCTACAGCGAACTTACCACTGATAATCTGATTGACCTGGTGTGCTACTAGGTAGCGAACTGCTACTTGGGTCGAATCGGTATGATCGATTTGATGGGGCGAATCGGGAAAGGACGATTTGCGCTAAGAAGTTCGCACAGCAGTGAATCAATACGCGTGCAGGTAGGATGGGGTTGATTTCCGAGCGCAAGGCTTCTCAGAATCCGTTCACTGAAGGGGTAAAATTGCTGAATTCGACTCAGGACGTATCTTTGTCGAATGACTTTTACGGTTTCCTTAAATTACCCCGAAAAATAGTTGTTTATCTATGTTTTATCCATTCATCTTCACGGATAGTTGGTAAATAAGCTAACTTAGAACCTCGAATTGACAGAAGTTCTCTTTATTTCACTATCTTGACGACCTAGTTGGATATTGATTCGCCTCTAGAATAGAGGTGGTTAAGTAAGCGCATGATATTTTTTTGCATACTTTGCTAAAAGCTAAAGTTTAGCCAGTTCGGAGTAGCTGAGATTCTCGGCAGTGATAGCTTTAACCGATAAACACACTTTTAAAACTTTCACTTAGCTTCAGTAAATCCCTAGAATCTGTTAATCGAATTGACGATCCATACTTGATGAAGGATGAACTCGTCGAACGAGGTGCCACTTCTAGTAGCAAGAATTCTTTGTTGTCATGGCAATTCAATCTTGTTTTCAAAGAATAAAAAAGCAGCTCTAGGCTTCCTTTTGAAAGGTATAAAACGTACTCTTAAGATGCTACCTGTTCTCCTGCTTTGCTACCGTATTTTTTCCTAAATTTCTCAACTCGTCCGGCAGTGTCAACAATTTTCTGTTTTCCTGTATAAAATGGATGACAAACGGAACACACCTCAATGTGCAGAGGTTTACCCATGGTAGAACGGGTCTGGAACGTATTACCACAACTGCACGTCACAGTGATTTCCTGGTAGCTTGGATGAATTTCAGCTTTCATAGTTCGTATCCTTATTTGTGCCACTACTCTGTGGGCTGAGAAACGGGAAGGCGCGTATTATGCTTTAATATGGAATGGGTTGCAACTATAGGTGCAGCTGTTTTATCTCCACTAGCATGGATACTTACAAACTAGTTAGGTTTTGTTGGGATCCATACTTAATATAATATCAGAGAGAAAAGCACACTGCATCAAATCGAGAGGACTAACACCATTTTTTAATTATGATTTTATTTTGCAGTTATTTTACACCCTTCGCATCGAATCGAAGAAATCGCTATTGTTTTTTGTAGCTTTTATTTTGTCGAGCAGAAATTCCATTGCTTCCCCGTCGTCCATTGGGTAGAGTAGTTTGCGTAGTACCCAAGTCTTTTGTAGTACATCTGGTTTGATAAGTAATTCTTCTTTGCGTGTGCCCGAGCGGTTGACATTGATAGCAGGGTAGGTGCGTTTTTCTGCCATGCGTCGGTCAAGGTGGATTTCCATGTTACCGGTACCTTTAAATTCCTCGTATATTACATCATCCATGCGTGAACCAGTATCAACTAATGCAGTTGCAATGATGGTTAGGGAGCCGCCTTCCTCTATATTTCGTGCAGCGCCAAAGAATCGTTTGGGACGTTGTAGAGCATTAGCATCAACCCCACCAGTAAGCACCTTGCCAGAGGCGGGAATTACAGTATTGTACGCGCGTGCTAAGCGCGTAATTGAGTCCAATAGTATCACTACATCCTTCTTGTGCTCTACTAGGCGCTTAGCTTTCTCAATAACCATCTCAGCTACTTGTACATGGCGTACTGCCGGTTCATCAAATGTGGACGAAATAACTTCTCCTCTAACCGAGCGGATCATCTCAGTTACTTCTTCGGGGCGTTCATCAATTAGTAGCACCATAAGAGCAACATTAGGATGATTAGAAGCAATCGCATGCGCGATGTGTTGTAGCATCACGGTTTTTCCGGACTTGGGACTTGATACGAGCAGGCCCCGCTGTCCCATTCCAATGGGCGCAATAAGGTCAATGATGCGGCTAGTAACATTCTCCTCGGCCTTGATGTCACGTTCAAGGAGAAGTCGTCGTGTAGGAAATAGCGGGGTAAGATTTTCAAACATGATCTTGTGCTTGGAGTTTTCCGGCGGCTCATTGTTGACCTTTTCCACCTTTACTAGCGCAAAATAGCGTTCGCCATTCTTTGGGGTTCGGATTTCGCCATCTATCGTATCTCCGGTGTGTAGGTTGAAGCGTCTGATTTGGCTGGGGGAAACGTAAATGTCATCGGGTCCAGCCAAATAGGATGCGTCAGGTGATCGGAGAAAACCGAAACCATCCTGTAACACCTCTAGAGTACCCTCGCCAGAAATACTTTCTCCTTTGCGTGCTTGGTTCTTTAGCAGAGCAAAAATCAAATCCTGTTTTCGCAGCCGGTTAGCGCCATCGATTTGATTGCTGATAGCCATTTCTACAAGTTCGGTGACATGATGATTTTTAAGGTCGGATAAATGCATTAGCTGAACTCGAAGATAAAGAAAGCGTAGTGTGTGACGTTAGTGGGGCATGCAATGTGTTAGGGAGTATTAGAATGGTGATGGGGTTATAGATGTAGGTAGTGCAAGAATTAAGAGCAACTTAGCTGGTTGAATCCAGCTTCAGAGAAATACTTAGTAAATACTTAGTCCTTCTAAGGCTAGCGAATTTAGATATGGGTGTCAATAAATGTGGTCAATTGGGCTTTGGATAGCGCACCGACTTTGGTTGCTTCAATGTTACCGTTCTTGAATAGCATTAGTGTTGGGATACCCCGAATACCGAATTTATCTGGTGTGGTCTTGTTCTCATCAATATTAAGCTTAGTCACTTTGAGTCGTCCCTCATATTCTCCGGCCACTTCGTTCAGAATGGGTGCAATCATCTTGCATGGGCCACACCATTCTGCCCAGTAATCCACCAGCACAGGTACGGATGACTGTAATACTTCTGCCTCAAATGTCTCGTCGGAGACGTTATGAATTTTCTGACTCATGGGGATCTTTTCAGGTATTAAATTTAACTACTAGCATTGTGCAGGACGCTGGTACGTCATTATGGTATATAAGAATCTATTAAATTTTCTTTTTCAGAAGGATAGTTAAGGACAGCTAAAACTAAATAGCTTATATAATATCGAAAAAATGTAAGAAAGGGAAGTGCTACGTTATTGCAAATGCTTGGGATTCTAATTTGGCTCATCATTACTTCGCCTATCAATTGAGTAGACTTGAATAAATTTTGCATTTCACCTTCCGAAAGTTTAATTTGTTGGCTACAGTGATAACGCATAACATGCTGGAAAACATGAGCATGCGCTCTACCTGACTCATTTTACTAACAGTAATAATATTTATATACCTAAAATATAAATCTTTGACTTGTGATTCTAAGGATGATAAGTACATTTTAGGTGTGGCAGATATAATACGATCTGAACTCTTTATGAAGTGGATTAAAACATGTTTAGGCCCGTTTACGTAAATTCTGTAATATGTTGGTATGAGCAGGAGGAATTAACGGAATAACTAGTTACAACTTCTGATCCTGATTTGTTAGAGATTACACCTTTTTTATAATTGGTGTTCTATCTGATGGAACGACTGAATAAATCAGAAACTTTTATTATTAAAAGCAGAGAATATAGAATCATAAAGTTTATTCTGCAATGAGTACAATGGCTAATTTATATATTAAGGCAGGTTTTAAAGAGGGTAAATCTTACTTGATAGATAGCTATGTTAGTGTACCTTTTCGTATTACTAATGTTGGGCAAATTAAAGATGATGATAGTTTATACATGATGCTTGGAAGTTCTTCTCCTGGTTTATTAGATACTGATAACCACGAGATAATCATCGATGTGGAGGAAAACAGCCGATTTCTGTTACAGACGCAATCTTACCAACGATTATTTAACATGAAGGAAGGTTCGTCACAGGTAACGAAGGTAAAACTCGCACCTAATAGCGTTTTTTGTTACGTTCCTCGTCCAGTTGTTCCACAGGAAAATTCTATATTCAGGAACCATACTATCATTCATCTAGAAAAGAATTGTGAATTAATTCTAAGTGAAATCATAACTTGCGGTAGAAAAAATTCTGAATTTATTTCCCCTAGTAGAGAAATTTTTGGAGAAATATTCAGGTTCACTTATTTTCAAAATATGACAGAAATTTATTTTAATAATCAATTAATTCTAAAAGATAAGATAATATTGGAACCTCAGGTAGTTCCTGTAAATACAATTATTCAGTTAGAAGGATACACACACCAAGCTACTTTTATATATCTAAATACAGGCAGAAGTGCTGCCCACGAGCTTATAGAAGAGATTCTAAAAATCATGGAATATGAGGAGAATATTTCTTTTGGAATTTCTGAAATGGCTGCAAATGGTTTTGTACTACGGGTATTAGGAAACGGTGGGGAGCAGTTGTTTAATTGTTTTCAACAAGTACAGAATTTTTTGTGGGACAGGAAAGAAGCACCCATTGTTAGTATTAAAGAAAAATCTTTTACTAATTTAACTTGAGTATCTAGAAGAAGGAGTGGTTAAAGCTTAATAATTAGGACAATGCGACCGTATCTTCAGGCGCCAGCAAATAGTCTTTCACCAATATGATCTGGTCATTGCTTAAAAGCATGGGTGCATGGCCTATATTAGGAAAATCTATTATCTGTGCCATAGACCTACGTACTTGCATTTCTGCCACAGTATCTGGGTGTAGTACGTTGGATTCTACGCCATGTAATACTAACGTTGGGATGTTTAATGCATCCCATTGTGTCCACATATTGATATCATGGGACACATGTTTTTTTAGACTTACAGCTATTCCAGGATCATAGTTGAAGCCGTATGTTCCATTGTCAAATTTACGTGCGCTATATACCGCGAGATGGTGCCATTGGGCATCGGTTAGATGACCGTACGAGGACGATGTTTCTTTTATATGAGCTTTAAACTCGTTGAAACTGTTGAATCGTGGATCTTTGCCGACGTTGTCAAACAACTCTGCTAAAGCCATGGCTGGAATTAACGGGCCAATGTCGCTCATAACAAGTCTGCGTATAAGATCTGGTAATTCTGGCTGAAGTGCCATCATCATGCCGATAAGTCCGCCCATTGATATGCCTACCCAGTCCAGTTGAACGGTGCTGTTTCCCAATGCGCCTATATGCTCGAGCAATGCTACCGCATCTGACAGATAGAGCGCATAACGATCATAATCTTCTATGTTGGTCAGCCAGTCGCTTTGTCCTCGTCCTACTACATCTACACAAATCACGCGACAGTTAGTTTCCAGCGCTTGCGCAAGGAAATCGAAGTCGCGGCAATTGCGCGTCATACCATGGACACAAACGACGATGTGAGTATTATCCGGATCTCCCCATTCGGTATATATAATATACCGTGCTTTTTTATTAGAACTATTATCAGAATTGGTAAGAACAGGAAATCGATTAAGCCGCATAGACATACATAGACATATTTTATGTTAAAAAACTTGTACGTTAGTATAATTTAATACACTGGTAGATCTATTTATGTGGCAGGACTAAACATGTCTAGGACATAGTAACTTAGATCTTCCTTTGAGAAGAATCAAGAATCTTTACAGGAAAATGAGGGTAAAGAAATGATTCCAGGTTTAATTAGTGTATCTAATCTCTGTAAGCTTCTACTTCTATTGTGAGTTTAATATTATCACCCACGCCTGGCAGTGCGTAACTCATGCCGAAATCTGAACGTTTTATATTCGCCGTGGCGTCAATTCCGCACATGGATTTTTGATTCATAGGATTTTTTCCACACTTAAACGCTTTGATGGCAAGGGTTACTGACTTCGTAACACCGAGTAATGTGAGTCTTCCTTCGACCGTAGTGGGGATGTCTCCATTGAATTTTATCACAGTGGATTTGTAGGTTGCCTTAGGGAATTCAGCCGTATTAAAGAAATCCGGGGAGCGTAGGTGGTCATCTCGTTTTTTCAGGCCAGTATTTAACGAAGCTGTCTCAATAATTACATCAACCGATCCTGTCTTCGCGGCTCGGTTGATAGTAAGTTGCCCGCTGGTTTGGTCAAATCGACCGCGCATAATGGAAAATCCTAAGTGGCTGACGGAGAAGTGAGTATAGGTATGCGATGGGTCAATGGTATAAGTGTCCGTTGCAGCAGATACACTAGCACTGAAGAAGAAGAATGAAGCAAGCAATGTAGTCGTTATATGAAACATGGCATTTCCTTTTTTAAGTGGATAGAGAATAATTAGTTAATATAAGCGGAAAATAGTTATTTAATCATTGTAGTTATACGGGTCATATAGGAATCCATCAGATTTTGCTCCATGCAAGTAAAATAGAAGCGGAGCCAATGATTAATGTGAGTATTGACAACACAATGATCTGCTGGCGTAGTGACCAATTTCTTGGCAACGGAACGTGTGCAACTAACGGAATAGCGGCTAACACAGGGAGGCAATACCAGGGCATCTGAGCGAGCACCATCGTAGCTGGTGCAATTAATCCACACAGTAGCGATAGTGGCAAAGTGAACGTTCTTCCACAAAAGAAAGGCCTTCCACTCACTAACTGAGTTAGAAGGTAAGCACTACAGGCTATACCAATGGAAAGCCCAAGTTGTCCCAACAGCGCTGATGCACTGAATAATGCGGATATACCGGTACCCATGCCTAATCCCATTCCTGCTGAGCCAGCGCGTGCTGGCTTGGTAGCGAGGCGATCCATGAGAATTGCCACCCACGTTACGTAGGTAACTATACCAATTCCATATATTGATGCCTCCTGTATTTCTTTTTGCTGTAATACTGGCCACAACACCCATAACACCACATTACAGCAAGCGATTACAATCAGGTAAAGCATAAACCGCCAGTTATTTTGTGTTGAATCAAGCAATACTCCGATGGCGGCAGCAATCAGCCCAGACAGAATAATTTTTTTGATGGCAGAGAGCGGTTCAAAATTGAAATCTGCAACAAGATAAACAGTTGTACAGAATCCAGCAATCACAACGAGCCCTGATAATCGCAGACGATTGAATAATTCAGAAGCAATCAGTGCGGCGATGAAAGGAGCAATAATACTTTGTATCATGGGGTGACTGATCCACTCATTCAAAGTTAGTCTCCGGATTAAAATAAAATTTGTGGAGATTTTGCAGTATTTTATTGTGGTTGTTTGCATTCTTTAAAGGTATGGAAATGATTCTGAGGGGGAGAGCACACTTTGATTCCATCAGGAAGCTGGCTGCAACAATTGTTGGCAACCTACAAACCCGGATAGTAATTTTCATGCTGTTTTGTCATGCTATTATATTTATAACCGGAGTTTGTATCTTACTATCCTGAGGATGGTCAGCATCAAATGTTTTGTTCTAGTTATGGTACTTCGTTTAAGAAGTGATTTGCCTCAGCCATCCCAGAGTATTCTACATAAAAAAGCCCCGACATTGACGTGTAGGGGCTTTTTTATTATAAGAGTGTAAGGTGCCTGGCGGTGACCTACTTTCACATGCGTAGTGCACACTATCATCGGCGCAACTTCGTTTCACGGTCCTGTTCGGGATGGGAAGGGGTGGGTCCAAAGCGCTATGGCCGCCAAGCGTAACTATAATCAGAAAGTGATAGACGAAAATGATTATTAGATTCCTGATTTCTTAACCAACAAGCCTAAATCTGGAAGAAGTAAATTGGAAATTGGGTAAATTGTATTAGAACACAAACAAACTATTTGACGTTTTGGGTGAAATTAAGAGCTGATTAATATCCTTTTAATCTTCACACGCCACGTTTTCTCAAGGTTATAGGATCAAGCCGCACGGTCATATTAGTATCGGTTAGCTCAACACATTGCTGCGCTTCCACATCCGACCTATCAACGTCGTGGTCTTCGACGAACCTTTAGGGGGGTTTAACCCCCGGGAAGTCTCATCTTGAGGTGAGTTTCCCGCTTAGATGCTTTCAGCGGTTATCTCTTCCGCACTTAGCTACCCGGCAATACGACTGGCGTCATAACCGGTACACCAGAGGTGCGTCCACTCCGGTCCTCTCGTACTAGGAGCAGGTCCTCTCAAACTTCCAGCGCCCACGGCAGATAGGGACCAAACTGTCTCACGACGTTTTAAACCCAGCTCGCGTACCGCTTTAATGGGCGAACAGACCAACCCTTGGGACCTGCTTCAGCCCCAGGATGCGGTGAGCCGACATCGAGGTGCCAAACCGCCTCGTCGATATGGACTCTTGGAGGCGATAAGCCTGTTATCCCCGGCGTACCTTTTATCCGTTGAGCGAT
>SMVA01153583.1_pt1 | contig 15760 bp, 11 predicted proteins | sample 2456451 | NCBI WGS metagenome assembly SMVA01 (sample SAMN11095933, study PRJNA526329) | marine sediment metagenome | biome: Marine sediment; feature: Surficial sediment; material: Deep marine sediment; isolation source: Hadal surficial sediment | place: Pacific Ocean | collected 2014-05 | depth...
AGATGGTGATGCCGGGCGACAACATCTCGATGGAAGTCGAGCTGATCGCGCCGATTGCGATGGACGAGGGCCTGCGCTTCGCGATCCGCGAAGGCGGCCGCACGGTCGGCGCCGGCGTCGTCGCCGGAATTATCGAATAGCGCCGGGCATCGCGTAGGCTGGGATCGGGAGTGATATGGGATCGGGAGTGATAGGAGTGTAGCTCAATTGGCAGAGCACCGGTCTCCAAAACCGGGGGTTGTGGGTTCGAGTCCCTCCACTCCTGCCAACCCCGGAAATCGGTGGGCGGCCCGGAAACCGGTGAGCCAAGTGAGCGGCGAGTTGTTGTAGCGGTCAATTGCGACCGGTCCAGGTTGGAGAAGTTGGAGACTATGGCGAAGGTCAATCCAGGCCAGTTCATTCGGGAGGTCCGGCGCGAGGTCTCCAAGGTTACCTGGCCGAGCCGCAAAGAGACCACCGTGTCGACCGGCATGGTGTTCGTGATGGTGTTCGTAGCGGCACTGTTCTTCTTTCTAATCGATCAGGTCCTCTCGACCGCGGTCAAACTGATTTTGGCACTCTGAGGCTGTCCCATGGCGATGCGCTGGTATGTGCTCCACGTTTACTCGGGCTTCGAGAAAAAGGTCGCGGAGTCGATTCGCGAGCAAGCTCAACAGAAGGGCATGGAAGACCTGTTCGAGGAAGTCCTGGTGCCGACCGAGGAAGTCATCGAAATGCGCCGGGGCCAGAAAGTCAGCGCCGAGCGCAAATTCTTCCCCGGCTACGTGCTGGTCAAGATGGAGTTGGGCGACGATTCTTGGCACTTGGTCAAGAACACGCCCAAAGTGACGGGTTTCCTGGGCAACCGCGGGAAGCCGAGCCCGATCTCCCAGGCCGAGGCGGATCGCATCCAGCATCAAGTCCAGGAAGGCGTGGAGCGTCCCAAGCCCTCGGTCACTTTCGAGATCGGCGAGATGGTGCGGGTCGCCGACGGGCCCTTCACCTCGTTTAGCGGCATGGTCGAGGAAGTCGACGAGGAGCGCGCGCGGCTCAAGGTGGCGGTGTCCATCTTTGGGCGGGCGACCCCGGTCGAGTTGGAGTACTCGCAGGTGGAAAAGCAGTAGCGGCGAGATTTTGTGGTCCCGGGGCGGTGGTCCGGGGGCCGAGACGGTGCGGGAGGCTCGCCATGGCCGCAACCGCGCAACCCGGAACTGGAAAGGGTCGTTAGATGGCGAAAAAGATTGAAGGGTACATCAAGCTGGAGATTGCGGCGGGGCAGGCGAACCCCTCGCCGCCGGTCGGTCCGGCGCTGGGTCAGCGCGGGCTCAACATCATGGAGTTCTGCAAGGCCTTCAACGCGGCTACGCAGAACCTGGAGCCTGGCGCGCCGACGCCGGTGGTCATCACCGCCTACGCGGACCGCTCCTTCTCGTTCGAGACCAAGACCGCGCCGGCCTCTTTTCTTCTGAGAAAGGCGGCCGGGATTCCCAAAGGCAGTCCGGCGCCCAGCAAGGAAGTGGCCGGGTCCGTGACCATGGCACAGGTCCGCGAAATCGCGGAGGCCAAGATGGTCGACTTGAACGCCAACGATATCGACGCGGCGGCCAAGATCATCGCCGGCTCGGCCCGATCCATGGGCCTGGAAGTGGTGGGGTAGGAACGATGGCACGAACGGGAAAAAGGTTGGCCAAGGCATACGAAGGCCTCGATCGCGAGAATGCCTATGCGGTCGAAGAGGCGGTCAGGCTGGTCAAGGGCTTCTGCAGCGGCAAATTCGACGAGACCGTCGAGATCGCGATGAACTTGGGCGTCGACCCGCGTCACGCGGATCAGAACGTGCGCGGCGTGGTCAGCCTGCCGCACGGCACCGGCAAGACGATCCGGGTCGCGGTTTTCGCCAGGGGCGACAAGGCCGATGAGGCTAAGGCCGCCGGTGCGGACTTGGTCGGGGCCGAGGATCTGGCCGAACAGATTCAGGCCGGCAAGCTGAATTTCGAGCGCTGCATCGCGACCCCCGACATGATGCCGGTGGTCGGGCGCCTGGGGAGGATCCTGGGCCCGCGCGGCTTGATGCCGAACCCCAAGCTGGGCACGGTGACCAATGACGTGGCCGCGGCGATCACGGCGGCCAAGGGCGGCCAGGTCGAGTTCCGGGTCGAGAAGGCCGGCATCGTCCACGCCGGGGTCGGCAAGGCAAGCTTCGACGAGGGTGCGCTGGTCGACAACATCAAGGCCTTCATCGGCGCCATCAGCCGGGCCAAGCCGAGCGGCGCCAAGGGCACTTACATCAAGCGGGTGTCGGTGTCCTCGACCATGGGTCCGGGGCTGAAGATCGATATGGCCAGCGTGTCCGGCGCGCCCTGACGGGCGGCGCAAGCGCGCGATTAGGAGACGAGATTTCGGCGAATTCGGGAAAGCTTCCCGGAGGCGCCGGGGAACGGGACGGCGGACTGAAAGCGCGCAAGCGCGATGCCGGCCCAACCTGTCCGAGACTGCAGGTGTCCAAAGGGCTTCGGCCCGGCGGATTTAAGTCCACCGAATGGGGGGCCTGCATAGACGGGAAGTGGAGCATTCTCCGGTCTCCGGGATCTTACCCGGGGCCGGCGGGCTTGAACTTCCAGGACAGGCGAACCGGGTTTTCCGGAGCTGTCCGGGAAGCCCTCGTGCAAACCGGCTGTTCGTCCCGCTCTAATCATGGGGGTCGGCGGCCAAGAAAGAGCAGGACTGTTCAGTGGACCGAACCGAAAAGGAAGCGGTGGTCGCCGATCTGCGTCAGGTCTTCGACGACGCCACGCTGCTCGTCATAACCCAGCAATCGGGTTTGACGGTAAGCGAGGCGTCGGATCTTCGCAGGCAGATGCGGGCGGCGGGCGCCACCTACAAGGTGACCAAGAATCGGCTCACGAAGCGGGCTCTGGAGGGCACGAAATTCCAGGCGCTACAGCCGCTATTCACCGGACCGACGGCGATTGCCTACTCGGATGACCCGGTGGCCGCGGCCAAGGTCTGCGTCGAGTTCGCCAAGAAGAACGAGAAGTTGACCGTCGTCGGCGGGGCATTGGACGGGGAGGAGCTCGACACCGGGCGCCTCAAGAACCTCGCGCAGTTGCCGTCGCTCGACGAGTTGCGTGCCAGGCTGATCGCCGTCGTGCAGGCGCCGGCCACCAAGCTGGCCGGTGTCATACAGGCGCCCGCCAGTCAATTGGCACGGGTGTTCAGTGCCTATGGCTCAAAAGAGAACGCAGCGTAAGCCCTGCGAAAAGTCTGACAAGTTCAAGCCCAGGAGATTGAAAAATGGCTAATTTGGATAAGTTAGTGGACGAGCTCTCCAAGCTCACTGTGATCGAGGCGGCGGAACTCGCCACCAAGCTCGAGGATACTTGGGGCGTTTCCGCGGCCGCGCCGGTGATGATCGCCGCCGCGGGCGGCGGCGATGCCGCCGAGGTGGCCGAGGAGAAGGACTCCTTCGATGTCGTGCTGACCAGCTACGGTGAAAAGAAGATCAATGTGATCAAGGAAGTCCGCGCCATCACTAGCCTCGGCCTCAAGGAGGCCAAGGACCTGGTTGAAGGTGTGCCGAACGCGGTCAAGGAGGGCTGCCTGAAGGACGAGGCCGAAGAGCTCAAAAGCAAGCTTGAGGCAGCGGGTGCGACGGTCGAGCTCAAGTAGTTCGCCGCCGCCGATGAAGACCGCGAAAGCCGGGGCAATTCCGGTGCGCGTTTCGCGCACCGGGCCGTCCCGCGCCGCCGCGGGTGTTTGGGGATCGCTATCGGGGCGGTCCGGCAAGGAAAGTTCGTTTTCGAAGGCGCCCGCCCGCGGGCGCCTGGATGGCGCCGCCCAGGGCGCGAAATACGTTGAAGCGAGGACCATCTGACATGGCAAGGTCGTTCACCGGTCGCAAGCGCATCCGCAAGAACTTCGGGAAGATTCCCGAAGTCGCCCGCATGCCGAACCTGATCGAGGTCCAGAAGACCTCCTACGATCACTTTCTGCAGATAGACGTGGCGGCCGACGCGCGGGATACGGTCGGGCTCCAGGCGGTCTTCAAGTCGGTCTATCCGATCCGGGACTTCGCCGAGCGCGCCGAGCTCCAGTTCATGCACTACGACCTGGAGGAGCCCAAGTACGACGTCGAGGAATGCCAGCAACGGGGCATGACCTACGCCGCGCCGCTCAAGGTGACGCTGCGCCTGGTGGTCTGGGACGTCGACGAGGACACCGGCGCGCGCTCGATCCGGGACGTCAAGGAGCAGGACGTCTACATGGGCGACATGCCGCTCATGACGCCCAACGGCACCTTCGTGATCAACGGCACCGAGCGGGTCATCGTCAGCCAGATGCACCGTAGCCCGGGCGTGTTCTTCGACCACGACCGCGGCAAGACCCACTCCTCGGGCAAGTACCTCTTCGCCGCTCGGGTCATTCCCTATCGCGGCTCCTGGCTAGATTTCGAGTTCGATGCCAAGGACCTGATCTACGTGCGCATCGACCGCCGACGCAAGCTGCCGGTGACGACGCTGCTGATGGCGCTCGACAGCAAGGATACCGAGGCCGAGCGCGCCAAAATGGCCGCCGACGGCAAGAAGCTGGATCCGCACCAGGCCCAGGGCATGTCGGCCGAGGACATTCTCGACTATTACTACAAACGCGTCGTCTACTCTCGGGTCGAGGACGGTTGGCGTACGCCCTTCGACGCCGAACGTCTGCGCGGCTCCAAGCTGACGCGCGATCTGGTCGACGCCAAGTCCCGCAAAGTCGTGGCCGAGGCGGGCGTCAAGGTGACGCCGCGGTTGAGCAAGAAGCTGATCCAGGCCGGCCTCAAGATGCAGTTCGTCGAGAACGAGGAACTGTACGGCCAGTTCGTTGCGACCGACATTATCGACGAAAGCACCGGCGAGGTCATCTACGAGGCCGGCGACGAGCTGACCGAGGAGCTGCTTGCCAAGCTTGAGGAGATCGGCGTCAAAGAGATTGCGGTGCTGGCGATCGACCACATTAACATCGGCGCCTACATGCGCAACACGCTGGCCGGCGACAAGAACACCAACCGCGAAGAAGCGTTGATCGACATCTATCGGGTGATGCGCCCGGGCGAGCCGCCGACGCTGGATACCGCCGAGCAGATGTTCGACGGACTGTTCTTCAACAACGATCGCTACGACTTGTCCGCGGTCGGCCGGGTCAAGATGAACTCGCGCCTGAGCTTCGATCCCGACGATTCGATTCGCACCCTGCGCAAGACCGACATATTGGAGATTCTTCGAATTCTGGTCGAACTCAAGGACGGGCGCGGCGAGATTGACGACATCGATCACCTGGGCAACCGGCGGGTTCGCTCGGTCGGCGAGTTGATGGAGAATCAGTACCGGGTCGGCCTGCTGCGCATGGAACGCGCGATCAAGGAGCGCATGAGCTCGGTCGAGATCGATTCGGTCATGCCTCACGACCTGATCAACGCCAAGCCGGCGGCGGCGGCGGTGCGCGAGTTCTTCGGCTCGTCCCAGCTGTCTCAGTTTATGGACCAAACCAACCCGCTCAGCGAGATTACCCACAAGCGGCGGCTCTCGGCGCTCGGCCCGGGCGGCCTGACCCGCGAGCGTGCCGGATTCGAAGTGCGGGACGTGCATCCGACCCATTACGGCCGGATCTGCCCGATCGAAACCCCGGAAGGCCCGAACATCGGCCTGATAAATTCGCTGGCGACCTACGCCAAGGTCAACAAGTACGGCTTTATCGAAAGCCCATACCGCAAGGTCGATAAGGGCAAGGTCAGCGACGAAGTGCTCTACCTCTCGGCCATGGACGAGGGCCGCTACACCATCGCCCAGGCCAACGCTCATCTCGACCGTAACGATCGCTTTGTGGACGACCTGATATCCTGCCGCCACGGCAGCGAGTACATCATGGCGCGGCCCCAGGACATCGAATTCATGGATGTTTCGCCGAAACAGCTGGTCTCGGTCGCCGCGTCGTTGATTCCATTCTTGGAGAACGACGACGCCAACCGCGCGCTGATGGGCTCCAACATGCAGCGCCAGGCGGTGCCACTGCTCCAGTCGGAGGCGCCGCTGGTGGGCACCGGCATGGAGGAAATCGTCGCCCGCGATTCCGGCGTGGCCATCGGAACGCGCCGGTCCGGCGTGGTCGACCAGGTCGACGCGACCCGCATCGTGATCCGGGTCACGGAGGAGACATCCAGCGGCGAGCAGGGGGTCGATATTTATAACCTCTTGAAATTCCAGCGCTCGAACCAAAACACCTGTATCAACCAGCGACCACTGGTCCGGGTCGGCGACGTGGTCGAGCGTGGCGACATCATCGCCGACGGGCCGTCCACCAACCTGGGCGAGCTAGCGCTCGGGCGCAACGTGCTGGTCGCTTTCATGCCCTGGCAGGGTTACAATTTCGAGGACTCGATCCTGATCTCCGAGCGCATCGTTCGCGACGACGTCTTCACCTCGATCCACATCGAGGAGTTCGAGGTCATGGCCCGCGATACCAAGCTGGGCCAGGAGGAGATTACCCGGGACATCCCGAACGTCGGCGAGGACGCGCTGCGCAACCTCGACGAGGCGGGTATCGTCTATATCGGCGCCGAGGTTGGCCCCAGCGACATTCTGGTCGGCAAGGTGACGCCCAAGGGCGAATCCCCCATGACTCCGGAAGAGAAGCTGCTGCGCGCGATCTTTGGCGAGAAGGCCTCGGACGTCCGCGATACCTCGCTGCGAGTGCCGCCCGGGGTTTCGGGCACGGTCGTTGAGGTGCGGCTGTTCTCGCGCCGTGGCGTCGAGAAGGACGAGCGCGCGCTCGCTATCGAGCAAGCCGAGATCGAGCGCTTGGCCAAGGACCGGGACGACGAGAAGGCCATTCTCGAACGTTCCTTTTACGGCCGTCTCAGGGATCAGCTGGTCAACCAGACGGCGACCAGCGGCCCCAAGGATTTCAAAGCCGACACCCGGGTCACCGAGAAGGTGCTGTCCGACTATACTCCGGGCCAGTGGCGCCAGATCGCGGTCAAGAACGACAAGCGCCAGGCCGATCTCGAAGCACTCAACAAGCAGTTTGACGATGCGATCGGGGAATTGACCGCCCGTTTCGACAACAAGGTCGACAAGCTGCAACGCGGTGACGAGTTGCTGCCCGGCGTCATGAAGATGGCCAAGGTATTCGTCGCGGTGAAGCGCAAGTTGCAACCCGGCGACAAGATGGCGGGTCGCCACGGCAACAAGGGCGTGATCTCCAAGATCATACCGATCGAGGACATGCCCTACACCGACGACGGCACGCCGGTCGACATCGTGCTCAACCCGCTCGGCGTGCCCAGCCGCATGAACGTGGGACAGATCCTGGAGACCCACCTGGGCTGGTCCTGTCACGGCCTCGGCCGCCAAATTGGCGATCTGCTGCAGACCTATCAGAAAAGCGGCAAAACCGACGCGCTCAAGAAGAAGCTCAAGGAGATCTACGGCGAACAGGTCTTCAAATCCGATGTGGCCGATCTCGACAACTCACAGCTGATCGAACTGTGCGACAACCTGCGCCATGGCATTCCGGTCGCTTCGCCGGTGTTCGACGGCGCCCGCGAGGAGGACATCAACAAGATGCTATCCCAGGCCGGTCTCGCCGAGACCGGCCAGGCGGTGCTGGTCGACGGGCGCACCGGCGAGACCTTCGATCGTCAGGTGACGGTGGGTTACATCTACATGCTCAAGCTACATCACCTGGTCGACGACAAGATCCATGCCCGGTCGATCGGCCCCTACTCCCTGGTCACCCAGCAGCCGCTGGGCGGCAAGGCGCAGTTCGGCGGCCAGCGCTTCGGCGAGATGGAGGTCTGGGCGCTGGAGGCATACGGCGCGGCCTATACGCTGCAGGAAATGCTCACGGTCAAGTCGGACGACGTGTCTGGCCGGACCAAGGTTTACGAGGCGATCGTCAAGGGCGACGATAATTTCGAGGCCGGCATACCGGAATCCTTCAACGTTCTGGTCAAGGAGCTGCGCTCGCTCGGCCTCAACGTGGAACTGAAGCAGAGCTGACTGGGACTGTCGAATATGGCCGCCGCGCCCCGGCGGCCGAATGGACGCCCGCAATGAACGGCAACAACGACATGCGATTCGGGAGAAACCGATGAAAGAGTTGATGAACATCTTCGGCCAGGCGACTGGCACGCAGAGTTTCGATCAGATCCGTATTTCGATCGCGAGCCCGGAACGCATCCGCTCGTGGTCCTTCGGCGAAATCAAGAAGCCGGAGACCATCAACTACCGAACCTTCAAGCCGGAGCGGGACGGTCTGTTCTGTGCCCGTATTTTCGGGCCGATCAAGGACTACGAGTGCCTTTGCGGCAAATACAAGCGGATGAAGTACCGCGGCATCATCTGCGAGAAATGCGGTGTCGAGGTGACGCTCAGCAAGGTCCGGCGCGAGCGCATGGGCCACATCGAGCTGGCCAGCCCGGTCGCCCATATCTGGTTTTTGAAATCCCTGCCCAGCCGCATCGGCCTATTGCTCGACATGACCCTCAAGGATCTGGAGCGGATCCTTTATTTCGAAAACTTTGTGGTCACCGAGCCGGGCCTGACTTCGCTCAAGCTGCACCAGCTGTTGAGCGAGGACGAATTCATCGAGGCCCAGGACGAATTCGGCGACGATAACTTTACCGCCATGATCGGCGCCGAGGCGCTCAAGGCGATGCTGATCGAGCTCGACCTCGAGGAGGACCGCAGCACGTTGCGCGTCGATCTCAAGGAGACCAACTCCGAGGCCAAGCGCAAGAAGTACGTCAAGCGCCTCAAACTGATCGAGGCGTTTCTGGGGTCCGGCGCACGGCCCGAATGGATGATCCTCGACGTGGTCCCGGTCATTCCGCCCGAGTTGCGTCCACTGGTGCCGCTCGACGGCGGCCGCTTCGCGACTTCCGACCTCAACGACCTCTATCGACGGGTCATCAACCGCAACAACCGCCTGAAGCGCCTGATCGAACTGCGCGCGCCGGACATCATCGTGCGCAACGAGAAGCGCATGCTTCAGGAATCGGTCGACGCGCTGTTCGACAATGGCCGCCGCGGCCGGGTCATCACCGGCGCAAACAAGCGCCCGCTCAAGTCGATGTCCGACATGCTCAAGGGCAAGCAGGGCCGTTTCCGCCAGAACTTGCTCGGTAAGCGCGTCGACTATTCGGGCCGATCGGTTGTGGTGGTCGGGCCGGAGCTCAAGCTGCATCAATGCGGCTTGCCCAAGAAAATGGCGCTCGAGCTATTCAAGCCGTTCATATACTCCAAGCTCGAACTCTACGGCATGGCGTCCACCATCAAGGCCGCCAAGCGCATGGTCGAGAAGGAGCGCCAGGAAGTTTGGGACATCCTCGAGGAGGTGATCCGCGAGCATCCGGTGCTGCTCAACCGCGCGCCTACGCTGCATCGCCTGGGCATCCAAGCCTTCGAACCGGTGCTCATCGAGGGCAAGGCGATCCAGCTGCATCCGCTGGTCTGCACCGCCTTCAACGCGGATTTCGACGGTGACCAGATGGCGGTCCACGTGCCGCTGTCGCTGGAAGCTCAGCTCGAGGCCCGGGTGCTCATGATGTCGACCAACAACATTCTCTCGCCGGCCAACGGCAAGCCGATCATCGTGCCGTCCCAGGACATTGTGCTGGGCCTCTACTACCTGACCATGGATGCCGAGGGCGAGCCGGGCGAAGGGCTGGTCTTCGCCGACATGAGCGAGATCGAGCATGCGATCAACAGCGGCGCGGTCACCCTGCACTCCCGGATCAAGGCGCGCTACACCGGTGTCGATGCGGAGGGCGAGACGGTTACCTCGGTAGTCGATACCACCCCGGGCCGGATGATTCTGGCCGTGACGTTGCCGCGCCACAAGGCGGTGCCGTTCAGCCTGATTAATAGGTTGCTGACAAAAAAGGAGATCACCGAGCTGATCGATGTCGTCTACCGTCACTGCGGCCAGAAAGAGACGGTGATCTTCTGCGACCGAATCATGGCACTTGGCTTCAGCCATGCCTGCAGCGCCGGTATTTCCTTTGGCAAGGACGACCTTTTGGTGCCGGCGTCCAAGACAAAGCTGATCGAGCAGGCCCAGGCTGAGGTCAAGGAGTTCGAGCAGCAGTACCTGGACGGCCTGATCACCCGAGGCGAGAAGTACAACAAGGTGGTCGACGTTTGGTCGCAGTGCACCGACCGGGTCGCCGAAGAGATGATGAACGTCATGTCCGGCGAGACCGGGCGCCACGTCAACTCGGTGTTCATGATGGCGCACTCCGGCGCGCGCGGCTCGGCGGCACAGATCAAGCAGTTGGCCGGCATGCGCGGCCTCATGGCCAAGCCTTCGGGCGAGATCATCGAAACCCCGATCATCTCGAACTTCAAGGAAGGCCTGACCGTGCTGGAGTATTTCAACTCTACCCACGGCGCGCGCAAGGGCCTGGCCGATACGGCACTCAAGACCGCGAACTCCGGATACCTGACCCGGCGCCTGGTCGACGTCGCCCAGGACGCGATCATCACAATCGAGGACTGCGGCACCGATAAAGGCCTGACCGTGAACGCGGTCATGGAGGGCGGCGAGGTGATAGCCTCGCTTGGCGAGCGGATTTTGGGTCGCACCGCGGTTCACGATGTGGTCGACCCGCTGTCCGGCGAGGTCATCGTGCCCTCCGGCAACCTGATCGAGGAAGACACGATCGACCGGATCGAGCGCGCCGGCATCGACGGGCTGCTGGTCCGCTCCGCGTTGACCTGCGAGAGCAAGGAGGGCATCTGCGGCACCTGTTATGGCCGCGATCTGGCTCGCGGCACCCGGGTCAACGTCGGCGAGGCGGTCGGAGTCATTGCAGCCCAGTCGATCGGTGAGCCGGGCACTCAGCTGACCATGCGTACCTTCCACATCGGTGGCGCGGCCCAGCGAGGTGCCGAGCAGTCGAGCGTCGAGGCCTCGGTCGAGGCGCGAATCGAGATCAAAAACCGCAACGTGGTCATCAACTCCGAGGGTGTGCCCGTGGTCATGGGCCGTAACCTGGAAATCGTCCTGATGGATGAGGTCGACCGCGAGCGGGCTCGGCACCGGGTGCCGTACGGCGCCAAGCTGCTGATCGACGACGGTGCTTCGGTGGTCAAAGGCCAGAAGATGGCCGAGTGGGACCCCTATACCATCCCGATCGTCACCGAGAAGGCAGGCATCGCCAACTACATGGATCTCGTGGAGGGCGTCTCCATGCGCGAGATCCTGGACGAGACCACTGGCATCTCCAATCGGGTCGTGGTCGACTGGAAACAGGCATCGCGTGGTAGCGAGTTGAAGCCGCGGATCACCCTGCGCGACGAAAAGGGCGAGGTGATCACGCTGGCCAACGGCATGGAGGCCCGCTATTTCATGTCGGTGGACGCCATCCTCTCGGTCGATAGCGGCTCCGAAGTCAAGGCTGGCGACGTACTCGCCCGCATCCCGCGGGAAACCTCCAAGACTCGCGACATCACTGGCGGCCTGCCGCGGGTGGCGGAGCTATTCGAGGCGCGCAAGCCGAAGGACTACGCGATCATCAGCGATATCGAGGGCCGGGTCGAATTCGGCAAGGATTACAAGAACAAGCGCCGGATCATCGTACGTCCGGAGGGCGAGGACGCCGAGCCGCGGGAATTCCTGATCCCCAAGGGCAAGCACATCTCGGTCCAGGAAGGCGATTTTGTCGAAGTCGGCGATGCGCTGATGGACGGCAACGCGGTGCCCCACGACATCCTGGAAGTGTTGGGCGTGGAGGCCCTGGCCGCCTACCTGACCAGTGAGATTCAGAGCGTCTACCGCCTGCAGGGCGTCAAGATCAACGACAAGCACATCGAGGTGATCGTTCGCCAGATGCTGCAGAAGGTCGAAATCACCGACGCCGGCGACACCACCTGCCTGGTCGGCGAACAGATCGACCGGGAGGAATTCGCCGAGATCAACGAAAAGGTCGTCGATCAAGGCGGCGCGCCGGCCGGCGGCAAACCGGTGCTTCAGGGCATCACCAAGGCCAGCCTGCAGACCCGCTCGTTCATATCCGCGGCCTCGTTCCAGGAGACCACCCGGGTGCTGACCGAGGCGGCGACCCACGGTAAGACCGACCACCTGGTCGGCCTGAAGGAGAACGTGATCGTCGGCCGCCTGATCCCGGCGGGCACCGGCGCGGTGATGATCCAGGTCAAGAAACTGGCCGCCGAGCGGGATAGCGAGGTTCTGGAGAAACAACGGCAACAGCAGGCGGCGCTGGCCGCCGAGGCCGAGGAGGAGAGTGAGCAGACGTCGGTCGCCTGATCCGGCCGAGCCCCCTCCTTGGGCCCCCTGGGCGCGCCCCCGAAGGACGGTTTTGGGTTGGTGTCGCGCTCCGGGTCCGATAGGTCCCTAGGGACTGTGGATTTCGGCGAAAAAGCCTGTTACCGAGGCTTGACGAGGGTGCGGCGCAGCAATAGTATGCGCGCGCATTTCAGGGGGCTGGTGGTAGACCCGTTGCGGTCTAGACGCAGCCCGGGCTGATTACGGTAACAAATTGCTGGCGGCTGTTTCGACGGCCCATGAACGACCCGCGGGAGCAGATGAATCGCTCCTGAGCGGGGTTTTATATCTTTAAGCCTGATGATGAAGAGGCCAAGGTAATGCCGACGATCAACCAGTTGATCCGCAAGCCGCGCAAACTGCCGGTGACCCGGAACAAGGTGCCTGCCCTGGAGGCCTGCCCGCAGAAACGGGGGGTCTGCACCCGGGTCTACACGACCACGCCAAAGAAGCCGAATTCGGCGCTGCGCAAGGTCGCGCGCGTGCGCCTGACCAACGGTTTCGAGGTCACCAGCTACATACCTGGCGAGGGTCATAACCTCCAGGAACACTCGGTGGTGATGATCCGCGGCGGTCGCGTGAAGGATCTGCCGGGCGTCCGCTACCACATCATTCGGGGCACGTTGGATACCCAGGGCGTCACCGACCGCCGCCAGCGCCGTTCCAAGTACGGCGCGAAGCGCCCGAAGTAGAGATAGGGAGCCGAGCATGTCGCGCCGCCATCGCGCCGAAAAACGTGAAGTCTTGCCGGATCCTAAATTCGGCGACGCCGTCCTCAGCAAATTTATGAACGTGCTCATGTATGCGGGCATGAAGTCGGTTGCCGAGGGCATCGTGTACGGGGCCCTCGATCGCATTCAGCAGCGATCGAGCCAGGATCCGATCCGCGTGTTTCACGACGCGCTCGGCAACGTCAAGCCGGACCTCGAAGTGCGCTCGCGGCGGGTCGGTGGCGCCACCTACCAGATTCCGATCGAAGTGCGGCCCGACCGCAGCCAGGCGCTCGCCATTCGTTGGTTGATCCGTGCTTCGCGCTCGCGCTCGGAATTCACCATGACCGAACGTCTGGCGAACGAGCTATTGGACGCCGCCGCCAATCGCGGCTCCGCGGTCAAGAAGCGTGAAGATACCCACCGCATGGCGGAGGCCAACCGGGCCTTTTCGCATTATCGCTGGTAAGCCGGAATTCGAGAGACCGCCATCATGCCCCGCGCCACTCCGCTCGACCGCTATCGCAATATCGGCATTATGGCCCATATTGATGCCGGCAAGACCACGACGACCGAGCGCATTCTCTATTATACCGGCCGCTCCTATAAGATCGGTGAGGTGCATGAAGGCACCGCCACCATGGATTGGATGGAGCAGGAGCAGGAGCGCGGAATCACCATCACCTCCGCGGCGACCACTTGCAATTGGCGCGACCACCGGATCAACATCATCGACACTCCAGGCCACGTCGATTTCACCATTGAGGTGGAGCGCTCGCTGCGTGTGCTCGACGGTGCGGTGACGGTGTTCGACTCGGTGGCGGGCGTCGAGCCGCAGTCCGAAACGGTGTGGCGCCAGGCCGACAAGTACAACGTCCCGCGCATCTGTTTCGTCAACAAGATGGATCGTGTCGGCGCCGACTTCCATCGTTGCGTGCAGATGATCGTCGACCGCCTGGGCGCGGTGCCAATGGTACTGCAGCTTCCGATCGGCTCGGAGAGCGAATTCATCGGCGTGGTCGACCTGATCCGGATGAAGGCCGTCGTCTGGAAGGACGAGGCCATGGGCGCTGAATTCGAGGTTCGGGAGATTCCCGAGGAGCTCGCCGAGCAAGCCGCCGAGTACCGCGAGAAGTTGATCGAGTTGGCGGTCGAGCAGGACGATGCCGTCATGGAGGCCTACTTCGAGGGCCAGGAGCCGGACGAGGAGACCCTCAAGCGCTGCGTCCGCATCGGGACCTGCAATCTGACTTTCGTGCCGGTGCTCAACGGCGCGGCGTTCAAGAACAAGGGCGTGCAGCCGTTGCTGGATGCGGTGGTCGACTTTCTGCCGTCGCCGATCGACATACCGAACGTCAAGGGCGTCCATCCCGATACGGACGAGCCCCTGACTCGCAAGAGCTCCGACGACGAGTCGCTCTCGATGCTGGCCTTCAAGGTCATGACCGATCCCTTCGTCGGTACCCTGACTTTCGTGCGGGTCTATTCCGGGATCGTGACGACCGGCACCAACGTGCTCAACACCGTCAAGCAGAACCGGGAGCGGGTCGGGCGCATGCTGCTCATGCACGCCAACCACCGCGAGGACATCAAGGAAGCGCACGCCGGCGACATCGTCGCCATCACCGGGCTCAAGTCGACGACCACCGGCGAGACGCTGAGCGATCCGAAGAACCCGATCATCCTCGAGCGCATGGATTTCCCGGAACCGGTCATTGAGGTCGCGGTCGAGCCCAAGACCAAGAGCGATCAGGAGAAGATGGGCGTGGCGCTCGGCCGCCTGGCCCAGGAAGATCCTTCGTTCCGCGTCACCTCGGACCCGGAGAGCGGCCAGACCGTGATCAAGGGCATGGGCGAATTGCACTTGGAGATCCTGGTCGATCGCATGAAGCGCGAGTTTAAGGTCGAGGCCAATGTCGGCGCGCCGCAGGTCGCCTACCGCGAGACCATCACCCGTGGCGCCGAGATCGACTACACCCACAAAAAGCAGACTGGCGGTTCGGGTCAGTTCGCGCGGGTCAAGCTGGTTTTCGAACCGCTCGAGCCGGGCGAGGGCTTCGTGTTCGAGAACAAGGTCACCGGCGGCTCGGTGCCGAAGGATTTTGTGCCCGGCGTCCTGAAGGGCTTGAACTCGGCCCGCAGTACCGGCGTTCTGGCCGGATTTCCGCTGATCGATTTCAAGGCAACCCTGGTGGACGGTGCCAGCCACGACGTCGATTCAAGCGTGCTCGCCTTCGAGATCGCGACCCGCGCGGCTTATCGCGAAGGCATTCCCAGGGCCGCGCCGGTACTGCTCGAACCCATGATGCGGGTCGAGGTGGTGACGCCTGAGGTTTACATGGGCGACATCATCGGCGACTTGAACAGCCGGCGTGGCCACATCACCGGCATGGACGCCCGTGGCAATGCCCAGGTGATCAACGCCATGGTGCCGCTGGCCAACATGTTCGGCTACGTCAACAATCTGCGCTCGATGAGCCAGGGCCGGGCACAGTATACCATGCACTTCGACCACTACGAAAAGGTGCCCCAAGCGGTCGCCGACGAAGTGGTCGCCAAGCTGGCCTAAATCGCCAGTTCGTGATTAAGAGAGTTTAGAGACGGAGAACCAGGACCGATGGCAAAGGCGAAATTTGAGCGTACGAAGCCGCACTGCAACGTTGGAACGATTGGCCACGTTGATCACGGCAAGACGACTCTGACGGCTGCGATTACGAAGGTTCTTTCGGAGAGCGGCGGTGCCG
>SMVA01125379.1_pt1 | contig 15752 bp, 17 predicted proteins | sample 2456451 | NCBI WGS metagenome assembly SMVA01 (sample SAMN11095933, study PRJNA526329) | marine sediment metagenome | biome: Marine sediment; feature: Surficial sediment; material: Deep marine sediment; isolation source: Hadal surficial sediment | place: Pacific Ocean | collected 2014-05 | depth...
ATAACTGGGGTCAGGTCCTGTTTTAAATCATTTTAAGGCCTAGTGGAGACCCAACGGATCCAGACAAGCGTTTGAAATAACAGACCTATTTTCTCGGTCCGGCCCATCACCGCAGAAAACTATTTAAAACAAGACCTGACCCCAAATTGGCCCCCAGATGGCAATTGGGACCCCGGCTGGGGTCAGTTGGGGGTGCCGGCGCAGCGGAAGCCGACCATGTCCAGGCCGATGTCCGGCGGATTGCCGTGGCGGTAGGCGGACCTGAGACAATAGGGGTTGTTGCCCCAGCCGCCGCCGCGCAGGGCCACCTGTTCCGGCCGGCCGGGAAAGGGGCTCGCGGTCCATTCCCAGACGTTGCCGGCCATGTCGTAGAGGCCGAAGGGCGAACGGCCGGCGCCGAAGCGGCCGACCGGCGCGGTGCTCAGATAACCATCCCCGTCGTCGGCGGCGCAACAGGCCACGGTCCCGAAATTGGCCCGGCGGCCCCCGGGTTCGTCGTCATGGGGATCGTCGCCGGGCGGGGCATTGCCCCAGGGATAGCGCCGGCCGTCGGTGCCCCGGGCCGCGAACTCCCATTCCGCCTCCTGGGGCAGGCGCAGGCCGGCCCAGGCGCAGAAGGCCGCCGCGTCCCGGGCCGAGACCTGGGTCACTGGGTGGTCGGGAGCGGCCTCATGCTGGCCGTCGGGCCGGCGCCAGTCGGCACCCGACTCCCGTCCCCAGCGGCCGGTCCAGACGTAGCCGAAGCCGGTGCGCTCGGCATCGGTGAGGTGACCGGTCGCGGCGACGAAGCGGCCGAAGGTCTCCACGGTCACCTCGCGCACCATGATCCGGAAGGCGCTTACCTGGACCTGGCGCGGCGCCTCGTTCGGCTCGCCCGCGGGATCGCCCATGACGAAACCGCCACCGGCAATCTGGACCAGCTCGAGCCCGAGCGACGGGTCCGGCTGGCCCGTGGCCGGAGCCCCGGATAGCAGCACAAGCGTGGCAATCAACAACAAATCTCTGGTCATGGGTGCCAGACTAGCACCAACGGGGTAGCTCCCTGTCTTCGCGGATCATGACAACTTGGTGATGGCGACACCCTGGAGGGCCTCCTTCCCGGCCAACTGGCCAAGTCCAAGAAGCGGGCCAATTGTGTTGCGCCTCGGTTTAGATTATGATTCTTGGCGGTGCGGAGAGATACCCAGACACAAAATGTAAGCGTCATGACGTTTGCCGACTCGCTCGGAGCTATCGATATATTCCGCAATCTGCCGCCGGAGGACCTGGCGGCGCTTGCCGAGCTTTGCACCTGGTCAAAGTATGAGTCTCATCAAGAGATCGTCGGCTACCTGGACGAATCCCGGCAGGTGTTTTTCCTGACCGAGGGCACTGCGCGCGCGATCATCTATTCCCTTTCGGGCAAGGAAGTGACCTTCCGCGACATCGACGCCGGCGAAATGTTCGGTGAGTTCGCGGCGATCGACGGCCAGCCGCGTTCGGCCAGCGTCGAGGCGCTGGCGCCCTGCCTGGTCGCAACCCTGTCGGCGGAGCGGTTCTGGGAGGTCTTACGGGACCATCCGAGGGTTGCCGAAGCGACCCTGCAGCGGCTCACCCGGCAGATCCGCGCCCTCACCGAGCGGGTCCTCGAATTCAGCACCCTTGCCGTCAAGCACCGCATCCATGCCGAGCTCCTGCGCATGGCCCACGACCACATGGGGGACGACGGCACTGCCAGCATATCGCCGGCGCCGACCCATCACGAGTTCGCCAGCCGGATCAGCACCCACCGCGAGGCGGTGACCCGGGAGCTCAACCACCTGACCCGCACCGGCCTGATCGAGCGGCGCGATCACCGCTTGATCATCCGCGATGTCTCGGCGCTGACCCACATGGTGGAATCCGTCAGCGGCCCCTAGGGCTTTCACGTTAAATCACTGAAATCGCTCCAAGAATTTTTTACAAAATTCTTGGATTCTGTGCGCTTTGCCACAGCGCCATCGTGGCCAAGATGACAGATTGGCCTCGTCGCGCGGTCACAAGATTTGCGAGGTATAGTGCGATGTTATACGGGAAGGAGGGTCCGGATAAGGTAGATGGCGTCCGAGACGTCATCGCCACGTGGCTGATCTACGGCGTGGTGCTCTTGGGCCTCGTCTTGCTGTCTGAATTCCGGGAGCCGTCGGCGAAACAGGAGCCCACGGTGGCCCAGTCGCCTCCAATCATAGAGTCTGTAGCAAAGCAGGGTCTTGCCGCGGAGCGCGCCCAGGCGCCCCGGAGCGGCCTGCTGACCCAAAGCGCCAGGATCGAAAACTGATCTCAGCCAGAGCTCACCCTTAACCCGTTTGCGGCCGGGCGAGGAAGCGGCCGGCGCGGCCTTCGCCCGGCGCGCCGTCGCGCCACGCCGTCTTGCCGTTGACGATCACCAGTTCGACCCCTTCGGCCGGCTCGGTGGGGTTCTCGTAGGTGGCCCGGTCGATGATCGTCTGGGGGTCGAACACCACCAGATCGGCCACCGCGCCCTCCCGCACCACGCCCCGATCCTCCAGACCGAAGCACCGGGCCGGCAACCCGGTCATCCTGTGCACCGCCTGCTCTAGGGTAAACAGCCCGATCTCGCGCCCGTAATGGCCGATCACCCGGGGAAAAGTCCCCCAGAGGCGGGGATGGGGATGGGCGTCGTGGGGCAGGCCGTCCGATCCGATCATGGTGAGCGGAAACGCCAGGATGCGGCGCACGTCCGCCTCGTCCATCTGAAAATAGACCGCCCCGGCGGGCAATAAACCCTCGGCGGCCTCCCTTTGAGTGCAGTTCCAGGACTCCGCGATGTGGGCCAGGTCCTGGCCGGCCAGGTCCGGGTGGGCCTGGGACCAGGTCACCAGGATACGGATCTCCTCGTTCACGTAGTCCGGATCGAGCACGGTCGAGCCGGCGGCGTAGGGATAGGCGTCGAGCCCCACGGCCTGATGCCGGCTGGCCGCCTCGATCACCGGCAGGGTCTCCCGGCTGCGGCCCCAGTTCCGCGGCCCCGCACATTTGTGATGGGACACGACCACCGGCACCTTGGCGCGCCGCCCGGTCTCGAAGGTCTCCTCCAGGGACTTGAGGACACCGTCGTGCTCGTCGCGCATATGGGTCACGTAAATCCCGCCCTTTTCGGCCAGGAGTTCGGCCAGGGCCACCACCTCGTCCATGTCGGCGGCCGCGTTGGGTCGGTAGAACAGCCCGGTGCTGAAGCCGATCGCGCCACTGTCCAGGGCCGCGCCCAGCCGGTCACGCATGGCGTCGATCTGGGCCGTCGTGGCCTTCACCGAGATGTCGTCCAGGGCGCCGACCCGCAGGCTGCCGTGGCCGATCAAGGCCGCCACGTTGACGCTGGGCCGGGCCTGGGCGACCGCCTCCACGTAGTCCGCGGTGGTGGGGAAATCGAAGGCCTCGCGCCCGCCCAGCAAGTTGAGCGGCGGTGGCGGATCGCCCGGCAGGGTCAGCGGCGACAGGCTGATCCCGCAGTTGCCGACGATCACGGTGGTCACCCCCTGGCTCACCTTCGGGGTCATCCGGGGGGTGCTCAAGACCGCCCGGTCGTCATGGGTGTGCACGTCGATGAAGCCGGGCGCGACCACCCGACCGGCCACGTCGATCTCCTGGGCGGCAGGGGTTTCCAGGGCCCGCTCCGGGCTCGAGATCGCCGCGATCCGGCCGTCGGCCAGGGCCACGTCGGCCGGACGCGCCGGGGCGCCGGTGCCGTCGACCAGCCGGCCGCCGCGCAGAATCAGATCGTAGGGGCGCGTGGTCTCGTCCATCTCTCTCACCTCAGAATAAGGGCACCGGCCTCAGAAATCCTCGAGCGTCAGTTCACCGGCCATGACCCTGTTGCCGGCCATGAGTCCGCAGTCGACCGGCAGCACCACGCCGGTGATCGCCGCCGCTTCGTCGGAGGCCAGGAAGGCAACGGCCTGGGCCACGTCGAGCGGCTCCACGATCCGCCCCAGGGGGTACCACTTGGCGAGCTGCTCGAAGACCCGCGGGTTCCGCTCGGCCCGGCTTGCCCAGACCGGCGTTCTCACGGTGCCCGGGCAGACCACGTTGGCGCGGATGCCGTAGGGGCCGTATTCCACGGCCAGGGACTTGGTCAGGCTGATCAGACCCGCCTTGGCGGCGCTGTAGGCCGGATGGCCCAAGGTGGACAGGCCGTTGACCGAGCCGATGTTGACGATGACGCCGGCGCCCCGCTCGGTCATGGCCGGCAGGACCGCCTGGGCACAGTAATAAGCACCGTTCAGATTGCCCTCCACCTCCCGGCGCCAGCTGTCCGGCGTGGTGCTGGACAGTGTCGCCTGCTCCACGAAGCCCGCGTTGTTGACCAGCACGTCGATCGGCCCCAGCTCGCCGGCGATCCGGGCGACGGCGGCGGTTACGGCGGCGCTATCGGCGATGTCGGCCGCGACGGCGCTGGGCGCGGCCCCGTCACCGAGCAAACCCTCGCACAGCTCGTCTAGAGCCGCGCCGTCCTTGTCGAGCGCGCCGATCCTGGCGCCCAGCCCGGCGAAATGGCGGCAGAGCGCCTGGCCGATGCCGCCGGCCGCCCCGGTGATCAGAACGGTCTTGCCGGCGAAGCCGCTCATGATGGGCCGCCAAGCGGCGCCAAGACCTCGGCCAGCCACGTCAGGTTCATGGGCCGCAGAAGGCCGTAGTTGTAGAACCCGATGTCCTCGATGCCGGCGTCCCTGAGGGCGGCCAGGGCCGCGACCAGGTCCTGGCGGGAGGCCATGTCCGGCCAGCCGGGCCGCAGAATCGCGCGCAGCGGCCGGTCTTCGCCGATCCGCCGCCTCACGTCCCAGGCATCCGCGCGGATCCGCCCGGCCTCGGGCTCGTAGAACGGCACCTCCAGGACGTCGGCCGCCCGGGCCAGGCCGTGGAGATCGCTGCCTTCCAGCCAGGCCAGGCTGCTGGGGCGCTGCACCGAGGGGATCACCGCGACCGTGACATCGGACCGCACGGCGGCGCGGATCTCCCGGACCAGGCTGGTCACGACGTCGCAGCGCCAGCGCAGGTAGGCCGAGAGGTCCGGGTCGGCCAGGAGGTCGCCGATCCACCAGTCCAGCGCCATGTCCTGGGGCGCAGAAACCTCGCTGGCCAGATAGCCGTCGATCGCCGCGGCGACCCGCACCTTGAGCGCCTCGGCCTCGATCCCGGCGGTCTTGGCGCCGCTCACGCAGCGAGGACAGAAGCAGAGCGCCAGCAGGCACTCCAGCCAGCGGTTCGCCTCCACCTGGGCGAACTCGTGGTGAAAGCCGTGGTGGTAGGGTAGGTAGCCCGGGGTTTCCAGGCTCACGCCGGCGATCGGATAGGCCTCGCTCACGTCCGCCGTCAGGGCCACGGCGAAGGCCCGGACCTCCGGGTTGGCCGGGCAGAGGCTATAGACGTAGGAATCCCCAAAAGCGTTGCGCACCGTGGCCTCCGGATGGGCCGTGCCGAGCCGGGTGTTGTGCAGCAGCACCAGCCAGGCGTTGACCGCGAGCCCCGGCGTGGCGCAAAGGCGGCCCAGGACGTCCTCGTCCCGGGTCAGCTTGCTGATGTGGGGTTTCAGCGTGCCGTAGCGTTCCGCCCGGGCCCGGAAGTAGACCGTGCCGTCCTCCGGAAAGATGACCTTGCCCCCGGCGGCGCGGGGTCGGATGAACTTGCCGGCGTGGTAGGCCGCGGCCAGGGTCAGAGTATCGATCCCCATACGGCCCACCGCCGCCAGGTCCGCGGCCGCGGAGGCGGCGGGGAAGTCCCAGGGGTAACCGTAGAGGGCGCGCGACATGGCGCCATGTTATCCTGGCGGCACGGACCTGACAAAGCGGAGGATCGAGCCATGCGCGTTTTGGTGACCGGCGCCAGCCGGGGGATCGGCCGGGCCACCTGTCTCAAGCTGGCCCGCCAGGCAGCGGCCCAAAAAGACACCCCCATGGAGATCGGCCCCATGCAGATTGCCGCCTGCGGCTCGCGCCACGGCGACGAGCTGGACACCCTGGTCGCGGAGCTGAGCGATCTGGGTGCCGAGACCGTGGGTCTGCTGGGCGATTTGGCCGAGCCCGCGGTCCCGGCCCGCCTGGTGGCCGAGGCCGCCGCGGCCCTGGGCGGCCTGGACGCCGTGGTGAGCAACGCGGGGATCACCCGGGCGTCCAGCCTGGTGGCGTTGTCGCTCGACGAGTGGGATCACCTCTTTGCCGTCAACACGAGAGCTTGCTGGCTGCTGGCCAAGGCGGCCCATCCCTGGCTCAAAGCGAGCCAAGGCAGCTTCGTCACCGTGGCCTCCGTCGCCGGGGTCATGCCCCAAACGGGCCTGGGCGCCTACAGCCCCACCAAGGCGGCGTTGATCATGCTGACCCGCTTATTGGCCCAGGAGTGGGCGGGCGACGGCATCAGGGTCAACTGCGTCTCCCCCGGGCTGATCCACACGCCCATGACCGCGGGCATGTATGCCGACGCCGGGATCAAGGCGGGGCGCGAGGCGCTGATCCCTCTTCGCAAGATCGGCGCCGCGGAAGCGGACATCGCCGGCGCCATCGCCTTCTTCCTGGGACCGGATGCGCCCTATTGCACCGGCCAGAACCTGGTCGCCGACGGCGGCCTGGTCGATTCCATCATGGCCCACGTCCCCGGCCGGGTCGGCGGTGGGTCGCCCCGAACCTGATGCCAGTGGATCACCGTCTGGAGCCGCGCGTTTCCCGGTAGAGGATGTAGAGGCCGCTGGCGATGATGACCGCGGCGCCCAGCCAGACGAAGCGATCGGGCACCTCGCGCCAGACCAGCCAGCCGATGATCGTGGCCCAGATCAGGGCGGTGTAGTCGAAGGGCGCCACCACGGCGGCCGGCGCCAGGCGGTAGGCCAGGGTCAAGAAAAACGTGATCGAGCCGCCCAGCAGGCCCATGACCGCGAAGGCCCAGAGATCGGCCAGGGCCGGGGTTTTCCAGCCGAACGCGAGCAGGGTGGAGCTGGCCACGATGGTGGTCAGGTTGCCGAAGATCGCGATCGCCGCGAGGCCGTCGGTGCGGCTGAGCCGGCGGGTGGCGATCATACCCAGGGCGTAGCAAAGGGCGGCAAAGAGCGGCAGGAAAGCCGCCATGGTCATGGCCCCGGCCCCAGGCCGGACCACGATCAGGACCCCGATAAATCCGATCACCACCGCGGACCAGCGGTGCGGCCCCGTCGACTCGCCCAAGAGCGGCATGGAAAACGCCGTGATGAACAGCGGCGCGGCGAAGGCCAACACCGTGGCCTCGGCCAGGCCCAGATAGCGCAGGGCGAGGAAAAAGCTCGCCGATCCGCCGGTCAGCGCCAGGCCGCGGAGGATGTGCAGACCGGGGCGACGGGTCTTGAGCGCCTTGAAGCCGCCCTCGTGCCAGATCAGCAGGCTGAGCGGCAAGAACGCGAGCAGGTGTCGGGCAAAAGTCACCTGGCCCACCGGATAGGTCTCGACCAGGTGCTTGGCCAGGCCGTCCATCATGGCGATGGAGAACATGCCCAAGACGGCGCAGACGATGCCCAGGGGCGGCCGGTCGGCGGGCGCACCGGTCTCGGGGAGGGGCAGCGGTTCGGCCGGGACCTTGCCGTCCTGGGCGCCGTTTCCGGGATCATCCGTCATGGCGACGTCACAAATAGCGCCGGACGATCGCGGCCACCGAATTTCCGTAGGGACCGCCGAAGAGCGCCGTGTGCACCAGCAGGGGGTAGAGGGTGTAGAGGTCGCGCCGGGCCTCGTGAAACCCGGGCGCGATCGGCCGGAGCTCCTGGTAGCGGGCGAAAAAGGGTTCGCCGAAGGTGCTGAACAGACTGGCGTAGGCGAGCTCGATCTCCGGGTCGGCGAAATAGATCGCCGGATCGACGAAGGCGGCGATGCGTCCGTTCCGGGTCAAGACGTTGCCGCCCCAGACGTCGCCATGGATCAAGCAGGCTTGAGGCGGTTCTTCAATGTGACGGTCGAGCTTGGCGCAAAGCTGCTCCAAGCGCCCGAGGGTGCCGTTGGGCAGGTGACCGGACTCCTGTGCGATCCGGCCCATGTAGAGGAGACGGTGCTCGATGAAGAGGTCGAGCCAGCGCGGACACCAGGGATTGGGCTGGCGGAGTGGGCCGATCAGGGTGTCCTTGTGGAACCCGAAGTCCGGCGCGGTGATCCCGTGAAGCGCGGCCAGCAGCTCCGCGCCGTGACGCTCGGCCGAGGCGGTGAGGCCACCGTCGTTGGCGACGTACTCCAGCAACAGCAGGTCATCGCTACTGTGCAGCACCGCCGGCACCGGCAGCTCGCTTTCCCGCGCCAGATAGGCCAGCATCTCGCCCTCGAGCGCCAGTCCGCCCTCCGGCGCCACCTTGGCGACCAGGGGATCGCCGCCATCGACCTCGACCTTGTAGACCTGGGCGATGCAGCCGCCTGTCAGAGGCACCAGCCCCGTGGAGCTTCGACCCGTGGCCGCAAAGACGGCGCCGCTCAGGCGCGGGTCGTCAAACCTCACGTCAGGTCCCGTTCCAGGGCCTGGAGCAGGCCCCGGGCGCCTGGCTCGATCATGTCGAGCGCCAGTTCGTAGTCCGCCGCGTCGCCGTAATAGGGGTCGGGCACGTCGAGCTGTTTGGGCGCCTCGGCGAAATCCTGGAACAGGCGCAAGCGGTGGAACTGGCCGTCGGGGCAAAGTTTCAGGAGCCACTCGTGGTGGCCGCGGTCCATGGAAATCAGCAGATCGAAGCGCTCGAAATCCCGGCGCTCCACCCGGCGCGCCCGGAGGTCGCTCAGATCGTAACCGCGCTGAGCGGCCGAGCGGATCGCCCGGGGATCCGGCGGATCGCCCACGTGGTAGGCTTGGGTGCCGGCGGACTCCACCTCGATGCGGTGCCCTAGGCCGGCGTCCGCCACCAGCTTGCGTAGCACGCCCTCGGCGGTCGGCGAGCGGCAGATGTTGCCGGTGCAGACGAAAAGAACCTTCACTTTTTCCATGGGCCACACCCTATTGCCAGGCCGTCGTCTCGTCTATCATCGGCCCCGCCATGCCGCAACCGGACAGCACGATGGTCATCCTGACCGGCGCCGGGATCTCGAAGGAATCCGGCCTGGACACCTTCCGAGACGCCGAGGGCATCTGGGCCAAGGTGCGGCTCGAGGACGTGGCCACGCCCGAGGCCTTCGCCCGGGATCCGGCGCGGGTGCACGACTTCTACAACGATCGGCGCCGGGGCCTGCTGTCGGGCCAGGTGACGCCCAACGCCGCGCACCTGGCCCTGGTCCGGCTGGAAGCGGACTGGCCGGGCGAAGTCTTGCTGGTCACCCAGAACATCGACGACCTGCACGAACGCGCCGGTTCGGGGAACCTGGTGCACATGCACGGCGAGATCCTGAAGGCCCGCTGCCAGCATTGCGACCTGGTCGGCCCCTGGGAGGACGACCTGACCCTCGACAGCTTCTGCCCCGGCTGCCAGGAGAGCGGCGGCCTCCGGGTCCACGTGGTCTGGTTCGGCGAGATGCCGTTCCAGATGGAGCGGATCTATGAGGCCCTGGAGCGCTGCGACCTCTTCGTCTCGATCGGCACCTCGGGCAGCGTCTATCCGGCCGCGGGCTTCGTGGAGGCGGCGCTGATGAACGGCAAGTCCCGGACCGTGGAGCTCAACCTGGAGCCGTCGGACGGCCAAAGCCTGTTCCAGGAGTGCCACTACGGACCGGCCAGCCAGGTGGTGCCGGCCTTCGTCGAGCGCCTGCTGGCGGAAAAAAGCCCATGAGCGCGCCGGACCTGGACCGGCTGCTGGGCGAGGCCCGCGCCTGCCGGGTCTGCGCGGCCGATCTGCCGCTCGGGCCCCGGCCGGTGCTCCGGGCCGGGGTCAATGCCCGGCTCATGATCATCGGCCAGGCCCCGGGCACCCGGGTGCACGAGACCGGGATTCCCTGGAACGACCCCAGCGGCGAGCGCCTGCGCCAGTGGCTCGACCTGGACCGGTCGCGCTTCTACGACCAGAACAAGATCGCCATCGTGCCCATGGGCTTCTGCTATCCGGGACGGGAGCCGAAGGGCGGCGACAAGCCGCCCCGGCCCGAATGCGCCCCCTTGTGGCACCCGCCCCTGCGCGCCGCGCTCAAGCAGGTCGGGCTCACGCTCCTGGTGGGTCTCTACGCCCAGCGCCACTATCTGGGCCCCCGGCGCAGGGCCTCCTTGACCGAGACGGTCCGCGCCTGGCGGGACTACCTGCCCGAACAGCTGCCCCTGCCGCACCCCAGCTGGCGCAACACCGCCTGGCTCAAGCGGAACCCCTGGTTCGAAGCCGAGCTGGTCCCCGACCTGCAGGCCCGCGTGGCGGCGCTGCTGTAAAATGGTGTCGTGTAAAATGGTGTCGGAGTCGATTTATTTTCCCCATCACTGAAACCATGGAACCATGCGCAAATTTCCTGTTAGGGCCACACTTGCCGGTGTCGCGGTGGTGCTGGGGATCGTGGCGGTCCTGGCCTATCTGGGCTTCGCCCGGCACGAGGGCTACTTCAGTCCAGTCTTTTCGCCCGACGGCGCGTCGGTCTATTTCGTTCAGCGAAACACCACTGGCTTCACCTGGGGGCTCGGGTGGGAGCACTTCACGGCGCCGGCCCACGCCTACGCCCTTTCGGATCGCTTCAGCCTGCGCCGGCTCGATCTGGCGAGCGGGCAAGTCCAGGTGGTCAAGGACTGGCCCCAATCGCCGGCGGCTCGGCGGCACCTCAGGGCCTATCGGGGGCGGATCTTCCAGGTGGCCAGCGCCCGGCTCGGCTTCGCGGAGAACGGCGAGCTGGAGTACAAGGTGCGGATCTCCATCACCCGAATACCCCGCTCCGAGCGCCATATTCTATCCCGGGTCTGGGACCAGAGCCTAGGCGCCGTGGTCGAAGAGGACGCCTGGCGGAGCGGCGACGCCACGGCGTCCGGCTATGGCGAGGACAGCGTGCGCGGCACCCAGGAGCTGATCGCCCTCAAGGGCGAGGAGCTTTTCCCGGCGGCGATCCTGCTGCGCGACCATAGGGACGGCAGCGAGCAAATCCTGCTCAGCAACCGGGACTTCGACGACCTCTATGGCGAGGGCGTGCCGGAGCGGGTGGTGGACGAGCAGTCCCGATTCGCCCAGGTCACCCGGATCCGCAATCTGCGCAAGACCCACGCCGACCTCCTGGCCCAATTCCGGGCCGCGGGGCTGACGGAAGGCGAGGCCTATTCGCGCACGTCCAAGGAAATGCAGCGTCTGGGCTTCTATCCCAAGAGCCCGACCATCACGGCGACCCTGTTGACCGAGGCCGGGGTGGCCGAGGCCGGCGCCGACCTGCCGCTGTTCGAGATCGCCGAGCTGGAGATGGCCAGCGGGGTTTTTCCGGACATCGAGAAGGCGATCGCCAGTCCCGGCACCGCGATCGACAATCCCAATAGCCGGTACACGATCCACCGGGACTACGAGAACAGCGCCAAGCTGAACGCCCTGCTGGCGACCGGCGCCCAGCGCTACCGGGTGCGCTACCGGGGCCAGGTCTACCAACTGGTGATCGAGCAGCCGTGAGGTGAGGCTGGGCTTGAAGCCGAGGGCCCCAGGCGATAGACCTCGGGCACGCATCCCGGGTTCGGTATGGGGCCGCCATTGGGCAAGGACGTGAGTGTCATGACTGTGAAGCTTAGGCGGCTGGTGCTCACCAACCTCTTGCTGGTCGCGCTCCTGGCCGGGTCGGGCCCGGCGGCGGCGGCCGAGCCGCTGAAGGTGGGCTTCGTCTACGTGAGCCCGGTGACCGACGCCGGCTGGACCGCGCAGCACGACCGGGGCCGGCTGGCCCTGGAGGCGGCCCTGGGCCAAAAGGTGGAGACCCGCTTCGTGGCCAGCGTGGCCGAGGGGCCCGACGCGGAGCGGGTGATCCGCGAGCTGGCCGCCAGCGGCCACAAGCTCATCTTCACCACCTCCTTCGGCTACATGAACCCGACGATCCGGGTCGCCGAGCGCTTCCCCGACGTGGCCTTCGAGCACGCCGGCGGCTACAAGCGGGCGGACAACGTCAGCACCTACCTGGCGCGCTTCTACGAGGGCCGATTTCTGACCGGCATCGTGGCCGGCAAGATGACCAAGACCAATGAGATCGGCTACATCGCGGCCTTCCCGATCCCGGAAGTGGTGCGCGGCATCAATGCCTTTACCTTGGGCCTGCGCAGCGTCAATGCCGAGGCCCGGGTGCGCGTGGTCTGGGTCAATTCCTGGTACGACCCCGGCCGGGAGCGCGAAGCGGCGATCACCCTCATCGCCCAGGGCGTGGACGTGATCAACCAGCACACGGATTCCGCGGCGCCGGTCCAGGCCGCCCAGGACCGGGGCGTCTACGCCTTCGGCTACCACTCGGACATGTCGGCCTACGGCAGGGATGCCCAATTGACCGCCACGACCCATCACTGGGGCGATTACTACATCGCGCGCGCCCAGGCGGTGCTGGACGGCACGTGGCGCTCCCAGGACCTCTGGGGCGGCATCGCCCAGGGCATGATCAAGCTGGCGCCCTTTGGCCCGGCGGTGCCCGACGACGTGGTCCGACTGGTGGAGTCCAAGTACGCCCAGATCGCGGCCGGAACCCTCCACCCCTTCCAAGGGCCGATCAAGGACCAGTCGGGACAGGTTCGCGTGCCCGCCGGCAGGGCCATGACCGATCGGGAGCTGCTGGCCTTCGACTGGTACGTGGACGGGGTCGCCGGCGAGCTGCCGAAGTAGGCCTGCCGGGCCGCCGGGGAAAGGGAGAGAAGGGCCTAATCATGCACAACTTCGTCTACGAGGCGCTGCCCGGGCGCGTGGTCTTCGGCGCCGGCCGTCGCGAACGCCTGGCCGAAGAGGTGGCGGAGCTGGGGGCCAAGAAGGTGCTGGTCTTCTCGACCCCGGGCCGGCGGGCGCTGGCCGAGGAGATGGCTGGCATTCTAGGGCCGCTGGCGGTGGGGATCCACGACAAGGCGGTCATGCACGTGCCGGCGGAGCTGGCGGCCGAGGCCTGTGAGGCGGCCGAAGCGCTGGGCGCCGACGCCTACCTGGCGGTCGGCGGCGGCACCACCATCGGTCTCGCCAAGGCCGTGGCGATGGCGACCGGCCGGCCGGTGATCGCCCTGCCCACCACCTATTCGGGCTCGGAGATGACCGCGATCCTGGGGGTCACGGAGGCCGGCGTCAAACGCACGGTGGTCGACCGGCGGGTGCTGCCCCGGCTGGTGATCTACGACCCGGAACTCACCCTGGGCCTGCCGGCGGCGGTCTCGGGCGTGAGCGGGATCAACGGCATCGCCCACGCCGTGGAGGCGCTCTATGGCGAGCGCGCCAATCCGATCACCTCCATGACCGCCGAAGCCGGGATCGCGGCCCTGGCCCGGGCCCTGCCGGCCGTGGTCCGGGCGCCCGGCGACCTGGAGGCCCGCGGCCAGGCGCTCTACGGCGCCTGGCTCTGCGGCTCGGCTCTGGCCGCCGTGGACATGGCGTTGCACCACAAGCTCTGCCACGTGCTGGGCGGCAGCTTCGGCCTGCCCCACGCGGAAACCCACACCATCGTGCTGCCCCACGCAGCGGCCTACAACCGCCCGGCCGCGCCCGAGGCCATGGCCCGGGTGGCCCGCGCCCTGGGCACCGAGGACGCTCCAAGCGGGCTCTACGACCTGGCCCTGGCCGTGGGCGCCAAGACCGCCCTCAAGGACCTGGGCCTGGCCGAAGAGGACCTGGACCGGGCCGCTCAAATCGCCACCCAAAACCCCTACCGCAACCCCCGGCCCATCACCCGTGACGGCATCCGCGCGCTCCTGGACGACGCCTACCACGGCCGCCGACCCGCCTGACCGGCACGAGGACCGTCGAAGGGCCTCGGCGCGACACCAGGGCTGCGGGCGCCTCGGCTAGAGTGTATTCCTAGAGCGATTCCAGTTTGTCTGGAATCGCTCCTCGGCCGCGACCGCGGCCCGCCGGCCGTCCGGCGCGCCCGCGCAGGCGCGGACCCTCTGGTCCGCTGCCGTGAGCGACAAAAATGCTAGAGTGGTTCCGATCAAATCGGAACGGCTCTAGCCGTGCCGCTCTCCTTGCCCGAACGCCATGGCCGCCCATGATCGTCGATCCCCTGTTCTATCTATTGGCCGTGCCGGCGGTGTTGCTGGCCGGGATCTCCAAGGGCGGGTTCGGCGGTGGGCTGGGCGTGCTCGCCGTGCCGCTCATGTCCCTGGCGGTCGCGCCGCCCCAGGCCGCCGCGGTCATGCTGCCGATCCTCTGCATCATGGACTTGATGGGAGTCTGGGCCTACCGGGGCAAGTGGGACCGGGCGAACATGGCGATCCTGATCCCGGCCGCGGTGCTGGGGATCGCGGTGGGCGCGCTCACCTACCGCTACATGGATGCCACTTTAGTGCGCCTTCTGATCGGCCTTCTGGCGGTCGGCTTCACCTTGGACTACTGGCTGCGCCGCGCCGACGCCAGTGCCCGCGGCCCCAGCCTGCACCTTGGCGGTTTCTGGGGCGCCGTCTCCGGCTTCACCAGCTTCGTCGCCCACGCCGGGGGGCCGCCGCTCGGGATCTATCTGCTGCCCCAGCGCTTGCACCGGACCCAGTTCGTGGGCACCGCCGCGGTCTTCTTCATCGTGGTCAACTACGTGAAGCTGGTGCCCTATGCCTGGCTCGGTCAGCTGCATCTGGGCAATCTGAGCACCTCCCTGGTGCTGGCGCCGCTGGCGCCCCTTGGCATGGGGCTCGGGCTGTGGCTGCACCGCCGGGTCTCCGAGGTCTGGTTCTACCGGGTCTGCTACACCCTGCTGTTTGGGGCCGGGATCAAACTGCTCCTGGACGCGGCCGGGGAGAGCGGCTGGCTGGGCTGAACGGCCAGACTACCGGTCAATCGGTCAGCGCTGCCGGGAAGCCGGGCGCGCGCAGGCTGGAGACTCATACCAAACTGCGACGAGCAAGACCCATCGCAGTTTGCAAGTGCGTTCAATCGCCACGCAGGCTTTCCTCGCGCTGGCTCGGGCGCGCCGTCGCGCTTGCCAACCTGCAATGAGTGTCACTCACTGCAGGTTGGTATCACGCCACCGAGCGGGCCAGAGATCATGCTGAGCTGGCAGAGCGGCCGGCCGGACTCCTCGGCCCAGCGGTTGAAGGCCTCCTGCACCAGCCGCTGGGCGGCCTTGCCCTTGGGGGTGCCCTCGACGGCGCCCCAGCGGTTGAGCGCGCGCACCACGTCGCCGGTCAGCAAGAAGGTGTCCTTGCCCGCCATGCGCAGGAAGTAGGGGCCCGAGTTGCCGCCCATCTGCTTGAAGCGCTTGGCCAGGTCGGCCCAGAGCTCGACGATCCGCGATCCGGGCCAGTCGGCCAGGTAAGCGCCCAGGCCGCCGGTCTCCCGGGCGAGCAGGGCGATCGCGGCGGCGTTGTCGCGCACCGAGCGCAGCTTGCCCCCGTGGCGGATCAGGCGCCGGTCGCCCATGAGAACGTCCATGTCCTCGTCGTTCATGGCCTGAATGCGCCGGGGCTGGAAACCGTGGAAGGCGGCCTCGAAGGCCGGCCACTTGGCGTCCACCATGCCGTGCCTGAGCCCGGCCCGGAACACCCTGAGCGACATCAGCGAGAGGTAGCGGTCGTCGCCCAGGTTGCGCAGCTCATCGGGCGATTTTGCCACCGGCAAGCGCCGCTCCAGCGCCGCCGCCCCGCCGGCCCGCGCCCGGGCTTCTGCCAGAATCGTCTCGAAGTCGGTCATAGGCGCCATCGTACCCGCCTGGCCCACTTGAAAACAACGCAGCGAAACATCGCCTCAG
>SMVA01083631.1_pt1 | contig 15749 bp, 11 predicted proteins | sample 2456451 | NCBI WGS metagenome assembly SMVA01 (sample SAMN11095933, study PRJNA526329) | marine sediment metagenome | biome: Marine sediment; feature: Surficial sediment; material: Deep marine sediment; isolation source: Hadal surficial sediment | place: Pacific Ocean | collected 2014-05 | depth...
CCACAGAGAGAAGGCCACTTCTCCGGTAGGGAGTTTGAAGAGCGGGCGGTGGAAGCGGGCCAGGTTGTGCACCGGGAAAGTGAAACTCGCGGGTCCATAAGCGGACTTCGACATCTCCGACAGGATTTCCGTGGTCAGGTCCCGAGCTCCCGGGCCGGGTATGAACGCGACCAGGTCACCGAGTTGGCGTCCCAACCGCGCCGCCGCCCAGGTTGCGGCTCTGTCGGTCTCAGGCGCGATATAGTCCCGATAGGAAACACGGTTCTTCTCGGAGGAGGAACGAAATTTCAATCCGTTCTCCAGAGCCCTCAAATCAGGTTCCTTCCCTGCGGCGTGGAACGTCCCCACCTGGATCCGGAAGCTCCAGTCGCCGTCCTTCTCCCTGGATGCCCGCCCGCTTAGGTGATCAAAGCGGCCGTCTAGAACCAGCAGTTCCTGGTCGGAGAGGTACTCCTCCAGATCGTCGTAGAGAAGGCTCCAGAGGACCACTTGGCTGGGCGCAGCTACAAGCCTGATTCGGGACCGGACGATCAGGGCACACTGGCCCAGTCCCGCCAGCACCATCTCAAAGAGCTCACTTTGCTCGTTCGGGGAACAGGTAACCAGATTCCCCTCACCGGTGACCACCTCCAGTTCCTGGACGCTGTCCACCGCGGCGCCGAATCGGTGGCTGGTCCCACCCCATCCGCCTGCGCTCAGGACACCGCCTACGGACAGCTCTGAACAGAGCGGCATCGCTGGAAGGGTCAGATCTTTGGTGAAGGCCTCCTCGTAGACCTCTCCCAAAAACGCACCGGGCCCCGCGTCCACACTCTCGTCGTTTCTCACTTCGACAGCCCTGAGTGTGCGTGAATCGACGACGATCCCTCCTTCCACCAGAGTCTCACCGGACCTGGAATGGCCCTGGCCTCGCATGCTGACCTGGAGCTGATGGCGGTTTGCGTACTTCACCATCTGGACGATGTCCTTGATCGACCCGGGTCTCAACACGGCCAGCGGTTGGCGGAAGATGTAATTGCCGTGATCCCTGGAAAAGGCCTGGCGGGAAGCATCGTCATAAGCCAGGGTCCCATCGAGGGTGGGTAGGTCCTCCAAGCCCTTGGGTGGCGCCTGCCCTTGCAAGATCCACAAGCGGGCCTGTGGATCGAATCCGACGATCACAGAGCCGGAAGCGGCCGCGGCTCTGCGCAGAAACATGCGACGCGAAAATGAATCACCCATCTTGTTCTCCTCAGACAGAGGGTGGCACGTTCGCATTCCGGCGGAACAAATTACCCGGGTCATATTTATTCTTGATTTCCACCAGGCGGCGATAGTTGCCAAGGTAGTTCAGGTTCACCGTACCCTGTGATTCTTTGAGCATATCATTGGTATAGAACCCCTGTGTGTAGGGCTCGATATCCTTCCAGAAGTCTTCGACATATGCTCTATGTTCCGCGCCTTCCGTTCCCTGGGCAATGTCCCAACGTACGTTGCAAAGCATGTTGTGATTGGAATCCCGGTGGGGGAAGGCGGTGGCATCTGGTGCTACGCGATTAATGGCACCTCCTGATTGCTGGAAGGCAACCGAATGGCTGCGGCCGGGATGCGGTTCCATCCCCCCGATCAAGGCATCGACAAGTTGAGGCGTGACGAGCCCTACGAAGCCGGACTTCGAGGCGGCCACAGTTCGGATATCCTGGTTGTCTCCCATTTTCTGGACCAGGACATAATCCAATGTCCGAACATCTTCGGCTGTCACCTTGCCGGCTTTACGAATCGGAGCCAGCAGAGCATCTGCCTGATCAAGCGGTCCGGAATAGAGGACACTGATGGAGACGCCGAAACCGTTGGGCCTTGCAGCTATACCGCCGCTGACGTACATATCGTCCCGTGCGTCATTCGCATATTCGCCGAAGAAGTCCATTACGTTTTTGGCGTCGGATCCGGGAAACCTAAAACTTGCGCGAACCACTTGGCGCTGCATCGGATGCAATTGGAACTTGAATGACGTCACGACGCCAAAGTTGCCGCCGCCCCCGCGCACGCCCCAATAGAGGTCCGGGTTCTCGTCCTTGTTGGCCCGGCGAAACTTACCATCGGCGGTGATGATGTCGACCTCTAGAACATTGTCCAGGGCCAGACCGAAACGTCGCCCCACCCGGCCAAATCCACCGCCGAGCGTCAAACCGGCCACACCGGTATGGGAAACGGTGCCTGCCGTGGTGGCCAGGCCATAGGCCATCGTGTCGTGATCCATATGTCCCAGCAGGCTACCGCCCGAAACGTCGGCGGTACGAGCAATGGGATCGACCCGAATGCTCCGCAGTAGTGACAGATCGATCATCATGCCGCCATCGCAGGTGGCCATGCCGCCGGCGCCATGACCGCCACACTTCACAGCAACCAGGAGATTATCTGCCCGCGCGAAATTGATGGCGTTACGCACGTCGGCTGATCCGGCACATCGCACGATCAAGCCGGGGTATTTGTCGTACTCCGGATAGAGAATTCGGCGGTGCCTGTCATAACCTTCATCACCCCTGAGTAGGAGCTGGCCCCGCAGACTGTTGCTGAGATCCTGCACTGCGGACTGTTTCAAAATGACTTGGGCACCATCCCCCCTAATCGCCGGAACATCGGCACTCACTTCCGTCGTCAGGTTGAGCAGTGCGGCGATGCTTTGTTTGGCGGGAAGGGAAGCCACAATGGCTGCGGCCAGGCCGGATTGAACAAATCGACGTCGATTCATTGTGTTACCTCCTATTGAATCATTATTGAAGTGACACAGTTATGTTGCTTGTTGGCAAGACTACTTTGTTTCGGTGTCTGAAGCAAAGAAAGCAAACCAGGATGGGCGACGACCCTAAAGGAGCAAGAGCGAAAAGCTTCAGCGGGTTGTACCTGAAGTGTGGTCGCGGCAAACTCATTCCAGCCGAAACAGATCCCACTCCCTTTACAGATGCTTACAAGAGCTTACAACTCTTGACCCACACTGATCGTCATTGTCTGTAAGATGTGAGGTGCAGAAGGCAGGGCCTTCACTCTTAAGAATGTGATGGAGAATCGAGGGCCACTCAAAGCAGCTCCTGCTGATCAGGGGAGGAGAGACAAGACGATGGGAATTGCCCTTCACCTGCACTCCAAAGAGCCTCAAATATGAAAACCTCGACCTTGTCGATACAGTCAATGATTCTAGGGTCGGCCGTTCTTCTTGGAATCTGTACTTTGGCCTGGCCTCAGGAAACGCCCTCTTTCAAAGTAGAGGTCGATATGGTGAACATCCTGGCCACAGTACGGGATGAACAAGGCCGCTTGGTCGACAGCCTCGCCAAAGAAGATTTTATCCTCCAGGAAGAGGGTCAACCCCAGGAAATTGAGTATTTCTCGAGTGAGACCGATCTGCCCCTGACATTAGGATTGCTGGTGGACACCAGCATGAGCCAGAGCCGCATTCTGGAGGAAGAACGGCAGGCCAGCTATCAGTTTCTTGAAGACATCTTGCGGCCTGAGAGCGATCTGGCTTTTGTGATGTCCTTCGATATTGAGGCTCAACTACTGGAAAATCTGACCAACTCGCAAAAGCAACTTCAAGCCGCATTGGAGAGCCTGCACGTTCCCACAAGGGAAGGACGGTCGGGGGTGGGAACCGTGCTCTACGATTCCGTCTTCCTGGCAGCAGATGAGATACTGAAGTGGGAATCCGGGCGCAAAGCCTTGATTGTCATCTCCGACGGAGTCGACTTCGGGAGCATCGTGGACCTGGACTTGGCCATCGAGACGGCCCAACGCAACGATTCCATTATCTACACCGTTCGCTACTACGATCCCGAGATGAACATGGGACGTCGAGGTGGTGGTGGAGGTGGGGGAAGGGGCGGCAGGAGAGGATCGGGCGGTGGAAGGGGTGGAAATTCCAGAAGGCCTCAGCTCCCTGACGGGAAAAAAGTCCTGGAGCGCTTGGCGCGCGAGACCGGCGGCAGCATGTTCGAGGTGACTGCTGAGCAGTCGCTGGAAGAGATCTTCCAAAAGATTGAGGAAGAGCTTCGGCATCAATACAGCATCGGATTCACCCCGAGCCAAGAGGGTTCCGAACAAGCCTTTCGAACGATCAGGCTGACAACAAGAAACGGACTGACCGTCCGTTGCCGCGAAGGATACTACCTCGAGAGTTGATCAGGTGCTCCACCCTGTCCCCAATGAATCCAGTCCTCAATGAACCTCATTAAGTTAGGTGAGTAATGGATTGCTTTTTTGCCCGTTTTGGGACATAGTGCACGATCTTTAGGAGCGTCCGTCAGCGATTTTCGAGTTGCATGGGTTGCAGCGTTTCTGATCCGAGACCTCCGTCATTGGTATTGTTTGGTTGGAGGTCGCCGTGAGTAAATCGAAAATCTATGTCGGAAACCTTTGCTGCGACGCGAGCCAAGGGGCCTCTAGGGAAGCCTTAGGTACAATCGGAGAGATCCAGAGTATCAGCATGATGATCGACCGGGAAACCGGCCGGCACTACTCGCCTGACCCCTGCCCGATAGTCCTGGGTATAGAGAGAGACAGTCAGTCCAGGGCCGTACCATGGTGTAGGGTTCGGGGCCTATAGACGGGGGATCCATGATCGGAACAACATTACCTTCGACGTCCGAACAGCAAGTCGGGGCCGACTTCAGCTTCAAAGAACTCCGTGACCGGATCCACGCCTGCCTCGAAGAAAACAATCTTCAACTCAAGGGATCCTGGAGAATGTGGCGCAAGGCCATTTTCATCGCCATCAGCTGGATCCTGGTTTATTCCGCCATCATGATCTACGGGCCGGAGTCGTTCTGGGTCGCCGTTCCCCTGACCTTGGTCCTGGTGGTGTTCACTCTGGCCATGGGACTCGGGGTCATGCACGATGCCAGTCACCGAGCCTTCTCCGGTAGCAAGGTTCTCAACAACATCGCCAACCTGACGCTCACATTCATAGGGGGTTCAACGATCGTCTGGTACCACGACCACGTCGTTTCCCACCACGGACACACGAACATTCCCGGGCAGGACCCGGATATCCAGACCAACGGGATTTTCAGATTCTCACCGAGTGATGAGTACAGGTGGTACCACCGGTTCCAGCACCTGTATGCCGCGCCGCTCTACTGTACGAAGGCCTTGATATGGGTGTGGTACGAAGACATGAAGATCTTCGCGAACAACAAGTACAAGCTGCGCCGCAGGCGCCGCTTCATGCTCTTCGTGGAAATCTTAGCGTCGCGCGCCAGCCACATCATGCTGTTTATCCTGGTGCCCTATTTGGTCTTCCAAAGCTGGGCATGGACTGCCGCCTTCTACCTCGGTCACTGGCTTCTGTTCAGCCTCAGCATGGTGTTGATCTTTGAAGTGGCGCACGTCGCCGATTGCCAGGAGTTCTATCCCGAGCAGGACAAATTGGAGCTGGACTGGGCGCTCCACCAACTGTTGACGACCGCGAACTTCAAGACGAACGCCTTCATGGTCTGGCTCGTCGGTGGGCTCAACCAGCAGATTGAGCACCACATTTTTCCGACCATGACCAGTTTCCATTACCCGTTGATACGGCCCATCGTCATGGACTACGCCAAAGAGCACGGCGTTCCGTATCTCGAGTTTCCGATGTTCCGCGCCTCTCTCGCCGCCCATTTCCGGCACCTCAAGAACCTCTCGAAACGACCTGCGGCCGCTTGAGCAAGATCGCCTTTCACCGACGGGTAACGGAACTTCTCGAAACGAACCGGACGCTCGCACCGCTCTTGACAAGGAAATCGCCTCCGGGATCCGCTCCGAAGATCTGACAAAAACCGATCTGGGCATCTATTGCGCGGAACGGGTCGGGCACCGGGAAAAACTTCTGTCCCCAGAATGGCTCCAGGCAATATAGAGGGCAATTTTGATTGCTTTCACGGCATCTCAAGATTTAGTATTGGGAGCCATTGCATCGCACAGTGAGGGAGAAAAAATAATGATCAAGCCAGTGCTCAAAGGTATAGCAGTCCTGCTTATTATGACGATCGGGACTCTCCTCGGTTTTTACCTCAACCGCAGTGATCCCTGGGGTCGGATTCCAGGGAAGAGGCTCCCCGGAGAGGAAGTGACCGAGTCGATTGAGGACTGGAGCTTCACCCAGCAGGCTCGCGGCGTCACCCTTGAGGTGAGGCCTTCTGCCCCCTACTCGATCAATGCCTCATGTCTTTTTCACGATGGAGCCTTTTATTCATTAGCAACCAGCATCGAAAACCGTTGGGTGCAGTTCCTGCTTCAGGATCCTGACATCAGATTTAGAGTGGGAGGCAAACTTTACAAGGGGCGGGCAACCGTGGTGGAAGATCCGGAGTTGATCAATGATCTTTTCGAGACCCTGTCCCAGAAATATCGAGGCGGTGTGGATAGAACACCGGAACAGAAGGCTCGATATCGGTTTATCCGGATTGACTCCCGCTGAGTTCCGTCGTGCCTGGCCGGAGAACTCCTTTACGAATCCCCGTCTGGAATTATACTGTCTGTTGAGATGGTCTTGATTGCATTCACTACCGCTCAGCGTTAGCACCTCATGAGATTCCAAGTGAGAAAATTAGTTAGACGAACACTTTTAGCTGTCGCGGTCATTCTCTCACTGCTTTCCGCAGCATCTTTTATATTGCCAACCCTGATTAGGGTAAACGATATAGGCGTGATTTTAGGTTTCTATTTTACTCAAAACAAACTGCTGGGTGTTGCCCTCAGCTTCGGAGTACTTTTAGCCGCATTCTTGATTAAATGGAAAGATAGAGGGCGGTTCCGACTTGGAGATTTTAAGATTGAAACCATGACCCTCGTTGTGGTTCTCGTATTGCCGGTTGTATCATCTTTCCTGATCTCCAGAGTCATTCCATTCATATCGCTGGACAACCCTGTGTTTACGTCGGCAGACAACGCTGTTTTGAGAGATAGTGATTTCGTCATGGGAATAAGTCTGAACGGTGCAAGCAGAGCGTATCCGCTTACCATGCTGGCATGGCATCATATCGTGAATAATGAAGTCAACGGTAAGCCGATGGGGATGACCTACTGTCCGATTTGCAATACCGCGATTGCCTTTGAATCAGAAGTTGAAGGGAACGTGTTGCAGTTCGATGTGGTCACAAACTACAGAGCCAACCTGGTTATGGTAGATAGACAGACTGGTTCGTGGTGGCAGCAGCTTACGGGTAAGGCCATTCAAGGAAAACTTTCAGGAACGGCTTTGAAACTTATTCCCGTTGATTTGATGACCTGGGGTGCATGGAAAAAACTCTACCCGGACACACGGGTCTTATCCAGAGACACGGGGTTTAATCATAATTATGATGTTTTTCCCTCTGGAGGTTCGTATACAGATTGGCAGAAAAGCGATCGTATTTTCCATCCGCTGATGAAGATTACTGATACGCGGTTTAGAGCCAGAGAAACCGTTCTGGGTGTGCAAGTTGGAGATGTTTTCAAAGCCTATCCGTTTTCCAATTTGGGGGAACTGGCTGTTATCAATGACGAAATAAATGGAGAGCCGGTTCTCATATTGTTTGACAGCAAAAGCCAAATCGCGAGCGCATTCAGCAGAAAGGTCAGTGAGAACATTCTCACATTAGAGGAAATAACTGAGGGTGGTGAAGTATTGGTACGGGACAAGAACACCGGGTCAGTATGGGATTTTGAAGGCAGGCCCATTGCCGACGAGACGGAAGGCACGAAACTTGAGAGATTGAAGTATCACAATGCATTCTGGTTTGCGTGGGCAGATTTCCATCCGGACACTCTGGTCTACGGAGATCATCAATTTTAGAGCTTCAAAAATCTCAGGAGGTAACATCATGATCCGGTTTCTGCTGATGAAGAGGATCCTCGGAAGGATGGTGGTTCCCATCATTCTCTTTACCCTGAGTTCCTGCCAAGAGCAGGAGGAACTCCAGGAGGCATTCCAGCTGCTGGAGGCCACCCTACCGCAGATTGAAGTAGCCCTGGCCTCTGGAACGATTACCTCCCAGGACCTGGTAGAAATGTACCTGGCGCGCATTGCCGCCTACGATCAGCAGGGCCCTTCTTTGAACGCGATCATCACCGTCAATCCCAATGCTTTGACCGAGGCCAAAGAGCTTGATGCCGAGCGAGCGGCAAACGGTCCGCGCGGCCCCTTGCACGGCATTCCTGTGATCGTCAAGGACAATTACGAAACCAAGGACATGCAGACCACGGCAGGCTCCCTTTCCCTGGCCGGCTGGATCCCACCTCATGACGCCTTCCTGGTGAAACGTTTGCGCGAAGGCGGAGCCATCATCCTTGCCAAGGCCACCCTGCACGAGTTTGCCATGGGCATCATCACGGTCGGTTCGCTGTTCGGACAAACCCGAAACCCCTATGCGCTTGACCGCAATCCCGGGGGCTCAAGCGGCGGAACGGGTGCTGCCGTGGCTGCCAACTTCGCAGCGGTGGGATTGGGGACCGATACCTGCAGCTCGATTCGTACCCCGTCCGCACACAACAACCTGGTCGGCCTGAGAGGAACGCAAGGTTTGGCAAGCCGAACCGGAATCATTCCTCTGTCTCATACCCAGGACATTGGGGGACCTATGGGTCGAAGCGTCACCGATGTGGCTATCGTGTTGGACGTAATCGTGGGCTACGATCCGGCGGACCCTCAGACAGCCGAGAGTGTGGGCAACATTCCAGAGAGCTATACGGCCTTTCTTCGGGAGGAAGGACTGGGTGGCTCCAGGATCGGCCTGCTGCCCGCCCTTTTCTCCACCGTGGCGGACGACGAGGGGGTTTCCCAGGTGGTGCGAAGGGCAATGAGAGAGATGGAGCAACAGGGCGCAGAGGTGGTTGAGGTGACCATCCCGGGATTGGATGAACTCCTGGCCGATCGACTTCTGGTTGCCGAATACGAAACCCGGGACGATATGAATGCCTACCTGGATCAGCACCCTGGTGCGCCCTTGCGATCCTTCAAGGAGATCTTGGACTCGGGGAACTATCATCCCGCGATAGAGCCCCAGCTGCGTCGGCGACAGGAAAGTCCCCCTTCCGATACCCGGGAATATCTGGAACAGCTTGTGAAACGAACGACCCTCAGGCGAGCCATTCTGCAGGTGATGGCTGAGCACGACCTGGATGCGCTCGCCTATCCAACCATCAGCCGCGTGGCCGCTCCCATCGGTGAAAACCAGGAGGGAAGCAATGGCTGCTTTAGTGCCAACTCAGGGCTCCCGGCCATCACGGTGCCTGCCGGTTTTACCGACCAGGGTTTAGCCGTAGGGGTGGAATTATTGGGTAGAGCCTGGAGTGAAGCCCGCTTGATTGAGCTGGCCTATGCTTATGAGCAGGCTACACAGCATCGCCGTCCGCCTACGAGCACGCCCTCTCTTTCGGGTGCACCCTAGCCGGGTTGATGAATAATCATCCGGGCGGGCGCCACTCCATGACGATTGACAGAGAGCTATATCTCACCTACCCTGGTAGGAACAACACTACACATTTAGGAGAATGCACCATGAGAAGAGGACTTGTCTTACTAGCCGGCATTTCGCTTGTTGTGTCGGGATGCAGTGGAACCCAAGCTGACGACACACCCCTAACCCAGGTTCTTTCCTTGAACGAAGAGATGACCGTGGGAAATCTTCAGAATAACGCCGCCGATGCGTATTTTAAGGTGTCTCCAAGTGGAGAGGTATTTCTGGGATGGACAGAGGACAACCCAGGCGAAGACGACGGTCGTAATGCCTTTGTCGCCTCATGGAACACTTCCAGCAAACAATTGGGTGAGCCCAGACGAGTCAACGGCGATCCCGGCGAGGTCAACCGCGCGGGTGGAGACAATCGGCCCAAGCTCACGATCGGTTCGGATGGCAGCGTGGCAGCTATCTACGCCACACCTTTCCCGGAATATCACACGGGCTACATACAAGTGGCGCACGCAGAAAAGGGCGAAGCGTTTTCTCCTTCGAGCACTTTGAACGATGATGGCAAGGCAGTCGCTCATGCTTTTCCGAACATCGCTACCAGTCCGGATGGAAGGGTATACACAACCTGGATCGACGGGCGCAATCGGACCGGAGCCGTCCCCAGAGATGACCCCAAAGCGATGATGAATATGTCATCGCAACTCTTCATGGCGATGTCCGAGGATGGCGGCAGGACCTATGGTGAGAACTATCTTATTTCCAAGGCCATCTGCGCTTGTTGTGTGCCGAACATCGTTTTTCTGGATGGCGGGAAGACGATCGTGGTATCCCATCGGTTTGTCGACCAGGACAGTGTGCGCGACCATGTTGCGATTCGTTCCACAGATGGTGGCAAGACCTTCAGCGACCCGGTCACGATTAGCGCTGATGGTTGGGTCACCGGTTGCCCGCACGCTGGAATCTCGATCACCAGCGATAGCGAGGACAGAATCCACGGGCTATGGTTTACAGGCGGAAGAACTGAAGAGGAAGCGGGTATCTACTACACTTTCTCTGAGGACGGTGGACTAAGCTTTGAGCCTCGGCAGCTGGTCGCTAAAACACCAGCAAAAACCGTCTTGCACACCCAAGTGACAACCGACAAAAACGACACCGTTTGGGCTACCTGGGTGAACATCGAGGGGGAGAAGCCCCAGATCTTCCTCGCCCACCGAAGGCGAGGTCAGACAGAGTGGAGTCCCACCCATCAGGTCAGCGATGACACTGCAAATGCAGTTTTACCCTCGCTGGCTGTTGATGCTGAGAACGTCTACATCGCTTGGACTGAAAAGAAGGGCGAAGGCTCTCAGGTGAAGTTGCGATGGGCGCCATTGGTGGGAGATTAAGGCTCGGATACCCTAACAGCCTGTCGTTCTCTCCGACCCCCGCTTCAAAGACCTGCGGCGGGGGATGAATAGTCCTCTCTATTTCCGTCTAAAATAAGTCACTGATGCAGTAGAGTGACATCCTCTTTAGTCGTTCTTTGGATAAGAACTCTAGCCCGGATTATGCATAAATTTTCTACTGTGGCGCCCAAACCATCCGCCCTGACTGCGTTGCGCGACCCGCAAGCGGGTGCCCCGCGTGCTGCTCGGCGTACCGTACAGTACGCCTGCGGTGCCCTCGGTCACGCGTGGCGCAACGCACTCAGGACGGCGTTTTCGGCGTCTCGCTACGAAAACCTATGTATACTCCGGGCTTGGAGTTGACCGATGTTTATGAGGATCCTCAAATGGGTGGTTGGAGGACTAGTCGCTATCGTGGTGACCTTTGCACTCGTTCTGGGAGTGGTTCTTCTTTTTCGAACCGAGCCCCTTGCCATCATTCCAGGTGGCCGGCTCAGCGGGGAAGAAGTGACGGTTCCAGTGACTGACTGGAGCTTCACGGAGCAGTACACTACGGTGACCCTGGAGGTTCGAGCCTCGGATCCCTACTCGGTCAACACCTCGTCCCTTCTTCATGACGGGGTCCTTTATGTGCCCTCTGGGTTCGGCGGTGAAAGCCGTTGGGCTCAATTTCTGCTTCAGGATTCCAACATGCGACTCAGGGTGGGTCAAAAACTCTATAAGGTGCGGGCCACACGGGCAGTAAATCCGATGCTGGTGAGAGAACTCTATGAGGAGTGGGTGCAGAGGTATCCAGGACAAGCGGGAAAAACGGCAGAAGAGATCGCCCAGGTCTGGTTTTTTCGGATTGACCCACGCTGAACCCCCGCTGCCACGACCCTTATTTTCAGGATTTGCCGTTGCGGGTCGCAGTGGCGGTGCAGAACGCCGGTTGATTTCGCCGCTGCAGTAGAGAATTTATGCATAGTCCGGGCTAATATAGAAGTTCATTCTTTCGCATCTGTGAACTTTATGGCGATGGTTAGATTCACACTCCGGGCGACCCCGGTTGCTCGACTTCGACGAGTGGCATTAGCGACTTGCGGGGCGCTCGTCTTCTTTATCCCGGCGGTAGGGTTGGCCCTGCTGCAGCTTCCCTACGACACCGAGTATGAGGTGATCGGATACTCGACCAGCGAGCCGACCGACCCTGTAGCCCGGCTGCAGCGGAAGATCGACAGTGGCGAAGTAGAACTGCAGTTCGACGCCCAGAGCGGATACCTGGCCTCGCTGTTGCAACACTTGAAGATCCCTGTTGCCTCTCAGATACTCGTGTTTTCCGATACCAGCTTCCAAATCGACTTGGTGTCGCCGCAGACACCCCGCGCCATCTACTTCAAAGACGACGTCTATGTGGCCTGGCCGAAGGGTGGTGCCGTCCTCGAGGTCTCCGCGGTCGATCGGCAGTTGGGCGCTGTTTTTTATACTCTCAGCCAGAAAGAAAGTAACAGTCCCAGGTTTGAGCGCCAGACCTACATGTGCCTCCGCTGTCACGACTCCTACTCACTGACCGGCGGCGGAGTGCCGCGATACATCATGGGCTCAGGGTTTCCAGACCAGAGCGGCCAACTTGTCTCCCACCAAGGCTGGCACCTCACCACTGACCAGAGCCCACTCAGCCAACGCTGGGGCGGGTGGTACGTCACCGGAACCCACGGCAACCAGGTGCACATGGGAAACCTGATTGCCAAGGACGCTGCTGACGCCGCGCGGCTGGACTTGACTGCGGGCGCCAACTTGACCGATCTCGGTGAACTGATGGACACCAGCCCTTACCTTGGCAAGCACAGCGACATCGTCGCGCTGATGGTGATCGAGCACCAGGTTCACGTGCAGAACCTGATCACCCGTGTGAATTACGACACCCGGACCGCGCTCTACAACCAGCAGATGCTCGACCAGGAACCGGGTCGCGACCCGGACGACCGATCCGCCGCCACCCTGAAGCGCATCGAGAGTATTGCTGAGCCGCTGCTGCGGGCGATGCTCTTCGTCGACGAAGCGCCGCTGAGTGATCCGATCGCAGGCACTTCGGGCTTCTCTGCCGAGTTCGTCAGTCAGGGGCCGTGGGATGAACAGGGTCGGTCCCTGCGGCAGTTGGACCTAAACAAGAGGCTTTTTCGGTATCCGTGCAGTTACCTCATCTACTCCGAGGCCTTCGACGCCCTGCCCGATCTGACCAAAAAATACATTTATGAGCGATTGAGGGAGGTGCTTGACGGCCAGGACAGGAGTGAAGAGTTCGCCCACCTATCGGACGCGGACCGCCAAGCCATCCGTGAAATTCTGGAGGAGACCCAGGCCGATTTCCCGCGGCAATGACCCTCGCCCGCACTTCTCACACCTATTCGTCACGAAGCGGCGCAACGCCGTCAGGACGGATTATTCCGCCGATGCGGTAGAAAAGGAGTGAGAAATGCGGGATAACTCCACAACCTGCTACGGTGGAGAAACTAACCCCAACTCCCTCCAGCTAAAAATTGAGGATGATTTTAATTGCCTTCAGTGCCTCCAGGATTTAGCATTGGGAATAATTACAGAGGGGTTTTCTTTGCAGTATGGAGGATGTCATGAATCGATGCTTTAAGTTTTGCCTTTGCGGGCTGGTGCTGGTTGGAGTGTTTTCTGGAGTGGGTCGGGCACAGAGCCGGCCGGCCTTGGTGGACCAAATGGGTTATGCCGACCTGGTGTTGGTCAACGGCAAGGTTGTGAGTATGGACGACCGCAGCATTACCCCGGAAACACCCGGCAATATTTACCAGGCCATGGCAATCAAGGGTAAAAGGATCATGTCGCGGGGAACCAATGAAGAGATGAGGGCCTTGGCAGGACCCCAGACCGTCATTGAAGACGTGGGAGGCAGGGTAGTGATTCCCGGTCTGATACAGACCCATTTTCACCTCTTCTCGCGGGCGGCGAGAAGGTACGGACCCAGCATGGGGTTTGTCGATCCCAGCGTTCAGCTGACGGTGACTGCCGCAAGCAATCCTGAGGGGACGGCCAAGCTGATTCGGGATACGCTGCTCAATGCCATCCGGGTGCAGAACATACCCGAAGGTCAGTGGATCTCCCTCCGGGTTGAGGAAGGGGACAATCCGCCCGGAACCGGTCGAACCTGGTTTGGGAAAGGCAAGCTCAACCGCAGGCAGCTGGATGCGGTCACGCCCTCTCACCCCATCCTGGTGCGAGCCAACATCGGTGGGTATTTCAATGAGGCGGCCATCAAACTTTTTACCGAAGAGTTTCACGACTGGATGGAAAGCACGGACATCGAAACGGGCCCGGGATCGTCTCAAAACGGATACGTGGCCGTTCCCGAAATGGGGGGGCTGACCTTTGAGTTCTGGTGGAAGGACAAGCCGAGTGCCGACCTGGCTGAAGTCATGCGACTCTACTCGGTGGATGTCGTCAACATGGGAATCACCACGGTGGCTACCCGCATTCTTTATCCCAAGGTGATTGAGGCCTTCAATATCCTCAACCGAGAGGGAAAATTGCCCCACCGCCTGGCTTATTACGTGGAATCGCAGCGGGGCAACTTCTTTAACGTCCGATCGATTCGCGAATTCTATCGAGGAATGGGTGCTCCCTGGACCAACCATGCCAACGGTGGCGAGATGCTTTGGCTCAACGGTATGTGCAACGAGCTGTGGGATTCCACGCAATACAGCGTCTGCCTGGGGCCGGACATGCCGGCAACTCAGGATATCAAGGATCGTGAGCGCTGTCCGGCGCCCGGCATGAAGTCCTGGGAATCGGTGAAGGCCGGGCTGGAGTTCGGATGGCGGCCGGTTCAGATTCATGGGAATTCCAGCCATGGAGTTCGGCTGTTCCTACAGCTCCTGGATCAGGTAGCCAAGGAGAAAAACTATTCCGTGGAGTACATTAGAAATCTCCGGCCCACGCTGGAGCATAATGCACTGCTGGGCAACCTTCCTGATGTGATGGCAGGCTTAAAGAAGTACGGGGTCATCCTCAATGTCAACACCGGAAATTTTGCCGAAGTGCCGCCCCTGATCGAGGACTATGGAGAAGAGTTAAGGAAATTCGCCATGCCGGTAAAGACCTGGATCAACAGTGGAATTCGGGTCACCTTCGAGGCTTCCGGGGTGGACTTTTGGAAACCCATTCACAGTTTGGTCACCCGGAAAACTCCGGTCAGTGCCATCTATCCCGAGCCGGTCGTCTTGTTGCCGGAGGAGGCGGTGGATCGGGTGACCGCCCTGAAGATGGCCACCACCTGGGCCTCCGAGTACATGATGGCCGAGGACACCATCGGAACCCTGGAGCCGGGGAAGTTTGCCGACTTTGCCGTCCTGGACCGCGATTACTTCAGCATCCCAGTCGAAGACATCTTGAACGTCAGGGTGGTGATGACCGGTTTGAGCGGCAAGATCGTCTTCGACAACAGGTCAGGCAACAACCCGGCCAAAGACGTGCTTCCCTTCCGGTCCTGGTAACCAAGTGTCTCTGTTATGAAACGAGAGGCCAATAACCCCAATAGCCTTTTGAAAGGAAGTCGTTCACCATGAGTAACCAAAGACCTTTTAGGGTAAGGATCTCAAAGTTCATTTGGATGAGTTTTCTACTCTTTTGGGGGCCTTTCTTGTGTGCGACTCAAGCCCAGGATTTGCCTCCCGAAGTCCTTCGCTACGCCGATACGGTTTTGTACAACGGTCAGGTGATGACCATGGATCGCGATCAACCGCCCATCAACGTCGTCCAGGCCATCGCTCTTCGCGATGGTCGGGTTCTGGCCGTTGGGGAGAGTGATCGGATGCTCGAGATGGCCGGTCCGGAAACGCTAAGAGTCGACTTGGCCGGTAAGACCGTCATACCGGGGGTCATCGACACTCATTCCCATCCCAACCAATATGCCCTCAGGCACTATGCAGACGAATACCTCCCGATCTATTTGAAGTTC
>SMVA01080859.1_pt1 | contig 15740 bp, 13 predicted proteins | sample 2456451 | NCBI WGS metagenome assembly SMVA01 (sample SAMN11095933, study PRJNA526329) | marine sediment metagenome | biome: Marine sediment; feature: Surficial sediment; material: Deep marine sediment; isolation source: Hadal surficial sediment | place: Pacific Ocean | collected 2014-05 | depth...
AAATTACTTAAAGATGTAAGTGGAAGAAAAGAACAGAATTTAATCGATACCCTGGCAATTCGAAGCATGAGCAAAGCTGTTTATACAACAAATAATATTGGCCATTATGGATTAGCTTTTGATTATTATACCCACTTTACTTCGCCCATTAGACGCTATCCCGATATAATGGTTCATAGATTGTTACAGTATTATTTGGATGGCGGAAAAGCGTTAAAGAGGCGGATTATGAAGATAGATCCCAGCATTCGAGCGATATGGAACAATTAGCCTCAAAAGCCGAGAGAGACAGTATAAAGTATATGCAGGTAAAATATATGATGGACCACCAGGACCAGGATTTTTTAGGAGTGATCTCAGGTGTTACCGAATGGGGGCTTTATGTGGAAATAGTCTCTAATAAATGTGAGGGAATGGTCCGGTTAGCCGATTTAAAAGACGACCATTATACATTTAATAAAGAGGAATTTGCTGTTATAGGTGACCGCTCAAAAAACATGTATCAGTTAGGCGATGAGGTCTATGTAAAAGTGAAGAACGCCGACCTGATCAGGAAACATTTGGACTTCACAATGTTGGGTCATCGAAAGGAAATTGAGGTTGTATCATAAACACATTTTTAGTATATTTATTTTAGGGTTTTTAAAATTAATTGATATGAAATATATACTTATTCTTTGCTTCACCCCGGTTTCCGTCTCTGTTTTTTCACAACGAACTATCACAAAAGATACGGATGGAAACGGGCACACGTTTTGAAGGAGAAGACACAATCATAAACCTTTATTTTTCTTCGGTCGCTGTTATAGATGTTAATGAAGGCGCTTCCATTATATGTAAAGAGGTTATAAAACGGGACGAAATAGAGCTTAGAGCGCAAGAGGGTGGCAAAATTAAAGTAGGTCTGGATGTCGATAGAGTTAATACAAAAGCGGTTAGCGGCGGTATTGTTGAGGTGTTTGGCAAGGCCCACAACCAGAATATAAAATCGAATTCCGGAGGTATTTTTAAAGGCCGTGAACTGATAACAAGAACAACAGAAGTTGGAATCACTGCTGCCGGCGTTGCCGATATATATGCTAGTGAAAAAGTAAAAATTCGCATAACAGCAGGAGGTGACGTAAACGTCTATGGCAACCCCAACGAGATAGACGATAAGAAATTAGCAGGCGGACGCATAAAGATCATGAACTAACAACAACCTGTTTATAATGTAAAGCAAATGCCTGAGCAAGAGTAAAGTAATTTGTACTTTTACGATAATGTTTGAGGGTCTACCATATGCTGCTTTTTACGGTTTTCTATTGGCGTTTGCTGTAGGGCCGGTTTTCTTCACCCTAATTGAGACCAGTATTACCAAAGGTTTTCGAGCCGGTTTATTTTTTGATTTAGGAGCGCTGTTTGCAGATATAATTTTTATTTTTATCGCTTATTTTAGTACCAGCAAGATTTTAGAGCGAGTAAAGGATGATCCGGGACTTCTTGTTTTTGGCGGGGTTATTTTAATAGCCTACGGAATTATATCATATATACGAACGGTAAAATCTTTTATAAAAATTGTTAGGGAGCATTATGCGGTGAACGTCAAAAAGAACTTAACCGGGTTATTTCTGAAGGGTTTTCTGCTCAATTTTGTTAATTTCGGTGTGTTGGCGGGCTGGATTGGCACCATCATAATGGCGAATGCGCTTACGACTACTAAAAACGGGGTATTCATCTTTCTGGCTACTGTTCTTATCACTTTCTTTTTAACAGACATAGTGAAAATTACGCTGGCTAAAAAGCTTAAGAACAAAATGACTCCGCGTTTTATCTTTAAAACAAAGAAATGGGTGAGCTTGTTGATCCTGGGGTTTGGTGTAATTCTTTTGATACAAGGATTTTTCCCCGACCAGGTTCAAAAAGGGCTCGAAAAGATCCCAAAAACGAATTTACCAATGGACAACCAGGTTGAACCACAAGGAGAGTCTCTGGAAAGGACAAGTACATTCGAGTAAAAATCCCCAACCGAAATAGAAGGGGATCTATTGAGGCGTCTAGCGGATTCGAACCGCTGTGGGAGCTTTTGCAGAGCCCTGCCTAGCCACTCGGCCAAGACGCCATAAGAGAGGGCAAATATAAAAAGATTAAGCGTATTTAGTCTAATAATTAAAATTACCTTTTCGATTCCATTTTCACACTCACCTCTTCAACATCACCACCGATGGGCGGGTTCAATTTTGATATCGTAACCTCGACTCTATCCGCAAGCGAAATTTCTTTAAAAATTCTATTTATAATTCGCTGCCCAACATGTTCCAGGAGTTTTGATCGAACCGACATCTCGTTTTTAACGATTTGCTGAAGCTGCACATAATCTATCGTGTCCCTTAAACTATCCGTAGCAGCAGCTTTACTTAGATCAGCGATCACCTTCAGATTTACAAGGTAATCACTTCCTATTTTTTCTTCTTCGATCAGGCAACCATGATTCGTAAATATTCGAATGTTTTTAAGGCGGACCGTACTCATTTAATTTCTTTTTACAAAGATACTTTTTTCTGTTATTTATGTACCTTTGTGCCTTGAATTTTAGCAATGTCAGAACCAAAAGATTCTCTCAATTTCATCGAACATATCATAGAAGACGACCTTAGTGAAGACTATTCTAAAAATAGCCTGCGCTTTCGTTTTCCTCCCGAACCGAACGGATATTTACATATAGGGCACGCTTCAGCCATCAATCTTAATTTTGGTTTGGGGTTGAAATACGATGCTCCTGTGAACCTTAGGTTTGACGATACCAATCCTACAAAGGAGGAACAGGAGTTTGTGGACGCGATCAAAAAGGATATTACATGGCTTGGTTATGAATGGGACACAGAGTGTTATGCTTCCGATTATTTTCAGCAGTTATATGATTGGGCATTAGCACTTGTAAAAAATGGAAAGGCTTATGTAGACTCTCAAACTTCAGAAGAAATTGCGAAACAAAAGGGAACTCCAAATGTTCATGGGACTGAAAGCCCTTTCAGAAACAGAACGGTTGAGGAAAATTTAGATCTGTTCGATAAGATGAAAAATGGCGATGCGGGAGAAGGGTCCCATGTGCTTAGAGCAAAGATTAATATGACTTCGCCTAATATGTTGATGCGGGACCCGGTGATGTATCGGGTACTTCATAAACACCATCATCGCACCGGAACTGATTGGAAGATCTTCCCGATGTATGATTGGACCCATGGTGAAAGCGATTATATTGAGCAGGTGTCACACTCATTCTGTACTCTCGAATTTCTCCCCCACAGGGAGTTGTACGATTGGTTTTTGGACCAGGTGCACACCGAAGATAAATTACGCCCAAAACAGCGGGAATTTGCAAGAAGAAACCTAAGTCATACAGTGGTAAGCAAACGAAAGCTGGCCCGGTTGGTGGAGGATGGAGTGGTAAACGGCTGGGATGATCCCAGAATGCCTACAATTTCAGGCTTGCGAAGAAGAGGATACACTCCGGTTTCTATCAGGAATTTTGCGGAAAGCATAGGGGTTGGGAAACGTGAGAACCTGATCGACGTGTCCCATCTGGAATATAATGTACGCGAAGACTTAAACAAAAAAGCGCCTCGTGTGATGGTGGTATTAAAACCTATAAAATTGGTGATCACTAATTATCCGGAGGGTGAGACCGAATGGCTCACAACAGAGAATAACCCTGAAGATGAGGCTGCCGGTTCCAGAGAAGTACCATTTTCCAGAGAGCTCTATATAGAACAGGATGATTTTAAGGAAGAGGCAAACCGGAAGTTTTTTCGCCTCACCCTGGGAAAAGAAGTGCGTCTTAAAAGTGCCTATATCATCAAGGGGGAAAGTGTTGTGAAGGATGATGAAGGAAACATCACGGAGATACGTTGCAGCTATGATCCCAATAGTAAGAGCGGCAGTGGAAATGAAGCTTCCATGAGAAAAGTGAAAGGAACACTGCATTGGGTTTCGATCAAAGAATCACTTCCCGTCGAAGTGCGCCTATATGATAGATTGTTTACGGATGCGTCGCCGGACACGCACAAAGACAAAGATTTTATGGAATTTGTAAACCCAAATTCTTTGGAAGTGGTAACCGCATATGCCGAACCAGGTATAAAAGAAGTGAGTAAAGGAGATCATTTTCAGTTTCAACGATTAGGATATTTTGTAGTAGACCCGGATAGCACTTCGAACAATATTGTGTTTAATAGAACGGTTCCCCTAAGAAATTCCTGGACAAAGATTTAAGAATAATATAGAAAAAAGGCTTTCAATTATTGAAAGCCTTTTTTATTAAAAGACAACATCATCACCTTCTTCCGGTGGCGCTGGCGGAATTTTTTTCTTTTTATTGGTTATTCCTTTACTGATATTTTGCTTCTTCATCTCTTCCCCTATCTGGTTGCTCGCTACGAAGGAAGCGATCATATCATTTAGCATATTGCTTCCCGCTTGTGGCGAATTAGGGAGTAAGATCAAGTTGCTGTTGGTTTCTTCCCCAAGGGATTGCAGGGTGTCATAGTGCTGTGTTACAACGATCAATGCGGAAGCTTCCTGAGAGTTAATACCCACTTTATTCAACACATCAACAGATTCTTCCAGGCCACGAGCAATCTCACGACGTTGGTCGGCGATTCCCTGTCCCTGCAGGCGCTTACTTTCGGCTTCAGCACGGGCCTTTGCAACGATCTTGATACGTTCTGCCTCGGCTTCGTATTCGGCAGCGACCTTCTCTCTTTCGGCAGCGTTGATGCGGTTCATAGCTGCTTTTACCTGTATATCTGGATCGAGATCGGTTACAAGAGTTTTAACGATGTCATAACCATAGTTCACCATAGCTTCGTTCAACTCTTGTTTTACCGCGATGGCGATGTCATCCTTACGTTCAAAAACATAATCCAATTTCATTTTTGGAACCACTGCACGAACCACATCAAATACATAGGAGGTAATTTGTTCGTGCGGGTTCTGGAGCTTGTAGAATGCCTCGTAAATTTTCTCCCTAATTACTTGAAATTGTACGGATATCTTCAATATAACAAAAACATCGTCTTTTGTTTTGGTTTCCACCATGACATCTAACTGCTGGATTTTCAGGTTGATACGGCCTGAAATCCGATCTATAAGAGGAATTTTAAATTGCAGTCCGGAATTTCGAATACTTATAAATCGGCCGAAGCGTTCTATAATCGCTGCGGTTTGTTGTTTCACTATAAAAACAAACGCCAGTAGAATAAAAAAGGAAAATATTATTATTGGAATCCATATAAATCCACCCATAGAAATAAATTTAGTTGTTAAGAAGATTGAAGGTACAAAAATTAAGCTACTTTTGAGCCTTTAAAAACCAACCTATTGTATGAGTCTAAAGAAGTTATTATTTGTTACCCTCACCATTTTATTTTTTCAAATCATTTCAGCACAAAAGAACTATCAGGAGTTTAACTATTTGGGTATTTCAGGGGGAATCGGGTTCTTCGATATCGAAACAGACAATTTTTTAACTGAACAAGGCTCAAGTTATATATTCGCCTTTACCACACGTGGAATGTTTTACAATAATTTCGACCTTATTTATGGGATAAGCTTCGTACAAAACGGAGTTGGAATTTTTGGGAATAACCCAGGCGATCCCTCAAATAATTTTCAGTCACAATATGTGAATTATACCATACAAGCAGCCCAAATAACTCTTTTAGCTAGCTACAATATAGTTCGAAATCATCTAAGCTTAGAGGCAGGCCCCATTTTAAATGTAAATGGCAGGCTAAAACTAGACAGCAATAATTTTAAAGACTTTATACTTGAAGGATATGAAACACTAAAGGCTGAAGATATTCAAAACGTATCCAAAGTTCATTTTTTCTTAGCCGGAGGGATCACGGCGGGAATTGAGAATTTCCGGTTGGGGGCTCAATATCAATATGGGGTGACCAATCTTTTCAACCGCCTTAATGATATTGATGAAATAGAAAAGCCGGAAGAGGAGTATGATGGCCACGTCTCGACAGTTCTTTTGACAGCAGTGATTTATTTTTAAGCTATTTTCTGAATAGCTGCCGCTATCCTCTTAACGGTTTCGTCTCTTCCCAGAATGGTTGCGATCTCAAAAACATCCGGGCCTGTCATTTCACCCACCAAAGCGAGGCGTAAGGGCATCATTACTTTGCCAAAGCCGATTTCCTGTGAAGTGATCCATTCTTTTATTGTTGAAGAAATGGTCTCTACTGAAAAATCTTCGGTATCATTCAAAAGATCTATTAGCTGCTGAAGGATCCGTGGCGTGTCTTCTTTAAAGGCCTTTTTTGAAGCCTTTTCGTCATAATCTGCCGGGGCCTGAAAGAAAAAACTTCCTTGTTCCCAAAGATCATCCGGGAAGGTGGCGCGTTCTTTAATGAGCGAAACGATTTTCCTTATATTCAGCGTGGTTGAAACTCCTTTTAGTTTGAGCACTTCTGAAAACTCTTCGGACAGAACATCCGTATCTACCTGCTGCAAATAGTGGTGTTGGAACCATTTGGTTTTTTCAGGATCGAATTTAGCGCCGCCTTTATGTACACGATCCAGGCTAAAGGCGTCTATAAGCTCATTCAAACTAAAGATCTCCCGCTCGGTTCCCGGGTTCCATCCTAATAGTGCCAACATATTTACGACAGATTCAGGTAAATATCCTTCTTCTCTATACCCGGAAAAAGTATCACCATCGGCGCCCTTCCATTCCAAGGGAAAGACAGGAAACCCTCCGGCTTCTCCGTCTCGCTTGCTTAATTTCCCTTTGCCTGTTGGTTTCATTATCAAAGGAAGGTGGGCGAATTCAGGTGGGCGCCAGCCTAAAGCTAGATAGAGTTTAATATGTAATGGCAAAGAGGGTAGCCATTCTTCTCCGCGGATCACATGAGTGATCTTCATTAAATGGTCGTCAACGACGTTGGCCAAATGATAGGTAGGCATTCCATCACTTTTATATAATACTTTGTCGTCTAGTAGATTCAAGTCAAAACTTATGCGTCCCCTAATTAAATCTCTAGTCCCTAAAGTATTTCTAGCGGCCCCCCCAGTATCAACCATTTTAAAACGGACCACATGGTTTTCGCCTGAGGCCAGCTTCGCTTGTGTCTCTTTTTCTGAAATAGCCAGGGAGTTATTTAATCCTTGTCGGTTGTGCCAATTATAGATAAAGGTTTCACCCTTAGCCTCACTTTCCTTTCGATGTGCCGCCAATACTTCGGGAGTATCAAAAGCGTAGTATGCATTCCCTGAGCTGATCAATTGATCTCCATATTTTTTATACAAGTGCTTTCGCTCACTCTGTCTGTAAGGACCATATTTGCCTTCTTTGCCGGGGCCTTCGTCAAAGTGAATGTTGAGCCAATTAAGAGCTTCAGTGACATATTCCTCTGTTCCTTTCACATAACGGGATCGATCGGTATCTTCGATGCGAAGTATAAAATCCCCACTGTGTTTTTTAGCGAATAGATAATTATAGAGAGCGGTACGAACCCCACCAATATGTAATGGCCCCGTTGGGCTGGGAGCAAAGCGAACACGTACTTTTTGAGCCATTAGAATGGAATTAAATCGAGATGGCAAAGATACAATTCTACGACTTCATTTCCGCAGGAATCCGCTTATTCATGATTGCAAACCACAAGGGAGGAACCAAACTCAGCACCATGGAAGTAGGATACCCATAAGGCAGTTGAGGGCTAAGCTCGTGGTACTCCAATAATTGATATTTTTTGTGCGACCGATAATGGTGATCGCTATGCCGGGTCAATTCATACAACATAATACGTCCAAGCACATGATTGCTGTTCCAGGAATGTATCTCTCTCACACGCTCATAACGGCCGCTTTCGGTCTTATTTCTTCTCAATCCATAGTGCTCGATATAATTTATAGTTTCCAGCAATACAAGTGCAGAAATAGCTATTGAAACAGCCATAAGAAGAACTGTAGTTCCGAAAAGTAAATAGACAGCCAATAGATAGCTCAATTGAAGTAACACATACCAGAACATATCATTTTTAAGGCTTAAAAACCCTTTGTTTTCTCTTCGAAGCAGCTCTTTTTGAATTTTCCACGCGCTGTTGTATTGTCCGAATATTGAGGTAAACCAGAAAGAATAAACGGTTTGATTGTATCGGGCACTTGCAGGATCTTCCCTGGTGGCGGCATGTAAATGGTGACCATAATTATGTTCGATATAAAAGTGCATATTCATTGCTGGCAACAAAAGGAGTTTGCTCAGGGCCCTCTCCCATGGCATCCTTCTATGGCCTAGTTCGTGCGCCACATTGATGCCATTAGAGCTTAACGCAATGCTTACAGAAAACCCAAGACCGATTAATTCGTAAGTGGCATAATTCGCCCAGGTAACGCTCCATAGGAACCAGCCAATAATCCCAAAGACGAGAGGAACATTGAAATAAAGCAAACCATCAAATAGGAATTTGGTGCGTTTATTTGCTTTTTCCGATTCTGAAAGATTGGCAGGATCCACGGGAAGCAATGTTTCTAGCACAGGAATCATGACAAATGCGAATACAGGTGTAAAGAATGCCCACAACCCACGGAGGTTTAAGCTAATAATTACAACTACCGGAATAGTGTAGGCGATCAAATATTTTAAATCTTTCATAAAAATAAACTTTGGAGTAATTTTTGTGCTATTTTAGAAGTTCTGTTAGAGTAATACCTTGTAATGAGCTCATTTAGCATCATCCAGCAAAAGCTGGAACAATTTATAAAAAAATTCTATACCAATGAATTGATAAAGGGGGTTATCCTCTTTTTCGCTATTGGGCTACTGTGGTTTATTATCACCTTGCTGGTCGAGCATTTTTTATGGCTTGAGCCGTTAGGACGCACCATACTGTATTGGTCTTTTGTCGCTGTCGAGCTGGGGTTGTTTGTGAGGCTTATCGCATTTCCATTAACTAAATTGTTCAAATTACAACAAGGCATAGGACACGAAGAGGCCTCAAAGATCATTGGCGATCACTTCCCCCAAGTGAACGACAAATTATTGAATGTGATTCAGCTGAATCAAAATCAGCGGGAATCTGAATTGCTTGTGGCCAGTATTGACCAAAAAGCGGGAGAGTTGCAACCCGTGCCCTTTAAGAGGGCGATCAACCTTAATAAGAACACAAAATATTTAAAGTATGCAGCCATTCCTTTGATTATTATACTGCTCGTAAACTTTCTATGGGATAAGGACTTGTTTTCAAATAGCTATATGCGTGTGGTAAATTATGATACCGCCTACGAGCCTCCTGCACCTTTTTCATTTATTGTCCTTAATGATGATCTCACCGCAATTGAAAACAGGAATTTTACAGTAAAGGTCAAAACAGAAGGAGATGTAATTCCTGAAAACGCGACCATAAGTTTTAATAAGGAAACCTATTATCTGGAGCAAACCAAGCCGGGGCGGTTTGAGTTTACCTTCTCTCAGCCCACCGTCGCCCTCTCGTTTCGACTGAAGGCAAATAAGGTGACCTCACAGAAGTATACACTGGAAGTTATTAAAACACCCTCATTGCTCGGTTTTGAGATGGTTTTGGACTATCCCGGCTATACCGGACGGAAGGACGAAGTTTTGAAAAGCACAGGCAATGCCACTATCCCGGAGGGGACACAAGTTACATGGAATGTGAGTACTAAAAACACAGTACAGGTTCAGCTAAAAGCCAAGGACACGACTTTTAGTTTTATCGCGGCTGATCAGAATTTTAGTTTTAAAAAAGGGATATATCGAAAATTGGATTATGCTATTACAACTTCCAACGAGGAATTAAAGGAATACGAAAACCTGTCGTTTACCCTGGGAGTAATTAAGGATGAATACCCCGAGATAAAGGTTGAGTCAAGACAAGATTCTACAGACACACAAATAACTTATTTTTTAGGCCAGGTATCAGATGACTATGGCCTTACGAAGCTTCAGCTTGTCTATTATCCGCAGGGGGTCGAGGAGAATAAGAAAAGCATATTGCTTAAGGTCGGCACATCGAACGTTGATCAATTTATTCATGCTTTCCCGGGCACTTTAGACTTACAGGAAGGGGTTTCTTACGAGTATTACTTTGAAATTTTTGATAATGACGCCATTCATAAGCACAAGTCGGCTAAGAGTGGGTTTTATTCATTTAGAAAATTGACCAAGGATGAATTGGAAGCAGAGCAGCTTCAAAACCAGGAGAAGAATATAGAAGACCTTAACAAGGCTCTTAGAGATCTCAAGGATCTGGAAAAAAGATTAGCGGAAATAAATAAGCTCCAGAAGGAAAAAACTGAACTCAATTGGAACGATAAAAAAAGGCTGGAAAATTTCATCAAGCGGCAAAAACAGCAAGAGCAGATGATGAAGAACTTTTCAAAGGAAATGAAAGAAAATTTGGAGAAGTTTCAGCCGGAGAATGAAGAGAGTGACCCTTTCAAAGAACAGTTAAAGGATCGCCTGGAAGAAAATGAGAGGCAGTTGGAAGAAAATGAAAAATTACTGGAGGAGTTAGAGCGGTTACAAGAATTGATAGACAAGGAAGAGCTCTCAGAAAAGCTCGAGAAACTCGCCAGGCAAAATAAGAATCAGGAAAAGAATCTTGAACAATTGGTAGAATTGACCAAACGATATTATGTGGCAAAAAAAGCAGAAAAGCTAGCCGAAGAATTATTCAAATTGGGCGATGAACAGGAGAAACTTGCGGATGCACCCAAGGATGAAAACACCAAGGAAAAACAAGAAGAGCTCAACGAAAAGTTTGAAGAGTTTCGAAAGGAAATGGACGAACTTCAAGAGGAGAATAAAGGACTAAAGGAGCCCATGGACATTCCGCAGGATAAAATAGGAGAGCAACAGATACAGGACGAACAACAGAAAGCTACCGATAAGCTGGAACAACAGAACAAGGAAGGAGCTTCAAAAAACCAAAAGAAAGCCGGGAAGAAAATGAAGGAAATGAGTCTAAAAATGGAAGCACAAATGCAGGCAGGGCAGATGGAAACATTGGATGAGGATGTAGAGATGTTGCGACAGATCTTAGATAATCTGGTGGTATTTTCCTTTGAGCAGGAAGACTTGATGGAGGAGTTTAAAGAAACAGATTATGGGAGTGCGGCCTTTGGAAAAAAGCTGAATGTACAAAATGATCTAAAATTAAATTTCCAGCATATCGACGATTCTTTGTTTGCGCTTTCGCTACGCCAACCTATGATCAGTAAAACTATAAATGAATCTCTCACCGATGTTAGTTATCATCTGGAAAAATCCTTGGAGCGTCTTGCTGAAAACAGAGTGAGACATGGAATTTCCAGTCAGCAATACACGATTACGGGGGCAAACGAGCTGGCCGTTTTTCTAAGCGAGCTACTATCGAATATGCAGAATCAAATGCAAATGAACTCTTCCGGAAAAGGAAATGGTCAGGGAAAAGGACAGGGAGAGGGAGAAGGTGGCGGTTTCCAACTACCGGACATCATTAAAAAGCAAGAGAGTCTTTCAGAAAAAATGAAAGAGGGAATGGGAAAAGGTAAATCTGAAGGCGATGGTAATGATGGGGAGTCCGGAGGGGGACAAGGGAACGGGGATAATGGTGAAAATGGCCGCTCCGGCAAAGATGGGAATGATGGAAAATCTGGAGAGGGTAATAGTGGAGAAGAGGGTAATGATGGCGAAGAAGATGGTGGCTATAATGAAGATATGAACGGAGAGCTTTATGAAATTTATAAGCAGCAGCAACGGTTAAGAAATCAACTTAAGGACAGGTTGAGTAAAGAAGGATTGAATGGAAGAGGCGGAGATCTGCTTAGAGAAATGGAGGGGATCGAGCAACAGCTACTGGAGAAGGGTTTTAATCAAAGAACATTGGAGCGTATGCTGAGATTGCAATATGAATTATTAAAACTAGATGAAGCCGATTTTGAACAGGGACAAGAGAGCAGAAGAGAATCTCAAACTAATAGAAGGTATTATAATAATACTCTAAGACTTCAACCTGAGGACATAAAGAAATATTTCAATACCACTGAGATCCTTAACAGGGAAGCACTACCTTTGCGCCAGAAATATAAGGCCGAAGTCAAAAAATATTTCAACGGCAACAATGATTAATTTTTTTTCTGAAACAGGTTTTGATCTTTCCCGGCCTGATGATATAAAGAAGTGGATTTCGAGCATTATCTCTTCCGAAGGATATGAAGAGGGGGATATCACATTTGTGTTTTGTGATGACCTGTATCTCAATAAGATCAATGTAAAATTTCTTGGTCATGACACGCTGACCGATATCATAAGTTTTGATGATACTATCGGCAAACAAGTGAGGGGAGAAGTATATATTTCTATAGATAGGGTAAGAGAAAATGCTCGGGATTATGAAGTTGATTTCAGGGATGAATTGCATAGGGTAATGATACATGGAATTCTTCATTTTTGTAAGTATAATGATAAAACCAGTGTTGAAAGTAGGCTAATTCGAAGAAGGGAAAACTTGGCGCTCTTAAAACTAAAAATTACTTAAAGGGCTGAAAAACAAATAGTTAAGACGACATATTTAAAGAAATTACGCTTTTTATGGGATATTTGTAGCCTTGATTTATTTAGATTGTTCCACGTGGAACGTTTGGTTAGTATGTTTGAAAAAGAATATGATGTTATTGTTGTTGGAGCCGGACATGCCGGTTCTGAAGCAGCTGCCGCAGCGGCCAATTTAGGGTCGTCAGTCTTGTTGATCACCATGAATCTTCAGAATATCGCACAGATGTCATGCAACCCGGCCATGGGTGGAATTGCTAAGGGACAGATCGTACGGGAGATTGATGCCATGGGGGGTTATAGCGGAATAGTTTCTGACAAGACGGCTATTCAATTTAAGATGTTGAATAAATCAAAGGGGCCTGCCATGTGGAGTCCCAGGGTACAAAGTGACCGTATGCGCTTTTCTGAGACCTGGCGAATGATGTTGGAGGGAACTCCGAATCTGGATTTTTATCAGGAGATGGTTACTGGATTGATTGTTGAAAATGAACGAATAAGAGGTATCAAAACTTCTTTGGGATTGAAGATAAAAGCTAAGAATGTTGTCTTGACAAATGGGACCTTTTTAAATGGTTTGATCCATATAGGAGAGAAGCAATTCGGAGGAGGACGGGCCGGGGAAAAAGCGTCAACCGGAATTACTAAAGCACTTGTTGATCTGGGGTTTGATTACGGTAGAATGAAAACCGGAACACCACCTAGAGTGGATGGGAGATCACTGGATTTTTCAAAAATGATAGTTCAACCCGGAGATGAAGACCCACAAAAGTTTTCTTATTCAGATAGTACGCAGCCGTTAAAAAGGCAACGCGATTGCCACATGAGTTATACAAGTGAAAAGGTACATGAATTACTCAAAGAAGGATTCGATCGATCACCTATGTTCAACGGAGCCATTAAAAGCATTGGTCCTCGATATTGTCCTTCCATTGAAGACAAGATAAATCGCTTTGCAGATAAGGACAGACATCAACTTTTTGTGGAACCGGAAGGATGGAATACCGTGGAATATTACATCAATGGTTTCTCAACATCATTACCTGAAGAGGTACAATTTAAGGCATTGAAAGCGTGTGCCGGATTTGAAAACGTGAAATTTCTCAGACCTGGATATGCCATAGAATATGATTATTTTCCCCCTACTCAATTGAAGCACACCCTGGAAACCAAACTGGTTTCCGGATTGTATTTCGCGGGTCAAATAAATGGGACTACGGGATATGAAGAAGCGGCATCTCAGGGAATGATGGCCGGGATTAATGCGCATTTACGTATCGGTGAAAAGGAGCCATTTATCTTAATGAGAGATGAAGCCTATATCGGAGTTTTGATAGATGATCTTATCACAAAAGGAACTGAAGAGCCTTATCGTATGTTTACCTCAAGAGCTGAGTACAGAACGCTTTTAAGACAGGATAATGCTGATATTAGGCTGACTCCGCGTTCCTTTGAAATCGGGTTGGCGAGTGAGAAACGCCTTAGAAAGATGGAACAGAAACAAAAAGAAAGCGATGCCTTTATCACGTTTTTTAAGGAAACAAGTGTGACCCCTGAAGTGATTAATCCTATCCTGGAATCTAAAGAATCGGCTGCGGTAAGCCAAAGCGATAAAATGTTCAAGTTGTTTTCCCGCCCTAATATTACCATGAATGACATGAGGAAAATTGAAAGCGTTGATGAATTCATTAGAGAGAATGATTTGGACAGGGAAATACTGGAACAAACGGAGATACAGATCAAATATTCTGGATATATAAGAAAAGAAAGGAACAATGCCGATAAATTACATCGTCTGGAAGGGGTTAAGATTCCAAAAAATTTCGACTATACAAAACTAAGGTCTCTTTCTTATGAAGCCATTGAAAAATTAACAGCTATCAAGCCTATAACTATTTCTCAAGCATCGCGAATTAGTGGAATCACTCCTAATGATGTTTCCATATTGTTGGTTTATATGGGAAGATAGATCCTAGAGTCGAATTAAAATGTTCCACGTGGAACAACCGTATTAAAGTTGGATAAGATTAGAGAAAATAGTTATATCAACACCAAAGACTTCCTCGTTAGCGGCGAGGAATTTTCTTTGGTCTTAAACCAGGAATACGGTTTTTTAGAGACCAGACCTCAACCGGAAAGGAAAGATATTGCCAAATATTACCAAAGCGAAGAATACATTTCTCATACCGACTCTAAAAAGGGAGCGATCGCATTTTTGTATCAAAAAGTAAGATCATATTCACTCGTTCAAAAAGTGAAGCTTATATCTAAGCTCAACTCAGGTAAAGGGACCTTGCTGGATATTGGAGCCGGCACCGGTGAATTTTTACGAGTGGCTCAAAAAAAAGGATGGATTGTTTCTGGAGTAGAACCCAATGAGGGAGCTCGTGAATTTGCGCAGGATAAAAATATCCCACTCGATGAATCAATTGCTGTTCCTGAAGGAAAGACATTCGATGTTGTTACGCTATGGCATGTTTTGGAACATATGCCCGATCTGCAAAACACGATTCATAAAACACAACAATTGGTTAAGGAAGGAGGCACATTGATTATCGCGGTTCCAAACTTTAATTCATTCGACGCGAAGTATTATAAAAATTATTGGGCCGCTTTTGATGTCCCAAGACACCTTTGGCATTTTTCACGGGATGCAATGAGTAAAATTTTTTCTTCGGAATTAGAACTTGTGAAAACCAAACCCATGATATTCGATTCTTTTTATGTTAGTCTTCTTTCAGAAAAATACAGATCCGGAAATTCATTTTCCATCAAAGCGTTTTTTATCGGATTGCTGTCAAATTTAAAGGCCTGGAAAAATAAAGAGTATTCATCATTGATCTATTGTTATAAAAAGACGAAATAATTGATTTCAATTGATTTTTTCGAATTATTTTACAGTAAAGCCCCAAATACCAGTCTCTGATAAAAAAGTCGCTTAAACAGGCTTATTTGAAACCATTTTTGATAAAGATAATTGATTGATTTTATTTTTGAAATAAGAATTAGTTATACCAATTCTTTCTTATGAATTAACCTTGTCAATTGAATAGAAAGATCCGTGAAAATAACCTTGGGATTACCATTTCGTTCAATATGGTAAGTTGCATCTTCCAATGCCTTAGTGATCCCATAAATATTGTTTTGATGAACATAGGGGGCAAATTTATCGATAGAGAATTTTGAATCGTTCGTTTCA
>SMVA01377445.1_pt1 | contig 15735 bp, 11 predicted proteins | sample 2456451 | NCBI WGS metagenome assembly SMVA01 (sample SAMN11095933, study PRJNA526329) | marine sediment metagenome | biome: Marine sediment; feature: Surficial sediment; material: Deep marine sediment; isolation source: Hadal surficial sediment | place: Pacific Ocean | collected 2014-05 | depth...
ACGATGGAATTTGGCGTAACAAACAATGGCTGATCAATCCAACTTCTACGGCATGCCGCCCAAGCAAGGGCTATACGATCCCCGTTTTGAAAAGGATGGGTGTGGGATCGGGTTTGTGGTCAATATCAAAGGGCACAAGTCCCACGACATTATCCAGAAGGCCCTCCAGGTTTTAAAGAATCTTCATCATCGAGGGGCTCAGGGGTGTGATCCCTGTACTGGCGATGGTGCCGGGATTCTCATGCAGATCTCGCATGAGTTTTTTCGTCGAGCGGCGACGGATATTGGGATTACGCTTCCCGAATCCGGTGGCTACGGCGTTGGCATGGTATTCCTCCCACAAGATGAGCCGTTGCGCCGTCAGTGCGAAGGGCTTTTTGAAACAATTATTCGTGAAGAAGGCGTGCGGTTTTTAGGCTGGCGTGATGTGCCGGTCAAGCTTGAACACGTTGGGGATCAGGCCAAGCAAACCCTCCCGTACATCCGGCAATTCTTTATCGCTCGAGACATTTTGAATGAAGCGCAATTTGAGCGGAAGCTCTATGTCGTGCGTAAGTGCATTGCTCGCGCGATTCGGGAATCGGCGTTGGTCGAGCGTGGCAAGGTGTACATCTGCAGCCTGTCCGCGAATACGATTGTCTATAAGGGCATGCTGTTGCCGGAGCAGTTGGGATGTTTTTTTTCGGACTTGGAGGATTCCAGCATGGTGTCGGCGTTTGGATTGGTGCATTCGCGGTTTAGCACCAACACCTTCCCCACATGGACTCTGGCTCATCCCTATCGGTATACGGTTCATAATGGCGAGATCAATACGCTCCGTGGCAATGTCAATTGGATGCGTGCCCGACAAGGTCGATTGCAGTCGGACTTGTTTGGGAAGGATCTCGAAAAGCTGTATCCGATCATCTATGAAAACCAAAGCGATTCCGCCTGTCTGGACAACGCGGTCGAGTTTTTGGTGATGGCGGGGCGATCGTTGCCCCACGCGATGATGATGCTCATCCCGGAACCGTGGGTCGGGAATCCTAGTATGAGCTTAGAGCGGCGCGGGTTCTACGAATATCACGCCGCGATGATGGAACCCTGGGATGGTCCGGCGGCCGTTGCGTTTACGGATGGCAAGCTTATTGGTGCGACGCTCGATCGGAATGGGTTGCGGCCCTGTCGCTATCAAGTCACCACGGATGATCTGGTTATCCTGGCGTCTGAAGCCGGCGTGCTTCCAATCGAGGCGAAAAACATTCGTGAGAAAGGCCGGCTCCAACCTGGACGGATGTTTGTCGTGGATATGATTCAGGGCCGAATTATCGACGATGAAGAAATCAAAGCCGATATTGTCGGGCGTAAACCGTACCGTTCCTGGCTGACCCAACATCGCGTGTCGTTGGATGAACTCCCCGAGCCATTGAGTGTGCCTCAACCGGACCACCAAACCCTCCGTCAACGACAACAGGTATTTGGTGTTACCATCGAAGAGCTCAAGATGGTGCTTTCGCCAATGGCTATTAATGGCGAAGAGCCGACGTCTTCGATGGGGACCGACACGCCGTTAGCGGTTCTCTCGGATCGTCCTCAGCTGCTCTCGAAGTATTTCAAACAACTCTTTGCACAAGTCACGAATCCACCTATCGATCCAATTCGTGAACAGCTCGTGATGTCGCTGGTCACGAACATAGGCCCCAAACCGAACCTGATTGCGGAAACGCCGGAAGCGTGCCGTCGCATTAAAGTCCGGCAACCGATTTTGACGAATGCCGAGTTGCAGAAACTCCGTGAGTTCGAAGACCCCAATTTTGCTAATAAAACGTTGTCTATGTTGTTCCGCGTGGCTGAAGGCCCGGATGGCTTGGGGGCTGCGGTGGATCAGCTCTGTCAGGATGCGTCCAAAGCCATCAAGGACGGGTATAAATTTTTGATGTTAAGTGACCGCGGGGTTAATGAAGAGTGGGCGCCGATTCCCAGTCTCTTGGGAATCGCGGCGGTCCATCATCATTTGGTGCGTGAGGCCACACGGACCGAGGTGGGGTTGATTCTTGAAACCGGTGAGCCGCGCGACGTGCACCATTTCGCCTGTTTGATAGGGTATGGTGCTGGCGTGGTCAACCCCTACCTGGTGTTTGAAACCTATGTGGATTTGGAACGTGAAGGGTATTTGCCAGAAGGAGTGGATGCGGAGACAGGCTCGGAAAAATTTATTAAGGCCATCAACAAGGGGTTACTCAAGATCTTTTCCAAGATGGGAATTTCTACGATTCAGTCTTATTGTGGTGCACAAATTTTTGAGGCAGTGGGACTGCGCCAAGAACTCGTGGATCAGTACTTCACGGGAACGGCCTCGCGTGTTGAAGGCATTGGCATGCGGGAAATTGGGGAAGAAACGTTGCGTCGGCATTCCGTGGCCTATCAGCCCGCGCCCATACAGCAACTCGATTTCGGGGGTGAGATTCACTACCGCATCCAGGGGGAACATCATAATTGGAATCCGGAAACCATCTTGAAATTACAGCACGCCACACAAGCTAATGATGCCAAGACCTACGAAGAGTTTTCGGAGCTGGTCAATAACGAGAGTACACGTCGCTCCAACCTTCGTGGATTGCTTGATTTCAAATTCGCGCCTGAACCCGTTCCCATTGAAGAAGTTGAGTCAGTGAAAGATATCGTGAAGCGTTTTACGACTGGCGCGATGTCCTATGGCGCAATTAGCAAAGAAGCGCATGAAACCCTGGCGATTGCCATGAACCGCATTGGTGGTAAGAGTAACACCGGCGAGGGCGGGGAAGATGCCGCGCGATTCGTGCCGTTGCCGAATGGGGATTCGAAGAATTCCTATATCAAACAAGTGGCCTCAGGGCGTTTTGGAGTCACCGCGAATTATTTGATTCATGCGAAAGAGCTGCAAATCAAAATGGCGCAAGGCGCCAAGCCTGGTGAAGGGGGACAACTGCCCGGTCATAAAGTGGACGACGCCATTGCCACGTTGCGGTTTTCCATGCCGGGTGTGGGACTGATTTCTCCGCCGCCTCATCATGATATTTATTCGATTGAAGATCTCGCACAACTTATTTTTGATCTCAAGAATTCGAACCCTGAGGCGGATGTGTCGGTGAAGTTAGTGTCCGAGGTTGGTGTGGGCACGGTGGCTGCGGGGGTGTCTAAAGCGCATGCGGATAAAGTGTTGATCAGTGGCGACTCTGGCGGGACTGGCGCGTCGCCACTGTCCTCGATCAAATATGCGGGAATTCCCTGGGAGCTGGGGTTGGCTGAAACGCATCAGACGCTGGTGCTCAACGATCTTCGGGGTCGCATTCGTGTCGAGACGGATGGGCAATTGAAAACTGGGCGCGATGTCGTGATTGCCGCAATGCTTGGCGCCGAAGAATTTGGATTTTCCACCGCACCGTTGATTGTAGAAGGCTGCATCATGATGCGGAAGTGCCATCTGAATACTTGCCCGGTGGGCGTGGCCACGCAAGATCCCGAACTTCGCAAACGTTTTACCGGCCAGCCTGATCATGTGGTGAATTATTTCTTTTTTGTCGCAGAGGAAGTCCGGCAACTGATGGCCAAACTCGGATTCAAAATATTTACCGATATGATTGGCCGAGTCGATAAACTCAAGGTAGAAAAGGCTCTCGACCACTGGAAAGCCAAAGGATTGGATCTGTCGCTGTTGCTGTGGAAACCTGAGGTCGGACCTCATGTGAAAACGTTTTGTGTTGATTCTCAGGACCATGGCCTGGATAAAGTGATGGACAATAAACTGGTTAAGTTGTGCCAACAGGCTATTGAGCGAGGAGAGAAGGTGGTCTGTGATTTGCCCATTCACAATACGGACCGCACGACCGGGACGATGTTATCCAGCCACATCGCCAGAAAGTACGGAGAGGAGGGTCTTCCGCCTGATACCATCACGCTGAATTTTACCGGATCAGCCGGTCAGTCATTTGGCGCGTTTGTTTCGCAGGGCATTACGTTAACACTCGAAGGCGAGTCGAACGATTATCTTGGGAAAGGTCTGTCAGGTGGAAAAATTATTGTGACGCCACCGAAGGGCTGTACGTTCAAACCGGAAGAGACGATTTTGATCGGGAACACCTCACTCTATGGCGCCACCAAAGGGGAATGTTATTTTTACGGCATGGCAGGAGAACGCTTTGCCGTGAGAAACAGTGGCGTGCGTGCGGTGATAGAAGGCACGGGTGATCATTGCTGTGAATACATGACCGGAGGTGTCGTGGTGGTGTTAGGGTCAACCGGTCGGAATTTTGCAGCAGGGATGTCTGGTGGCGAAGCCTATGTGTTGAACGAGAATGGAAAATTTGAATCTCGCTGCAATCTTGGGATGGTGGAATTGGAAAAGGTGGTGGCTGCCGAAGATATGCACACTTTGAAGACGCTCATTGAATCGCATGTGAAATATACGGGGAGTCGAAAGGCCAAGATGATTCTCGGTTCATGGACGAGCATGGTAGCCAAATTCGTAAAGGTGATGCCCGTAGATTACAAACGCGTGTTAGCTGAGCGAAAAGCTGCAGCACAGAAGGCCAGTCGGAAGGAAAAAGTGGTGGCCTATGGGTGATCCCCGAGGGTTCGTGAAATTTTCCAGAGAAGGCCCCACCCGGCGTCCGGTCGAACTGCGCGTTCTGGACTGGAACGAGATGTATGAACCCTTTTCAGAAGACAAGCTTCGAAACCAGGGTGGCCGGTGCATGGATTGTGGCGTGCCATTTTGCCAGAGCAACAACGGCTGTCCCGTCGTCAACTTGATCCCGGAATGGAACGATCTGGTCCACCGTGGTCGTTGGAAGGATGCACTCAAGGCGCTCCATGCCACGAACAACTTTCCTGAATTTACTGGTCGGTTGTGCCCCGCGCCATGCGAATCCGCATGCGTGCTTGGCATCAATGCCGATCCCGTGTCTATCCGAGTCGTGGAATGGAACATTATCGATCGTGGGTTTGATGAAGGCTGGATTGATCCGGTCATGTCAGTGGTCAAAACCGGAAAGAAGGTCGCTGTGGTGGGATCAGGGCCGGCAGGGTTGGCTGCTGCTCAGCAACTGGCTCGAGCCGGACACAGTGTGACGGTGTATGAAAAAGCTGACAGGATCGGCGGGCTTCTGCGTTACGGCATCCCGGATTTTAAAATGGAAAAGTGGGTCATCGATCGACGATTGGATCAAATGAAAGCCGAAGGCGTGCAATTCGAAACCAGCGTGAATGTGGGTGAGGATGTCACGGGAGAGGACCTGGCCCGGCAGTTTGATGCGATCTGTCTCGCCCTGGGGGCGGAACAACCGCGTGACCTCCCGGTGCCGGGCAGGGAACTCAATGGCGTCCACTTTGCCATGGAGTATCTCATCCAGCAAAATAAATCCAATGCAGGCGATTCCCTTTCTGTGGAGCAAATTACCGCCAAAGGGAAGAAGGTTATTATTATTGGCGGTGGCGACACAGGATCAGACTGTCTTGGGACCGCGCACCGTCAAGGGTGCATCGATGTGCATCAATTCGAATTGTTGCCCGAACCGCCTCCTCTGCGTGCGGAGTCCACGCCGTGGCCACTCTGGCCCATGCAATTGCGCACCTCGCATTCCCACGAAGAAGGTTGCGATCGACAATGGAGTGTTTCAACCACCAAGTTCTCCGGCGAAAATGGCCAGGTCACCAAATTGCACGGGCATCAGGTCTCGTTTGAAGCAGGAAAATTTACATCAGTCCAAGGTACGGAATTTGACATGGATGCGGATTTGGTGTTGTTGGCCATGGGCTTTACGGGGCCGGTTAAAAATGGATTGCTCGACAGTCTTGGTGTGAACTATGATGCACGAGGTAACGTCTCGGTGGATGAAAATTTCATGACCAGCCAAGATGGTATCTTTGCCGCGGGTGATACCAAACGCGGGGCATCTCTGATTGTCTGGGCAATTGCTGAAGGCCGGAAAGCTGCTGTTGGTGTTGATATCTACCTGCAGGCAGGAAAGAGTTTAGCTGCCTCGCGTTCTTGATGTCTCTGGCATTGAGCACATCTCAAACCTAATTAGAATTTCATTTAGCCAATCTCATCTGACTTACTCCGCCAACCCTTGCGAGCAAAGTTCAACCTAGAAACGGTAGTTGGGCACAAAAAAGCCGTGTAAGATATTGGTGTGCATGGTGAAATACAAAAAGTCGTGGTCACCTCGGTGGTGATGAGACATTTTTGTATTTTGCCAGGTGCGCCAAGAGCTTGCCCGGACTTTTGTGATCCAACTGCCGTTTCTAGGTTCAACATTCCCAGAAGGAAAATCCGCCATAGATGCTGGATCAGGACTGCCGTTAATGGGCTGTTCAGTTTGAGTCTTGAGATCTTTCACCCGGTAGGGGGAAGGTGCTAGAGGAGGGAGGTGGTATCACTAAAAGCTTTGAATTATATCCAACTGGTTACCAGCCATATGTCTATTAGCTCCCTTCGCGGAGTTGCAGACCACATTCTGAACAATAGAGGTCTCTTTGCCGTCTCTTGGATGCATGGTCTGGACCCGTACATTGCCTAGAGGGAATGGTTTGGTTGAGGATTTCACCACACATGATGCAGTGGCGCAGTGGGGCATTTGAACGGCGATGATTCAGGTTGGGACAAGCAGTTCCCTGTCTCATTATTTTTTCTTCTCCTCTGGGAACGATAACAATTATTGTTTTGGTCGAGTACCAACCTCAAAGGTCATCAAAAAACTGCGAAACGAATATTTTCTAAGAACCTGATTTACACTGGTGACTGTGCACGCGCTTACTTTTCCGCAATAAAGAGTCCCCACAGGAAGTCGCCTTGCTCGCAAAGTTGAATTTTCTTGAGCCAACGGTTTACGAGATAGTCAAAGTCACTCTCGGAAAATTCTCGAAGGAACTGATCACGATCGTTATGTAAATTCTTGAGCTCGTCTTGGAGCGAATCAATGAATGCTTTCGTATGGTTTTCAATCCGAATGTTGTGAAACCCAGCCTTTTCTAATGTTTGGCCATAACTTTCTAAGTCTTGAAGATGATACCCGCAGCGATCCAAATACGTAATAAATGATTCCGATAAGGAGCCGTTCCCTTTACAGAAGTCCGTAATAAAGAGCTGCCCACCGGGTTTAAGGGATGAATACACATTTTTCCAAACAAGGTGTTTTTCCGGGATATACAAAATACAGTCGCGAGTCCAGGCTAAATCGAAAGTATTTTCCGGAAGGACCGCGGTTCGGATATCCCCTCGCCGGAAGGTGACGTTGGGTAATTTTTTTCTTTCCTTCCGCTCCGTACTGATATCAATCATATTTTGAGAAAAATCCAAACCGAGGACTGTGGCGGAGTACCGTTCGGCAAAATAAAAGGTGGCTCCACCTAAGCCGCTGCCAAAGTCGAGAACCTTCATCCCTTCCCGCATATGAAGCTTTGAGCAAAATGCCTCAACGGCTTCAATTCCGCCAGGGCTTTGAAAGCCTTCCCCATACATGCGTTCAGATCGCAATATGCTTTGTCGGGAATATCGGTTCGCTTCCTCGTCGGACTGCAGTTTTTGTTGATCTAGTTGTGTTGCTTGAGTCGTCATAATTACTTCCTCCCCATCTCAATTATTTTCTGGCAAAAATGAAGGTTGTCTGTCCGACGCGCTTTCGCCGTTTCTCTCGTTCGTCTAGGTATGGGGTAATGTCCCCATTCTCATTCAGGGTTCGTATTTGCTCCAAGGTCGTCTGTAATTCTTGTTCTGACAATAAGGCCCAGGTGGAATCCCCGTCGCGAAAGGATTTTTTTAATGGTCCTCTTGGATCGAAATACGAGGGTCCTTGAAGGACCTCATGAAGGGGAACAATAAGACCGCCTAGTTGAAAACCGACAGCCTCCAGCATTTTTCCTGTGAGTTCCAGGGAAGGTATGCGAGCAGCCATTTGCTCGACAACCCGGGGAATGAGATCGGCCCACCAGAACCCATCAAGAAGCTGGTGGCGGCTGCACATATTCAGGACCAACACACCATGAGGACGAAGGACCCGGTAGCAGGCGGAGAGCATGGTTTTCACGTTGGGAAAGTCATTTGTGGGCATGGGATCATCCAAATGATGGATGACTTGGTTGCACATGATTCCATCAAAGAACTCGTCAGGATAGGGAAGTTCAAGAAGGCTGCCGTGGTCAAAGTGGACGGAAGAGCCATTGCCGAGTTTGCTTTGAGCCTGAGCTAACATCCCGTCATTGATTTCAATACCATGACAGATTCCGACCTTGTCATGAATGGCTTGAAGATAATTCCCCGTCCCACACCCAGCATCGAGAATGACTTGTTCCTGTAGCGGGGGAGTATTGGTGGCAGCAAAACAACCCAAAATGACTTCCACCCCGATAGGCCGTCTTGTGGTGTCATACGAGTGCGACGTGACGGAATAATCTTCATAGTCGGTGAGGGTATTGAGAGTCGCGGGATCGAGTGGCTGCATCAAATTTTTCCCCTTACTGTACTGTGGAACCATTGTCCACAAGCCTTTTGATAATATTCAAACGAACCTACTTCCGCCTTGGGAGTAGGGTACATGACCATTTCTCCGTGAGTGATGAAATGGTAACCTGTCGATAAAACGTACCGTATGGGTGGAACCCCACCCACTTTCGCCGGTAGCCCCTAAATGGGTCATTACTTTGGAATGCCGACTTCCCTAAATTTTGGGAATTCTTGCTGGCAAGTAGAGGGAGAGAAAGAGAGTTCTTCGAAATGGGTAAAAAACTCGAAGTGCCCTTCTGACCCCAAACGAATCTACTACAATTCCGTGTCAGTGATCAACAAACCAGGAAGCCGCTAGAATATCGAATGGCTTGATAATCAGGCCACCGCTGACCGTTATAAAACAAAATGTAAATCTAACTAATTGAAAACATTGAATAATTTTATTTCAGATTGTTTCTGGTCCCATTGTTAGACACCATGTATTAACTTGCTGGGCAAAAAAGCATTAATACGGAAGTTCGATGTATTAGCCAAGAATTGCTCCAGAAAAAACCCTTCTAGAACAATTACTTGCAAGTTAATACATGCCAGGAGCCTGCCTGACATGATCTAACCACGGTCCCAGGTCACAATGTCCTGTGGCTGGGCCATCTTAAGGGCACCCATGTCAATCAATGGAGTGCGGAACTCTGGTTCGCCAAGCCCTCAATTCCCTTGACCCATTCGTTGACAATTTCGGGATGGTTGGCCACCCACTTTCTCGCCATCTCAACGGGATCTCGTTTTTCCAACACCATTTGGGTGATCCACTCGCCCACCATATCAGAAGAGAATGCCACCTGTTTGAAAAACTGTGCGGCTTGGGGAGCACGGCTGGTGAGGGATTTGGAATAGGCAATATAGACGTCAGCATCTGGCCATGCACAGGTAATGCGGCTCTTTTCGTACCAATCCAGGTCATCTTTTGGTTGGTACATCTTCCAGCAGCCATCGGGATTAAAGAGGGGATCGTCCTTCTTGCTTTCCATGGCAAACCCGTCGAAAGGAGGCTCTTCAAGCCTCACCAAGTCGTACGTGGTGTGAATCCATTCGGGGGTCCAGGAGTAAAAGAGAACCGGTTTCTTTCTGGAATACGCCGTTTTCAGTTGGGCCTGGAACACAGCCATAGGGACCTCTATAGACTCAAAAAATTGGTCGTACCCATAGCTCCTGGCCTTCACTTTTTCCACATTGGTTGAGGCCCACCCAGGGGCACCGGCCCAATACTCACCCTTGCCATTGCTGTCGCTGTCGAACAGCTTTGCAATCGTAGGATTGGAGAGGTCGGCGACTGATTTCAACTCATACTGGTCCTGTAGATACTGGGGGATGAACATCCCTTGCACTCCATGGTAGGGGGTTTGGTTGACCAGGATCGTTTCCCGTGAACCCGACGCAATATATTTGTTCCATAGCCCGGCTCGGTTCGGCATCCAAAAGTCCGGGTGAACATCAATACCACCATCCCTTTTATCCATGGCGCTGAGGATCACAGGTTGATCGGCCATAATAAGTTCCACCTCGATGCCCAATTTGGTTTCAAGGACGGTTTTGAGAACATGCGCGATAGCGAGCCCGCCATCCCACGTCACTTCCCCAATGATGATATTTTCCCTAGGGGTGGGATCAGTGCATGTAATGGTGTTAAAAGCCAAGAGGAGAATGAATATGGGAGAGAGCTTCTTCATGGCGCCTCTTTTAAGTTGAATGGCCGATCAACCTCTTTCTGACCATTTTTGAGATCCTTGTACAATCCGATCGAGAACCATGGCGAGGAGAGCAATGGCCACCCCGGCCAATATACCGTTCCCGGTTTCCACATGCTGAAGGGCGAACAATACGTCGTACCCCAATCCGCCTGCGCCGATCAAGGCGGCCACCACGACCATGGACAGGCTCATCATGATGGACTGATTGATCCCGGCCATGATGGATGGGAGGGCCAGGGGAATTTCAACCTTCCACAGGAGTTGGCGGGGGCTTGCCCCGAATGCCACCGCGGCTTCGCGAACCGAGTCAGGGACTTGCATGATTCCTAACGCCGTCAATCGGATCAAGGGCGGCATCGCAAACACAATCGTTGCCAGAATCCCCGGCGGCTTCCCGATGGAGAAGAAGGCCACAGCCGGGATCAGATAGACGAAGCTGGGAATGGTTTGCATCACATCCAGAATGGGCCTGAGCAGAGCATACAGACGCCTGTTTTTGGCACACCACATTCCCAATGGTGCGCCCAGTATCAGGCAAAGACACACTGCTGCCCCAACCAAGGAAAATGTGCTCATGGCTTTTTCCCAAAAGCCGAACAGCCCCACATAGAGCAGAGCCACACCGCTAAACATCGACACGGTTGGTCCGGCCATGCGCCAGGCCATGAGCATGATGAGCAGAAAGGTCACGGGCCATGGGGTCCCGACGAACAGGAGTTCGAGAAAGTTCAGAACGGTTCGGATACTCAAGGTGATCGAGTCAAAAAAGGTCTCCATGTGTATGACCATCCAGTCCACCACATTATCCATGGCCTGGGCGGTCTTGAGTTTGATGAAACGGGTGGTGGGGAACGTCGCGATAAACTCAACGACCTGTGGGGCACTGAAACGGTAGACGGTCAGCGGATAGATTGCGAGCACCAGTGCCCACCCGGCGAGCCCTGCCTTCCAACTGGTGCCATGTGGAAGATGGCGATGGCTTCTCCAGCGCGTGAAGGCCCGCAAGTATGCCCCGTTGGCCACGAGGCCGGTTGCGGCACGAAAAGCGACCAGGAAGAGAAGACCGAGGGAAAGGACCCCGTTACCCTGGCTGGAGGACCAATATGCTCGGGAGATCATGATGAGCCCAATCACATCCCCCAAGGCGGCAAACCCAAATATCATCCAGAGGCTCCGAGTCGCTGCCCAGAAGGGACCGCCGAGGGTCGCGGCCCAATTGAGACGAATCCCAGCGAGACCAAGTTGCGAAATTCGCCCAAACTGAAATACGTAGTAGTCGGCGTGTGGGCCAACAAATGCCTCAATCAGTTGAATACTCTTAGGGTTCGAGTTGCCGATGTGGGTGGTCGCCTCACCCGTGCCTTCTGTTCGACCTTCACTCGTCATAGTATTTCTCCCCTTGAATGCCGCGTAGCAGGTTGCGTTTGGTGATGATGCCAACGGGTGTTTGGTCCTTCAGAATCAGGATTGGTCTGTCAGTGTCCACCGAGAGGTTGATGAGCTCGTTGAGGTCTGCGTCTGGAGGGGCGGTGGGGAGTGTGGCAAGGTCATCCCCCGCGGCCCCCTGATACGTGTCGATTGGCTGCATCACGGTGTGGGCATGCACGAGTGTAAGCCGTGAGATGCCTTGTACGAACTCCGCGACATACTCGTCCACCGGCTTGGTCACGATTTCCTCCGGCGTGCCAATTTGCATCAAGGCACCGTCCTTCATAATGGCAATCCGGTTCCCGAGTCGTATGGCCTCGTCAAGGTCGTGGGTAATGAATACGGTGGTTTTCCTCATCACCGAAGAGAGTTCGAGAAACTGGTTTTGAAGCTGCCGTCGAATGAGTGGATCGAGGGCGCTGAATGGTTCGTCCATCAGCAGGATGTCCGGATCCGCTGCCAGGGCGCGGGCTAGCCCTACCCGTTGCTGCATGCCGCCCGATAATTCAGAAGGCATTCGATCTTCCCAACCGCTCAGTCCAACTTGGGCGAGCATCTTCTCGGCCGCTTCGGAACGCTCTGCCTGGGCCACATGGCGCAGTTCAAGCGGAAAGGCCACGTTGTCCCGGACAGTTCGATGCGGGAGCAGGGCCGAATTTTGAAAGACCATCCCAATGGTTTCGGAGCGCAGGGTGCGCAGACTCTTGGCATCCAAATGACTGATGTCCTGTCCATTAATCAGGACATGGCCGTGGGTTGGGTCAATGAGGCGGTTGATGAGGCGAAGGAGTGTGGATTTGCCACATCCTGACAAACCCATGATACAGAAGATCTCGCCCTGTCTGACCTCAAAAGAGGCATCCGCTACCGCAAGGACACTGTGAAAGCGCTCTAGAACATCGGTTTTCCCGAGTCCTTCTTCCTGAACCGTCTTCAACACCTCATCGCGATGTTTCCCAAAGATTTTCCAGAGGTGCCTGCACGCAATAACGGTGTTGCTCATCTTTTGTCATTTCTCAGGTTCAGGGGATCACGGTTTAGGGGTTCATGGTTCAGGGTTAGAGAAAGATGAAGATTGAACGGTTTGAAGATTATTGAGGTGTGGCAAAAGGAATATGAAGAATGCACAGGGGCCAACCGTGAACCCTGAACCTGGCAACCTGAGTCGTCATTTCGTGGGATCACTCTCCCGGTGGACCGATGTAGGCTCCGTAGGTGTTTCACACATAGAAACCCGTGCGCCCGCCCTCCTCAGGAGCGTTCTCTTTCCATCTCGGGGTGTTCACAGGTGGAGTTGACTTTGGCTTCCCAGGAGATCCTTCGCTATCGAGCTTCCTCTTTTTTCATAAACCCTATAAAGGCAACATCAGGTGGATTGGCGAGAAAGGTATTCAGAAACTGCTCATGGGCCAAGTGGCCATTTCTTCCTCTTCAAGAATCAGAACAGGCCCTAAGGGTTGGGTAGGGACGGCTGCTTTGACCGCTTATTAAGCAGGTCCGGTATTCGCTGATTCCTGAAGAATTTCCTCCACCGCCCGAATCATTCTCAGTTCGATGTCGGCTGTTTCATTGTCGCTGACCCCTAGCGTCTTCCCTTCCTGGGATATTTTTTCATAGTGCGCTTTGACCTTCAGGGTAGTGGCGTGCTGCCCGATTCCTTCCAACACGAGAAGATATTGGTTGCGAAAGCCTGGCAATTCGAGGGAGGGTGAGGCAGAGGTTTTACGTTCGGTGACAAACACCGCTTTTTGGTCAGTCGCCATGTGTGCCAAAATCGAGTATCCATGTTGAAGCAACGCCCGTTTCGTGGCTTCGATCATTGGGGAAAACCCAATAGTGAAGGTTTGGGCATTAGCGCCGGAAATGTGGGTCGAAATCGATTGACGAAACAGTTCACGTTGACGGCGCAACCATTGGGTGTCGTTCGTCAGTTTGCGATTTTCTCTGGTTAATTCGGTCACTTGTTGGGTCAAAGCATGTCGTTCCACGGCCAAGCCCTGTCCGGTTTCTTGGGCGGCCTTGATTTTTTGATCGAGCTCCTTCTGCTGTTCCCGTAGTTCCTGGTTCAGCCGATCAATCTGCTCTTGAAAGACACGGTTGCCTTCTTGAAGGGTAATGATCATGGATTCCTGTTTCGCGCCAAGTTTTTTGAGTTCGGTATTTTCTTCTTCCAATAAAGGAATCCTATCTTGTGGACAGCCTTGAAGGATGGGAAACACACAAAGGAGGACTATCAAACGGAAAAAGGAAAAACGCTCTCTCCGAAAAAAAATCTGGCCGGAAGGAAGCTGGCCGGAAGGAAGCTTGATAGAGGTGAAAGTGTTGGATTTAGCCACAGGAAACAAAAGGAGAAGTTTTTAGCACGGGGAGAGCTTGAGTACCGATTTTTGGGATTGTAGGCTGCTTTGCATAGTAATGCAAATGAATGCCCCTGATCTTAAGCTTGACCCTCCGAGCGCCGGGGGCTACGCTTTGAATTTTTTAATGCCCTGCCGGAAAAGGAGTTTCATGGCTGCCCTGATTCGAAAAACCTTTACCGTTCCACCACTTGGCTGTAATTGCTCGATCCTGGGCGATGCCGAGACCAAACAGGCCATTGTTGTTGATCCTGGTGGCGATGCCACGCGTATCTTGGACGAAGTTCAGCGTCTGGGTTTGACGATCATTGGCATATACCATACCCACGCGCATTTGGATCATTTTCTCGCCTCAGGAGAAATTCAGAATGCGACACAGGCTCCGCTTGGTATACATGAGGCTGATCTCGATCTGTGGAAAATCCTTGAGGTACAATGCCGCATGTTTGGTGTGCCGTTTGTCCAAGCCCCAGATCCGGACCATTGCATGCGGGATGAGGAGGTGCTGTCGTTTGGGACCATCAAAGGTCAGGCGCTGCATACTCCGGGTCATACCCCCGGATCCATGTGCTTCCATTTTCCGCAAGAGCATCTGTTGTTGTCGGGTGACACGTTATTTCGGGGTGGTATCGGGCGGACGGATTTATGGGGTGGCGACTCGCGGGCCATTGAAACATCGATTCGCGAACGTTTGTTTTCACTGGATGAAGCGACCACGGTCATTACCGGTCATGGTGCCGAGACTCAGATCGGGTTTGAGCAAGAATACAACCCGTTTGTGTCCGGCTGAACGTTTGTGTAGGAAGGAGGGCGTGATGCGATCTCGTTGTTCAATCCTGTTGTTGGTCCTGTTCGTCGTGCTGGGATGGTATGGACCATCTTTGGCACAAGCTCCACTCCCTGTCGGCCAGATTCAAATCGAAGATGTGAGTGTGTTGATGTCCGAAATGGGCCCGGTGGTCTTACTCAAAGCCCATGGTCGGGTCGTGCCAATTTTTGTTGATCCTACGGTGGCAGGGTCTATTGATGGTGCATTACGAGGGCAAAAGTTTTCCCGGCCCCTTTCCCATGACCTGATGCATACGATACTTCTGGCCTATGGAGGTTCCGTGACTCACGTTACAATCAAGCTGAAAGAGCAGATTTATTATGGAGAATTAGCAGTGGTCATTCAGGGTGATCTCAAAGTGTTTGATAGCCGGTCGTCAGATGCTATTGCGCTTGCTATCCACTTTGATGCTCCCATTTACGTGGAGAAAGAATTATTTGATCAGGCCGATCAGGAAAAGGGTGAACTCGAAGAGGCGCAATTGCTGTGAGGGACTGTAGAATATTTTCCTCCCATGGCAATTAAAGTCTCAAGAGGAGAGAGACATCATCAGCTGGAGGGAATGTTCAAAAAAGTCCGTTGTTCTGACCCGCCCGACCCAGGCGCGCCAAGACGCGCCCTTCCACAGGCAAGGCCGCAGCCATTTTGACGCGCGGAGCGTACTCATAGTACGTGAAGCACGGCAAAAGGGCGAGAACGCCGCTGGCGGCTTTTTTCAACATTCCCTGATGAAAAAATGCCAATACTCCTGACCTGGACATACCGGTTCTATACCCTCTGATTCATTTTGTGATTTATCGGAGACGCCCAAACACCAACAACACAACACAGGCAGGGAAATTAAAGTCTTGACATTAGGTGGTAATTCTTAGGAGTATATTCCTAAGTGTAAAATTAAATTTATCTCTA
>SMVA01198769.1_pt1 | contig 15734 bp, 16 predicted proteins | sample 2456451 | NCBI WGS metagenome assembly SMVA01 (sample SAMN11095933, study PRJNA526329) | marine sediment metagenome | biome: Marine sediment; feature: Surficial sediment; material: Deep marine sediment; isolation source: Hadal surficial sediment | place: Pacific Ocean | collected 2014-05 | depth...
GAGCCGATCATGCTGATCATCTCAGTGTTACTCCGCGTCTCCCGGTCGGATGATCGACTCGTACATCGTCTCAGGTATCGAGTCGCCGTGCGGGGCCTTGTACTCGTTGGAATGCTTGACCATCAGATTCGTCGCCTCAAAAACTCCGTCCCCCTGCATCGATCCCTCGATGACCACGCCGATGCCTTCCCTGAACATCGATGGTTGGGCCCCGATGTAGCGCACACTGATGTCTTCGAGACTGTCCTGAACCGTGAAAATGAGGTCCAGCGCCTCGGCGTCCCACGCCACCGATCCGGCCTTGACCTGCCCACCCAACCGGAGTGGTTGATCTACGGCATCCGCTCCCCGGGCGACGAGCTCACTCGGAGTCAGGAAGTACACGACGTTATCAGTCAGTCCGCCCATTACCAGCATGCCGAGCGATGCGACGACGGCCAATATACCGCAGCCCGCCCAGAGCTTCTTCGAACCACTCATATCTATTGCTCCTGGTGCGAGGCCAGACGCTTGTCGGCCTCTGCGAGTCGCCGCCGGAGACGCCAGGCGTACAGAATCAGCGACGACCAGATTAATCCGTATCCTGCGACCGTATACTCCATTTCAGTCGGTCCCGTTCTCAAACATCATACGCCTCCAACGCCTCGAGTTCCGATTCGGCGTGTGCGAGTCGAACACGTTGCGCAACGAGATAGGCAAACATCAGCAGGAAGGCGACGAAATTCAGCATCCACGTCCACAGAATCTCACTCGAAACCGACCGGGGACTCGAAGGCGGCTGATGCAGGGTCCGCCACCAGACGACTGACAGGTAGACGATCGGGACCTGCAGGAAACCGAGAATTCCGACGATGGCTGACCAGCGCGCCCTGCTGTCGGGGTCGTCGGCGAAGCCGCGGATCGCCAGATATCCAACGAAAACCGCCAGCAACAGAGCGGTCGACGTCAGTCGTGGATCCCACGTCCACCATACGCCCCAGGTCGGTTTCCCCCAAAGCATGCCGGTGGCAAGCGTAAGGGCGATAAATACGATCCCGACCTCAGCGGACGCGGCAGCGAAGCGATCGGCGCGCGGATCACGCTGTACGAGATACAACACGCTCCCGATGAACACGAAGAAGAATGCGAGAAATGCCGTCCACGCTGCCGGCACGTGAACGTACATCAGCCGCTGCACTTCGCCCTGGTCACCGTCCGCCCGGACGACGAATAGACCGACGTAGCTTCCTATCAGCATCAGGGTCAGTGCGGCTATGCCGAGCCAACCCACGAGCGGCGATCTGCGGCCCACCTATTCCTCCACAGCGATCGGGAAAATCCACGTACAGACAACAAAAAAAGTTACGTCGTAAGCGATCATGAGGCGAACCCAGACAGCCGCTTCACCCAATGGATTTCCGTCGAGAACCAACTGTGTAGAGTTCACGGCCCCGAGGAGGGGAGGGATCAGTGCCGGAATCAGCAGCAGCGGCAGCAAAATCTCTCTCGCACGCAGGTTGAGAGTCAGCGCTGCGTAGAACGTCCCGACGATCGAGAAGCCGACGGTGCCGAGGATGGCGATCCCTGCCAGCGGAAGTGCGTGACGCGCAATCTCCAGTTGGAACAACACCGCGGAAGCAGGAAACAGGATCATCTCCATGGCCAGCAGCAGGGCGATGTTGCCGACAAGCTTGCCCAGGTATATCGCCCGTGGGTCTCCCGGCGCCATCCGCAGACCCTCGAGTCCTCCCGCGGCCTCTTCCGCCTGGTACGTCCGGCTGAGCGACAGAATCCCCGTGAAGATGATGGCTATCCACAACAGTCCGGCGGCAATCCGTTTCAGCAGTGGAATATCAGGTCCGATGGCGAACGAAAACACAAACAGCACGAGTGCCGCAAAAACCAGCATCGAATAGAAACTGGCTTTCGTGCGCACCTCGATGAGCAAGTCTTTCCAGACGATTGCCGCCACGCGGCCGCTCATGGACATCAGATCCCGGTTCCCACGGATTGCAGGCGTCCGTCGTGAATACGGTACGTATCCGTCGCTTGCCTCGTTGCTTCCCCGTCCTGGTGCGAAGCCATGATCACGGTCGTGCCGGCATCGAGGAACTCGCCTACCATGCGATCGACCAACTCCATGCCCTCGGTGTCCAGCCCCGAGTACGGTTCGTCCATCAACACGAGTTCGAGAGGGCGGAGGAGAAGGGCCATCAATGACAGGCGGCGGCGCATGCCCGTGGAGTAAGTTCGAACACGTTGATCCCTTGCTTGTGAGAGACCTGCCCCATTCAACAGGTCATCAATCCTGCCATACGAAGCGGGTGCACCCGTGAGGCGGGCCGCGAATCGCAGATTCTCAGCGGCGGTGAGGTCGTCATACAGGGTTCCTCTGGATGACGCGAATCCGATCCGCCCACGAATCCGATCCGCCGCACTGTCGAGAGGCAGCCCACAGACTGTTCCAGCTCCAGAGGACGGACGTAACAGCGTGGATACGATTCGCAACAGCGTCGTCTTACCCGATCCGTTCGCCCCGATCAGGACGACCGAACTCCCCGACGCGACGGTGAGATTGACTCCGCGCAGAACTCGTTTTCTACCAAAGCGTCGATGAATATCCCGCAGATCAACAGCGGGTCGCTGCGTGCTAATCTTTGCCCAACCGGCGGGTCATTTCTCTCCCGACCTCTTCTACGTACTGCCAGCTCGGGTGTGCGTTCGGAAGGGTACGCAACCTACCCCATTGCGTGGGTTCGGTCGGTTCGGAAGTCGGATTGTACAGCGGTTCAACATACAGACGCGTGCCACCCCGGAACGGTTCCGCCCAGAACAGCAGCTTGATCCACTTCTCGTTTTCGTTCACGCCGCTCAGGGGTGCTGCCGGAAACACGCCTGGAACGTAGATCCAGTCAGACTCCATCCGCGCCATGTTCGTCGAGTCACCAGCAAAGCGTTGGAATGACCGCGCCAGAATTCCATCCGCACGAAGAACTTCCCACGCCGTTTGCATGACCGAATCCGGCGGAGCACCGATTTCGGCCACTACTGCCCGATTGGATGGGCCGCGACTCAGGCCGACTGATCCACCAGACGCACAGGCTCCGAACATCGGCAAGATGGCCAGAATCGCCAGATATCTAATGCTGCGTCGCATGTTGAACTGCCCTCCATTTTGGTGTGAGATGACGATCGCAGAGTATAGGTTGCCGACCACACCGCTGCTACTCGCAGTGTAGGCGCGGCGCGCCTATGTTCGCCGGACCGTTCACTTCAGCAACCGACTGCGAGGCGACGTGGAACTCGGCGACATCAGCACCCTGAAGACTTCCGGTGGCGACTCGATTCTGCTGCTGGTCCTCGATGGACTTGGAGGACTGCCGCGGGAGACAGGCGGGCCAACCGAATTGGAGGCGGCCCGCACTCCTAATTTCGATGCGCTGGCCCAGGCCGGAGATCTCGGGCTCCATCTACCCGTTGGCCGGGGAATCACTCCCGGGAGCGGTCCTGGCCACCTCTCGCTATTCGGATACGATCCCTTGCAGTACCGGATCGGGCGAGGAGTGCTCGAGGCGCTGGGTGTCGAGTTCGACCTTCAACCCGGAGATGTCGCGATTCGGGGCAATCTGTGTTCCGTGGATGACAGGGGTCTGATCGTTGATCGGCGCGCCGGCCGAATATCGACCGAGGATGCGATACCTGTTTGCGCGGCACTCGACAGGATAGAGGTCACGGGCGCCCGCGTTTTCGTCCAGTGCGTGAAAGAGCACCGCGTGTTGATTGTGGTCCGGCCGGACGAGGCATCGGGAGCGAGCATTGCGGATACGGATCCGGGCCGGGCCGGCTTCGAGCCACGTCCCGTTTGCGCCATCGACCCTGATTCGGAACCCGCCGCACTCGCCATCAGGGAATGGATGGAAGGCATCCCCGGCGTATTCGCCGACGGAGACCAGGCGAACATGGTGCTGTTGCGAGGATTCTCGCAGTTGCCGGACTGGCCCGGATTCCCGGACGTGTTTGGACTCCGTTCTCTAGCCATCGCGGCCTATCCCATGTATCGGGGAGTTGCGCGGCTCGTCGGGATGGACGCGATCAGTGTCCCTGAGGGTCCGGAGCACCTGGTGGTGGCGCTGGAAACAGAAGGAGCGGAGCGAGACTTTGCGTTCCTTCACGTAAAGGCCCCTGACAAGGCTGGCGAAGACGGCGACTTCGATCGCAAGGTCGCGGCGATAGAAGAAGTAGATGCCGTCGTCCCGGATCTACTGGCTGCGTTTCCGGGTGTGTGGCTCGTTACGGGGGATCACTCCACGCCAGCGACGATGAAAGCACACAGCTGGCATGCCGTTCCGTTCCTGATTTCCGGAGGGCACGGAAGGGGTGAATCGGCGGGTGCTGAATTTGGCGAACGGGCATGTCACCAGGGAAGTCTTGGGTTGCTGCGGGGCTGTGATCTCATGTCGCTCGCCATGGCTCGGGCCGGTCGACTATCGAAATTCGGGGCCTGAATCAGATGACGCAAGCGAAGTGTTCCGGGTGTGGAACTCCAGGTGCCGGCGACTTCTGCACTCGCTGCGGCAAGCCCATGGCGTCGGTCGGCAACTGCGCATCCTGCGGTGCCGCGTACGAAACGGGCGCGCTCTATTGTGGCGAGTGCGGGACCCCGCTCGGTCGGCCTCCAGTGAAATCATTGCGGGTCCGTCTTCCCTGGATTCTGTCGGGTCTTGCGCTCACAGCTTTTGCCGTGGCGCTCAGCTTGATGATCGGAAAAGGCACGGGAGAGCGGGCCCCGGGGATGCCGCCGACCGGTGGCATCATCACCGGTAATCAGCCTGCGGCCGGCCCCAGCTCAATCGATCTGTCGAGCATGTCACCGCGCCAGGCAGCCGACCGCCTGTTCGAGCGGACGATGCGAACCGAAAGTGCCGGAGACACTTCCCAGGCCCTGTTCTTCGCAGACATGGCAGTACAGGCGTACTCGATGGTACCCGCGGCAGAACTGGACGCAGACGCACATTTCCATCTTGGTTTGCTGGAGCTTATGCGGAGCCAGCCGGACGATGCCGGGCTTCACGCTGACGCAATTCTCGGTGCGGCACCGGACCACTTGCTGGGCTGGGTTCTACGGGAACGGATTGCCGAACAGTTGAGTGACGCTGCAGGCCTCGAGCAAGCTGCAACCAGGTTTCTAGAAGCCGTTGACGCGCAGCGGGCGATGAACCTGGAGGAGTATGCCCAGCACATCGGGATCATTGATGTCCACGAAACCCGCCTGAGGTCGGCTCGGTGATCTGGCCGATGTCGACGTGCTTAAGGCTGTTGGCATTCATCACGACCGAGATGGAACTGCCCGCCATCGCCGCCTCGGCGAGAATGGGATGCAGTAGGCCGAGAATCGCGACCGGAATCGCCAGCGTATTGTAGAAAAACGCCCAGAACAGGTTCTGGCGGATCTTTCCGAACGTCGCACGTGCCAGATTGATCGCTCGGACCACGCCCCGGAGGTTGCCGCCAGTCAGCGTCAGGTCGGCCACTTCGATGGCGATGTCAGTGCCAGTACCAATCGCGATCCCTATGTCGGCTTGCTTCAATGACGGCGCATCGTTGATACCATCACCGACCATCACCACGCTATGTCCCTGCCGCTGCAGTTCACGCACGACCTCTACCTTGTCCTCAGGCATCAGGCCCGCCCGGACCGATTCGATTCCAACCGCCTCTGCTACGGCATGGGCGGTACGCTCATTATCGCCCGTAAGCATCATCGTGCGGAGGCCCATTCGACGTAGTTCACGAATTGCGTCGGCGCTATCCGGTTTCACCTCGTCAGCGATCGCGAGCAGCCCGGCCACTGTTTCTCCCAGCGCCACGAACACGATCGTCCGGCCCTCGTGCTCCAACGCGTCCGCCTGATCGGAAAGTGAACTGACGTCGACACCTTCGTCATGGAGCAGCCGGGCCTGCCCGACCAGTCCGCGTCCCTGCTCGAGATGTCCCACGACCCCGAGGCCGGTTCGGGCTGCGAAATCGCGGATGGGTCGGGGCTGGATGCCTCGTTCGTTCGCTGCTTCAACCACCGCCCTTCCCAGGGGATGCTCCGAATGTTGCTCGAGAGAAGCCGCCAGACGAAGCAGTTCTTCTTCCGTCCATGATGAAGCCGGCAAAACGTGGGTGATGGACGGCCGGCCCAGCGTAATCGTCCCGGTCTTATCGAACACTACGATGTCGGCACCGTCCAACGCCTGAATGGTCTTACCATCACGTACGAGGATCCCGTTCTCTGCACCGAGTCCCATTCCGACCATGAGCGCCGTCGGCGTGGCCAGTCCGAGGGCACAGGGACACGCAATGACGAGTACTGCCAGGGCGGCGTACACGGCCAGGGATACCGTGGACAGGTCCGGCTGAACCCAGGGGATGAACCTGGCGGCGATTCCGGCGACGGCCTGAAACGGTCCGGGAACGAGTAACCAGGCGAGCAGGGTGGCCGCCGCGATGCCCAGAACGATGGGAACGAACACCGCCGTGACTCGGTCAGCGAATTCCTGAATCGGCACCTTGCTGCCCTGCGCCTCCTGGACCATTCGGACGACACCGGCCAGGAACGTGTCCTCTCCCACTCCCGTCGCACGTACCCTCAGGACACCATGCGCATTGATCGTCGACCCGATTACCCGATCACCGGGGCCGCGGTCTACCGGAATTGGCTCACCCGTCGCCAGCGACTCGTCTACTGCGCTCGCTCCATCGATGACGACACCGTCCGTCGGAATTCGCTCACCGGGCCGAATGATCATCACATCGCCGACTACGACTTCGCGGATCGGGATCTCGGACTCGACGCCGTTGCGCTCTACACGGGCCGCCCGTGCCTCCAGCGAGAGTAATTTCCGGATTGCGGCCGAAGACCGCCCTCGGGCCAACGCCTCTATGAACCGACCCGTGAGATGGATCGCCATGATCATCGCGCCGACTCCCGCGTAATTCATGATCGGCGGGCCGAACCCCGATACGTGGGCGACGGAGGCAAATCCAGTGGCGACGGCCGCGCTGCTTCCGAGTGCGATCAACGTATCCATGTTCGGCCGAAATCGACGCAGACCGGTAATGCCCGAGACGATTGTTTCGCGACCAGGACAGGACAGGACAGAAAGCGCCAGGAGTAGCATGCCCACTTCGTAGGCCAGCGGACTCGGCCAGCGGACGTGGAAAAACATTTCCGGGAGCATCCACACGGCGATCGGGCCTGCGAGGCTCCAGGCAATGATCATTCGGAGGCGGGCTTCCACCATGCGCTCCTCCCGCGCCTCGACCTGCAGCCGCTCCCGCTCTGCTGCTCCGCCTTCCTGGGCGGGAGAGATTCGGTACCCGGCCTGCAAGACCGCATCCGAAAGGTCCACGAACGGAACGAGGTCCGGATCGAAACTGATCGTCGTCGACTCAGCCGGTAAATTCACCGAGGCCGTGACGCCTTCGAGCGCATTGAGGCTGCGTTCCACAGCTGCACTGCAACTTGCGCAGTGCATTCCCTCAACATTGAACGATCTGGTTTCTCTGGACATGTAATCCTGTTTCTCAACCCCTGGACACCGGCACGAATGCGCGGCCTTCCTGGCAACAAGATACACCATGCGACCCGCTCCCGCGGTAGACGCGGCAGGCGACCATCCTTACACTGACGACATGTTTAACAAGCTCAGAAACGCAATCGAATCGGTGCTGAGTTCGCTGGAGAGCCGAACGGGAAGCGAGGGAGAGGACATCGACCGGCTGCTCGCCGGAATGCGCGAGGAACTGATCGAGGCAAAGGCCTCAACACCGCGGCTGAAGGACGGTCTGGAGAAGTTGCGTCGCCGACTGGCTGACGAACGGCGTAAAGCGGAAGACTGTGTGCGTCGGGCCGGACAGGCCGAAGAGATAGGAGACGCAGAGACCATGCGTGTCGCGGTGGAATATGCCGAACGCCATCAAGATCGGGCGAGGGTACTCGGCGAGCAGATCGAAGGTGCCGAGGCTGAGCTGGCTCTGCATCTGCGCGACGTGAAGGACATGCGTGCGCAACTGAAGTCGTCCATCACCAATAAGGATGCACTCAAGGTGCAGGTCCGTCGCGCGAAAGCGACGGAGATGCTGCGCGGTAGCGACGACACGGCGGCAAACCGGTTCGATCGCATGGTGGCCGACATCGAACAGGAGTCGGATCGGACGGACGCGGCCCGGGACCTGGAGGACGAACTTGCGTTCGGTGGGCCCGGAAAAGGACCTGCACATCGTCCCATTGACCCGGACGATCTGGCAGATCTTCAACTGGACGAGTTGAAGCGGCGGATGGTGGAAGAGGGCGGCGAAGAAAGTCTCTAGGCCGCCCCAACCAGATTCACAAGCTGGTCCAGTTGCTCGGTCTGTCCCATCACGATGAGCGTGTCCCCGTTTCCAAGTACCTCTGAAGGCCCGGGGTTATACCGCCAACCCGGTTCCCGAACGCTGTCCCCGGTGTGCCTGATCGCGATCACTATGAGTCCGGTACGCTGGGGGATCTGTGCCTCTGCCAGCGTCCGGCCTACCATGAAGGATTCGGACGGAATGCGAACCTCTTCAAGGCGGAGTGCCAGGCCGTCACCCTGGGCAACGACATCGAGAAAACTGACGACCTGGGGACGCAGAATCATGGCGGCCATCCGTGTCCCACCGGTGACGTTGGGACTCACCACGTGGTCGGCCCCGGCGACGTAGAGTTTCTGTGTCGTCTGCTCGTCGTAAGCCCTCGCCACGATCGTCAGATTCGGCTGAAGATCCCGGGCGCTGAGGCATACGAACAAGTTGTCCGTGTCCTGGCTCAGGCAGGCTACCAGACCGCGCGCTACACCGATTCTACCCTGGACGAGCGTCTCATCCTTCGTCGAGTCCGCGACCAGGACGAGTACTTCATCATCCAGCCGTCGCAGCTGTTCGGCTCGCTCGGCGTCGCGATCTATGATCAAATACGGGACGCCCGCCGCTTTCAGCTCATTGGCAATCTGCAGACCAGTGCGTCCTCCCCCACACACAATTACGTGACTCGTCAACCGCCCGATTTTTTTCATGTTCCGCCGGATTCTGAATGCCTGCCGCAGATCCATTTCGATCAGGGCCGACGTGAGGAGCGCGAACCAGACGCCCATCAGGGTGATGCCGCCGGCGAGTAGCACGGCGGCAAGAACGCGCCCCGCATCGCTCAGCGGGTGGACTTCCTGGTAGCCAACTGCGGCAATCGTGATGACGGTCATCCAGGCGGCGTCGGCTGCGGACCAGCCTTCGACCAGCCAGAACCCGAACGATCCGCCCGTCACCAAAATGATCAGCGCGACGAATATCCCCGCGAGCCGAAAAACGAACGTCCGCCAGGGTCCGTCGGATTGCATCAGATGTTCCTGTCCCGCCGAACCGGTACGGTACGCCCACGAATCGTCGCACCGTCCAGACGTCCGATAACCTCATCGGCGACCTGAGAGTCGATGTCGACAAGCGAGAAATTTCCCATGATCTCGATCTTGCCGACTTGCCCGCCCGCGATTTCGGCTTCGCCGGTGATCGCCCCGACCAGGTCTCCTGGCTGCACCTCGTCGCGTCGCCCAACTCCAAAGTACAACCGGGTCCAGGCGGGCCGTACACCGCGAGGTACCCGGTCAGGTTCTCCAATCGATCGGCTCTTGCCGCCCCCGGGCCGGCCACGCTCGTCCGTTAACGCCTCTTCAACGTCGGCCCAGGGCCTCACCGTCCCGGGGGTGTCTGATCGGCGACGGAGCAAGCGTGACAGCACCGCAGCAAGCCGCACCACACCGATTTCTTCGAACAGTGGTTCGAGAACGAGAAGTTCTGACAGAACGTCGCCATGCGTGGCTTCTTCCCGCAGGCGCAGGCGATATCTCTGGATAGGATCTACGTTTCGTCCGAGAGCCGCCCCCGGGAGAATGTTCATTCGCCGGCCCGACCGCCTCAATAAGAGTTCCAGTTGCGCGGCGTGGCGCGGTTCAACCACGGCGTAGCGCGGACCGTCACCTTCGAGCGCCGGACCGAACTGGTCAAGTCGCAACGGCAGGCCTGCCTGGAGGATGGCAACGGATCCTCCTCCGGCCAGCGCTACCCGTACTGTCGAACCGTCCTGTTCAACCTGTCGTCCGCCGATGGATAACTCGGCGGCTACGCGGGCCGCGTCCACGTCGGTGAGGCAAGAGATGCTGAGCTGCGAACAGTCCATCCGATCGGCATCCAGGGCACACCGCTCGAGCGATTCAGCGAAGTCTGACGGCAGGGCGAGACCGCAAAGAACAGATGACACGGACTCTTGAGGCGTATCCACCGGCCCGGAGTCGAGACCAGCGTTCAGGAGCTCCTCAGGCCACCGCCGGGCACGCGGAAGCTGTCGTTCGAGGAGGTCCAGGAACTCGGGTTCGGCCCTCTCCGAAATCGCGATCTTCCGGCAGGCCCGGGGCAGAGTGTCAAGAAAGGGTTCCAGGCTTTCCCACTCCCCCACGTCGTGCATGGATGCGACGCCGTCGATCACCAACAGACGTATCTCGGCCAGAGAGCATCTGCCGGCGCGCACTTCGGGCAGCAAATCCGAAGGACGGCTTACGAGCACGGCTGGGGGGACGGTCTCGCTGGCTCCCGACGGTGCGAATGCAACCCCGATTCCTTCCGGTCCCGCTACACGCTGGACCGCCGCCGCGATGCGCCGTGCGCGATCCGCGTCGGACACCAGGACAAGTGCCTGCATGCCCGCCGAACCGGTCTCGACATTTTCCAATACAGCCAGCCCGATCAAGGCATCTTCGCCCGAGCCCTCAGCAGCCAGCACGGCGAGATGGTGTCCCCGCAAAACGGGGTTTACGCATGCTTCCAGCACATCGGGTATCTCTTGGAGGCCAAGTCGCATGCAGATATCTTTCAATTCGACCCTCAGGGCAGTCATTAATTCTCCGATTCCTGGTGCAATTCCATCGTGTCCGATTGACGGGCAGGGCTGAAGACCCTAACCTTTCCGCTCTTTCCGGCCCCTCCGTCCGAGCCTGGCGATGAATCCTGGCCGACCCACAATCTCCTGCCCGCGCCCCTGAGCGACCAGACCATGAACGAGCTTCTGGGATTCCTGCACGACGCCGTTTCGGGAATGCCGGTGATCCTGCTGGTGACGGGTACCGGACTATATCTAACGATCCTGCTTCGTGGCCTGCAATTCCGGAGGCTGTTTCATTCACTGAGACTGGCACTGTTTCAGCGGGACGAACCGGACGCCGTAGGCGACATTTCGCACTTCCAGGCTCTGATGACAGCCCTCGGCACGACCGTTGGAACCGCCAACATCGTCGGAGTCGCGACGGCCCTCACGGCAGGCGGCCCCGGAGCTCTGTTCTGGATGTGGGTAGCCGGCTTCGTCGGCATGGCCACGAAGTACTCCGAGGCCGTGCTCGGCGTCCGATTCCGGGAGACGGATTCGCGCGGCGAGAAGTGTGGCGGTCCGATGTACTACCTCGAAAACGGTATCCGGTGGGGACGACTTGGACGCGGTCTGGCGGTCACGTTCGCCTTGTTTGCGTCGATGGCTGCCTTCGGTATCGGCAACGGCATCCAATCACAGGCCATCGCAGAGGCCGTGAGCAACGTCACCGGCTTTCCGGTCCTGGGGATAGGTATCGTGACCGCAGTGCTGGCCGGCATCGTCATCTTTGGAGGAATCAAGTCGATCGGCCGGTTCGCAGGCCTGGTGATTCCCGTGATGCTCGTTGCGTACGTCGGGGTAGCTGCTTGGATCGTTCTTCAGCACGCTGAAGCCGTCCCCGCTGCCTTCGGTGCCGTGTTCGAGGGGGCATTCAACGGCCGGGCGGCAGGTGGTGGGATCGCTGGGTATACGATTGGCCAGGCGTTGCGGAGCGGATTGACGCGAGGCGTGTTCTCGAGCGAGTCGGGCTTCGGGACGGGAGGCATCCCTGCCGCGGCAGCTCGAACTCACGAACCGGTTCGACAGGCCCTGATCTCCATGACACAGACGTTTATCGACACGATTGTCGTCTGCACGCTCACCGGGCTCGTGTTGCTGACTACGGGAGCCTGGATGAGCGGAGCCGATGGCGCGTCGGTCGCGCAACTGGCCTTTTCCACATCGCTTCCCGGAAGCTTCGGCAGCTGGTTTGTCGCCGTAAGCCTGTCCTGCTTCGCGTTCAGTACGATCCTCGGCTGGGCCTACTATGGCGAGCGGAACCTGCAGTATCTGGCTGGCTCACGTGTGGTCGTACCCTATCGTCTGGCCTTCGTCCTGGTGATCGCCGCTGCCTCGACCGTTGAGCTGGATGCGGTGTGGATGATCTCGGAGATCATGAGCGTCATGATGGCGTTCCCGAACCTGATAGGCCTCCTGCTACTGTCGGGAATCGTGGTACGGGAGACCAGGATCTACTTCAACCGGCCGGCAAATCAGCCTTCGAAACGGCGGTAGTGCCCCAGATCGTACGCTCGAATCGCAAGGATTTCCCTGGCCTGAAAGCCGATCTCCGCCAGCGTACGTGACTCGTCCACTACCCGACGTTCCGCGTACTCGACATAGAAGTCGGCCGGGTCATCGGTGTCGCGGTGCAACAGGGCTTTGAGGCCTTCTGCCTTTGCCGTCACGACGGGGGTGTCAGATGGAAGCTCCGCCACATGCTCCAGCCAGCGGTCGGGCATAACGAGCCGTACCGTTATCGAATCTCGATCGGAAGTCATACGTGTCCCAGGGTGTAGAGGAAGCGCTTCGTAAGGTCAGTGATGTCCAGGCCGGCTACTCGATCGGTCTCGACGCGGACATTCGTATGGCCATGTGCTCGATCCACACGAATCTCTGTTGTGCCCGCCTCGCCCGTAAACCGCAGGAAATCGTCCGCTGGTTCCTCCACTTCGAGTTGGGAGTGCTCTGAGAAGAACTCCCGGGCACGCTGGAGCACTTCTTCCAACGGGACCTCGGTCATCACCAGGTACTTCATATGAGCTGCCGCCTTCGCCTGAACGTGCTGTCTTCTGCTGGGCGCCTTCGCCGAATCCGTGCGGACGGAAACTCTGAGTCGGAAGCGATGTCGTCAACCTCAGCCTTGAGGACTGTTGAAGAAGTGGGGTGGCCACGCGAGCAATGCTTGCGCGTTCAGAGCAGGAACGACGACGAGTTGTAGCAGCGCTACGGCGAGGAGGAGAGACGAATTATCAACCGCGCAATCACCACTCGCCCGAAGCGTTACGGCGGCACAGGGCCATCTCCTTCGTTGGTGCTCCTATGCGTAGCTTTCGCTATGCCTGCGTCGCGCCGTCTCGGATCCGGCGGGGGCACCCGCCGCAGGTGGGTCCGGCGCTCGTAACGCGGAACGCCCCACTTCTTCAACAATCTTCTAGCATCTTGCCCGCAGGTGGTGCCCGACAGACCTTGGCTGTCCATGACTCCACACGCCGATTTCGGCCGCTTTTTCCTGCCGGGACCCACGGAAGTGCACCCGGACGTTCTCGTTGCGATGGAACGCCCCGTAATCGGGCATCGCGGACCCGAGATGCGCGATCTGCTCGAATCCGTCGACCAGCCGCTGCGCCTGTTGTTCGGCACGAATCGGCCGGTATTCATTTCCACTTCATCGGCGACCGGTTTCATGGAAGCCTCGATCACGAACCTGAGCCGTCGACGGGTGCTCTGTCTCGTGAACGGTGCATTCGGTGCCCGGTTCCATGCGATCGCTGAGCGCTGCGGACGGCCGGCGGATCGGCTGGATGTGCCCTGGGGTCAGCCCAACACCGCCGACGAGCTCCGAACGGCCCTCCTGGCGGAACCCGATCGCTACGATCTGGTGACGGTGGTTCATTCTGAGACATCGACCGGTGTGCTGAATCCGGTGGCCGACCTGTGCAGTGTGGTGTCGGAGTTTGACGACGTGCTGATCGCGGTGGACGGCGTCACCTCGGTCGGTGGGACGAGAATCGAATTCGATCGTTGGGGAGTGGATTTCTTGCTCACCGGATCCCAGAAGGCGCTTGCGCTGCCTCCGGGACTCGCGTTCGCCGCCGCATCCGACAGAGCGCTTGAGAGGGCTGCGTCCATTCCAAGCCGAGGATTCTACTTTGACCTGGTCGAATTCAATCGACGTGCCGGCGAATACTCGACCACGAACACGCCGGCTGTTTCGTTGATTTACGCTCTGCAGGTTCAGCTTGAACGGATCGAAAACGAGGGGTTGGAAGCACGCTTCGCGCGGCACCAACGAATGGCGCGGCGGACAGGTGAGTGGACCGAAGAACTGGCCAAGTCCACGGGCCAGGGCTTCGAGGTCCTGGCGTTGGAGGGATTCCGATCGCCAACGGTAACAGCCATTTTACTGCCTGCCGGGATTTCCGGACCCGCCATCGTGGAGCATCTTGCCGACGAGGGGATCACGATCGCAACTGGATACGGAAGATTGAAGGGCTCGGCCATTCGGATCGGCCACATGGGGGATCACACGGAGGCAGGACTCGAGGTCGTACTTGACACAGCGACAACAGCAATCGAGGTAGCCACGAATGACTGAAAAGCGGCTCGTTCTCGCCGACCCGCTGTCGGATGAAGGACTCGAAATTCTCCTTGCTTCCCCCGGCCTGGTCGTCGACGATCTCTCCGGTCGTTCGCGAGACGAATTGCTGGCAGGTCTCGGAGGATGTTCGGGGCTCATCATACGCAGCGCCACGGTGGCCGACGCAGAACTGCTGGAGCATGCAGATTCGCTCGAGGTGATCGGACGGGCTGGCGTGGGCCTGGACAACATCGATCTTGAAGTGGCGACGCGGCGGGGGATCGCCATTCTGAATGCTCCCGCGGGGAATTCGATTTCGACCGCAGAGCATACGTTTGCACTGCTCTTGTCGGCAGCTCGCGGCATTCCAGACGCGGTAGCCTCGATGCGGGAAGGACGCTGGGACCGGAAGTCGATCAACGGAGCCCAGCTGTCGGGAAAAACCCTCGGTGTTGTCGGCGCCGGCCGCATCGGCACGGAAGTGATTCGTCGTGCTCAAGCCTTCGGGCTGCGCGTCGTCGTGACGGATCCATATCTGACCGCAAGCCGTGCCGCGAACCTGAGCGTCGACGTACTTCCCCTGGCATCGCTTCTCGAATCATCGGATTTTGTGACCCTGCACGTTCCCCTGGGGGATTCGACACAGCATCTGATCGGAGCGGCCGAGCTGGCTCGCATGCGTCCGACGGCGATCCTGATTAACGCCGCCCGGGGAGGCGTCGTCGACGAGGCGGCGCTGGCGAGCGCCCTGCGCGACGGTTCGCTTCGTGGTGCCGCGCTGGACGTATACGAGGAAGAACCTCTGCCCTCTGATCATCCGCTGCGTGATACTCCGAATCTCATCATGACGCCCCACCTCGGGGCCTCCACGCCCGAGGCCCAACGGGAGGTTGCCATCGAGATTGCACGTGCCGTGCGGGATGCGCTGCTACAGGGAGATTTGCGCAGCGCGGTAAACGTACCCACCGTCCCGGAAACAGATCGCGACCGGGCCGGCGATGTTCTCGATCTTGCACGGCGACTGGGCACCGTGCTGGGCGAGCTTACGGGAGGGGCGACAGAGACGATCTCCGTGCGCTACACGGGTCCCCCCGGGGCGCTTCTGCAACTGGTGGCATCGGCTGCCGTACAGGGTTACCTGACTCACCGTCTCGCGGGCCCGCTCAACGTCATCAATGCGCTGGTGCTGGGAGAAGAGCGGGGGATCGAGGTAAGCAGATC
>SMVA01439656.1_pt1 | contig 15724 bp, 12 predicted proteins | sample 2456451 | NCBI WGS metagenome assembly SMVA01 (sample SAMN11095933, study PRJNA526329) | marine sediment metagenome | biome: Marine sediment; feature: Surficial sediment; material: Deep marine sediment; isolation source: Hadal surficial sediment | place: Pacific Ocean | collected 2014-05 | depth...
CCCCTCCACTTCTGTCGGTCGTGTGGCTGCATAAACCGTTAGGGTCCCTCCATCAAGAAAACTCGAAAGATGCGAATAAATCGTGTAGGCCAATCCTCGTTTTTCACGGATCTCTTGAAACAACCGCGAACTCACGCCCCCACCCAACATAGTGTTGACAACGTATGATGCATAACGATCAGGATGTCGAACAGGTAACCCTTTAAATCCAATGCAAAGGTGGACTTGCTCTAAGGTCTTCTTGTGTAGGCTGTGCCGAGTCGAGGGCTGTGCTGGCCAACAATCATTGCCAATTCCCACTGGAAGGCTCTCAGGGCCATCCCCCTGCCATTGACCAAAATATTCGTTAATTTGATCTAGCAATTTGGGAAAGGAAAAGTTTCCAGCCACAGCCACAATGGTATTTTCAGGTCTGTAATGTTTCTGCTTATAATGAAGGAGGGCATGGCGATTCATCTGTCTCATGGATCGTGATGTCCCCAAAATCGGGCGTCCTATGGGATGGGTCCCCAACACATCTTTCGCATGCAACTCATGAATGTAATCTTCCGGGTCATCCTGAACCGTTCGGATTTCTTCAAGCACAACCTGTTTTTCTTTCTCGATATCTTTGGCTCCAAAACGCGAATGATGAAAGATGTCCCCTAAAAGATCAAATGCCGCGCCAACGTGTTGATCCAAAACTTTGACGTAATATGCCGTCGACTCATGGGTGGTAAAGGCATTCATTTCTCCACCTAGCGCATCAATTTCATTGGAAATCTGCATGCTTGACCGATTTTTAGTGCCTTTAAACATCATATGCTCAATAAAGTGAGAAAGCCCTTCCTCCCCTCTACCTTCATAGCGACTACCCACAGTCGCCCATACACCTAGAGCCACAGACCGTAACGAGGACATCCGCTCAAGAACAACGCGCACTCCATTATCCAAGACAACTTTTTTATACACAGTAATGGTGCCTGAAAGAATGGTTAGGTTGAAGCTTGATCATTCTCAGCTTTCTCGGCCATGGCTTCTTTCCGACTAAGCCGAATCTTGCCTTGTCGATCAATCTCCAGCACTTTAACCAGAATTTGTTCGCCTTCATGAATTTCATCAGCCACCGATTGCACACGATGAGGAGCCAATTGTGAGATATGGACAAGTCCATCCATATTCGGAAGAATTTCCACAAACGCACCGAACTCCACAATTTTCTTCACGGTACCCAAGTAAATTTTCCCTATCTCTGCTTCTTCAACCAAGCTGCGCACAATATCCATGGCCTTTTGGGCTGAGGCCTCATCAACGGCAGCAATGGTGACAATCCCCGTATCTTCCACATTCATTTTCACGCCACATTCCGCAATAATCCCACGAATGATTTTTCCTCCTGCACCAATGATATCACGAATCTTATCTTGCTTAATTTGAATAGTACTGATGCGAGGGGCGTACGTGGCCAATTCGGTCCGATGAGTCGGAAGGCATTCATGCATTTTCTCCAAAATGGTCATACGCCCCTCATGTGCCTGCGCGAGAGCTTGCCGCATGAGGGTTGGCGTGACCCCACCTATTTTAATATCCATCTGTAACGCCGTCACACCATCTTTCGTCCCGGCTACCTTGAAATCCATATCACCTAAATGATCTTCCATACCAGAAATATCCGACAGAATGGCCAGCTGCTCACCTTCTAAAATTAACCCCATCGCAATCCCCGCCACCGGTGCCTTGATCGGAGCTGCGGCATCCATAAGAGCCAAGCTTCCACTGCAAATCGTGGCCATCGAGGATGATCCGTTCGATTCCAATATTTCTGAAACTATCCGGATCGTATAGGGAAATTCGTCCTTCGTGGGTAATACGGCACTCAGAGCCCGTTCAGCTAATTTGCCGTGTCCAACTTCCCGTCGCCCGGGACCACGCAAAAATTTCGCTTCTCCGACGCTAAACGGTGGGAAATTATAATGCAGCATGAAGGAACGAGAATATTCGCCTTCCAGAGCATCAATTCGCTGTTCATCTTCTGCCGTCCCTAAGGTCACCACCCCTAAGCTTTGGGTCTCCCCCCTGGTAAATAGAGCAGAACCATGCGTTCGTGGCAAAATCCCTACTTCACAAGTAATGGGGCGAACATCAGTGTATCCTCGCCCATCAGCACGAGTTTTCTTTTCTAAAATCATCCGACGCACTTCGGAATATTCCAACGCATGAAACGCTTTTTTGACCTGAGCCTTCCGCTCATCATCTTCACCCGCAACGGCTTCAACTGCTTCTTGGAGGATTTGATCAAACCGTTCCTGGCGATCAGCTTTTCCAGGGATATACATGGCTTCACAAATAGACGAAGCCACTTGCGACCGCACGGCTTGTGCGACTTCTGCATTGAGTTCTTCCACCGGAAAATCACGTTTAGCTTTTCCAACTTTCTCCTGCAGTTCCTGAATCGTCGAGATGATTTTTTTAATTTCAGCATGAGCGAGTTCAATGGCATCAATCATGATGTCTTCAGAAAGTCCACTGGCTCCAGCCTCAACCATCATCACCGCATCCTTCGTGCCAGCCACAACCAGGTTCAATTCACTTGACTCCAAAGCGCTTCGATCTGGATTGACCACAAAATTTCCGTCTACCCGACCAATTCTGACCGACGCCAAATGCCCGGCGCAGGGAATATCCGAAACGGCCAACGCGGCAGACGCAGCCACAATACCCACCACATCAGATGACATCGTTTGATCAATAGAAAGCACTGTCACAATGATTTGGGTTTCATAATAAAACCCATCCGGCATCAGCGGGCGAATCGGACGGTCAATCAGACGGCTGGTCAACACCTCCTTCTCACTGGGAGATCCTTCCCGACGGAAAAACCCACCAGGAATTTTTCCGGCAGCATAGAATTTTTCCTGGTAATTGACCGTGAGAGGAATGAAGCCTGCGTCAGGCTTGAGGGTCTTCAATGCCACAGCCGTGGCCAACACCACCGTATCGGCATACGTGGCCAACACCGCGCCATCAGCCTGTTTCGCCATGCGACCAGTTTCTAACCGAAGCGGACGACCACCAACTTCCATTTCAACGACATGAATCATATTGCAACCTTTCTAAATCTATTTGAGGCCCTTTTGGATATTGTACTTGTGGTTTCAGCTTCAGAGAGAATATGTGGCATAGAGATTTTGCCATATGGCTTTATCATGACTGGTGTGTAAGGAAAAGACTCACTGCTGAACTTGGCATCTAATCTCCGATGAAAAACTCGTACTATTTCCGAATGCCCAACGCGGCAATGATCGCTTGATATTTCCCTTCGTCGCCCCGCCGCAAATAGTCTAAAAGCTTCCGTCGTCTACCAACCATCTGCAACAATCCCCGACGGGAATGATGATCTTTCTTATGTTCCTTAAAATGCCCGGTCAGACTCGTGATTCGCTTGGTCAATATCGAAATTTGGACCTCTGAAGATCCCGTATCCCGATCATGAATTCGCTGCGATTCAATCGCTGCCGTTTTTTCCTCTTTAGTCAATGCCATAATGCCTCCTTACAGTATATCCTCGCATGTCCAATCCACACGATTATCTTCCACAATATTCAAAACAAAGTAGGAACCTGCATCCATTGGTGCCCTCATGACTCTTAGCCTAAAACCGTGTCAACAACTAGCACTGGCCCACTTTGCCCTGATTGCAAGGAAGGCCCTTTGCCTAAGGCCAATAAGACGCCGTCCTTACTCTTCACTCGAACCCGACAATTTTCTTCCGGAGTTGCGGTGCCGGATTCCTCCTCAGCTCTTTCTACCCGGATCCAAGGAATGGCATTCCCATGAAGCACCTTCCGTGCATCATCCCCATTCACTGTCACGACGGGGAACTCGCCCAAGACATGATCCAGGCTACAGAATGCTCCACCATACTTTAATCCATCGGTGAGGGATTCCAGATTAAGAGCCTGATCGAGGTACAATGGGCCAACACGCGAACGTTGCAACCATTTCAAATGTCCCCCGACGCCCAAACGATCTCCGATATCCTCACACAAGGTCCGGACATAGGTCCCTTTGGAACAGGCTACACGAAAACTGACTTCAGGAAGAGCCATACGCTGAATTTCAAGATCATGAATGACCACGGTTTTGGCCTGTCGCTCAACAGTCTGCCCTTTCCGGGCCTTTTTATACAAGGGCTGCCCACCAACTTTGACAGCCGAGTACATTGGCGGAACTTGTTGTATCGATCCACGGAAATGCTTGAAGGCTGACCGAACATCGTCTTCAGTCACTGCATTGCAAGGCACGTCCTCCAACAGCGTCCCCCATGCATCTTGCGTATCAGTCTTTTGCCCTAATTGTAGAACCGCAAGGTATTCTTTGTCCCAATCCAACAGGTATTGAGCAATTTTCGTTCCCTTTCCAATTAAAATTGGCAAAACCCCCGTCGCATGGGGATCCAAGGTTCCCGCATGTCCAACCTTCTGGATACCCAAAACTGCCCGAACCCGCATCACAACATCATGGGACGTCCACCCATCCGGTTTATTCACGATTAACACCCCATGAGGCACATGTGGCAAACGGGAGGCTTCAATGGCAGGAGGGTCAATACAGGGAGAAGAAAGTGTCATAAGTACCAGAATCTCTCCTATGTCAAAGGAGTAGATGGTTTATCAGATTCGTTCTCATTTTCATGAGGGAGGGAATCCAGAATTTTTTCAATTCGATGTGCATATTCAGCGCTCGTATCACGATAAAACACAATTTCAGGCGTATAGCGAAGATTCAACCGTCGTCCCACTTCTTTCCGAACATAGCCCACAGCACTTTTAAGCCCGGGAGCCGTCTGTTGCTCAAAATGGTCTTGATCCAACGCGGTCACATAGATACGAGCGATTCTAAGGTCAGCCGTCATGGTCACATCCGTCACTGTCACGAATTGAACTCGTGGATCCTTGATTCTTCGTGAGAGGATTTTCGCGACCTCTATTCGTATTTGATCCGCCACCCGTGTGGCACGACTGATTGTTGACTTAGGCATGCAACCACACGCTTTGAGTCCTTATAAAATTTCTATCTGAGACCGCAAAAGTTCCAGTGAGTGATTCGCTCGTATGTCATTAAGAACATGGTCCAATGTTTGATTGACCCGCGACGCCTCATTGGCAACAGTCGCAATTCCCAAAATAGATTTTTGCCAAAGATCATTTTCATCGATTTCAGCGACGGAAATATTAAACCGATTCTGAAGTTTGGTTTTCAAGCTGACAAGGATTTTTCGTTTACTTTTGAGCGATAGGGCATCAGGAAAATGCAATTCCACCGTACACAAGCCAACAACCATCCCCACCAAATAGATCCCTCAATTCATCCTTTATAATTTCGTGGCCACCTCTTCCAACACATAGGCCTCCAACACATCACCCAGCTTCATATCATTGAAATTCTCAATTCCTATACCACATTCATATCCCTGTTGCACTTCTTTGGCGTCATCCTTAAAACGGCGCAACGAACCAATCTTTCCTTCGTACACCGTCACGTGATCGCGAACGACTCTGACTTTGGCATTTGAACGAGAGATCGTCCCGTCGTTCACATAACATCCCGCAATCGTACCCATCTTTGGTACGAAAAACAGTTGTCGCACTTCGGCATGGCCCAACACTCGTTCTTTAATGGTTGGAGCCAACAATCCTTCGGCAGCAGAACGGATATCATCAAGTACATTATAAATAATGGTATACAGCCGAATTTCGACTCCTTCACGTTCAGCAATATTCGCAGCTTTTGAATCTGGCCGAACATGAAACCCAATAATAATGGCCTTAGACGCGGAGGCGAGCAAGACATCAGATTCGTTAATTCCTCCTACCCCACTATGAATCACGACAAGCTTGACCGCATCAGTACTAATCTTCTGCAAAGCCTCGACCAACGCCCCAACCGAACCCTTGGCATCCGCTTTAACAAGAACAGCTAAATTTTTGACTTCGCCATTGAGGGTTTCAGCATATAATTCATCCAGAGTGCGCCGAGATGAAGCAGCCAAGCCCATCTCTCTTCGCTTTTGCAAACGAGCTTGGGCTATTTCTCTGGCTGCTCGCTCATCTTTCACGACAATCAGTTGATCTCCAGCCTCCGGAACCCCCAGCAACCCGATCACTTCAACAGGCATTGATGGTCCGGCCTCCTTGAGACGGACGCCTTTGTCCGATGTGAGCCCACGGACTCGACCACTGACCGCCCCCACGACAAACGTCTGACCCACCTTCAAAATTCCACTCTGAATCAACACCGTAGCTACTGGACCACGCCCTTTATCTAATTTGGCTTCCAAAACAACGCAGCGAGCAGAACATGCGACATCGGCCTTCAACTCCATGACATCGGCCTGAAGCAACAACATATCAAGCAGAGTGTCTAAGCCTTGGCTTTCTTTAGCCGACACTTCCACGAAAATCGTTTGCCCACCCCAAGATTCAGGGACCAGCCCATATTCCGCCAATCCTTGCTTCACACGATCAGGATTGGCTCCAGGTTTATCAATTTTATTCACGGCCACAATAATAGGCACATTCGCCGCTTGCGCATGATTGAGCGCCTCAATGGTTTGAGGCATCGGGCCATCGTCTGCAGCAACAACCAACACCACAATATCCGTCACTTGCGCTCCTCGAGCCCTCATCTCCGTAAAGGCTTCATGGCCAGGGGTATCGATAAATGTCACAGCACGTTCACCGACTTCCACAAATGACGCCCCGATATGTTGAGTAATCCCGCCAGCTTCCCGCTCAGTCACTTGGGTTTTTCGAATGGCATCCAATAAGGACGTCTTCCCATGATCGACATGCCCCATCACTGTCACCACCGGGAAGCGAGACACCCATCGTTCATTGCCGCCTGGCTCCAGGATATCGTCCAACAACGCTTCCCCTCCCTTAGGCGCGACGGCTTCAACCGCAATACCATATTCCTCTGCAATAAGAACGCCTGCATCAAGATCCATGGCTTGATTCAGGGTTTTCACCATATTTAAGTCCATCAATTTTCGAATAATTTCTGTCGGCTTTTGACCCAAGACTTCTGCAAAATCTTTGACCGATATTCCGGCTGTGACCTTTATAACCTTCTTTCGTGGCTTGGTCGTTTCTCCTGTCGACGTCTGTTGAACCTGACGAACACGTTCCTCACGGCGGAGCGTTGGGAGGGGGCGAAGATCCTGCCAGACTGCCGCATCCTCAAATCTAGCAGCAAACATCTCATCACCCTTCAACCTCGGCCCTTTTTTTGGCTTTTTCACTTTTTCAGCATCTAGGCTTTCCTGCGCAGGGACAGTGCTTTTCTTGTCAGTCTTCGACTCACGTTCCTTCTCATGGTCAATAAGCTTACCCGAGGGAAGACTTACTTGAGGAGGTTCAGCCACGGCAATGGTAGGCACAGGCATCTCAGCTTCAGAGGCAAGAGAACCCTTGGCCTCCAGAGGTGCGTCAAGAGACAAAACTCCCTCGGCTCGCTCTTCAGCGCTTAGGGTACCCAAGGTCGAAACATTTAAGACATCGGGAAGCGCTAATCCGTCTGCATGCTCTTCCGTAACCGAAGCAATTTTCTTTGCTTCTTCAGTCAGCTCTTCTTCCGTCTTTTTCCTTTTAATCAGAATATGTTTCTTTTCCGGCTTCTTAGGTTCAGGAGCCGCTTCCGCAACAGCTCTCCTTGAAGCAGTCCCATCTTTTTTCAGGAGTCGACCCCCTGTCTTTTTCGCCCCAACAGAATGTGCCACACCTTCTGCCAAAGCGGCTCCCTTCGGCGCCTCCACCTTGCCCTGCAAGACATCCATCGCCCATCGGGCGGCATCATCCTCAACCGCGTTACTATGGGAAGTGACCTGAATCCCCAATCGCACCAGCTCAGGAATAACCGAGCGGCTTTCCATTCCAAGTTTCTTTGCTATCTCATGAACTCGCATGCCTGTCCTTTACGATGACGGAGATTCCTCAATTGTCGCTTCCTTGGAGGCCTCCAGGTCAGATTCCTGATTAGCTTCCTCACTTGCCTGCCCAGATGTCTCTTCAGCTACCATCGTTTCTTCAGAAATATTTGCGGTTTCTTCGGCCAACGCTGCCTTCACCTCAAGATCCCGCTCCATTTTTTCCTTTTCATATTCTGTCGAACTAATAATGTCAATTTTCCAACCAGTCAGCTTAGCCGCCAAACGCACATTTTGCCCGTTTTTTCCGATAGCTAAGGAAAGTTGGGAATCCGCCACGACCACAAGCGCCGATTTTTTCTGATCATCAATCCCGACTTTTTCGATAGATGCCGGATTCAAGGCTTCCCCAATAAACACGCGAGGATCTTCCGTCCACGGAATGATATCAATTTTTTCACCGCGCAATTCTCGAACAATGGCTTGCACTCGTGAACCTTTGACCCCCACGCAAGCCCCGACAGGATCGACGGCCTTATCCCGCGAAGCCACCGAAATCTTCGTTCGATCTCCCGATTCACGAACCACACCCTTAATTTCTACGATTTTTTCAGAAATTTCCGGCACTTCCAAACCAAACAACTTCACCACGAATTGTGGATGTGCCCGAGATAAGATCACTTGCACATCTTTCGATGTTCGACGAACTTCTAAAAGCAAAGCCCGCACACGGTCACCTCGCCGGTGGGTCTCACGAGGGATCTGCTCTTGGACGGGTAACAGCGCTTCCGTTTTTCCAATATCAACAAGATAATTGCGCCGTTCTTGACCTAGAATCACTCCATGGACTAATTCGCCTTCTTTTTTTGAATACTCCCGTTCGATGGACTCCCATTCCGCTTCTCGAACCTTCTGGCAAATTATCTGCTTGGCTGACTGTGCGGCAATTCGCCCGAATTCCTCCATATCAATGAGGGAGCCAATTTCATCACCCATTTCAGCGTCTTCATCAATTTCCCTGGCTTCGTCCAAGGAAATTTCCGTCCTGGCATCGACGACATTCTCTGTAATGGTCTTCTTCCTCACAATGGAAATTTCACCGGTCTCCGTGTCAATGTCAACCTGAATGTTATCTCCTTGCCCGAATTTTTTTTTCGCCGCAGTCAACAGTGCCACCTCCAAGGCAGCAACGACTTTTTCCTTCTCAATACCTTTTTCGCGACAAATTTGATCAATGCCCGACATGACCTCGCTTTTCATGATTGTCCCTCGTCACACATTCTAAACAGCCTAATATCGGCCAGAGCCGATTGGATCATCTTGTAGAAATGACTAGAATTCCACCTCAACCGTTGCCTTCACAATCGCACTCCAGTTCACACATCTTTCTTGGAGAGTCTTGCTTCGCTCATCCACTAACTGCAGCCCAAAATCAGTCACGGCTATCAACCGTCCAATCACGACATCAGGCTTTCCTTCATCATTTTGCACAGTCACACGAAGCCGTTTATTTTTCACACGTTGAAAGTCTTTGTGATCCTTCAGTGGTCGATCTAACCCTGGAGAGGACACCTCGAATCGACATGCAGGTCCGGATGGTTGGGTAATTTCCCATGCTCGCCGAAGAGATTGGTGAAATTGCTGACAATCATCAATTCCAACTCCACCATCTTTATCAAGAGTCAAGCGGACCAAAGGATTGGCCGGTTCCCCGATACAATGTACATCAAGGATTTCAATCCCCAATGCCCGGGCAATCGGGTCGCCAACTTGACGAATAACTTGGCTAAGATCCTCAGTCATTTAAAGAGGCCACCAGATGCGCCCTATGGATAGCGGCCACAGATAGAGAGCAAAAAAAAGTGGGCTCGCGCCCACTTAACTAGCGCTCAATCTAGCACTTTCCTATTTCAAACGCAAGACATCGGTCGGGCATCGGTCGGAGATAGCCCATCCTCCCAATCATCCCATGATTCTTCAAGGTTTCACCATCCTTCAAGGAAACGCCATAGGCATAAGATCAACCCGATGATAGACTACATTTTAACATCCGAATATTCTATTTCCTTACTATCACGCAGAGAGGAATACAACAGATGCCCACCATTATTTCTGTGGCCTCCGGAAAAGGCGGCGTTGGAAAAAGTATGGTCGTCAGCAACCTTGGACTCTTGTTAGCCAGAAAAGGCCAACGCGTTATTTTAGTCGATATGGATATTGGTGGAGCAAATCTCCACATTCTCTTCGGAATGTTTCATCCCCCATCGACCCTCACTGATTTCTTTTCGAATCGGTCAACCCATCTCGATGACGTCGCCCATCCTGTGGCAAGCCCCTTGCCCCTCAGACTCATCCCGGGCACCGGAGAAACCCTCATGACGGCAAACCTTCAACATGCCAAGAAAAAACGCCTCATTCGACATCTCAAGGAACTCGAGGCGGATATCATCCTGGTCGATATCGGAGCAGGCACCAGCTTACATACGCTGGACTTCTTTCTTCTGGCAGATTATTTGGTGGCAGTCGCCACCCCTGATCCCACCTCCGTCTTGGATCTCTATCGATTTATTAAGCTGGCGGCAATTCGGAAAGTGCTCAGCGCATTTTTAGCTCATGATCCCGTTGCCGACACACTCCGTAGCAAAGACTTTCACAGTGTCACTGAAGTCTTGGAAGCGGTCGGGCGCACCAGCGAATCTGGGGTAGCCTTGGCCCAACAGGCTCTACAGGGGTTTCAGCCAGCGTTAATTTTGAACCGAATGACTGGAAAATCTCGAATTAACACTCTTCACTTACAAAACTTGCTCAAACAATATGTCGGAGCCGACCTTTCAGTCCTTGGACACATTCCGGAGGATCCCCACGTACAGCAGTCTATTATGAAGTATTTACCAGTCGTGGAGTTCTCCTCAGAGGCTCCAGCAACCATGGCCTTTGACCAGATAGCCGAAAAGATCCTAAAAGTGGTCAAGCAACGGAGAGATTCATCCGAGACATTGGAAGAACCCAGAAAAATACGTGCGTAAGGCTAAAGCACTCGGGACTAATCGTGGCTCAGATTTGTGATCTGGGCAAAGGCGAGCATCTACAGGGCTCACCACGTCAAGGCGGACCCGAAGGAAGTAAATTCCGAATAGCATTAGACAGCGATTTGAGGGTCATCGCAACACTTTCCAGTTCAGCTCCTTTATCTTGTAATGCTGATTGCATGGTTGAGACTTTGCCGACTAATCGATCTCGCTCCTTGGTCACTTGAGAAAAATCCGACAAAGATTTCTCTAACTGTTTCACTTTTTTCTCCAAGCCACTGCATGTTTGCTGAGCTGCTTCAGACTCCCCTTTCACCGTCGCGACTTCTCTCGTCAATGAATCAACCATACTTTCAGCCGATTGCAAATTCCGCTGCGCATCCGTACGATCTTCTTCGCTTTCTAAGAATTGTTGATTGAGACGACCAATCCCCCCCACCCATTCTCGAGCCACGCCACGAAGCGACTCTGGAACCGCAGGCAGGGATGTCTCTTTGCCCAATAGCCCGATCGCTGACTGAATCCAATCGATAAATAACGTGGCTTCGCGAAAATTCAAATCCACTGTCTGGGCGGGTTCACCGGATGCAGGAGATGCCTTATCGAGAGATTCCGGTGCAGAAAGTGGGGGTGAAGGGGAGGATGCCGACGACGGAGCGGAAGATTTTGACGAGTCACTGACCGAAGACCCACAATGGAACTGTTGCAAAAGGACAGCCACGCAATGCCGACAAAAAGGCTGTTCCGTCGACGGGCAGGAACACTTCGTCGACAAAGTCCCACCACGCAACTTAATCGTCTGCGAATACACCCCGTATGTGCCATTAACCTTAGCAACGACTTGCGTCCCATTGGTTTCAACAATACTCACTCGTTGATCCGAAAAATATTGATTGCCAATCTTAAAGACTTGCCCGCCAACAACAGACTCCACCATAACAGGGTCCAATTGACCGAGTTCTCGCGCCGAACATGAAATTTGATTTCTCATCGCACCCTCACGTCATGAAAAATATGAGCACATGACCACTCCCGACACCCTCACAGCTTAACCTTACAGAGAATTTCACCGACAAGACAGCCAGATCCACTACCTGACAATTTCCCTACTTAGATGACGTCACCAAAAATGGAACATTCAGCTCCACTCGCCCAAACAGCCACGCCATCATTTTTGGAAAGCCTGCTGAACGATACGCCGGAAACATTACCTATTCTTCGGCAAAGTTGCATACAAGTCTTAAATCTTACTCACGACACACATTCCAGCGCCAGCGACATTGGAGACATTATCAACCGCGATCAGGCCATGATGGCCAACATTATCAAAATCGCAAACAGCCCGGCGTATTTCACACGCGTCCCCGTCAAAACTGCCACCCATGCCGTCACCCTCATCGGATTTGACGTCATTCAGGCCATGGTCGTCTCCGCCCAACTCATTGAACAAGCCGATACATTCGGTGCCAAAACATCGTGTCTCAAGCATCTCTTGGCCCGAGCGCTGCTAGCCGGAACACAAGCACAAGAACTTGGCAAAACCCTGAATTACCCTGAACCAGGGATTTTATTTACCAATGCGATGCTCTACTCCCTCGGCGATCTCATTCTAGCGCTGTGCCGACCAGAAGTCTCCGAACAATTGGAAGCCTTACGATTGGAAGATCCAACAAAAGTCCCGAAAGCCGAACTTGCCCTTCTCGGACGACCGCTCCACATGATTGCCGCGACAATGGCCAAGCACTGGCATTTGCCCGACAACCTCATTCACCTTTTAGAGAAAAAGCCCACCTGGCCAAAAACACGGCCAAAAAATAATCAGCAAATCATGGACGGGATTGTTCCGGCTGCAAATGAACTCAGTTTTTGTCTCCTCAACCCTTCGGGGGCCGGGCAAGAACATGTCTTCCAATCACTCATAGAACAATTCCTTCCTCCCTTTTCGCTCTCCTTCTCGAAGCTGGAACAAGCCGTGACCAAGGCATTCATGCAAACGTCTGAAATTATTTCAGCCATCAACATTCATCAACGCCACTTACTCCCGGCTTCAGATCCAAATCACCCCCCCATACACAATCAACAGTTACAGCAACTGACTCTCACCATTCAGCAGGCCATTCAGACAGACCAATCACCGGATCCAGAAGAAAGCCCACCTCCTCCTCCAGCACCACCGAGCGATCAACCTCAATCGCCTTCAACCTCAAACTCAGACAGCCAGTTACTTGAATACACCCTTGCCGCGATGAAAATCCCAACGCCTTCCAACCTTCTCACCTTTGCCACGCACACCCTCCATGCCTCATGCGGCTTCGAGCGGGTTATTCTAGCATTTATTGTCCCAGGCAAGGAAAAGTTAGAGGCAAAAATTTGCCATGGCCCCGAAGCAGATGAGGTAAAAGCGGCCTTCCAATGTTCCCTCCTTAAGGGAAACTTCTGGCACCGTATCCTGCACCACTACCACCCCATTCAATTCCTCTCATTATTCGATGAAAACCAATCCAAACACATGCCGGAGAATTTCCTCAAGCTCTGGGGCAAAAATCCCGGATTAGCCGGATCTTTATACGTACCCAATAAACCCATCGGCATAATTTTGGCAGATCGAGGTTCCAGCGAACACCCATTGACAGATAAGGATTTTGCCGCCTTTTCATTAGTCCTCTCCCAAACCAACGCCAACCTCGCCCGACTCGCCCAATCACCCAAAAAAATGTGAGGGTGATTGAGAGATTCCACTTGGGCTTCTCTACTATACGTGCCTTGCCCTACCTTGCAGTGACCTGTGCGAATTTGAAAAAATCTATCCGGGAATGATAGAACTAAGGTCTCGCGAAAAAATAACTTCCCAGAATTCCTGCCAAGATTTGAGTCAAATTGGGTCGATCTGAGTGAGCACAACCGCCAGCGTAGCCAAGGCCTACGTTGAGGATTGTGCAACCGAAGATTGGCCCAAGATGACCTGAAGATGGGATACAAAAATGGGAGGTTGTTTTTTCTCAAGCCCTAAGGCCCCAGCAACACCCCTTGCCGTTCAAAGTTTTCTACGGCAATAACTGGCATCTCACCCCTTCACTGAAATGAATAGGAGTGGATACGCGTATGGAACAAACATCTTTTTGGGAAAGGGATGACCCGCCCCCGGACAATGCATTGATCAAAGTGCTGACTCAAGAGACGTGCTCCAAAGAAGCCAAGAACTTCCAAAAAAAAGTTCGCAAGATTGAAAATTTACAAAAAGCGAATACGACTCTGAAAGGCAGGCTTGAGGATATCCGACAACAATTAGCCAGAGTCTTGGCTCCAATATCTGAGAGGTTCTGTGACCTGAGAGTGACATCCCTTGAAAACCTGGACAGGCAAATGCAGGGAACATATTTTCGCACGAATGAAAAGAAAAAGATTTCCGTACTCATTGTCGAAGGCGCTGGCGAACTCGTCGGGATGTTTCACGATGAACGGGGAAAACCATTTCATGACAAATATTCTGACATGAGTTTTGACGACCAGGAAACATCCCTCATGGAAGGGATGAACAGCCTGTTTGAAAAATTCTTTGGCCCTGTGGACCATGAAGATGATGAAGCACCATTGCCTCCGCCCATAACCAAAAACCCACGCAAGGCCAAAACCAAAGCAGAGATTCACGAAGAAACGATACAACTGGAATCAAAAGCCATATACCGGAACCTGATGAAAACCTTTCATCCGGACTTTGAACCAGACGAAGACAAGAAAAAAGAAAAAACAGAAGTCGCGCAACAAATTTCCATCGCCTACAAGGAAAACAATGTGTATGAGCTGTTAAAGCTGCAATCCGAACACCTGCATGAGGCCATCAGTGAAAACAACCTCAAACTGTATACGACAGAACTCAATAAACGGATTCGTAAATTAGAACATGAGAAATATCTCATCAAAAACCAGTATATGGACGTTTCCGATAAATTTTACTCACCAGACCCACAGGTGACCGCCAAACGAATACACAAAGAACAAGAAGAGCTTGAACACCAAGTACACATTGAACGTACCCATGCCGACATTTTTTCAGACCGAAAACAACTAAGGCGATTCCTGAAAGACCACGTCCGGCTTGAAACAAAAAGACCGTCAGGCTTCGGGCATGCTCTGATGGATGATCAGTTTGATGATGATTTCTGGTAACCCCAAAACATTTGGAAACGGTCACAAGGTAAACCTCCGTTATTGGAATCATTCGGTCATTCAATGACAATTGGAACATGCTTGGAAAACCACGTTTCCATTGACCTGCCGAGTTCTATCAGATGATCCTTCATGGGAACGGGCTGTAGGATATTTCCTTCAAAAACAAAGACCAAAATCACTCTCTGTGTTGATCCAATAGAGAATAGAGCATGAGGAGCCTGTCGAGTCCATCGTTTCTGCCACATGACCAACCACCAATATTATGATGTCCAAAAAGATGCCCTGCGTGAACCATCCTGTCTTAGATATGCCTCCCTGACCATAGAGGTTGACTCTCGATAAAAGATTTCCCCCTATAGTAACGAGGTGAAAACCATTAAACCTTTTGTGACATTTATCGGGGAGAAAACCTTTTCGCTTGGGCAGAAGACCCGTGTCATTTCGCCCAATGCTTTCATGTAGAAACGCAGACAATTAAGGCACGCTCCTTGCCAAATCATATGAACTAGAGTATGAATATATATATGAACATAATGACTCCAACCAGACGAGTGACAGCGAACCTTCCCACAAACCTACTCAAGGAAGCCTGTGACATATCCGGGACGGGGATTACCGC
>SMVA01199569.1_pt1 | contig 15723 bp, 13 predicted proteins | sample 2456451 | NCBI WGS metagenome assembly SMVA01 (sample SAMN11095933, study PRJNA526329) | marine sediment metagenome | biome: Marine sediment; feature: Surficial sediment; material: Deep marine sediment; isolation source: Hadal surficial sediment | place: Pacific Ocean | collected 2014-05 | depth...
CTACTCGCTCATTGTCGCGCCGAGCTGGCTCCGTACAAAGTGCCACGCAGTATCGACTTCGAAGCGGAACTCCCGCGGCTCCCAACCGGCAAACTCTACAAGCGGATCCTACGCGACCGCTATTGGGGCAAGACCGACTCCCGGATCGTGTAGGACTGACCCGAGACTCGTCGCGATGCCCGTCCGCGTCGCTTTCAAGACGCCCCTTCCTCCACCGGACTCGTCGAACTCGTCGAGTTCGCCAAATTTGTCGATGTGTTGACGCACCGAACGGGGGGTTTCGCGCCCTCGTGCAACGCGAGGACTTCCGCGAATCCGTCCGCCAGGCATTCGCCGAAAAGCTCGGGATCCGTGATGGCGGCGCGATCGACATTGGCCGCGATACAGCAAACGCCGTCATGGGTCACCAAAGTGATCATCGTGGCACAGCCGGGCAGCGGGCCGAAACCATAGAGACGTTCGATGCGCGCGCCCGCAATGAAGAGTTCTTCCTTGAAACCCGGAACGTTGCTCGCCTGCAGATCATTCGACTTCGTCAGGCTGCTCGCGAGACTGCCCAGAAGCGCTCCCGGAAGACGCGCGAGCGCCGGTGCGATGAGAGCCATGCCATCGATCGCAGGCTCTTGACGCGCGGTCCGCACCAATTCGCCGATCGCCTTGATTCGCTGCTGCGGATCGGCGATCCCGACGGGCGCGGCAAAGCGGGCGCCGGCAAATTTATTTCCACCCTCCTCATCCTCGTCGCGACGGACCGAGATCGGGATCGCGATCGGCATCTCCTTGATCGAGTATCCCAACCTTGCGTGATACATCCTGAAGCCACCGAGCAGAGAGGCCAGATAGGCGTCATTGATCGTCCCACCCGCCGCCTTCGCAGCGGCCCGTAGATCAGAAAACTGGATATCCAGGGCCAGGAAATGCCAGGAGAGGCTTCGCTTGTAGAGCAGGGGAGACCCCTCGACATCGGGGTCTGAAACGACGCGCCCGAGTGACTCGACGAATTGGATCGCCTCGCGCATCGTCTGACCCGGCTGGCGAAGCGCGGAAAAGATCGCCTCTGCGGTCTTGAGTGCGCCGCCCGGTGCGGACCGCACATCGCGCGTCAGTTGTTCGATCAGCAGATCCGTCGGGCTGATCCACTCCGGTGCCGGCGCTTGGGGTTGGGGCTTGTCGGGATTGTGCTCTCGCGTTCTCGAATGCAGTTTCGAGAAGAGCTGGAAGCCACCCAATCCGTCCGTGGTGGAATGGTGCAGCTTCACGAGCAGCGCCGCGCCTTGATTGGGAAGGCCCTCGATCAACACGGCCTCCCAGGGTGAACGTGCTCGATCGAAGGGCGTCATCGCAATCTGTTCGGCGGCTTCGAAGACCTCGCGCCAGCTTCCGCCCTCGGCGATTCGGATGCGACGAACGTGATAGTGGAGATCGAAATCTGGGTCGTTCACCCAACACGGAATCCCGATTCCAAAAGCCGGCTCCACCACCTTCTGTCGAAAACGCGGCGCCATTCGTGAACCCCAATCGCAGGCCGCCAGGAAACGATCCCAATCCGGCGCCCGATCGAGGATGGCCAACGAACAGATCGTCGAACGCATCCTGGGGTCGGACTCCGCGCGCCACATCAACGCCTCGATCCCGTTCATCTCTCGCCTTCGCCCCCAATCGAGCGGCGCGTCCCCTTGAATATGGACAGAATTTCCCGGTTCTTCGGTGGAGGTCTGCGGAGGCGTCATCGTTTCGAATCCAATCGCATAGACATTGCAGGGATCAGGGCTGTTGCGCTGCGGGCTCGACGAACCCCGCCCAGCCCGACATATATTGTACGAACGCGTCGCCGAGACCTTGCGTTCGAAGATAGTCTTGCGTGACCGGCGTCTGAAGCATCTCGAACTCGTCGTCGTCGCGCACCCGCTCCGGGAAATCGTGGTGCAGAATAGCGCCTCGCCCGACCAACACGAAATCCACACCCGCCTCGAGACAAGCCCGCGCACCGGAAGCGCCGTGAATCTTGCCCGCCACCCCGAGTCGTACGTCCCCTCTTTCGAGTTCGGTGAAATACGAGAGCAGCGTTCGTCCTCGATGTGACTCCTCCGCGGGCTCCTTGAATGCGTCCCAAAGGGACATGTCCAGAAAGTCGATCTTGCCTTCCTTCAGGACACGTTCCGCCAACGCTCGTGCCTCCATCAATTGGACGCCGAATCGCTCGGCGGACAATCGTACGCCCAGGATGAAGTCGGCTCGACATTGGCTGCGAATTCCGTCGATGATCTCGAAGAGAATCCGCGAACGATTCTCGAAGCTGCCCCCATAGCGATCCTCGCGCAGATTGATCTCCGCACTGAAAAATTGTCCAAGCACATAACCATGCGCACCGTGGATCTCGACACCATCGAATCCGGCGCGCTCCGCTCGAAGAGCGGCGGCGATGAAGTCGCGCACCAACGCTTCGACCTCTTCCCCCGTCATCGCCCGAGCGCCCGTTTCCTCATGCTCCGAAGGACAGACGGGTGTCTCTCCGATCAGATCCTTGGGAGCGCGCATTCCGGCGTGATGCAATTGGATGATGGCGACACTGCCCTCGTCGCGGATGGTCTTGGCGAGTCTCGTGAGTCCCTCGAGATGATCCTCCCCGAACACCCCAAGCTGCCCAGGGAAACCCTGCCCAATCGCCTGTACATGCGCGGCACAGGTCATCGTGAGGCCGAAGCCCCCACGCGCGCGCATCGTCAGCCAATTGAATTCGTCTTCCGAGAGCTGGCCACTCGCGTGGCTCTGCAGATTCGTGAGAGGCGCAAGCATGAAGCGGTTCTTCATCGCGGGCCCGCGCAGAAAAGCCAGGGGTTCAAAAAGCATCCAATTCCTTTCGAGCTCGTCCCTGGGTAGACGAGATTGCGCGAATTTATTCGGCGGGCGTCGAGCGATTGTAGCGTCGCTCGATCTGCTTGTGGGTGAGTCCCGGAAAGAGCCGTTTCGCCCAAGCGATCAGATGGGTCTCCCGGCCAATAAGAACCTCCATCTGATCCAACTCGATCGCCCGAACGATCTTCCGAGCGGCCCGATCCGCCGGGATCGCGCGCCGCGCGAATCTTCTCTGCAATCGCGCCCGCCGATCCCCCGACGCGATTCGACCGGCCTGGATGATATTCGTTTCGATGGCCCCGGGGTAGACGACGCTCAATCCGACGCTCGTACCGCCGAGTTCGGCACGAAGCGCCTCGCTCAGACCCCGTACTGCGAATTTCGTCAAGCTATAGGAGGTCTGGGTCGCCACGCCGATCAGACCGAAGAGACTCGAAATGTTGACGATATGCGCCTCGTCTTCCTCACATAAATGGGGCAGGAAGAATTTACAGCCGTAGAGCACACCCCAAAGATTGATACCGATGATCCATTCCAGATCCTCGATGGACTGCTCATCGAGCGTCCCCACGACACTGACGCCCGCGTTGTTCACGAGAACATGTACGTGTCCATGCGCTTCGATTACCTGGGCCGGCAGGGCTTGCATCTGCGCTTTGCTCGCAACATCGACGACATGGGTCGACAGCTTCGCGTCTCGATCGCGAAGCTCTTCCGCCGCTCGTTCCAGACTCTCCGGATCGACGTCGACGAGTGCGACTTCGCAGCCCTTCGCGACGAGGGCTCGGCTGACCGCGAGACCGATCCCGCTCGCCGCACCCGTCACGACGGCCACACGACCCGCTAGTTGACGCATCGACGATCCCCGGAAACATTCCTAGCCATCAACGGGGCCGCGGGCTGCGTGTTTGCTCGCCACGATCTGATAGACACGGAGCGTGCCGCCCTGGAACGCGACTGAAACCGCCGCCAGGTAGGCCAGCCAGAGCCGCGTCTTCTCGGGACCCGCGAGAGCCTCCGCTTCTTCTTGCTTTTCCCATAGGTTGCGACACCACCGCCGCGTGGTTTCGGCGTAGTGGTCGCGCCATCCCTCCACATGTTGAATTTCGAAGCGCTCGGCCTCCAGCATTGAAATCGTATGCCCGATATTGTCGAGTTCGAAGCCCGGGAACACGTATCGTTCCAGCATGCGAGAACCCCTTCGAAGCCGCCGCGACCGCCGAGCCGTACGCTTCGCTCGCCGAGTCGTTCCCTGGTTGAGCAGCAAACCGCGGTCCACCAACATCGAGCGGAGCTTCCCGAGATAGGCCGGGTACTGGCTCAATCCGATGTGCTCGATCATTTCGATGCTCGCGATCTTGTCGTAGGTCCCGACGAGATCCTGGTAGTCCGCGAGCTGGATCGTCACTTGCCCCTTCAATCCCTCGCGGTGGATCTTTTCCGTGGCGTAGTCGAATTGCGCGGGGGAGAGCGTCACGCCGTGAGCCTGAACGCCATAGTTCTTCGCGGCGTGGCAGAGCAGACCGCCCCAGCCACAGCCGACGTCCAGGAATCGATCGCCCGGCTCGAGCCGCAAGTTCCGACAGATGATGTCGAGTTTATCCCTTTGCGCCTCGTCGAGATCGTTCTCGCGATCTGGGAACTCCCGATCTCGGAAATAGGCGCAGGAATATTGCATCTCTTCGCCGAGAAAAAGCGCGTAGAACTCGTTGCCGATGTCATAGTGGAAACGAATCAAGTCTTCGCTGTCGACCTTCCCCCTGGCATCCGAGAGCGGCTTCGCGTGAGCGGGAGGCGTGAGTGCCACACGAAAGGCGGCGCGCAGCACGGCCGCCTTCGAGGTCTGACGTAGCTTCTTGAAACCAAGTCCCAAGTTCGCCGCCGCGATGAAACCCATGGGGTCGCCCCCTTCGATTCCCAGGTTCCCGTTGGCGTAGTGAAGCAGTAGGTTGTCTCGCGTGGGTCGCCGGATGAGGGAACTCAGGACGCGCGGCCCCGAAATCACGACTTCATAGCGAGAGGAGACGGAGGGCCCCATCGGAACGAGCGAGCCATCCCATAGGCGCACGGCCAGATCGAGATCCAAGCCCTCGCCAAGCGCCGTAAAGAGTCGACGCGCATGATCCAGGCGCGGCGCGTCCGAGCTTTTGCGATGGCCGATCATCTCGGCCGTGGCGCGGGTGCAACCCTTCGCCACCCCTCCTGCTGATGCTGCCACTCGAGGGTCAGGGGTAAATTCATCGACGACTGTCCGACACGAAACAGATAGCGACACTTTTCGAGTTCCCAGCCTCCCGCATCGGAATCGTAGAAACGCAGGTCATCGTCACGGACCTCGATCTCGAGAGTCGCAGCCGCACCGGAATCGAGTTCGACACGGCCGAAACCCTTGAGTTCCTTCTCGACGCGAAACACTCGCGAATCGCGACAACTCAAATAGAGCTGAACGATCGTTGCGTCGCGTCGTTCGCCGACGTTTCGCACATCCACATGAAACACGAATGAATCGCCTTCCCGACGCACGCACAGATTCTCGAGTTCGAAGGTCGAGTAGCCGAGGCCGAATCCGAAGGGATATTCGGCCTGATGCCGATGATGATCGAGCCATCGATAGCCGTGCAAGAGACCATGCTCCACCGTGAGAGAGGTGACATCCCACGCCATCAACTGGTCCATGTCCCGGGGAATCGAGACCGGCAGCCGGCCGGTCGGGGACAACTCGCCGAAGAGAATTCGGGCAAGCGCCGTTCCGCCCTGCTGGCCTCCGTACCAGGCCATCAACAATCCATCGACCCGATCGACCCAATCGCGAACGACGATTGCAGATCCGCCCTGTAGAACCACGACGACCCGCTTTGCGGCCGCAACGACGCGTTCGATGAGATCCCGTTGCGAAAGGGGCAACTCCAGCCGGGCTCGGTCCCCCCCCTTCGCGAAATCGCTGTCCTCGGCTTCCGCTTGAGCGGTCGGGATGAACTCGCCTTCGTCGCGAAACGTGAGTCCGGCCACGACGAGGGCCACGTCGAACTCGGCAAGCCTCGACAAATCGGCATGGCTCTCGAAAAACTCGACCCTCGCCCCCCCGGCCGCCGCCACGATCGCCTGCAACGGTTTACTCACCTCGCTCGGGTGGACCATGCTGCTGCCGCGATCGCCCAGGTTTTCGAGATCCGCCAGATCACCGACCACCGCGATCGACGTGTTTTTCCCGGACGCCAGGGGCAACACGCCATTCTCGTTCTTCAGCAAGACGATCGACTTTTCGGCGGCTTCTCGCGCCAACGCGACATGCTCTTCGCATTCGACAACGTCTGGGCTGGGCCGCGACTTTCCGGCCACACCGTTTGGCGTCACTCGCCAGGCGATCTTCTGATAGATCGAACGGCGGGCGGCCCGATGGATCACCTCCTCGGTCAACTCTCCGCTCGCGATCGCTTCCTCGAGTTTGTCGTCGGCATAACGAAAGCCGGCTGGCATCTCGATGTCCATGCCCGCATTGAGGGAGGGCGCGGTGGAACGCGTCCCGAGAAACCAGTCGGACTCGACGAATCCAAGAAAGCCCCAATCGTCGCGCAGGATCTCGTCGAGCAAGAGCGGCTGTTCGCCGCAGAACACGCCGTTCACCCTGTTGTACGCGCTCATCACCGACGCAGCTCGACCCTCGACGACACAGCGCTTGAAATGCGGCAGGTAGACCTCGTGGAGCGACCGAAGGTCGATCTCCGAACTGAGTTCGAAGCGTGTGTTCTCGAGATTGTTCAGGGCAAAATGTTTCGGACTCGTGAGCACATGATTTTGAGCGCCGCAGACGAACGCCAGAGCCATCACCCCGGCGTGATGGGGATCCTCCGAATAGGTCTCCTGGGCGCGACCCCAGCCCGGATGTCGAAGCAAATTGATCGTCGGTGCGAGCAGGACGTTGCCCCCGCGCGCGGCCACTTCGAGGCCGATGGCCTCTCCCACGCGACGTTCGAGATCGGCGTCGAAGCTGGCTGCCCGGGCGATCGCAACGGGAAACGCGGTGGCGGTTCCCGCTCGGGCACCGCGAGGACCATCGACCATCTTCCAGGGCGCGAGCCCCAGCGATTCGTCGCCGCCCGCATAGAACAAGCCGTCGATGGGTTTCGCTTGGCTTCCACGGATCTCGTTAAATTTCTGCGCCAGGGACATTTTCGCCATCAAGAGATCCGTTTCCCGAGCGACTTTTTCGTGGTCGATGCCCAGTGCAAAATTGCCGACTCGAATGGCGTCGGCATCGAACGCTTTGACCTGGGAACTCACTTTGGATCGCATCGCTTTTCTCTCTGCTCGTGGCTCATTGCGTTCGAACTAGGGTAGTCTGATCCCAAACGAATGCAGGACGAATCTTTCCTTGAAACTCCACCAGACCTATCTATCCCCTTTTCCCACCCGTGTACGACTGATGCTCTACGCCAAAGGCATCGAGTTCGAGGTCGTCGAGCCGCCCGGATTTCACGGCGATCCGAGGCCCAAAGGCGAGTACCACGACGTCAATCCGATCGGCCGAATTCCCACGCTCGTGCTGGACGACGGCACCGCGATTCCCGAGTCGGAAGTCATCTGCGAGTACCTGGAGGAAGTCTATCCCGATCCACCGATGCATCCGGCGGACGCGATCGGCAGGGCCCGAATGCGCACGCTATCACGAATCAATGACACCTATCTCATCATGGCCATGCTGCCTCTTTTCTCGATGGTTGCGCTCCCTCCGAACGAGTGGGACGAGGACCGGGTCAAGACGGCGCTTCGAGAGATTGCCACGGCCTTGGGATTCCTCGAAGAGTTCATCGGCGACCAGGGGTACGCGGTCGGCCCGTCCCTCAGCCAGGCGGACGGCGCACTGATTCCGATCCTGCTTCTCGTAGCCGAATGGTTGCCGATCTTTCGGCCGCCCAACCCGCTCTTCGAAGACGCACCCCGGCTCCAACGATATTGGACCGCGATCGGTGAGGACCCGATCGCGGCTCGACTGATCGACGAAACCCGCGAAGCACTGCGCCAATCGATGAAGGGCCGCTCGGAGGCCGCCGCCGGCTAGTCCCGTCGGTTTCGGCAAGCGCCGGGCAGAGGCTACCCTTCCCGGGGACGACCCCCGTGACGACGAAGGCGAGCGAGGAGGGCCGCATGACGACGGACTCAGTCCACTACGAAATTCAGGGCCGGACGATCGACCTTCCTGTCGAGGTTCGCGACGCGAGCTCCGGGGCCGCATTATTTCTCGTACCGGCATCGGCCGCCGCGCGTTTGATTCCCTCGGCGTTCGAAATCGCCGAGGTTCTGCCGGGACGAGGGATCTGCAGTCTCGCGATGGTCGACTACAAGGACAACGATCTCGGCGACTACAACGAAATCGCGATCGGCTTCATGGTGGTCGTAAAGGGGGCACGCCCCTTCGTTCCCTATTTGGGAACGATGATCGATCTCCTCCGCGGTCGCCTGGCCAGCCACATCATCCATATGCCGGTCGACCAATCTTTCACGCGTGACGCGGGCTGCATGATCTGGGGATACCCGAAAACGCTCCAGGAGATCGAGATCGAAATTCTTGGAGATCAGGCTCGCGCTCGATTGGAGGTGGACGGCGAACATGCGCTGACACTCAGTCTGCCCCGCGGTGGCCATCGAAGCGTCCCCGACGGCCAGATCACGACCCTCTCACTCATCGAAGGAATTCCCCACCGAACCGTCGCGCGCCAACGGATCGAGGGAATGGGGATCCGCTTCGGCGGCGCCGAGGTCGAACTCGGCGTGGGTCGCCTCGCGGACGATCTTCGAAGTCTGGGGCTGCCAAAGCGCGCGATGATGAGCATCTGGATGGAACATATGCAGGCTTCTTTCGGGCCCCCGGAAAAGCTCTGAGCCTGGCGCGTTCGGAACGCTAAGATCTAATGCTCACTCGGAGCTTGCACGCCTTCTACCGCGCAGGCTCCAAGCCCCAAATGGTTTCGAAACGGCGACCCGACTCATTTCGGGCGCCCATTTCTGTGGACACCCCGTCCACGTTGAACGAAGGAGAAAGCGCATATGCGTGAAGCAGTCATCGTCTCAACCGCGCGCACCGGACTCGCAAAGAGTCATCGCGGCGGATTCAACAACACTGGTGGTGTCGCCATGGCGGGCCACGCGATCCAACACTCGATCGAGCGCGCCGGAATCGATCCGTCCGAAGTCGAAGAAGTGGTCCTCGGCTGCGGCACGCCACAAGGAACGACCGGCAACAATATCGGCCGCCTGGCCGCGCTCAAGGCCGGTTGTTCGATCGAAACCACCGGTGTAACGGTTAGCCGCCATTGTTCCTCGGGCCTGAACGCCATCGCGACCGCGGCCGGCCGCATCATCGTCGATGGTTGTCCGATCGTCGTCGGCGCCGGCGTCGAATCCATCACCCACAGCATGACGGGCGCAGGCTTCACGCTTCAGGTGGACAAGCCGCTGGCGGAACAATACCCGGGACTCTGGATGCCCATGATCGAGACGGCCGACATCGTCGCCGAACGCTACAAGATCAGCCGGGAATACCAGGACGAGTATTCCGTCGAGAGTCAGCGGCGAACCGCCGCCGCCCAGGATTCCGGCGTCTTCGACGACGAGATCGTCCCGATGGACACGCGAATGATCGTCAAGGACAAGGAGACCGGAGAAACCTCCGAGGTCGACTACACCGTGACACGCGACGAGTGCAATCGCCCGAAGACCAACATGGAAGGCCTCTCGGGCCTGAAGCCGATCCGTGGGGAAGAACATTTCATCACGGCGGGCAACGCATCACAACTCTCGGACGGCGCCGCATCGGTCGTCATGATGGAAGCGGGCGAAGCCAAGAAGCGGGGCATCGAACCCCTCGGCGCGTTTCGCGGTTTCGCCGTCGCGGGCTGCAAGCCGGACGAGATGGGCATCGGCCCGATCTACGCTGTGCCCCGACTGCTCGAGCGAGCCGGTCTAAAAGTCGAGGACATCGACCTGTGGGAGCTCAACGAAGCCTTCGCGAGCCAATGCCTCTACAGCCGCGACACGCTCGGCATCGACCCCGAGAAATACAACGTGAACGGCGGCTCGATTTCGATCGGCCATCCCTTTGGCATGACGGGCGCACGTTGCGTGGGCCATATCTTGCTCGAGGGTCGGCGTCGAAAGGCGAAATGGGGTGTGGTCACGATGTGCATCGGCGGAGGCCAGGGCGCCGCGGGGCTCTTCGAGATCTTCTAGACCTTCTAGATCGTCTGGACCACGCGGATGGCTTTGCCGCAAACTCGAAGCCACGAGGTTTTCGCTGCGAGCCTGAATCGAGCCCGCCCATTCCGTCATCGGAGTGGGCGGGTTTTTCTCTGCGCAGCCCCCGGATCCCCCACACCCACGCCGAACTACCCTTTCTTCGCCCGCTTGCCCTTCGAGCGTTTGCTCTTGCCGCCTTCCCCTTTGTCGCGGGCCGAACGCTTCGAATCGCGCGCGCGTCGAAGAACCTCCTGCGCATCGAGATGATCCTCCCCCGCTCGTGAGAGATACTCGTCGTAGCTTCCCTTGAAATCTTGGACACCGTCCGGCGTGATCTCGATGATCCGCGTCGCGATCTCGTTCACGAACCAACGATCATGGGAAACGAAGATCAGGGTCCCCTCGTAGTCGGTCACCGCATGAACCAACGCTTCGATCGCCTCGAGGTCGAGATGGTTGGTGGGCTCATCGAGAACCAGCACATTGGGCTTCTCGACGGCCTGTCGAGCAAACATCAGCCGGGCCGCCTCTCCCCCCGAAAGCGCTTCGAGCTTCTTTTTGCTCTCGTCCCCCGAAAAAAGCACGGCCGCGAGCTGACCCTTCACGAAGCCGATCCCCTGGGCCGGGCAAAACTGGCCGAGCCAATCGTCCAGACTCTGCCGACGCCCCCCGAGTTGTTCTTTGTAGTCCTGGGCGACATAACCCGGATGGGTTTCGTATCCCCACTCGACACTGCCCACGTCGGGCAGGACCTCACCCATCATGACCTTCAACAACGTCGACTTGCCGATGCCGTTCGGGCCGATGATGGCGACGCGCTCCCCGCGCTGAATCGTCAGATCGATATCGTCGAGCACGGTGAGCTCGTCATAGCATTTGGTGATCCCCTTCAATTCGATCACCTGTTTTCCGCTCGGACGTTTCTGCTCGAAGCGGAACCGGGGGTAGCGTCGCGAACTCACAGGCAGGGGCACGATGTCGATTCGGTCGATGGCCTTCAATTTGCTCTGAGCCTGTCTTGCCTTGGACGCTTTGGCCCGAAAACGTTCCACGAAGGCCCTGTGTCCCGCGATCTCGGCCTCGCGTTTTTCGATCTCCGCTTCACGACGCTCACGCTCTTCGCGCTTGGCCCGGACGAAGCGAGCGTAGTTGCCCGGGTAGGACTTGATCGTCTCGTAGTCGACGTCGACGATGGTGGTCGCCACCGTGTCGAGGAATCGATGATCGTGCGAGATCAGGAGAGCGACGCCCCGAAAGCTCTGCAGAAATTCCTCGAGCCAGCGAATCGAAAGGATGTCGAGGTGGTTGGTCGGCTCGTCGAGCAGAAGTGCGTCCGGCTCCGAGGCGAGCACCTGCGCCAGCAGCACGCGCAGCTTGAATCCACCCGACAACGTCGAAAGCGGCTGTTCGTGAACGACGGTCGAAATTCCCAGGCCCTCGAGAATCTCACCCGCGCGCGCTTCGAGCCCGTAGCCATCCCCCTGAACGATGATCTCTTCGAGCGCGGCATAGCGATCCCCGTCGAAATAGTCTTCGGCCTTCGAGAGAATCTTCTCCTTCTCGGTCATCGCGTTCCAGAGTGGTGCATTGCCCATCATCACCACGTCGAGGATTCGCACGTCTTCGTATTGGAAATGATCCTGTTTCAGCACCCCGAGAACGGCGCGTTTCGGAATCGACAGATCCCCATCGCTCGCGCTCTCCTCGCCGCAGAGAATTCTCAGCAACGTCGACTTTCCACAGCCGTTGGCACCGACGATGCCGTAGCGCTCACCGCGGTTGAATTGCAGAGACACGCCCTCGAAGAGGACCTGACCGCCATAGGATTTGGAGAGATTCGAAAGCGAAATCATGGGATTAGCCGGAGGGTTCCTAGCCGGAGGGGCGCCTACCTTAGCGGAGACGGGCGCCCGAAGCAGCGCACCGCCCGACCGCCTTGAATATGGCCTATCATCCGCCGATGCGGCGCACGCTGGTTCTCGCTCTCGCCCTCCTCTCGATCGCCCTGATGGGCGGATCCTGTGAGTTCCGTGCGAGCAGCGGCACAGCGCACCCGTCCAATCCGCCCGAGACCGAGCCTTCTGCACAGGACTCAGGCTTTCTACTCGTCATCCGCAGCGGAGAAACGATCTCCCCTTCGACCGATACGACCTCCGGATCCGGGCTGATCTCCGAAGCACTGGCGGTCAGCGTGCTCTCCTCTCCGTCTCCCTCTCAGCCTCTCGCTCCCGAGGGCTCCGCTGGCGCCTCGCCCGATTCCGAGATCCCCATCGCGGACTTTGACGGTGATCTCGCAGGGCCCTCGGCGGCAACGGAAGTTGCCTCGATCGAGGCGCCGATTCCCGAGCCCCATGCGATTCTGCTCTTCGGGCTGGGAACACTCTTTCTCGTTGTGCACATACGCCGTCGGCGTTGACCCCGGTCGTCCGTCGTCCGTCGAGCGCGAAAGGCTCCAGACCAGAACGGCGGCGATGGCGAGTCCGAGTAAAGGGCGGGATTCAGCGCGCGGATCGGCGACCGATCAGCCCGCCGATGCCCCGCACGAGCCAACGCGGATAGAACCCGACGGCCCCTGCCATCAACTGGTTGGGTAGACCCGGCACCACCACCGCGCGTCCCGCAACGCAAGCTTCGTACCCGTCACGAGCCACCGTCTCCACATCGGACAAGAGAAACTCGGGGATCCCTCGCGCGCTCGCATGCGCGTCATGGGCCCGATCATACATCTCCGTTTTCGTGACTCCCGGACACAGCGCGGTCACCGTCACCCCGCTTCCCTTCAATTCTTCGGAGAGCGACTCGGAAAGGGACAGAACGAAGGCCTTGCTGGCTGCGTAGAGCGCCATCGAGGGAACCGGCTGAAAAGACGAAGTCGAGGCGACGTTCAGGATTCGGCCGCGACGCCGCTTCAGCATCCCGGGCAGCAATCCCCGAGTGAGGGATGTCAAGACGTTCACATTCAGCTGTAGTAGTCGCTCATGCCGATCCGCTTCGATCTCGGCGAAGGATCCCATGTCCATGAGCCCCGCGTTATTCACGAGGACATCGACCCTGAGGTCGCAATCTTCGATCTGCTGAATCAGCTTTGCGGGCGCATCGAGCCCAAGCAGATCCATCGGCAGAACGTCGACACGAGCGCCATGTTCACGCCGAAGCCGCTTCGCCAAGGCCTCGAGTTCCACTTCCCGTCGGGCCACGAGGATCAGATCGAAGTCGTTTGCAGCGAAGTTCCGCGCCAACTCCAGACCGATCCCACTCGAAGCACCCGTGATGAGTACAGTCTCGCGATCTCGCATCTTGAAGACCCCTCGTAGTAGTATCGGGTCAGACTACCACAGCGACCTCTTCGAGTTCGGACTCGCCCGCTCCACGCAAGGCTCGTCGCGGGTTCGAACCAGAGACGGAAAACTCCATGCCGCGTATTCGAAAACTGAACCTGGCTCTGATTCTGGCCACAGCCATCACGCTCCTCCTGGGATGTGCCGAGCGTGGAAAACATCCGCCGATCATCCACGCGGTCGGCTCGACACCCCCTCCCCCTCGTCCAGCGGAGACCGTACTCCGCCTCGGGACGGCGAATCTCTGGGGCGTTTCCATCCTCTCATTCGATTGGGCGGCGGATATCGACGAGCGATTCGCGGCGATGGCCGAACGATTGAGCGCAAATCCCCAAGCACTCGACGTCGTCTTGATTCAGGAAGCCTGGAAAGGTTCTGCCCGGCAAGCGCTCTTGCAAGCGCCCGGCGTCGTGCGCAATTTTCCCTATCGAGTCGACAGTCTCGAAGAGCCGGGCGGCGCCGGACTGGTCGTCCTTTCGCGCTTCCCGATCGAGGCCGCTCACTTCCACCGCTTCGACGCGCAGGGAAACTGTCTCAAATTCTGGGAAGGGGATTGCCTCTCCGGAAAGGGCGTGCTCCTGGTCCGGCTTCGAGTTCACGGTCGATCCCTCTGGATCGCCGATACGCATCTCATCGCCTGCTATGCCGGCGACGACGCACCCGAAACCGCATGTGACCAACGAGACCCGAACGGCCACGCTCGCGCCAATCAGATCCTCGAGACGCGCGAGATGATCGAGACGCTCGTCGGGGACGAACCGGTCTTGCTGGGCGGGGATCTGAATTTCACGCGAACGTCCCGCTACTACAGGATGATGACGAACCCGAAGATTCCGCATGACCCATCGAATGAGAAAGGATCGGAATCCGAGACGACCCCTCGGAGGGGGTGGCTGGAGCCCGGGGAGGCGAGCGTCGTGCCGAATCGCCTGGACTACCTATGGACACGATCGGGTCGTGAGTTGCGTTGGCACCCGATCCAGCCGGTTGGCCCGATCTTTGAGGAACCCGTCCGACTCCACTCCGGCAAGTACGTCGCGCTCTCAGACCACCCGATCCTGATGGGTGCGTTCTGTCTCACTCGCGTCGATGACGCCGCCAATCACTGTCTACGGCTGGACGGGGATTTGCCGGCTAAACGCTGAGCGCGAGTTGTCGGCTATGTGCGATCAATATGCCGTCGGCCGTCCACAAGGCGCCGTCCTCTTCCAGAAAACCCCCACTCGCATATTGCGTCGCAAAACGGGCGAGTACCCAATCACCGGGCCGCCAGGGCACCGCGCTCAACATCGCGCGAATATGGATCGTCAGATCGACGGTCGGCACCGCCATTGGCCCGACGTCGGTCACGAAGATCGGCGGCGGAAGAGCATCCGTGATGGCGACCAACATCGCGGCGTCGAGGGGGCGATGCACCGGCGGACGGATCCACCAGTTGAGATCGGGCGGTTGGCCTGCTCCGAACATGGCTCCTGGAGTCGCGCTCCGAATCTCCCATTGCCGATGAATCGGAATGGGTGGCCCCGCCCGCACCTCGGTCAATTCGCCGCACGCCTCCGGTGGATCGACCTCGGGCGCCGGCCACCCCAGAAAGTCGAATCCCTCGCGTTCGGTCGCCCAGGCGCCCGTCGCCAGCAAGATCAGTTTGCCCTTCTGGATCATCTTGAGCCGAAGGAACGCAACCGATCGACCCTTTTGCTCGATCGTCACTTCGATCTGTGCGGCCGCAGCCTTCGGGGGGCGCAGATAGTGCACCGTCAGACTGCGAAGCTGCCGCGCTTTATCGTCGAGGTGTGCCTCGCCGGCACGGGTCAAGATCGCGGCGAGATATCCACCATTGGGACCGGCGACAACCCATTGCTTCTCACTGATATGACAGTCGTAGCGGCCCGCACCGGTCCTCGCGACTTCCGTGTCCGAATCGAATGGCATTGGCGTCCCCTCGTGTGGAGTCATGAGCGGAAGCGGCGTACTGCTTCCAAGTTGATGCGAAGTGGATGGGAGATCAGAAACCGATCGCCGCGCGTCGTTTTGCGAGTCCGGCACGGAGCACGTCGTCGGGAAGGGTCATTCCGGTCGAGAAGGGCCCGCGCGGGTGATCGATCAGCCATACGTGCACCATTTCGGGGCTGCGATTCAGCGGGACGTTTCCCGCCGGGCAGTTCCCATCGTCGTCGATCATGCCGGTCGAGAGCAGACCCCGCCCCCCCCAACAACGAGCGTTGGTGTATTTGTGGTAGTGCCAGATGCTGAGTGGACCCGCAAATTGACGGCCCTTCGCGTCTCGGCCGTCGGC
>SMVA01107439.1_pt1 | contig 15717 bp, 7 predicted proteins | sample 2456451 | NCBI WGS metagenome assembly SMVA01 (sample SAMN11095933, study PRJNA526329) | marine sediment metagenome | biome: Marine sediment; feature: Surficial sediment; material: Deep marine sediment; isolation source: Hadal surficial sediment | place: Pacific Ocean | collected 2014-05 | depth 0-1...
ATCAGGAATAGAAGCTTCCATCGGTTCCCGGCCTGGGACCGCCGGAGGTTCAGGTGGGGCCTCCCTCTTCATTCCTCCCGGGCCTGCCTCAGCTTCTAGTTTAAAGTCCACGATCACTTCATCTGCCCTGCTTCTGAGTGGTACCCCTCGAACTTCCGTCTTGAAACCAGACAAGGAGGCGGTAAGGAGGTAACTTCCCAACGGCAAAGTCGGCACCCTGTACTTTCCCTCCTTCCCCGTAACCTCTGACCAATTATTTCCAGTGTTGAGATATTTTGCCGTAATCTGCACACCGATCAGGGGTGTCCCCTCCTCATCGGTCACCGTTCCCGAAACGGCTGCCGTCGCGATCTGGGCCCAGGCCATGCTGGAAACACACACCACCAAGATCAGGCTTCTGATAAACATCATCTCCCTCGCAATCGCCATTATATACCCACCCGATGATGCGACTGTGCAAGCTCACTCAAATTCGTCGGTGTTGAGCTTTAGTGTCTCGTCCCATGAATAACTTGACGTTTGTGGCGAGCGCGACGGCGTCGAGTTCGCGAAGCGACGACGACGCGATGTCAGTGATATCGTGGAGGAGGAGCGACAAAGAAATTGATGCCGACCCGCCGCCACCCTTCGGGCTAATGGGGGTTGCGGGCGATCTCGGGGCACCCGCTTGCGGGTCACTCGTCGTCACCGATGTCCCTGCATCACCTCCTCCTCGCTCCTTGATCTCCCCTCCCAAGCCCCATCAGCAAACGTTATGGTATTCAGGGGACCAGACACTGACCTTGTCAGTACCCAATTGTAAGATCTATCAGTCCTATGGCAGAAGGAGTTCAACCGAGGAAAGCGCGCACGGTTGCGATCGCCAGCGGCAAGGGTGGCGTTGGCAAGACGGTGATTACCGCCAATCTCTCTCTCAGCCTGGCCCAACAGTTCGGCACAAGAAACCGCCCTGTTGTCGCCATTGATCTCGATTTAGGCTGCGGAAACCTGAATTCCTGTCTCGGTGTCCGTTCTCCTAATGGGACAATCAACAGCTTCCTTTCCAGGAAGGTACCCTCCCTTCGGCACATCCTGACCCCGACCCCACAGAAGCACTTGCACATGATCTGTTCTTCCTACAGTGGTTCGCCCGAGATGGCCCTCACCGACAGTTTAAAAAAGACACTCTTGGATGAAGCCAGCGCCCTGGAAGCAAGTTGGGTTTTGATGGACCTGGGAGCCGGGACTTCGGGGGATGTCTTGGATCTGTTTTTGGGAGCCACGGAAAAAATCATCGTCATCACCCCTGAAGCACTTTCTCTTCACAACGCCTTCCTTTTTCTGAAAACATTGATTCTTCACTATCTCTGGCGTGAACTTGGCAAAGAAGGTCTCCTCTCTTCGGTGAAACCCACCTGGCAGAAACTGATCGATGATCGACAGGACATCAGCATTCCCGAGCTGATTGATCGCATCAGGGATTGGGACCGCTACGCGGCCTATGTTTTGACCGGTCTGATCGACGATCTCAAGATTAAGTTCCTGGTTAACCAGTACCGAGGGAGCTCAGAAAACTCACATCTCAAGAATTTCCATCACCTACTGTTCAAATACCTATGCGTGCGGACCAACATCAGCTACCTCGGCTTTGTGTCCTTCGACGAGGGAGTCCGAAAGTCGGTCCAGGCCATTAAGCCCTTCTTGCTGGACTCCCCGGAGAATCAGGCAGCCCAAGACCTCAGGGAGTTGGCCAAGCGTCTGGCCGAAAATGAGGAGATGGATTCCACCCCTCCTTTGCACCTTCCCGAAGAAACCGAGCCCCTCTCGTCCGAATACCCGCAGGATTCGGTGGTCAACGGTTTTATCGGATGGGCTGGGGATCCGGTTCATCGGCCGGAAAACGGCACAGGGACCGAAGTCACCGATCTGGCTGAGGATCCGGCTGAAGAAGAAGAGCTGGATGCCACCACCCCTTTGCATGTCCATGAAAAAGTGGAGCCGCTTTCGACCGACCTCTCCTCGGATCGGGTAAGCGAAGATCTCATCGAGCTCGCTAAGAACCTTGATCAGAAGCTGCATAACGGCGCAAGCATCGACACTACGGCCTTGGCTGAGGGTCCGGGTCGGCGAAATGGCGCAGGCATCGAAGTCACCGACCTGGCTGAAGATCTGATCCAGGAAGAAGAATTGGATACTTCCTCTCCTTTGCACTTCCATGAAGAGGTGGGGCCACTTTCGAGCGATCTCCCTTCCGATCAGACCGGCACCGATCTCACACCTGTAACGGAGTCATTGGAAGAAGAAGAAGAAGAAGAGGAAGAGGAAGAGGCCTCTGCTTCCTTCCTTTCGGAAGATTTGGAGGCCCTCGTCTCCGAATTTCCCCAGGATTTAGCGGCCAAAGACATCCTGGAGTTGGCGAAGCACATGGCGGAGACACAAGATAGCTCAGTCGAAGACATCCTGGCCTTGGCTGAACGCTTGGCCAGAAAAGAGGCTTCCTAAGCCGCCACAATTTCAAGAAATATTACTGCTCATAGGGGATAATCCAAGCATCCCGTACCAGCCTCGGGAACCTCCCGCGCAGGTTTGACCCGAACTCCCTCGCTTCCTCTCGAGTGGGAAACTGCCCTACGCGAACTCGAAAGTAAGAAGTGGATTCTGTCCCCTCGGGCTCGAAGATGTTAGTCACATACCCCTCGTTTTGCAGTACGGCCAGCAACTCTTCGGCTTGCAGGCGGGTTCGGAAAGCCGCGATTTGCACGGTGTATTCCACAGTCTCACTCCCAGGAAACCCAGGCTGATCTGTCGGTACGGGTTCAATAAGGATTGGTGACCGCTCGACGGAAACTCTAGGAGAGTCGATGTCCATAAGCCTCTCCGAGGTGGTCAACAACGGCTCCGGCGGCTCGGAGGGCTCCCGAGACTCCTCCAATTCCTCATACTCTCCCGTCCTCCTTTGGAGGAGGCGGAGCTCGCTCAGAGACTGAGCGACTTGAGGATGGTCCGCTCCCAACTCCTTTTCCCCGATCAATAGGGCACGTTCATAGAGTCGGACCGCCTCCTCATATTCGCCGGTGACATTGCGCAGCCTGGCCAGTTCAGTAAGACTTCGGGCAACCTCGATGTGCTCCGGTCCCAGAGCTTTCTCTCGAATTGCCAGCGACCTTTCCAAATGCTTCCGTGCCTGTGCATAGTCGCCTGTGTCTCGAAGCAACGTTCCAAGCCGCTCAAGTGCCGGGGTCACGTCTACGTGATCGGCTCCCAAGGTTTCTTCGCGGATGGCGAGAGCCTCTCGACTCAGAAGGAGCGCTTCTGAATATTGACGCTGAGTGCCATAGAGAAAGGACAACTCGAGGAGACCGTCGACCATCTCCAAACGGCTCTCATCCCCAGCATTTTTCATGATCGTCAGGGCCTTCTCCAGCAGCGGCTGAGCTTGCTCATAGAGACCGAGAGAACTGTAGACCCGGCCCAAGGTTTGCATCAACTGAGCCCGCATTAGAGGTTGATTGGGTAATTCTCGCTCGATCGTCTCCAAGCCCCTATCGAGAATCTCCCTTGCCGTGATCGTGTTGCCCCGTTCCTCGCTGGGATCCGGCACCTCAAACAAACGGACCAGAAAATCCGACATCTGACGGGCATCTTCGACTTTTTGGCGAATCTCTCGTTCCGATTGAACCGCGCGAATCAGTCCAATACTGGTCCCGGCAATCCCAACAAAGAGGGCCAAAACCACTAAAACCCCTACCTTCACCTCGCCTCTGCTCCCTTCGCCGAGCTTCTCCACCATCTGCCCCCTGATGGTAGACCTCCAAGAGGTTTATGGCAATTTGAAAAGGGAGCAGTTGGCCGAATTTCCCGTTTCTGTCACAGCAAGGCAGTATAGTCGCTGTTCGGCGGACTGGAGGTTCCTTATGGTGGCAAAGGCGATTTGTCTCTTTTCCGAGAGAGTGGTGTCTGAGAAGTGCGTCCCTGTCGAGCTTCCCACAGGCCTCAGAGAACGAATCTCGATCATTCTTGAGGAGTTCAACTTCCCCATTGAGAGACCTGGGAACCCGTCGGATAGCTGGGTCCTCGAAGTAACCGACGTGTTGACCGAAGTCACTGATGGGTTGGAGGAAATCTATGGTGTGGAGCAGCTTTGGGCATTTGACGACAACGGGGATCCGCTATCCGTAGAGTTGGAAGAGTTTGTCCAAAGAACTGAGCCTGCACAGATATTTGATGTCCTGGAGTTCTTCTACCACTGCTCAGAGAATCACCATAAACTGGACTTTCAACGAACACTCAACAGTGCACTCCAGGAATACCAATCGGATCGACGAATGAAGGATGGCCGCTTTTCCGGAAACGCAGCTCATGTCCCTGCCAGGCCGATCGCGGCTCCGTCAAATGACTTTCTGAAGGGTGAGAGCCGTTTGGTGGCAGCCCTGGATCAATTCCATGAAGCGCAAAACGACCTGGAATTGGGAGACTACAAGGCTGCTATTGACCATACTTGTACCAGTCTCGAAGGCATTTTTCAATCGTCTTTTGAGTCGGACGGGTCGCAGACAGAATCCTTGATGGGGTCACTGGACGGCCATGGCTCCTCATCGAACTTGGCGGACAGCGTAGGCCGTGCTTTTGGGGAACAGGTGTTGAAATCTCTGTCCTTTCTTAGCGACACACTGGGGAGAGACACTCCCTCAAGTGAGATGATCAACATGTCCAAGGTCTATGCAGAGCTGGCGGTCCATCTATCGGGATCATTCCTCCTGTTTGCCACCAACTTGACCCTCCAAGAGCGTCCAGCTGGGAAAGTGCCTGCCTCGAAGAAGGTCAAGCGACTCCAAGTGGTATCCGAAGCCAGTTAGAGAGTTCGGGGACTTTCCCCGAATTCGGGGAAAGTTCTTGGGCCTGTCCCCGAACTCTCAGTGGGCAGTCTGCATATACCAGTCGTGTACGAGCCGAGAGATTTCCTCAATCGAGAGCACACCCTGTGCCACCCAACTCTCTACGGGCGGGATAGCGGCCATAACAATTTCATCCTCGCTGAGAATGGGGCGCTTGTCGATTAAGCCACTCTTCACAAAGCGATTCTCCAGCTCTTCCACGTCAACCGCTGTGAGGTGCTGAGTCCGGCTGTCTCGGCCTTCGCGAAGCACGGAAAGAAATCGCCGAATGTCGCCCTTCATCTCTTCGAACAGGGAATTCAGGCTTTCGAGGTGAGGATCACTGATACCCGCAGCCGCCCAAACACTCGCTTTATTCTGTTGATGGCGACCGATCCGCCAGCTCTGTGAGAAGGCCTTCATCAAATCGATGCGGGCCAAGAGACGCTCCACTTTGTGCTCACTGATGATTCTGTGCCCACCCCCATCAACCAGGGCTTGCCACTGCCCAACCGTTTCCGCAGAGGCCTTAAGAAGGGCATACAAAGTCCCTAAATCGTCACGCAGAAGGTAAAACAGATGAACGCTGGTAACGGAGATTCTGAAATCCAGGGAAGGAACCTGTAACAAAGCACCATATTTATCTGCGGAGCGTCCTTCCGGAGAAGGAACCTCGCGCACAGCCAGTCCCGTGACTGTCTCGATCGGGGAGGTGGTTTTGGCCATACCTCGAATTTGCCCGAGATCGATGGGGGCTTCCAGCTTCACCCCCTTTTTCATCAAGGTTTGATTCCAGCGGACCGCATCGGACGGATTAGCCGTTAAATAGACAATCTGCCGTTCTTGCTCGACGGCCAGGACATTGAGACTCTCGACGATGGCCTGGAATCGGGATGGATCTGAGGTCGTCAGAACATCATCCAAAAAGATGGGCACCTTAATGCCACGTTCGATTTGACCGGCAAAGGCCAGCCGTACCGCCAACAGAAGCTGGATTCGCGTGCCATCGGAAAGCTCTGAAAGACCTTTTCCAATTTGGCTGAAAACCTCGAATACCCGAAAACCGGGAGAGTCGGATCTCTCATCCACAATGAGGTTATATTTGTGGTGGGTGAATTTGGCAAACAGTTCTGCAGCACACCTCAGAACCTTTGGACAACTCTGTTTGTCATGCCGGGCACGCACTCGTTCCAAAAGAAACCTTCCGGCCACTTTGTGAAGGTTCTCCTGACGTCGCTCTTCCAGCAGTTGTTCCCCATCGGAAAGGTCGGCCAGGGCTTGTTCCAAACTGTCCTGCTTCCCGACTTGGCGGATACTGGCTTGAATACCGCCGATCTCTCCCATCACAGCCCCGAGCTTCGCCACGGATTGCTCACAAATCCTGACACGGCTACCCGCTTCTTTGCAGGTTAGCTCAAAAAGATCCTCACGGGTATTCAGCTTCTTCTCGTACTCCCGGATGTTCTGCTCGCAGTGGTTGCCCTCATTCACCAGATTTCGATATTCATCCAGCCAATCCAAATACTGGTAGAGGGCTCCTTGATCGCCGACTTGAAGCCCCGTCTTGTTCCAAAAACTTCTGATTCGCTCCTCTTGTCTCTTGATTCTGGACTTCACTTCATCGTGCCGTACCGATTCCCTCTCAAGGATCCGTGTGGCATTCTCAAGCCGGGCACTCCTCACCTTCAAGTCTTCAAGTCGCCCCCGGGCGGCAGCCGCATCCTGCACATCCGGCTCACCTTGCCGCTTGAAGAAGGTATTCAAATCCTCCAAGCTCTCCCGGACCATCTCTTCCAGCCGACTCAACTGGGCCTTCAACCCGGCAAGTTTTTCACCAGCCTCTTCCCATTTGAGGATCCGATTGGCATACAGGAACAGTTGAAGATCTCCCCCCGGATCGACTTGCAATTGCAAGCACAGGCTCGCTCTCTTCTCATCCACCTGCAGTTCTTTTTGTGCAAGGCTCTCTTCGCGGGCCTTGAGCTCGTCCAACAAAGTCGCCCTTCGTTCTAGCTCTACGGCCTCCTTCCACTGCTCTTCCAGCTCTTTCAGATAGCTGTCCACTGACTCCAGGGACCAGTCGAAAATCGGTTTGAGACGCAGTTTGCCGTACTGCCTTTGGCACTGTTGTGCGGCAAGGTCTCGATTGCGTTCATACAGACAGATGACCCCCAGCATACCGATTCCTACACCGGCCAGGACAAACCCCGACCAATGGGCAAACCAACCCAGGTCCACCCCAAGAATGAGGGCTATCACCCCTAGCCAGGAAAGGTTTCTGATGACCTTGTGCCCTGTAGAATAGGCTTTCCTGGCCCGCCAGTTTCGAAGAGCCTCCATACCCCACTCCAGGGTTGCCTTGGATTTGCCCTTCTGTCCCTCTTGCCAATAATTTCGATCCGTGTCGATTCGGATCCTCTCCTGCCGAACCGCTTCCGCCTCGCGCAAGAAACCCTCCAAATCGCCCAAAACTTCCCGGTCCAAAGGGATCAGGCCTTGGGGAGCGGGTTCTGGAGCAAGATGTTCGACACTTCCCGCTAAGGCTCCCTGGGCAACCGTGACCTCGCCTCGTTTCTCCTCGACCTTGATCTCCACTCGTTGCAAGCTGCCTGCTCGCTCGACCCAAGGGCTCAGCTCTCCATCCCCAATCGGGCCATGAGGCAATCGACAAGATTGGATGACCGTCCGTGCCTCCTGAATGGCCTTTTCGCAGTCGGGCAACGGGGAACGGAACTGGGCATAATCCGTCTTGAGTGCCTCCAGATCCCTTTTCTCATGACCTTGAAGTTGTTCCATTTCTTTAGGGAATTCTGCAAGTGCTGCCCTGACCTGGCGCAGATGCTGTCGTTCTTTCGCCAGATCTCGAGCCGTCTTCAAGAGATCCAGCTCCGCCTGCGAGGCATGAACTCTGTCTCGCTCTGCATAGACTGCAGGAAGGCGATCCTCCTCCCTGGCCAGTTGTCGCTGCGCCCTCTGAATACCGGCTACCGTCTTCCTGAGGTCGCGAACTATTTTTCTCTCCGTCTGGCCATTTTTCGAGCTTACGGTGAGCTGTTCCCCGATGGCGGTCAGATCGTACCTGCCGGACATCTGGCGGTAAATTTCCGCAGCGATATCAGCATCTGTGGAAGATCCATTGTCCAGGAGCAAATCCCCTAAACCCAAGGTAAAACAACGTGCAAAGCGTTCATCGGGCAACAGAGGGCGAGATATTTTCTTCCCATCGCGCCGCCAGATGACCTTTGCCTTTTCTCGGGTCGCCATCAGAGTCTCACCCACTTCAGTCCACTGGCTTTCAATACTGATGGACTCATCGGATTCGGTCCCAGGCCATAGAATCGCCCGTACAGCCCGGAGCAGTGTCGTCTTCCCCGATTCGTTCGGACCTACTAAGAGATTCAGGTGCGAGGAGTAAGGCTGGACGGAGAAGGGCTCTTTGACCCCCGGCATCTGCCGGACCGTGACCTTCCTCAATTCCATGATCGGACATCCTCTCGATTTCCGGGCTCGATCTGTCCCAGGAGTTCCTTGAGAGCGTGGAACCCGGCCTGCAGGAGGAGTTCTCTGACTTGATCCTCTGTGAATTGAATTTCCTCAAGCTGAGACCAGGCAGACGAAGCAGCTTCCTTTTTCAGCCTGTGACGGGCCTCACCAATGAGCTGCCGGGCATCTTCCTCCTGATTCACCAGAGCGAGTAGCTGACGAGCGAGCAGTCCAGGGGGGTCGCTGGCTTGAGCTATGCGTTCCAGGTCCAGGGAAAGACGGGAGTCATCGATGATCCCTTCGACGAAATAGAGGATCTCGTCAAATCTAGGTTTGAGATCCTCCAGGTCCAATGGGTTCAGCCGTTGAGCGACCTCCCGGTGAAGCTCTCTCGGTCCGACAAGCTTGATCCGGCACCCGACGGCTTTCACCCCTTTCAGTTGAGGTAAAAGCCTTTTGTGCAGGGAGGCCATCGAGTCTCTCAAGACATCCTTGAGATCACTTTTACCTCTAAGCTTTTCCACGGCAACGGGCAATTCCTCCCAGCGTAACGGACCCAGGCTGATTTGCTTGATGGAGAATTGCCCTAGATCATCAATCTCCAGCACCCAAGGCCCGTGGAGTCCCGTTTCGCTGGGATCGAGCCCCACCAGCGGCCCCAGATATCCAATGAGGGAGTCGGAACCAAGCTGGGAAGGCTTGTGTTTATGGCCTATAAACCATCCATCGAGCTCAATGTCCTCTAATCTACGGTGTGGGGCTGGAGCGTAAACACTATCGGGCGTGTCCAGATCGTGCAGGATCCCAAAACGGGGAAGCTTTTCGTCGGGAGGAAGGGGAAGCTCCTGCTCCAACGGACTCAGGGGGATTCCCTGCTTGGGAAAAGACCAACCCAAGATATTCATGATGGGCTCGCTCTGATGGGACAAGGTCACCCACTCCCATTTTCCACCCTGGCCAACCAAATGAAAGGCGGGGATCCGTTGAGTCACTTCTTCCAGAGCTTCCACATCATGGTTTCCCACCACCGAATAGACTTCGATGCCATTCTGGACAAGCTCAAGGACGCCCCTTTGAAGATGCCCGAATGCCTCTAGTCGATGATGGTCTTCCTCGACGACATCCCCAGTCAGAACAACGGCCGCAACACTTTGCTCGACGGCAAAACGGACCAGGCGAAGCCAACCCTCTGCCGGAGTCAACTCAACCGGAGAGACACCGTATTGGTCGATATCTCTGGGAAGATGCAGGGGTCTCTTACCCAAATGGATATCGCCCGCCAAAAGGACTTGGCTCTGCATCAACTCCTCTTGCAGCCCCAGCCTACTCAAGGGTCTGGCGGCTTCGACAAAAGGCTAGCATCGATCAAAACGCCAGCCGTTTTAGTACGAAATAAAGGCCAATTGAACCGGCCTCTAGTCTATCCTCCCTGTCTGCCATTCATGATTCCCTGCCGTTGGAACCCCGATAGGAAGTCTTGGTGGCCATGGAGTTAATGAATAGAAAGTTTTACCCGGCATGCATCAAAGGAAACGATCCAGCAATCCGGTATGCTTTGTGGAAAGCGGTTTCTCAGGCGGGCGGGTAAGGGGCTTTTAGTGAACTTTTACTGCACGGTTGCCAATAAATTCCTGAAATCATTCAGGCACTTTCGGCATGCCTTCACATAGCGATCGATCTTCAGGTCTCCAGCCAGGGAAGAATCATAGTAAATCTCAACGGCGCCTTCGACTTCTCGACCCCGGAATGCAGCGCAATGGAAACACAATCCTCTTCTAGAAGCTTCCGCCCCAATGAGGGTACTCTGCTTGATCGACTCAGTGGTCACCACTTCTTCACCATCAACGACAACGATTTCCAACATGACTCACAAACTCCTGACAAGATTTGAGATCAATTTCTGTACCCACTCCTGAGTAAAGCAAGTCATGTGCCACTCTTGCGGGAGATCCGGGAAAGATCCTCATGAGTTGACATATATCCTTATAAATCAATAACTTGAAGTCTTTGTTGAGAATCCCTGGCTGGCTTGAGAAATTTGGAGCCTTCTCAACCCTGTCAACGTCAGATGACAAACCGCTGGTGGCTGAAAGTCGTCATAATCATCACCAGCATGTGTTCAAGGGTTATCCGAGTCGCTTGGAGAGGGTGTCAACAGAACTTCACAGGAGCGAGTATCTAAGGGAGTACTCAGAGACACTATTGGCCGTTCACGACATCACGAGCGACCTGTCGAACCCGTGAGTCGTCGTCCTCGAGGTGGCGGGCCAGTACTTCGGCGATTCGAGGATCCGATATTTGCGCCAGAGCGAAAGCTGCGGTGGCACGGACCAGAGGACTCCTTTTTTTGAAAAAGGAGAAAAAGCCCTGCGGGGCCAAGATCTGAGCCAGTGGTTCAATGCTGGCGGGGTCGGCTATATGTCCAAGTGCCCGGCAAGAGGCGATGATGCGCTTCTCGTCCTTGGCGGATTCGAGCAGGGAAACAAGCACCCGGGCAGCTCCGGCGGGCTTGATTTTACCCAAGGAGGTAATGGCCGCCGTCGCTACAGTCGGATCTTGATGGCTGGTACGTTCGACGAGAAGTGCTGTAAGTCGTTCGTCGTTCGAACGTTCCACGAGACGAAGTGCGGCTCGCCGCACTTTTTGGCTTTCGTCCTCTAGAGCAAAATCCAGCTCTTTTTTCAGGTCTCGGGTGATCTTGTCGATGACCTCCAGTATTCTCACCCGCTGCTGGGCAGAGCCCTCCAACACCAGTTCACGTTTCAAAAGGGTGACCGGCTCTGATCCGAGCTCGCCAAGCAAACGGGAAGCAATCTGTCTCGCCTCCAGGTTATCTTCCTCTTTGATAACATCAATAAGCAGCGGAGTGGCCACGGGTCCCAGACTGCCGAGTAGTTGGATGGCCTCTTGCAGCCGGGTGGGTTCCTGGAACTTTAAGTTCTCCGAAAGGACCCGCTGAGTTTCGGGCTCCAGTTCACGAATGAATGCCGGCAGGGTTCCTTCTCCTCTTTCCTTCAGTTGTCGCTGGCGCTTGCCAAGATGGGTGAGGGTTCGGCTGGCTCGCCTGTAGTCCCCAAAGTGGATGAGGCTGGTCGCGGTTCGGTAAAGCAATGTGCCCAGTTCTTCGAGAAGTCGGGGTTCCTCCTCTTCCGCCAAAACAAGGAGAAGGGGATCTGTCAACAGTTCCACTAACTGAGGCTGAGAGGCTAGGCCCAAATCTTTCAGCAAACTGCCACAAACATGGATGACCTTGGTGCGGATGGTCGGGGTCTGGAGTGCAAAGTCCTGAAACAATTGTTGGATGATCTGTCCAGACTGATCTTCATCGCCCTTGAGAAAGAGATCGCGCAGCCTCGTTTCTGCGGATTGCAAGAAAGCGTCAGTGAGCTGTTCTGTTTCGGGTCCTACAATCACCGGTCCTGATGGGCCTGCTGCTGCAGAAGGTCGGATCTGCTCAGGTTCTAAATTGGCCTCGGTGGCAGCCTCTTCCGAGGGCTCTTCCTGGACTGTCCCAGTACCAAACGTCTTCTCCAGGATTCCATAGGTGCGCTGATCAAAGAGGATTCCGGTTAGCCCATGCATTCTGGCTAATCGATGCCAAACCTCACCATCAAATCCATCGACCGGAGGTTCACGAAGTGCCGCAATAAAGATTCTCAATTCTTGAGTGGAGACGTGCTTCAGAAAGGACAAACTTCTGAGTCCTATGGCTTCCAACAGGCGGAGAAATCCATCGGCGATGGCCTTGAAATCCTTGGTATCCACCTTTTGGCCGTTGACCAAAAGAGCCTCCTGGACCCGCGCCAAAGTGAGGGCGGGCCGTTTCTCTAGAAGGGTTTGAAGAACTGCCCGCAGCTCTTCAATGGAGTCGGTGATCACCTGGCTCTCTGGAGGGTAGAGCTTAATATTGGTCGAGGTCGTCAGCAGACTTCGGACGAGGCTGGGAATCTGGGTCAAATCCTTCTCATCCAGCCCTCGATCAGTGGCACGCAAGCTGGCAGACCCGTTCCCGGGTAACGATGAGGCCTCCCCCGGCCAGGTCCCGGCGACGGAAAGCCTTCCCTCCGATTTCACCAAGGCAGTGTAGCGTATCTGTTCGAGTTCGATGTTCCGGAGGTCGTGTTTCTCCACAAAACGTTGCCAAAAACGCCGATCGATCATTTTCGTGCTGACCTGATCCAAGGACTCCAGCATAACCCGCAGCTCGTTTCCGGTGAGACCTCGAGAAAAGACAATGCCCTGCAAGGAGAGACGGGTCATGAGGATGGCGAGAGCCTCGGCTACGGATTTGAATTCAGAGACGTCCAGGAGTTCGCCGTTCACGGACAGAACCTTTTTGGCCTGAGTGATATTGAGGCGGTCATTGTGAGCCAGGATTTTGTCAATGGATTCCTTGAACTCTTCGGTAGCACTCACAATAGCCGGGCTGCCGGATGGGTAGAGCTTGATCTTACGATGGGTCGTCAACAGCCCACGAATCACCTCTGGAACATGGACCAGGGCAGCGGGATTCAAGGGGACGTCCTGAGGACCACCATCGGACAACCTTGCTCCCGTGTATTTTATAGCTTCCTCCGCATTGAATATTTTCTTATCGTAGGCCTGTTGGGAGTCACGGTAAAAGCGGGCTTTCTCCTGGTTAGCCGAGAGCTGGAAATGGTAGGCAAGGGTGGCAGCCGAAAGGAGAAGACGTTGGGCATTGCGGGATTCCTGGTACTCCCCGACACGCTCGTGCAGTTCCTCTTTTCGCTTTTCCTGGATTGCGCCGTAGGTGATGTCCAAAATACGTCTGCTCAAAAAACGAATGGTCTCATCATTCATCTGGTACTGTGACCCAATCAGACCCTGAGCCACAGCCTGATCGATGAATTCCGTGACCTGGGTCTCCTTGGTTTCGGAACTTCCAGCCAGCATGCTCAGGGAGACATGTTCCCCAAAAGTGGAGGCTTGGTCGAGTAATTTCCTGCTCTCCTTGTTGAGGACGGCGATCTTGTGGCTGACGATTTCCTCCAGGGATCTGGGCAGATAGTCTTCCTCCAGAGGTTCAATACTCCACACTTGACCGGTGAGAGTAATCTTTCCGCCCAGGATCAGCTTGCGCATGATCTCGCTGACAAAGAGAGGATTCCCCTGGGTGAGCTGGGCCAGTTGCTCCTCGAAACCCTTCGGCAAATGCATCTGAGGAAAGACCCGCTGAAAATGCTGTCCGATTTCGGTGGCCGACAGAGGGGTGAGGGATACCCTATCGATGTTCAGTTCCTGATTGTGTGCGGCAAAGAAGCGCTCAAGTGGGACTGGCTGTCTTTGAGTTCCAGCCTGCCGTATCGGCATGGCCGCCCCACAGATAAAAAGCGGAATGTCCCGACGTATCAGCAGCCTCCGCAGTAAGAGAAGTGTGGCCTCATCACTGAAGTGAAAATCATCGATAAGGAGAATCAGGGGGTGGGAATCGAGAAGCCTGAGAATCGTATGGATCAACGTGGAAAAAAGTGCATTACGTTGAGTCGTTGGATCTTCCGGTTCAAAGCGAGCGCTGGGTTCCGCCAGTTGCGGCAAAACATAGGACAAGTAACTGAGTTCCTTAGCAGTCAGCTCATTCAGGACTTCAATGCCCTTGTCGGGACGCTGATTCATGATCTCAACGAGGATATTGGTGGTCAGGTAGTAGGGACGAAAACCCTCCTGGGGAACCCCGTTGACCTTTATAGCGACCGTGTCGCTCGCACCCAAGTTCAGCCCCAGGACCTTTAAGAACTCGCTCTTACCCATCCCCGCGGCGCCCTCGATGAGAAGAAATTGGTTTTTACCTTGGCTGAAGTTCTCCAGCGCCTCTTTCACCCTTTCCTGTTGAGTCTCGCGGCCGGAGTCGTTGACTCCATCCAGTCGCTGGACAGCTGTCTTTGGAAATACCTCCTGGGGGGAAACTTGCCCGGCGTCGACGAGGAGCGCCCGCCCAGACTTCTTGGCGTAATACAGCGCAGTATCTGCGGTCTGGATGAGGGCGTTGCCCGTCTGGACATCGGCAGGAGCCGAGGCAACACCTATACTGAGCGTGATCGGGAGTTGGCCAACGATCTCGTCCAAGTGGAGGGGTTCTTCCTTGATCCGCTGGAGTATTTGTTCGCCAACTACCAATGCCGCTCGCTTATCGGCACCGGGCATGAGAACGATAAACTCATCGCCTCCGTAGCGAACCGCCAGGCCATTCACTCCAGCCACTTCCTTGATCAGATTGGCCACCCAGACCAGCGCCTGATCGCCAACACTATGACCGTAGGTGTCGTTGATTTGCTTCAAAGAGTCCACGTCCATCATAAGCAACGACACTGGTTCTTTCTCCAGAGAGTCCCACTGGATCTTGTGTTGTAAGTATCTGCGAAGAAAACGGCGGTTGTAGATGCCGCTGAGCTCGTCTTCAAAGATCAGGCGAGAGGGATCCGTGTTCACGTGCTCCAGAAAATAGAGGAGATCCTGGTATTCCATACTGAATCAAACTTTGGCCCGGATTATGTATAAATTCTCTACTGCACCGACGAAATCATCCGGCGTGCGTTGCGCACCGCCTGCGTTGCACTCAGTCGGCCTCCTCAACGTACCGTACAGTACGTTTGCGGGGGCCTCTGTCGCGCGTGGCGCAACGCACCCAGGTCGGCGCTTTCGTCGCTTCGTCACGAGAACCTATGCATAAGCCGGGCTAGTCAAGAGTGAAAAAAGTCTGCCTCCTTGCGAACTTGCGGACACATTCTACAAGAAGTTGCGGATTCCCCAAATCTTCCCGACTTTCAAAGAATCATGCACTCGCGGATCGAATTCGATGGGAGAGTTTCAAAGATCTCTACTTGAGTTTCTGGCCTTTTTGACCGTTTTGACCGAAAGGACGGGAGCTGCACGAGATCGTCTCGGAGCTGATGGAAGAGGAACTTGTCGAAGCCGGGTTCGAACTGCTGCACCGGGAAGACTCCTTCATCGAAAAAATCGCAGTCGAGCCTGGTGGCGGCGCGCCGACCGCCCCCCTTGGAGCAGGAAAGAGGAGCGATCCCTGATCATAATCCTCGACACCGTTCAGGGTGATCTGTTATCCTCCAAGTTCAACATTTCATCTTGCAGATTTTGATTTCGGAACGGAATTGGAAGGACTCCAACCCCTATGAATATCTTGCTCTATAACCCCGATAACCAGATGACGCGGAACTACATGCCCCATCTCTGGATGTTCGTTCTCAAAACCCTGACTCCACCGCAGCATAAGGTGTTTCTGATCGATGGGAATGCCCAGCCCATCAGCGAGCAAGAGATGGCGCGGTTCATCCAAGAAAACGAAATCAAACTGGTGGGCATCGGAGCCATGACGCGAATGGCTGCCAGCGCCTACCGGATGGCG
>SMVA01265481.1_pt1 | contig 15716 bp, 14 predicted proteins | sample 2456451 | NCBI WGS metagenome assembly SMVA01 (sample SAMN11095933, study PRJNA526329) | marine sediment metagenome | biome: Marine sediment; feature: Surficial sediment; material: Deep marine sediment; isolation source: Hadal surficial sediment | place: Pacific Ocean | collected 2014-05 | depth...
AGCCCGTAATCTTCAGCATGTTTTAGATATTCAAAAACCTGAGCGCTTTTTAAAAGCGCTTTGGTAGGAATACATCCCCAATTCAGGCAAACACCGCCCAAGCTTTCTTTTTCAATTACAGCTGTTTTCAGACCTAACTGGGAAGCTCGAATAGCGGTTACATAACCACCGGGTCCACTCCCTAAAACTATCATATCGTATTTACTCATTTTATAATATTATTGAGTTGTTTTTGAAGTAGCGAATTTACGAAATGTAAGTTGAAAGAAATAAAAATGCAGTAAAAATCAAATGCCGGATATTACTAAAAATCAACACTGAATTTGATGCATGGGATTTGGGAATTCTTCCCTTTATACTTTTACCAAACATATCCCCTGCTTGTTTTTCGATAGTGTTTTCCACCCCAGTAACAGTAACGGTGTCCCATGACGACTACGATCTTATGGTTTCGAGGCACTTTATGAACTACAGCGACTTAGGTCGAAGGCGCGGTAGTGAACACTCTTGTGGCACAGGACGTAAGTGTGAAGGTGACTATAGCGAATAAAAAAAGATGCTTTTTCATGATCCTAAAATTTATGGGTTACAATTTGGACAGAAAAAGTATCGAAAGGTTTACTATTATTTATTCCTAAAGTCTACCGAAAGTGAATTCACACAATAGCGTTGTCCTGTTTTTGTGGGGCCATCGTTAAAAACATGACCCAAATGACTGCCACAATTCGCGCAAAGGATTTCAGTACGAACGGACCCGAATGAAGTATCTTTCACATACTCGACTGAACCTTTAATCGATTCGTCAAAAGAGGGCCAGCCACAGCCACTCTGGAATTTATTATCACTTTCAAAGAGGGGGGTGGAACAAGCGCCACATTTGTAGGTGCCGTCTTCAAAATTAAGATTGTACTCGCCTGTAAATGGTCCCTCTGTTCCTTTTTTTCGTAGAATGTTATAGCGTTTTTCGCCGAGCTCTGTCAGCCATTCTTTTTCGGATTTATGTATGGCGTATTTACTCATTTTCAGGAATGAATCGAAGGGCCGCTCCATTGATGCAATGGCGTTTCCCCGTAGTTTCTTCGGGGCCGTCATCAAAAACATGTCCCAGGTGGCCTCCACAAATCGCGCAGTGTTCTTCGGTGCGGGGGTACCCGGTTTTATGATCGGTTGTAAACCCTACATTACCTTTTATTTCCCGGTCAAAACTGGGCCAGCCTGTGCCACTGTCGAACTTGTGCATACCCTTGAATAAAGGTGTATTGCAGGCGACACATACATAAGTGCCTTTTGAATAGTTTTTGTCGAGCTCACTGGAAAAGGGTCGCTCTGTACCTTCTTTCCTGAGGATATTAAACTGCAGCGCTGTGAGCTGTGCTTTCCATTCCGCTTCTGATTTGGTCACCGGAAATATATTGTCTTCTTTTTTGTTCTGAGCTTTGCCGTTACAGCTAAATAACACAGCGCATAAAAGTATAATACTCGCTTGTTTCATTCTTCAATTTTAATAGAGCTCACAGGACATTGCCGGAATCAATCCGAATTGTCTAATTTCCTAAAAATACGAAATCCCCCGAATTCATGATCTGTTCCATCGTTAAATTTGCATCGGCAAATTCAGAAGGTACTATGGCGATACGAAACACTTGGTCGATCGTAAAACCACTTCCTAACGTGGTCAGATCCACATCACCCTGTAAAAATAACAGGACATCAATAAAGGTATGGTTGAAGGTATACTGAAATGATCCACCGCCATCTAAATAGATAGTCTGTGGCAATTGACTCCATACATCAATGGTCCCACCGGTACCATCCGGCACAACGTCTTCCAGCCAATAGACTAAGATCACATCACTTTCAAAAACTTCAACATTGGAAGGGATAGTGACCAACCGACTAAAATCATTTCCAGCCGTAAAATTGACAGTCACTTCAAAAACTTGTCCAAGAATATTGATTCCCGGCGCACCCTGAGGTCCCGGATCACCTTCACAAGAAGAAAAGATCAATGAACCTGCAATTGCAATCAGTAAGAATATTTTTTTCATCTTTTAAAATTTTGATACGGTCTTATGACAATCAAAAGTCGTTCCAAATTTTATTTGAATGGAATAGATTCATCATCGATTTGGATCTTTGGTCATTTTTCAAAATTTAAAATTATATAGTTATATTTATAACATATTATTCAATGCATATAAAATGAAATTTAAGAAGACCATCTCATTACTTACCATATTTATAGTATTTATGAGTTGTAGCACCAATCCTTTTACGGGCAAGAAAACCCTGGCATTGGTGCCTAATTCACAGCTGTTTCCGATGGCATTTCAGGAGTATACTTCCTTTTTAAAGGAACATAAAGTTGTTAGAGGGACCAAAGAGGCCCAAATGATCACCAATGTAGGGAGAAAGATCGCAGTCGCTTCCGAAAGATGGCTCACCGCAAACGGTTATGCTGGGTATTTGAAAGATTATAAATGGGAATACAATCTGGTGGACGATCCTACGGTGAACGCCTGGTGTATGCCCGGTGGAAAGATTGTTTTTTATACCGGCATTTTACCTATTGCCAATGGCGAAGCCGGAATAGCAGCCATAATGGGTCACGAAGTAGCACATGCCTTGGCTAATCATGGTCAGCAACGAATGAGTGCCGGACAACTACAAGCATTGGGTGCAATAGCAGGAAATGTAGCTTTAAGCAGTGATCCTGAGAATCAGGAGATATTCAATCAGGCATACGGAATAGGAACTACAGTTGGCGTGATGTTGCCTTTCAGTAGAAATCACGAAAGCGAGGCAGATAGAATAGGATTGACCTTGATGGCGATCGCAGGATATGAGCCCATTGAAGCTGCTAACTTATGGCGACGAATGAAAGCTAACTCCGGCGGACAAGCACCACCGGAATTTTTGAGTACACACCCGTCGAGCGATACGCGTATAAAAAATATTACTGATTGGGCACCGCAGGCAAGAGCGGAAGCGAGGAAGTTCGGTGTCACGAAATTCAAAAAATAAAATACCGAACTTATTATTAAAGCTGCTTTTGGAGTAGCTTTTTTTTTGTGAACATGGCAAATTTACCAAAAGGAAATAAGAAACTATTAAATGCATGGGCGTTTTATGACTGGGCAAACTCCGTGTATAGCCTGGTGATTGCTTCGGCAGTGTTTCCCATATTCTACGGAACCTTGACGCTGGTCAAAGATGAACAGGGGAATATTCTTGATGATACTATTACCTTTCTTGGTTTTGACTTCAACAACGATACGTTGATCAGTTTGGTGACCGGGAGTGCTTTCCTGGTGGTGTCTTTTTTAAGTCCCCTGTTGAGTGGGGTCGCAGATTATATAGGCAACAAAAAGATCTTTATGAAGTTCTTCTGTTACCTGGGGGCCGTTTCTTGTATTGGGTTGTATTGGTTTTCCCTGGAGCATTTATGGTTCGGATTGTTGTGTTATTTTTTAGCATTGATCGGATTTTGGTCGAGTTTGGTTTTCTACAATTCATATTTACCGGATATCGCCTTTCATGAACAACAAGATAAGATAAGTGCTAAAGGATATTCTATGGGGTATATAGGCAGCGTTATCCTCTTGCTCCTATGTCTTGCCATGATATTGATGTACGACACCTTTGGTTTTGAAGATAAAGAGACGCCTACACGTTTGTCATTTGTACTAACCGGAATTTGGTGGATCGTATTTAGTCAATACACCTATTATTACCTACCGAAGGGTAAAAAAGAACAAAAATTCACGAAAGACCTTTTATTCAACGGTTTTAAGGAGCTACAAATGATATGGGATAAGCTTAAGCACAACCTTCGCTTAAAACGGTACCTGACTGCATTTTTTGTTTACAGTATGGCCGTGCAGACCATTATGCTGGTGGCTACCTATTTTGGGATCGAAGAAGTGGACTGGGGAGATACCGATTCCACCACGGGATTGATCGTGAGTATATTATTGATTCAGCTGGTGGCAGTGTTAGGTGCGTTCTTAACATCTCGTTCTTCGGCGAAATTCGGTAATATTCAAACATTGATAGTCCTCAATTTTATCTGGATCGCTATCTGTGTTTATGCATATACCGTTACCTCACCCACGCAATTTTACGTTACCGCTTCGGCCGTTGGGTTTGTGATGGGAGGAATTCAATCATTGTCCCGCTCCACTTATTCAAAATTTCTTCCTGAAGATGCTGTTGACACTACTTCTTATTTTAGCTTTTACGATGTTTCAGAAAAAATTGGTATTGTGATAGGGATGTTCAGTTATGGGTATGTGGCTCAGGTTACCGGAAGCATTCGATATGCCATACTTTTCCTAATAGTGTTTTTTATAGTGGGTTTACTTTTACTATTTAGGGTACCGAGAAATAGTTAGCATTAAACAATTTTTCTTTATGTTTGCGTTTACCTAAGCAAACTACTTACTTATGAAAAAGACACAATTACTCAATTGGATGCTCTTTGCCCTATTGGCATTCTCGTTCTCTTCATGTGAAAATGAACCCCTGGAAGGTCAGTTTGTGACTGATGATGGTGATGTGAGCGCTGAGGAAGGGCAATTTGTAGCAAAAATAGACGGTGTTACTTTTCTCGCCGAAACGACCAATAACGTATACAATCCAGACTCGGGTGACCTGATCATATCAGGGGTCAAACAAGATGGAGAATCCATTATACTAGCGGTAAACAATGCAGCGATGGGAACCTTCGATCTTACTGCCGTAGATGGAATATTGAACAGTGGAACCTATTTTCCTGCAGGCACTATTTTCAATCCTTATGTGTCTACAGGAGCAAACGGTGGATCGGGGGAACTGACCATTACTGAATTTGACCTTGACAATCTTACGGTTTCGGGCACTTTCAGTATTATCGGGGTTCGTCCACAATTGGATAGTGACGGAAATCCGGTCCTTGATGGTGCAGGAAATATTGTTTATGAAAGTGTGACTATTTCAGAAGGTAGTTTTAATTCCATTCCTTTAACACTAGATACTTCCGGCGGGGGAGGTGGAATAGATCCGGAAGCCGCTTTCTTTGCGCTGGTCAATGGACTTGAATTCGAGGATATCACCTTTACGGCAAAACAGGTAGTTGTTGGAGGTCAACCTATGGTTAATTTGATCGCTACCAACGAAGACGGAGCGTCCATACGAATTGACATACCCGAAGGATTGGGAGTTGGAACTTTTAATTTTGTAGACCCGATCTCTGATGGGACCAAACTCATTGCTATATACAACGACGGGGGTGGGAATATACTAACGTCTGAATCGGGATCCATTACTATTACCGAATTTGGGAGCAGTACAGGTAAACTTGCTGCTACATTCATGTTCGTCGGTACCGATCCTTTGGATCCTTCGAATACGACTACGGTTCAGGTGACTGAGGGTAGTTTTAACATTGATTATATCGATAGTTCCGGTGGAGTTGAGAATTCGTTTTCTGCTGAAATTGATGCGGTTATATACAATCCTACGAGCATTACAATAACACAAGCTCCTTTTATGAGTACAACTATCGTTTCGATCACTACTGTTAATGAACTTAGCAACGAAAGTTTAACGATCTCTTTCCCTATCGATATCGAGGTGGGCTCTCATAATATGACTACCCAGTTCATCGACGGAACAGAGTCGGTTGGATTGTATAATCCGGATATTGGAAATTCTATTTTATTCGCGTCCAGCCCGGGAATTCTCAATATAAACAGTTATGAATTGAGTAGTGGGATCGTGGAGGCGACATTCAGCTTCACAGCTATAGACCCGGCTGGAAACGATCCGACCGAGTATGCTATTACCAACGGTCAATTCACCATTACGATTCAGTAGATAAATTTATGTCATAAAAAAAGCCGTCCTACCATGGTAGACGGCTTTTTAATTATTTCGGTTCGATTCAATAGGACTTAATATCTCCGGAACCCGATGTTTTCGTATCACTGCGTTCAGGATTTCCTTTATACAAAATGTCACCGGAGCCACTTACCCTTGCTTTTATACTATTTTTAGCAACTACTTTAATGTCTCCTGAACCCGCTATGGAAGCATCGGTATTTTGAGCGCTGAGCCCAAATCCACTAAAATCGCCACTACCGGATACACTTACTTCAAGGTCATGTGTTGTTCCATTCAGTTCAATATCCCCGGAACCGGTTATCTTGACCTTCAACATATTAGCCTCTACATCCAGGACAATATCTCCGGAGCCTGTGACATACACCTTAAGATTGTCTGCTTTCACAGTATCTTCACTGTCAATATCCCCGGATCCTACCATAGATACCTTAGAAATGTCTTTAAAAGGCACGGTAATATGAATTCCCTTGTTGGTTTTTAAATTGGTGTTCTTTTTGGTTTTAAGCACAAGCCTATTGTTTTTTACCTCCACTATAATGTATTCATGCAGATTATCGTCTGTGGTTACGGTAATGTGACCTTCGGTTCCTTTCTGCAAGTGGATATCCATGGACCCTACACCTTCAATGGCATCGTAGCCGGACGTCTTTACTGTTTTCGTAGTTACATTTCCATTGCCTACTACTTTTTTATTTCCCCATTGTGCATGGGATTCAGAAACGGCTAAAAGGGTGATCGTAATTGCTAATGTTAAGTTTACTATTGATTTCATGATTTATGGTTTGATTATTAGTTTTTATCCAGAGATACTCTACCGTAATTGGACTTGATATTAATTGTATTACCTGAGTTTTTACTTCCGTAGTAACCGCTGTAAAATTTATTGGAATGATCCTTTGAAGTATTCAATATCTCCAAATCTTCCTTTCCTTTAAGTGAAGTGTGTAAAAGGTCTATGGTAAAATCGAAATGATAATCACTGTCATACCCAAGATGAATTCCGGCATAGTCGGATCGTATCGTAATATCCCCGGCTGTACTGGTAATTCTGTCCACGGTTACGGAGCCATAATCTGTATTGATATTCATCGCTCCGGACAGGGTGCCAACGGTCAAAGGTGTATAGTCACCTCTTCCATTGATCTTAACTGCTTTTCCTACTTTTATTTTCCCGTAGTCACTATTGTAATTTAGGTCTGCTACTTCGGTAATTTCTGAACCGGTATAGTCTGCATTCAATTCTAAGCGCTCGGTTTTTTTCAGTACAAAGCCTGAATAGTCGGCATTAATTTTTCCGCTCTTCATATATCCAATGGTAGAATTTTGGGTATAATCAAAATCCAAATAATTATTATCGGCATTCAAGGCTCCAATAATCACCTGGCCGTAATCGCAACTAATTCGAGCATGACCATCTAGGTTGTTGATACTTATGGCTCCATAGTCATTACTTAGGTCGACACTGTTTGTAACCGGGAGCTTTATGGTATAATTGATCTCCATACTAACATTGTTCTTATTTTTTCCCCACAAACTCCAGGACGATCCTTTTTTGCCTTTAATAATAGTTTTGGCGATCACCTTTGAGGCGGTCCAACTGAATTCCACATTTATATCGTCCAGTTTCTTTTGAACCATCTCTTCGTTGTTTCCGTTGGTGGTGATCACCACTTCTATGACGGTTCTATTTTCATTCCAGGTAATAATGTCAATATTTCCGTAGCGATTGACTACTAACAAAGCCGCTTCGGCATTGACGGTATATTCCTTATTGATCGTTTTTGTTTTCGTATATTTTCCTTTAAACTTTGGATTTTCGTTGGCAAACACCAACGCCGGTAAAACCAAAAGGACGATGAGTATTTTAAATGGTAGTTTCATTTTTATTTGCTTTAAGTGTTTTAATTTCTTCTATTGTTTTGATAACTTCTTTGAGTAAATCAATTCTATTTTGAAAATTGGTGATCATGGCGGAAATAACCCTTTTGTCGTTCCCACTATTCACCAGATCGATCTTTAGACCATCGTACTCGCTTTCCAAAGCCTCTAATCTGCCCAAAGTATCATGGATCAGTATTTCGGTGTCTTCATTTTCGAAACTTTTTAAGGTTTCCAATTCCTCATTAATAACTGTGGTAAAAAAAGACTGGGTCTCTTCCATTTTTGGAGAAACGCTCGCCAAGCCTTCAACTTCCGGGTCATAATTTTGGAGGAAGAGTCCGGCGGTGATCAATAGGAGTACAGATGCCGCGATCGACAGTGGTTTCCACCAATTCTTAACTATCGGGCCCGATCTGAACTTCGATTCGGCCGTATGGGCATCGAGTTTTGCCAAAAATCTTTTTTGATGATCGGCATGGGGTTCGATAGTATCGAATGTGCCTTCGAGGCGTTCAAACAATCTATCTATAGAGTCTTTTTGTTTCATTTGGTCGTATTTTATTGTTATTTAAATGTCAACGATAATTCACCATGAAAGAATTGATCCATTTCAACACATTTCATCGGCTTGTTTCATATGGCTACAGTCACTAATTTTTTACGCAGACTTTCTTTGGCCCGGGAAATCAGGGTTCGACAATTGGCGTAACTTATCTCCAGTATCTCACATATCTCTTCATAATCATATCCTTCGATAAAATAAAGAGTTAATATTTCCTTATAACTATCGTGAAGGCTATTCATGCATTGCATGAGCTGACTCGATCGAACCTCCGAATAATCATCATTTTCATATTCCGGATCTTCTTCAGCCTCATCGGCGATGTTCTCTTCGGAAACTTCTATGAACCGTTGTGATTTTCGATATTGAACAATACTATTATTGATCACGATTCGCTTTAGCCACGAACCAAAGGTTGCTGTTCCCTTGAAATTATCGAGCTTGCTAAAAGCCGTGATAAACGATTCCTGCATCACATCTTCAGCCTCGGCAGTGTTCTTCACAATACGAAAAGCCGTGTTGTACATAGCCTTTTGATATCGATTGTACACTTCCAATTGGGCCAATTGATTTCCATCTTGACAAAGAGCGAGTAACGTTTCTATATTTATCTGGGTTAGTGTCAAAAAAACTAGCTGGTTTATAGTAGAGATATCTCAGATCACTGATTGTTACACTTTAGGCAGAAATAATTCGAATCATAAGTGCTTTGAGGTCCTGACCGTCAATATTCGACCATCAGGACACTTTATTTATGCTTAATTGACAATGGGTGCTAACTGGCATAACAATTGTCTTTATAAGGTAGAAAGATCTCCTAAAAGGGTTGCTTTTAAAGGTTTTACTGAAAAATATAAAGATAACACTAAATAGAAGACATTCTAATTCATTATTTTTATGACAGAATGTCTTATCCTAATATATGGCTAGATCCAAAATAACAACTCTGGAAAGTTTATCATTTCAGGACTTGAATGAAGATGCGGAATTGATCCCTTTGATGACTCCTGAAGATGAAGATGCTATGGCAAAAGAAAAATTGCCGGAGACGTTGCCTATACTTCCGCTTAAGAATACCGTTTTATTCCCTGGCGTCGTAATTCCGATCACTGCCGGCCGTGATAAGTCCATCAAACTCATTAACGAAACCAACAAAGGGAGTAAGGTAATAGGAGTGGTTTCACAAAAGGACGAAACCAAAGAAAATCCGGAACTGGCAGATATTAATAATGTGGGAACGGTCGCGAGGATCCTTAGGGTACTAAAAATGCCAGATGGAAATACCACGGTTATCATTCAGGGTAAAAAACGCTTTGAAGTTTCACGGATGGTGACTACAGAGCCCTATCTTACCGCTACGATCAATGAAGTGGCCGAGTCACATCCTCCACGAGATAATAAGGAGTTCGTCGTTATCATCGACTCTATCAAAGAAATGGCATTGGATATCATAAATGAGAGTCCGAATATTCCATCCGATGCGGCCTTTGCGATCAAGAATATTGAGAGTAATTCGTTCCTCATCAATTTTGTGTCTTCCAATTTGAACATTTCCGTAGCAGAAAAACAAAAGCTATTGGAGATCAATGATCTGAAAGAAAGAGCTCTTGAGACCCTTCGGTATATGAATATCGAATTGCAAAAGTTATCGCTTAAGATGGACATACGTTCCAAAGTGGAGACGGATATCAATAAGCAGCAACGTGAATATTTTCTTCAGCAACAAATGAAAACCATACAGGAAGAATTGGGTGGTTCATCCCATGAAGACGAGATTGAAGAAATGCGTACCCGCTCCAAGAGTAAGAAATGGAACGAGGAGGTTGCTAAACATTTTGAGAAAGAATTGGCAAAGATCATGCGTATGAACCCACAGGTGGCCGAGTTCAGCATTCAACGTAACTATTTAGACCTGTTATTGGAGTTACCCTGGAACGAATACAGCACAGACAAATTCGATCTAAAACGTGCCCGGAAGATCCTGGACCGTGATCATTATGGATTGGATGAGGTTAAACAACGAATTATTGAATATCTGGCCGTCCTGAAACTTCGCAACGATATGAAGTCGCCCATCCTTTGTTTGTATGGGCCTCCGGGAGTGGGTAAAACTTCATTAGGAAAATCGATTGCAGAGGCATTGGGCCGTAATTATGTGCGTATGTCATTAGGGGGTTTACGCGATGAGGCTGAAATTCGTGGGCACCGCAAGACCTATATTGGTGCAATGCCAGGACGTATCGTACAAAGCATTAAAAAAGCAGGGACTAGCAACCCGGTGTTTGTGTTGGATGAGATCGATAAGCTTTCGGTAGGGAGTCAGGGCGATCCATCTTCCGCCATGCTCGAGGTACTGGACCCGGAACAGAATAACTCATTTTACGATAACTTTTTAGAATTGGGTTATGATCTGTCCAAAGTGATGTTCATATCCACTTGCAATAGTTTAGGATCTATTCAACCGGCTCTTCGCGATCGAATGGAGATCATCAATGTTTCAGGATATACGATTGAAGAAAAAGTAGAGATAGCAAAACGACATTTGCTTCCGAAGCAATTAAAAGAACATGGCTTGACCGATAAACACCTTAAAATTGCCAAACCGCAATTGGAGAAGATCGTCGAAGGCTATACTCGTGAAAGTGGAGTACGTACTCTGGAAAAACAAGTGGCTAAGATGGTTCGTTATGCCGCCATGAACATTGCAATGGAGGAAAAGTATGAAACGAAAGTGACCAAGCAAATCATAATCGATGTCTTGGGCCCACCAAGATTGGAACGGGATAAATATGAGAACAACGATGTTGCCGGTGTCGTGACTGGCTTGGCCTGGACGAGAGTAGGAGGGGATATCCTTTTCGTTGAATCGGCCTTATCCAAAGGCAAAGGATCGCTAACAATGACCGGAAATCTGGGGAAGGTGATGAAAGAATCTGCGACCATCGCTTTGGAATATATTAAGTCCAATGCAGACCAACTGGGGATCAATCCGGAGGTCTTTGAAAAATATAACGTTCATATCCATGTACCCGAGGGTGCCACACCAAAAGATGGCCCTAGTGCAGGAATAACTATGCTGACCTCCCTGGTTTCCCTTTTCACGCAACGAAAAGTAAAGAAAAGCCTAGCGATGACGGGTGAGATCACTCTGAGAGGGAAAGTACTTCCGGTGGGAGGTATCAAAGAAAAAATATTAGCGGCAAAACGAGCGCGAATCAAAGAAATTCTACTCTGCGAAGACAACCGCTGGGATATTGAAGAAATAAAGCCTGAATATTTGAAAGGGCTGACCTTCCATTACGTTAAGGAGATGAGTGATGTCCTTGATCTGGCAGTGACAAAACAGAAGGTTAAGAACGCAAAAAACCTGAATAATCTAATTTCAGAGGATTGATCCATGCCTAATGAGCAATGATCTTCGAACTTGAGGACCGAAACCTTTTACGCTTCCCAAAAATAATTTATCATTGTACTCGTTTATCTTTTCAAGGAAAGACATTCCAATTTAATGAATCAAAAGCTCGTCTGTTTATTTGCCTTTTTATTTGCTGCTGCTACTTATGCCCAGGTAGGGGGAAGATCGACCTATCAATTTCTAAATCTCTTAAACTCTCCGCGTCAGGCGGCATTGGGCGGTAAAGTGGTAACAAATTATGACTACGACCCAACGCAGGCATTATTCAATCCGGCAAGTATCAATCCGGCGATGGACAACCAGTTATCTGTAAATTTTGTCGATTATTTAGGGGACGTATCTTATGGCACTGCGGCTTATGCTTATCTTTGGGACCGTCGCACTCAGGTGCTGCACATTGGGGTTACTTATATAAATTACGGAAAATTTGATGGCTACGATGAACAAGGAAATGAAACCAGCACTTTTAGCGGTGGTGAAGTTGCTTTGTCATTCGGACATGCCCGAAATATAGCCTTCACCAATTTCCATATAGGAGGAAACCTTAAATTGATATCCTCGAAGCTCGAACAATATTCTTCCTTTGGAATCGCTACCGATCTTGCGTTGATGTATATTTATGAAGCCTGGGATCTGAATGTTACCGCTGTAGCCCGGAATATAGGGACACAAATTACACCCTATGAGGATACCTATGAAAAGCTTCCATTTGAAGTAATTTTAGGAATATCACAAACACTGCAAAATGTCCCTATTCGCTGGCATTTTACCCTGGAGAACATGCAGCGATGGAAGGTGGCATTTGCTAATCCGAACAGGGATGAAAACGATCTTGAAGGCAACACTAATTCTGAAAAGATCAGCTTTATTGACCATTCGTTTCGGCATATGATCTTCGGGATAGAGCTGTTTCCTGAAAAAGGGTTCAATATCCGTTTGGGTTATAATGTGCGTCGGGCAGAGGAATTGAGAATTATTGAACAACGGTCGTTTGCAGGATTAAGCGCGGGATTTTCAATCAAACTCAATAAATTGCGTTTGAGCTATTCTTACTCTAAATTCAGTAGTGCGGCGGCTTCTAATTATTTTGGATTGAATATAAATTTGCAATAATGCGAACCATTACCATTGCCATCGACGGTTTTTCTTCTACAGGTAAAAGTACCTTGGGAAGGCAATTGGCCAATTATTTGGACTATGTATTTGTCGATTCCGGTGCCATGTATAGGGCCGTAACCTTGTATGGCCTTCAGAAGGGTTTTATTTCTGAAACCGGCTTCGATTCCGAAAAGTTGATCGCCTCCTTAACCGATATTTCCCTGGAGTTCGTTAATAATTCAGAAGGAATTGCCGAGATCCATCTCAATGGTGAAAATGTGGAAAAGGAGATCCGTACGCTGGAAATTTCCGAATATGTGAGTCCGGTTGCCACCCTTTCAGAAGTGCGCAAAAAACTGGTTGAACTTCAACGTAAATTAGGTGAGGGACGAGGAGTTGTTATGGACGGACGTGATATAGGAACTGTGGTAATGCCTAATGCCGACCTGAAGATATTCATGAATGCCTCCCGCGAAGTTAGAGCGCAGAGACGTTATAAAGAGTTATTAAATAGAGGAGAGAACATTTCTTATGAAGAAGTCCTGGAAAATGTAACCGAGCGGGATAACATCGATTCCACACGCCAACTTTCACCCCTAAAACAGGCAGATGATGCCATTGAGGTCGATAACAGCGAGATGAATATATCGGATCAATTCCATATGATACTACAGTTGGCCAAGGATCGGATCGCCGGCAGGATTTAAGGTGTAATTCCTTTAAAAACAGCGATCCAAAATTCGTACAAATAAAACTATTTAACGATTTTATTTGCTTTTTATCTAATTATATCGTTTTTTTATCCTCTTTTGCCCCAAAATTCCTACATATGAAAACTTTGAATTATATTATCATATGCATGCTGCTCGCTATAATTACCATGTCATGTTCGCAAGAAAATGAAGTAACAGGCGAAAAATCATCACTTATTTTTACAGGTATCTCTACACTAAAAGATCAAGTTCCCAACTCCTTGCTCGATGAGTCTATGGAAGGGATATATCACGGTGTAGTAGCATCAGGATCTACGCTGTCACGTGGAAAGATATGGGTCAATGTTGCGAACAACTCCAACTACAACGCTCTTATTGAGTTGGCAGACGGAATCTTTTTTGAATTTAGTCTGAATCCAACATCATTGTCTGAAGCTGTTAATATGACGATCTTCGAGTTCGTAAGTAATGAAGGACATTTTACTTTAGACCTGAGCAATACGGGTGAGCCCGAAATTGCCAATATTGTTCTTTTGAATGAATCTTTTTTCGGAAGAGTAGTAAAGAGCATGAGCAATAATATGGCAAGTTCTGCAACCGCAACTTTTAGCGAAAATGGAAATCCGTCTTTTAGCGGTACCTGGAATCTTATTGCTGACGGTAGCATTCTCAATCCAAACGGTAACAACGGGGACGGGATTACTTCGCTTCTAATCACCATTAACGGTGACCTTTTCGAGGATTTCACCTTTGATAGCTTTAACGCGGCGGCGTGTCTGGGGAACTCTGATTATTTCCCAACACTTTATTCGTACGGAGTTCCGGATTTCACTATTTGTGATTATCAGACTACCTCTTTCGCAGGGGGTACAGCAAAATGGAACCTGAGCTACGATCAATCTGGACAGGGTTATGTGAACTACTTTTTGTGCGAGAATACAACTGCAGGAACATTCACCTGGACCAGTTCAGATGGTACTATTTACAAAGAGGGAGAGATACTGATCGACTAAGCGATCAATAATTTAAACATATAAAAAACAGCCCTGCAGGGCTGTTTTTTATTTAACTCAGGTTTTTTTCAATCCGTTTGTCTGGAATAAACCAGATAATGGCCATAATTATATGAGTTGTTATTGTGGTCTATAATAGCGAGATGAATATAGTGGATCAATTCCGTATGATACTAAAGTTTGCTAAAGACAGGATCGCGGATAGGGATTAAAGTATGGATGCCACACAAAGCGTAATGTATCAAAAACCTGTTCAGATAAAAAAAGTCATCCGCTGTGGCGGATGACTTTTAAATTTTTATTAAGAAGCTGGCGTATAAAATTATAAAATATTTAGCTTTCCAATTACGCGCCACTCCTCGGTGCGATAGCTACAGTCATTCGTCTTTAAAAGAAAAAGATCCCTTCGCTGTGCTCCTCGCTTCATAACTCTGTGAATGTTCTGTACTATTTGCATGATTGTTCGTTTATGATTGATCAAGGTCTTAGGTACGTTATCTAAAACGTCTCTTCGAGTTCCAAGTAAAACCTAGTGAATTTTTAGGTTTTTCGGTCAATGTGTTTTTATCTAAAGTTCTCATAATATGTTAGTTTATTGATTAAGTTGTTCAGGTCATAAGTACGTTTTATCTAAAACGTCTTTTTGAGTTCCATGTATAACCTATTGAATTCTTAGGTTTCTCTGTCAAAGTGTTTCTGTCTAAAGTTCTCATTATTTTTGTATTTAAATGTTTTTGTTTTAATTGATATACTAGATAGACGAAAGGAAATGCAAATTGTTACAGTACTATGCATTACAAACTAGTAATTTAACTTTATTTAACACAAATGGTCTGTAAAGGGTAGAGGTAAGTGATCTATCAAACCCATTGTTTTACATTATATATGAAGCTGTTTTAGAGCAACTATCTTCCGCCGCCCTCAAAAATTCAGAATCTGCTTTAAAAATCTTTGAAAATCAAAAAATTACCGTTATTTTTGCAGCCCTCATGCGCAAACGTGATTTGTAGTAGGGGATAAAATCCTTTTGGCGATATAATCTGAAAGCAATAGGAATAATAACAAACAATCATAACCCTTCTGTGGGATGATCGCATAAAATATCAGAAAGAACACAGAATACAAAAAACGTCCTTTGCAGGATCTTTCAT
>SMVA01243208.1_pt1 | contig 15715 bp, 14 predicted proteins | sample 2456451 | NCBI WGS metagenome assembly SMVA01 (sample SAMN11095933, study PRJNA526329) | marine sediment metagenome | biome: Marine sediment; feature: Surficial sediment; material: Deep marine sediment; isolation source: Hadal surficial sediment | place: Pacific Ocean | collected 2014-05 | depth...
GAGTTGGTTGGATTCCGACCGGTATGGACGAACGTCCTTCCATCAGGATCCATCCATGGAGTTTTTTCTCAGGACAATTGCTTTTTTTGGACGGCGGATCTGTTTTTTGGCAGGGTCGGAATCGCTAGCCACACGACCGCGGAGTGGACGGCGGCGGGGGCGGGGTTCGAGTGCGGAGGCGCTGCACACCTATTTTGCTTCGAGCAATGAGGGCCAAAGCGCCGGCGACTGCCCCCGGTCGGTGTTAACGAACTCCCTGCGCCCGCGCCTTATCCGCCGCCGTCGAGCCAGCTGTCGAGGAATCGGCACATCCAGGCCTCCAGGGCGGCGTCGTAGCGTTTGGCGTCGGCGAGTTGGCGTTCTTTGGAGTGGGCGTTGGGCCGGGCCAGATGGTCGCCTGCCTCGATCATCCAGCGGGACATGACCGCGACCGGGATCTCGGGGTGAAACTGCAGGCCGTAGACGTCGGCGCCGTAGCGGAATGCCTGGTTGGGAAACACCGGCCCCTCGGCCAGCAGCGTGGCCCCCGCCGGCAGGGTGAAGCCTTCGTGGTGCCAGTGGTAGACGTGGCTGACGCCGTCGAGAAAGCCGCCGGCGCCCGGCGCCGCCTGGACCGGCACGTAGCCGATCTCGTAGAGCCCCTCGGGGTGCGGCTCGACCCGGCCGCCGAGCACACGCGAGAGAAGCTGCGCGCCCAGGCAGAACCCGAGGAACGGCTTGCCGGTCGCAAGCCAGGACTCGATAAAATCCAGCTCTGCACGCAGGAAAGGCTTTTCGTTGTCGTCGTTGGCGCTCTCGGCGCCGCCATACACCATGACGCCGACATGCTCGGGCCCCGGCACCGGCAGGACGTCGCCCTTGCCCGGGCTGCACCACTGGACCTGATAGCCCTGAGCGGCCAGATATTCGGAGGCGCGGTCGTCGCGCTGGCCGACCGGCTGGTCGATCAGGATGACGATACCCTTCAAGCTGCCGTCCCTTCGCGCCGCCGCGCCTCGAGAAAATGGATCATGTGAAACGCCGCCTGCTCCGGCTGGTAGAGATATTCCCGGCCGACCGGGCAGGCGCGCCGCGCCCGGCAGGCCTCGGCCATGCAGTCGGCCCCGGCGGGTGCGGAAATGTGTTCGGCGCAAGACCCCACATCGTAGCCCGCCGGACCGAAGGCGCCGACCGGACAGGCGGTCAGGCAGGGCTGGTCCGCGCAGGTATCGCAGGGCCGCGGCCGATCGGCCCGCGGCGGCAAGGGGATCTCCTCGGCGAAGGCGAGCGCGCCGCGATAGGCGTGCCACAGGCCGTAGACCGGGTGGATCAGTATGCCGAGGGGGGATTCGGCGACCGGCTCGGCGCGCTTGGCCCAGGCAACGAAGGGCAGATGCGGCGGCCCGCCGAAGGGAAATAGCGCCCGCGCGCCCCAGGCCTCGGCGAGAGCCTCGATGACCCGCGCGCTCCAGCGATTGAGGGGATCGGCCACAGAGCCGGACTCTGCGCCGAATTCCGGGCTGGCGGCGAAGGCGCGCCACATGTCCGGCCCCCGGTTGCCGATCATGACCAGGGCCCGCGCCGGCCGGCCGTCGCCGAACCCCCCATCCCCAAGCCCGCCGTCCCCAAGCCCGCCGTCCCCAAGCCCGCCGTCCCCAAGCCCGGGCACCCCGTCGTCCGGTTCCGGATGGAAGCCGCCGCGCGCGATCAGGCCCTCGCGCGCCAGCGCCGCCTCGATAGTCGAATATTCCATGGCGGTGATACTATCCGAATGCCGCGCCCCAGCCCACACTCCGGTCAGCCCACACCCCGGTCAGGTCTCCGGCCGGCCTTGGGCCAGGTCGTAGTCGCGGAACACCTCGGCGACCCGGATGCGGTAGTCCTGGAAGATACCGGCCCGGCCCGCGCCCTGGGCGGCCTTGTGGCGGGGGCGCCGGTACCAGGCCTCGACCGCCGCGCGGTCGCGCCAAAACGACAGCGAGACGAACTTGTTCTCGGTGGTCAGGCTCTGGAAACGCTCGATCGAGAGGAAGCCCTCGACCTCGGTCAGCTCGTCCCGCAGACCTGCCGCCAGATCGAAATATTCCTGGCTCCGCGCCGGCTCCAGCGTCACCTCGAATATCACCGCAATCATGGCCGCCTCCCCTCGGTGTCCAGACCCCTTATTGATCTAGGCCGGCATCGAAATCAAGCCGCTTGCTGGGCTGGCAGTACCTCAGTTTGAAATCTGACGCGGTGAAAGTCCGAAGCGGGCACCGCCTACTTGGATGCCGCTACAGTGTCGGCCTGACAGCCACGCCTTCCCGTTGCTTGGTTTCCCAGTTCGGTGCGATATATGACTTTGCATTCGATGGCGGCAACGGGTCTTTTCCCCTGATGATATCCGCAGCTTTCTCGCCCACCATAATTGTCGGCGCATTGGTATTGCCGTTTGGAACGGACGGAAAGATCGATGAATCGACAATTCTCAAACCGTCGATCCCCATGACCCTGCATTTCGCATCGACAACCGCCATTGGATCGTCCTCCGCACCGATCTTGCAGGTACAGGTCGGATGGTATGCCGTTTCCACGTTCTCACGAACCCAAGCATCGATTTCGTCATCCGACTGCACCTGCTCACCGGGGTCGATTTCCCTTTTTCGATAAGGATCGAATGCGGGTTGCATGCCAATTTCTCTGGTCAGGCGGAAGGCCATTCGGTAGTCGTCTATGTCGCGTTGATCTTGGAAATGATTCATTACGATTGTCGGTTTCTCCAAAGGATTCCTGGAATTCGCCCGAACCCAGCCACGGCTTCGCAATCTGTTGATACCAAAATGAATCTGGTAGCCGTGAGGCCCAGAATTACCCTTTCCGTCATAACGCACGACCGCAGGTAAAAAGTGAAACTGAACGTTTGGCCATTTCATGCCGGCATGGGTACGAATGAAACCTGTGGATTCAAAGTGATTGGTCGCGCCTAAACCGGACTTGAACAAAATCCAGCGCATCCCGATGAATAACTTACCGATGGGCCCCATATGTCGGTTCAACGACACGGGAAGCTTCGTCTCATACTGGATAACGGATTCCAGATGGTCTTGGAGATTTTCGCCCACACCGGGCAAATCATGAAGCACATCTATACCGGCTTGCCTCAGCACATTCGCCGGGCCAATTCCCGACATCTGCAAAATGTGAGGAGAACCGATAGACCCCGCCGATAGGATCACTTCTTTATTCGCCTTGATCTGCCGCGTACCGCCATTTTTCTCAAACTCAACGCCAACGGCTTTGCCGCCTTCCAGAACGATACGCTTTGTCAGGGCTTCTGTGATGACAGTCAAATTTTCGCGTCGCATCACCGGCTTCAGATAAGCATTGGCCGTACTACAGCGAACACCTCCTTTGACCGTCATGTCCATCTTGGACATGCCTTCCTGCCGGTACCCATTGTAGTCGTCGGTTATTCCATATCCGGCTTCATTTCCGGCCTCGATAAAAGCCTCGTAGAGAGGGTTTTTCATGCCGTTGCCATTGCAGGTATGTAACGGGCCGTTTCCGCCTCGGTACTCATCTTCTCCATAGGCGCAATTCTCGGCTTTTTTGTAGTACGGCAGGCAGTCGCGATAAGCCCAGCCGGTCGCGCCTTTTTCTTCCCATTGATCCAGATCGCAGGCATTTCCCCGAACATAAATCATGCCATTGATCGACGAAGAACCACCCAGGCCTTTGCCTCTCGATACGTCAACATGACGGTTTTCCAGGTTTGATTCCGGTTCGGATTTAAAGAACCAGTTGAACCGCGGCATGTTCATGGGGATTTGCAGCGCCGACGGCATTTGCACGAATATGCTGTCATCCTTGCCCCCGTATTCCAACAATAGAACCGAGGTACCGGAATCCTCTGTCAGGCGATTTGCCAAGACACAGCCTGCCGATCCTGCGCCAACGACGATGTAATCGAATGAATTTTCCAATTCTTATTCTCCTCGATTCTGGCATGACAGCGCCTGAATGCCCGCAATGGGTCAAAGCCCTAAACCGCTCTCGCGGTATTTCGATGCGGCAGGCGGCGCGGTCTGGCGATTAACGGGCAGGGTCTGTGCTTGTGTTGAGATTTGGGGTTTCGAACCTCACTCGACACAGGGAGCAGACCCATGACCGACAGAACCATTAGCCCCCCTTGGCCGCCCCTTGCGCCGGCGCACGACCGGGGACATGGCGATCCGCGGTTTCACGGTGGGCACGAGAGCGAGGATACCTCGTGTCGGTCGAGAATTTCACGGCCTTTTTCGGCCGCGCTCCAGATGGCGCAAGCGCGGCGGATCTTGCGGCGCTATCAGCTGCACATGAGATCGAGCGGGGCCTCGGCCACCGCCATGAACGCGAGCGTCTCGGCCTTGCGCTTCCTCTTCGGCGGGACGCTCGGCCGGGGCGATGCGAACCCGGGCATGACCACCCCTGCGCGCGCCGCGCAAGCTGCCGGTGGTGCTCAGCCCCGAGGCGGTCGGGCGCCTTCTCGATGCGGCGCCAAGCTCGAGCCCAGGGGGCTCAAGTCCCGGGCGGCGCTCAGCCTGGCCTACGGCGCCGGGCTGCGCGCGTCCGAGGTGGTCTCGCTCAAGCTCCCGGACATCGATAGTTCGCGCATGGCGATCCGGGTCGAACAGGGCAAAGGCGGTAAGGACCGTTACGCTACCCGAAACATCGCCCGCGCCCGAGACCGAGGACGCCGGCACCGCCGAGGACACCAATCCGCCGGCCCCCGACGCCGGCCATGGAGGCACTGCGGCGGACCCATGATCAGCATCGAGACCTTCGAGCGCGGATAAGCACCGCGCCCCCCGCCCTCCCCTGAGGCTTCTCCGAAGCCTGCCGATCCGAGTCCGCCGCACAGACCCAGCCACGGCAGGCGTCCGAGAACCCTTAACACCTACAGTCTCTCGCGACCTACCCCTGCTACGTCTGGAGTTATAGCCAAAGGAGACTCGATTCGGTGAAAGCCGATGTTCCGGGCGGTATTTCGGCAAAAAATTAAACCGAGGCGCGACCGCCGGCAATCTCCTCCTTGCGGCGTCGGACGTAGGCTTCCAGCGCTTCTTTGACGCCTGGGTCCATGGGCGGTTCCTGGTAACCTTGGAGCAGGCCCTTCCAGATCCCGGTGGCGCGCTCGGTGGCGGAGCGGGCGCCATCCTCAGCCCAGGACTCGAAGTTGCGCCAATCCGAAAGAATCGGCTGGTAGAAGGCGGTCTCGTAACGCTCCAGGGTGTGGGCGGCGCCGAAGAAGTGCCCGCCAGGCTGGACCTCGCGGATGGCATCGAGGCCGAGGCTGGCCTCATCGACCGTGATCGGCTGCAGCACCTCGCTCAACATCTGCAGCATCTCGGCGTCGAGCACGAATTTCTCGAAGGACGCGGTCAGGCCGCCCTCCATCCAGCCGGCGGCGTGGTAGACGATATTTGAGCCGCCCAGGATCGCGCCCCAGATCGACATCTGGGACTCGTAGGCCGCCTGGGCATCGACCACGTTGCTGGCGGAGGCGTTGCTCGAACGATAGGGCAGGCCGTAGCGCCGCGCGAGTTGGCCGCTGGCGATGGTGGCTTGGGTATTTTCCGGCGTCCCGAAGGCCGGCGCGCCGGAGCGCATATCGACGTTGGAGGTGAAGCCGCCGTAGATCACCGGATTGCCTGGCCGCACCATCTGCACCAGCGCGATGCCGGCCAGCGCCTCGGCGTTCTGCTGCACCAGCGCCGCCGCCAAGGTCACCGGCGCCATGGCGCCCATCAGGGTGAACGGCGTCACCACCACGACCTGGCCGTAGCGCGCGAGCGCCATCATGCCGGCCGCCATGGCGCCATCGACCCGGCGCGGCGAATTGATGTTGATGTTGGACATCACACCCGGACTCTCGGCAAGTTCCTCAAGGCCGATGCCGCGGGAGATGGCCACCATCTCGACCGCATCGCGCACGCGCTCGGCGCCGATCGAGGTGCTCAGGAACACCCGGTCGGTCAGGGTCAGATTGGCCAGGTAGCAGTCCAGGTGACGGCTTTCGGCGGGCAGATCGGTGGGCGCGACCGGCTGGTTGCCGATGCAGTGCACCACATCGAGGCTCTGAATGAGACGCAGGATGTCACAGTAGTCGGTGAAATTGCCGGGGCGGCGGCCGCGCTCGCAATCGTGGGCGTTGGGCGGGCCGCCGACCGAGGCGAAGACCATGCGGTCGCCACCCAGGAGAAGTTTCCGCGCGGGATCGCGCGGGGTCACGGTGATCTCCGCCGGCGCCTGGTCGAGCAACTCCGCGATCAGGCCGCGGTCGAAGCGCACCACGCCGCTATCCCGGTCCACCTCGGCGCCGCCGCGCGCCAGCACGTCGAGCGCCGCCGGGCTCATGAACTCGAGGCCGAGTTCCTCCAGCACCCCAAGCGAGGCGTCGTGAATGGCCTCGATCTGGTCCGCACTCAAAATCTCGACCGGGCGATAGGGATTGCGCGGCAGGCGCCAGGGCAATTGCTCGATGCCGCGCGCGCCGCGGCGGCGTGGCGAATTTCGACGGTTGGCACGGGCCATGACGGTTCCGTTCCCGGATCGGAGGCGCGCAAGGCGCCGGTCACACCACCCGGTTTTAACGCCTCGGGCCGGCCGCGGCCAGTGCCCAACCGCGCGGACACGCGCCTTGACCCCGGCACGACAGGAACCAGTCACTCGGTGTTGCGCGGCCCCTGGCAAGGGCCGGGCTCGGCACGCTCATCCTAAGGTTCAGGCGCCGGCCGCTTCACCTTTGGTGCGGAACGACTGCACGCATACCAGCACGCCGTCCCAGCAGTTGGCCTGGCAGGCGTGGATCGCACCCTCGACTCCCAGGTTCTCAACCAGGGAGAATGCGAGTTTTTCCTGGTGGCTCCATTGCTCGGCGCCGCCGGGTTCGTCCGTCATATTGATCCGGGTCATGGTCTTGCAGGTCCTCACCGGCCGGGACTACCTGTGCCCGTGGTGGCCCCGAAAGAGACCGCGTCTCAGGGGAACCACCGCCGGGCGTCGAGCACGGCTCGACCCACCGGCCGTCGTGAGGACGATTCTATCCCAAGGGAGTTTCGGCATGCTTAACCTTTAGCCGAAGAAACCACGCCTGGCTTGTGAAATAGAGCCGGGTAAGCCTTTGTTTTCATGCTTTCTTTGGCGGCGAGCCTTGGGGCTATTCCGAATCCTGGGTTCCGGTCAGGCCGGCGAGGGCTTTGACGGTCCGGAAGATGCCGGTGGTCCAGTCGTCGCGGCCGCGGCCCTGGCTCCGCGCCATGGCGTAGATCTGACGGCCCGCGGCGCCGGTGGCCAGCGGCACGTTCAGCCGGGCGCCGGTCTCCAGCGCCAGGTCGATGTCCTTGTAGGCGAGGTCGAGCATGAAGGCCGGTGTCGGATCGTCGACCAAGGCCTTGCCTGGCCAGGTCGTGCGGATGTGGCCCTGGCCGGCAGGCGTCTGGCCAATGACCTCGGCGACCACGTCATTGCCGATGCCCGCGGCTTCGGCCAGAGCGAGGCCCTCCGCGGTCGCCAAGTTGACCACTGCCGAGATGTAGTTGTTGACCAGCTTGACCATGGCGCCGGCGCCGAGCGGGCCGCAGTGGGTGATCGATTCGCCCAGGACCTCGAGGAGCGGCCGCGCGCGCTCCATATCGGCCGCCTCGCCACCGACCATGAATGTCGAGGTGCCGGCGGCGGCATGCGCCGAGGTGCGCCCCACGGGCGCGTCGATCATGCCCACGCCCTGCGCCTCGGCCAGGCGCGCGCCGATACGCTGAGTCTCCTCCGGCAGGATGGTGCTCATCTCGATGAACAGCGCATCCTTCGAGATGCCTTCCGCAATACCGCCCGCGCCGAAGACGACGGCCTCGACGATCGGCCCGACCTGCAACATGGTGATGACGAATTCGGCGTCTCGCGCCGCTTCGGCCGGGCTGGCGGCGGCCTCGGCGCCGTCCGCGGCGAGCGCAGCGACGGCGTCCGCGTCGATGTCGTAAACGCGGAGTCTGTGCCCCGCCTTTAGCAGGTTGCGGCTCATGGCGCCGCCCATCTGCCCTAAACCGATGAATCCGATATTCGCCATGTTTGTTTTCCAATACAGAAGTTAAACCGCCCCGGTGGATTTTCTCTCAAGCCACATCGAAACAGACTGGATTCAGGGCGACAATTAGTCGATGAAGTCGGCGGATAGTGCTTCCGCTGCCCGCCGTATCGCCGGCAAGTATCCAATGGCTGTTTCGATGTTCATGCGCACATCCGGCGCATGACAGGCTAGAATCGCCGCCACCCTTCCCCGGGCATCGGTGACCGGCACGGCAACGGCAACCATGCCATCGATGAATTCGCAGACATCCTTGGAAAATTTCTCGCGCTGAATTTCTTCCAGTTCGGCTTTCAAGGTGTCTGGATCGGTAATCGTGTTCGGTGTGTATGCTTTCAATTCCAAGGTCGCGATCAAGCGATTCCGTTTCCCCGCCGTCAGGCTGGCCAGGTAAAGCTTGCCGCTGGCCGTGCAGTGCAGCGGCACCCGGCTGCCGACCGGCAACTGGGTCCGCAAGGGCCACTCGGTTTCCACGCGGTCGACGTAGAGAATCTCGCTGCCGACCGGAACGTTGAAGTTACAGGTTTCGCCAATCTCGCTGGAGAGTTCGCTGAGTATCCGATGCTGGTAGGCGTTATGGCCCCCCATTGCCAAAACGCCAAGCGCTAGGTTCCGCGACCGGTGGCCCATGCTGAGGCCTTTTCCGGATACTTCGGGCACCAAAAAACCTTCCTTTTCGAGCAGCGTACAGAGCCGGTGCGCCGTCGATTTCGGTAGACCCGTTGCTTTTGCAATATCGGATACGGACAAGGCGTCGGTCGTCCCGGCCATGGCTTCCAAGATTTTCAGGGCCCGGATCGAACGAGACCCCTTGTCTACCGGCTCCTTCAACATGGCGGGTACTCTCTCCACGGAAAAAATCACGGCCCGTAAATGTAGTTGGGCAGCCACAGGGCTATCTGCGGAAATACGATGATCAAGATCAAGCCTATGACCTGCAAAACCATGAACTGCATCATGCCGAAGTAGATATCCTTCAAGTCCCACTCCGGCACGACACCTTTCAGGAAATAAGCCGATAGGGCGACCGGCGGCGACAGCCAGGCGGTTTGCAAATTCACCGCGACCAAAATCCCGAACCAGGTAAGATCGAAACCCAGTTGATCGATCAGCGGCAGCAGGATCGGCACGATGATCAACACGATTGGAACCCATTCCAGGGGCCAGCCCAGAAAAAAGATCAAAGCCATGACCAGCATGAGGATGATGTATCTGTTGAGGTCCAAATCCAGCAGCAGCTCGGTCAGCATCAGCGGCGTGCCAAGACGGGAGAACACAGCTCCGAAGAAGTTCGATGCGGCCACCAGGATCATGATCAAAGCGGTGATTTCCAGCGTCTTGATCAGCGCCTCGAACAGCCTCTTCCGGGTCAACTTACGATAGGCGGTCGCCAGCAGAAGGGCGCCGGCGGCGCCACAGGCAGCCCCTTCAGTCGGGGTCGCAAAACCGAACAGAATGCTGCCCAATGCGGAAAACACCAACGCCGCGGGCGGCACCAGACCGAGCAGAAATTCCTTTCAGACGTAGGCCATGTTCGGGGCCCTGTCTTCTACAGCGAGCGCCGGACCCAATTCCGGGTTCAACCAACAGCGAACCAGGGCATAGGCCGCATACATGAGCGCCAGCATCAGGCCAGGGATGATGGCGGCGGCGAAAAGATCGGTCACCGGCACTTCCAGAACCGGCCCCAGAACCACCAGCATGATGCTTGGCGGAATCAGGATGCCGAGGGTTCCACCGGCGGTGATGGTGCCGGCGGACAGGCGGACGTCATAACCCGCACGGGTCATGGTTTTCGCCGCCATGATTCCAAGGATGGTGACGGACGCGCCGACAATGCCGGTCGCCGCCGCGAAAATCGTCGAGACAAACAGCACCGCCAAATAGAGCGAGCCGCTCACGCGCGACAGCATAAGCTGTACGGATTGGAACAATCGCTCCATCAACCCCGCCTGCTCCATCAGGATGCCCATAAATATGAACAACGGAACCGCTGCGAGGGTTTGTTCCAGCATGACGGATGAGAACTGGAACGTCATCAGGTAAAAGACGACCGGGCCGAATCCAATATAACCGAACACGAATCCCAGAAAGATCAGGGTGAAGGAAATCGGGAACCCGACGAAGATGGCGAACAGCATGCACCCGATAAGAACGAGGCCGAGAATTTCGTTTTCCATCACGGCCACCGGTTCTTTCTAACGGCGTAATAACACTTGAGCAGTTCGGAGACGCCTTGAATCAGCAGGAAGGCCACACCGAGGGGCAGGGCCGACTTGATCGGGCCCATAATCGGCATCCATGCCGTATCCATGCCCTTCTCGCCGCGATACCAGGACAGGTACGCAAAATCGAGGGCCATCCACAGGAACACCAGCATGCCCGGGAAATAGAAAACGATATAAAGCGTTCCATCGATCATGCCCTGGACCCGGGCCGACCAATTGCGATAAATGAAGTCGGCGCGGATATGAACGCCTTTGGAGAGCGCATATCCGGCGCCGAGCATAAACAGCGCCCCATATAACATGCGCGAAATATCGTAGGCCCACATGGTCGGCGCGACGAATGCGTAGCGCGCGACGACTTCGTAAACCATCGCGAAAATCAGCGGTAATGTCAGCAGACAGACAGCGCGTCCGGTCCATAAACTGAAAGTGTCGATGACGGTGATAACCTTCGCCATCCAGGGGACCATGTCGTCCGGGAGCTTTCCCGTCCCATCGCCCCTGCGCTCGGCGATCAGCTCATCCGTAATGTCCAAATCGTCTGGATTGACATCCTGATTTTCCGGCATCGGACCTCCTCGGTTCTTGAACTCGCGCACTGACCGCCGGCACCGGACCTTCACGGGGTGCGGAGATAAAGGGGTCCTTCAATTCTGTGGCGCTCCCCCTGAAAGAGGGGTGGGCCCAGCCACCCCCCGTTCCAGGGAGAAAAACAGAAACAGACGGGTTTCTACTTTTTAATGGAATTGGCGTAAGCCATTCCAAGTTTCGCATTCGAAGTCTGCGCGCCGGCCCAGAACGGAACGGCGATCGCCGCGAATTCCTTTTGAGAATCCCAGACCTTTTTGAAGAACGCATTTTCCCTCGCATTCTTATTCAGGATATTTTTTGCCGCTTCCAAATAGATCGGGAAGTAATCGGCCGGGGTATCGTGCAACTGAACGCCGTGCTCCTCGGTCAATATCTTAAGCGCCTTGCCGTTTTCGTAGATGCGGTAGCTCATGGACCGGATCAAGGACGCGTCGGCAGCCACTTCCATGGCCTTGCGCTGAAGGTCGGTCAGACTTCTCCAGACATCCCCATTGATGTAGACGTCGGCGTTGACGACAACCTGATGAAGGCCCTGCAGGTAATAGTGTTTCAGGATTTTATGGAAACCGAACACCAGGTCGGGTTTTGGGCAGCACCATTCGGCCGCATCGATCACGCCCTTTTCGAGAGCCGGCAAAATGTCGCCGCCGCCCATGGCAACGGAAGCAACGCCGATGTCCTTATAGGTCTGTCCCGGAATGCCCGGAGGCGTGCGGAAACGGTATTTGCGGAAATCCTCCATGGAGTTGATCGGCTCTTTGAACCAGCCCAGGGCTTCCGGACCCACCGGCTGCAGCATCAGGCCATGGACGTTCATTTTCATCTCGACCCATAGCTCATCGTAAAGCTCCCTGCCGCCGCCATACATGAACCAGGAAATGAATGCGATATTGTCGATGCCGACGCCAGCGCCGGCGACCGGAGAACCGAACAACATGGCGGCCGGATGATAACCGGACCAATAATGGGTCCAGGCGAAGCCGCCTTCGACCAAGCCCTTGTCAACGGCCTCAAGGGTTTCCTTGACACCGACAACGGCGCCGGCCGGCAACACCTCGATGGTCACTTCGCTGTTCGTCAACGCGCTGACGTTGGCGGCCCAGTCTTTGAGCATGACGACTTCATCGGCCTTCGATGGGATCACCGACTGGATACGAATTTTGACTTTTCCGGCATCCGCCGAATTAGGAACCGCGAACACCATTGCCGATACGGCAAGTACGGCGACACTCAATACGAGTATTTTGAATTTGCGCAGGGAATAACACTCCCTGTCGCTACTTCATCAGGTTTTTTGGGCTCCCAATGTTAGCCCTCTCCCGCCAACCGTGCGATGACTTGCCAATGGGCGCCGCGACCCCTTGCGGTTGGCCTTCATCGACAATGTTCATTCCGTCGCGGGACGAATGAGATTATCCGGGGATCTCCAGAATTTTCGGGGCCCGGAAAACCTCTCCCAACCTTCATGTCCGACACATGGATGGACTAGTTACGCCTCCTCTTGCAGTCTCATTATTGAGACTTTTATGATTCATTATTGCAAAAATCCGATTTACCGGCGCCCATGTTTGTGTTCCGGGCGATAGGTACCGCTCGTTCGACGGGCCGGAGACGGCGATACAGTCCGGCGCAGGAAGCGGGAAGATAGATCCAGGATCATGTCGGAAGACGTCTATCTCTACGATCACATCGTCGTCGGAGCGGGCTCGGCGGGCTGCGTACTTGCCAACCGGCTATCGGTGGATTCTTCGAAACGCGTTCTGCTCCTGGAAGCAGATGGCCGCGACAGCAACCCGTGGATTCACGTCCCGGTGGGTTATTTCAAGACGTTGCACGATCCGAAAATCGACTGGTGCTACAAGACGGCGCCGGACCCGGGCCTCAATGGCCGGAGCATCGATTGGCCGCGCGGCAAGACCCTGGGCGGTTCCAGTTCCATCAACGGACTCATCTACATGCGCGGTCAAAGCGGCGACTACGACCACTGGCGCCAACTGGGCAACGTCGGTTGGTCCTTCGAGGACGTGCTGCCCTATTTCAAACGAGCCGAGAACCAGGAACGCGGCGCAGACGATTATCATGGTTCGGGCGGGCCGCTGTCGGTTTCGGACATGCGCTTCAAAAGCGAGATATGCGACGCTTTCATTGCCGCGGCCGAGGAGATCGGCATCCCGCGTAACGACGACTTCAACGGCCCGGTCCAGGAGGGAGCGGGTTACTTTCAACTAACGACCCGCAAGGGCTGGCGATGCTCGGCGGCGGGGGCGTATCTCAAACCGGTCCGTCATCGGAAAAATCTCGATATCACGACTCACGCCCATGTCGAACGCATTCTGTTCCATGGCGAAACCGCCGAGGCTGTCCGGGGCATCGCCTATTCCATGGCAGGGGAACCGCGGCAAGCCCAACTCAAACCGGGCGGCGAAATCATTCTTTCCGCCGGCACGATCGGTTCACCGCAGATTCTACAAGTTTCCGGCGTGGGACCGGGAGAGCTTTTGCGAAACCTGGGCGTGACCGTTCTCAAGAATGCCCCCGGCGTTGGCGGCAATCTTCAAGACCATCTCCAGATTCGCATGGTTTATCGCGTCAACGTGCCGACCCTCAACGACCAGATCAACAATTTCTTCCGCCGCATGATGCTCGGCATGGAATATGTCTTGTTCCGCACCGGGCCCATGGCCATGGGGGCGGTTCAGGTTGGTGTATTTGCCAAGACGCGGCCGGAACTGGAGACCCCGGACATCCAATATCATTTTCAGCCGTTGAGTGCCGACAAGCCGGGTATCGAGATGCATCCATTTTCAGGCATTACGGCGTCGGTCTGTCAGCTGCGCCCGGAAAGCAAGGGCCGGATCGAGATTACCTCGCCAAACCCCATGGCCCAACCTGCGATCCACCCGAACTATCTGTCGGCGCTCAAAGACCAACAAACCGCCGTCGATGCGATGCGCATCACACGAAAGCTGGTTGGCGCCCCGGCCATGGCGCCGTTCATCGTCGAAGAATTCACCCCGGGCACGGACTATCAATCGGATTCCGAGCTGTTGGACTCTGCGCGAAACATCTCGCAAACGATCTATCACCCCGTCGGCACCTGCAAAATGGGCGCAGACCCCATGGCGGTGGTCGACGATCGTCTTCGGGTTCGAGGTATCGCGGGCCTTCGGATCGCGGATGCATCGATCATGCCGGCCATCGTTTCAGGCAATACCAACGCACCGGCCATCATGATTGGCGAAAAGGCGGCGGAGATGATCCGCAAGGATGCAAGAGCTGCCTAAACTGTTTCAGCCACCTTGTAATTCATAATCAAAATGCTGTCTCGAGCCAGTCCCGCAGGGTTTGTGAAAGCACGCCGGGCTGCTCCAGAGGCGTCATGTGGCCGCAGTTTTCGATGATTTCCAAGCGCGCATGCGGTATGCCGTGGTTCAGTTCCTGCGCCTCGTCCAGCGAACGGAGCTCATCCTGGCGCGACCAGACGACCAGCGTCGGACATTCGATGTCCTTCAGGCTCGGGCGGCCGTCTTGGCGTTCGAGAGCGAGCTGCCGAAGGAAGGCGCCTTGGCCCATGCGGAGCGCCATCTCCTGTATCTCACGAAGCAAGTCGTCATCCTGCCGTCGGTCCGGATGCAGGGTTTTCTGCAACGCCTTTCGGGAGAGGCCGCGGAAGCCCCGCTCTTTCGTCACCTGTATGAGCCCGCGGTTTCGCTCGGCAATCTTCGCCAGGACGGGCCGGGCGGAGGTGTTCATGAGGGCCAGGCCCGCGACCCTGCGAGGCGCCTGCCTGACCGCCTCGCGGGCCACATAGCCGCCCATGGAAAAGCCGATCAGAACGAATGTCGCAGGCGCGGCATCGAGCAGCCGCCGGGCGATCGCCTCAAGGGAAGCATCCTGGCCCAGGTCGGCAAATTGGCAGGGGCCTAAGGCCGCAAGCTCCGTCTCCATACCCGCCCAAAGGCCGCGATCGTTCATGAACCCCGGACACAGTACCAAGTCCCTAGCCGACTGGGGCCTCACGCCGCCAAGTGGCGGTGGACGCGGGGCAGGCCGCGTACGCTGATGCGCCAATTCAGCCGCGCGTTGTCGTCCGCGGCCGATCCCGCGATTCCGATCCGGGTCGCGGCGTGGAGGGTCGAATAGCTGTCGAAGATCACCAGGTCGCCGACCTCGTATTTGTGGTGATACCGAAACCGCGGCTGGATGCAGTGCTCCCGCAGGTCCCAGAGCAGTTGCTGCGCGGCGTCGTCCGGTATGCCGTCGATGGCGAAAGGCGACTGCCCGACCCCGTAGAGCGCCTTGTGACCGGTCACCGGATGGCGCAGCACCAAGGGGTGCTTGCACGGCGGGACCTGGCCGATCTGTTCCCGGGTGATCAACGGGCTCGGCCTGTATTCGTCGTCGCGCTGCTTGCCGGCGCCATAAAGATGCGACACGACATAGCCGTCGATCCGGGCCTTGGTGCCATCGTCCAGCGCCTCGTAGGCGGCGGCGGTATCGGCGAAGCCGGTTTCGCCCCCGGCTTTCGGCGCAACGATCGCGTAGAGCATGGTCGCGCTCGCCGGCACCGCCTCATAGGATTGATCGGTATGCCAGTGCGCGGCGCCGAGACGCACCGAGTCCGCCCGGTCCTTGTCCTCGGTATTGCCGACGCCCATCAACTCGGGATAGCCCGGCAGGCGCATGTGTTCGGCCACGTGCGGGATCGGCTCGCCCCACTGCCGGCCGAACCGCAGATAGCTCGCTTCGTCCAGTTTCTGGCGCTTGATGACGATGACCCGGTGCGCGTAGAGCGCCGCCGTCAGCTCCCGCATCA
>SMVA01303802.1_pt1 | contig 15713 bp, 7 predicted proteins | sample 2456451 | NCBI WGS metagenome assembly SMVA01 (sample SAMN11095933, study PRJNA526329) | marine sediment metagenome | biome: Marine sediment; feature: Surficial sediment; material: Deep marine sediment; isolation source: Hadal surficial sediment | place: Pacific Ocean | collected 2014-05 | depth 0-1...
CTTCGCGATCTGCTTTAAGGAGTAGAACCCTTTGACGGTCGCGACCTCCGTGCGCTCCTCGCTCTGCGGCCGGGGTTTAAACCCGTACTTTTCGGGCGTGCTCGCGACGATAACGGAGGCGAGTAGCTTCGGGTAGAAACGTTTCGTCTCGCGCGGGATGCGGTTCGCCGCCGGAGGCGTCTCCAGCAGGCTCCAAAGGTTCCGGTCTCCCCCGTTGGACGCGATGGCCCGTTCCATCCCGCGTTCACCCTTGTTGTACGCGGAAACGGCGAGAGGCCAATTCCCCTCGAAGATCTCGTAAAGCTCTGAGAGATAGGCGATTGCGGCGCCGGTAGACTTCCGCCAATCGTAGCGTTCATCAACGTAGTAGTCGCTGCGCAAGCCATACCGCCGCCCCGTGCTCTTCATAAATTGCCACATGCCCCCGGCGCCCACAGGCGAATTGATGCGCGGCGTAAATTGGCTCTCCACCATGGCCAGCCACGCGAGGTCTTCGGGCAGGCCCGCTTTCCGCAACTCCTTTTTGATATAGGGGAGGTACTTATAACTTCGATCCAGCCCGGCTTGAAAGTTGTTTGGATAGACCGCTCGAATCGATTCTATTTCCGCAAGGACACGATCGTTCAGCGGGTTCGGGAACTCGAGCTCCGAGCGTAGGGCCAGCTCGACGACCTCCTGGCTCCAGGCGCTGGGCCGCGTGCGCTCGTAGGTTCTCGCGAGCTTCGCCGACGTGTTCAATATCCGGCCGAACTCCTCACGCAAATTGTAGAAGACCGTGGGATCCAGGTCAGATTCAAGCAGCAGCTCGATCATCACCGTATACTGCCGGTACGCCTCATCGTGATTTCCCGCCTCTTGTGCAGCATTGGCCTTCGCAAAGGCGTCGTTTGCCGCCTCGAGCAGCGTTGAAGCGCTCCGTGTGGGTACGGGTTCGAGATCCTGCGCTGCGATTTCGATCACCGGGATAGGCGAGAACTGATGTACCTCCTGGCCGCTCTTGGCCGTCTGCGTCGTGGCGCAGCCTCCGAGGACGGACGATAGGAACAGGGCGAGCGATAGAAGGGAGTAATGGGAAATTCGAAGCACGGGTGGCCGCCTCCTTTAAGGGCAATGTCGCGAGTGCTTCGCGGGTCGACGCCGAACTGCTCGCCGACTGCGAATGACAGTCGCGACAGTGTAATCATGTCCGATTTATGGTTTCAACAGCCGGACCTGCTCGCGCCGGCGCTATGGCTGTTGGCGTTCTCCTCCGGTGTCGCTGCATTGCGGGGCGTGGTCGCGCCCCTGGGCGGGCCGAACGAGGCCCGTTATCCCTCAGGGTCTGTCTACCTGCACCTCACGTAACTCGGCGATCGGCCACACCTGCGGAAGGGCGTCACGCTGGTACCAGTAGGCCACGCTCGAGTAGGCCACACCGGGACGGTTGTTCGTTGGACCGTGCTCGAGATCGAACACGAAGGACGACTTAAACGGCACTGGTTCCGTGAGGTGGCTTCGGAACGCTGAAAACCCCGCCGGGGCGGTCGCCAGCTTCAGCATCGTGCCATGGGTCGGCGCATCGAAGGTTCCCGAGGCGAAATACCACCCCGCGTTGAAGTAGTCGTCCGTGCCGGTGCCGTGAAATTCCGCACCCGACGCGCCGTCAATCATATACATGTCGTCGCCTTCCAAGAAGGTGAGCGTGTCGGCGCCGGCCGCGGCGATTGTCGTACCCACATAATGGCCTTCACCGCGAATGTCCGCAACGCGGTACGATTTGCCCTCTTCGGAAATGCCGCTGTTATAGCGCGCGAAGAAATAATGCTGATCGTCCACGGGGCCGGAGGTCCACGTGAGAAAATACTCGATATCCGAAATCTGCTCGGAGGTGGTTATGAAGTGGATGGCCATCGACTCGCGAAACGGCATTGGATATCGGCACCACATCCGCGTGCCGTGCTTGCCGATCACAAGATTGTTGTGGTCCACCGCGTCCTTGGTCGAAGCGCCAAAGAAGTCCCCGATGGGCGCGAGAACGCCCGGAGATTTCTGGCCGTCGAAGTAGATGGCGATCCACGTGCTCTCGATACTGTCGGGATCGCACGATTCGGTCACCAATTCAATTTCGGTCAGCACGCCAGGACCCTCGATCGGGAAGACCATGCTGTTTTTCCCGGGCCGGTAATTGTGGCGTGAATGATGGAGCGTCTCTTTTTTGCGATTCGGATGCCGGAGGTCTATTCCCTTCCAGTTCTTCGCCATCTTTCGGAAGTAACTCGCGTCGCCCTGCGTCAATTCGAGTTCAAACGAGCGAATGGGGGTGCCGTCCGGGAACTCCACATAGGTCACCTGGTACGCCAGGGTATCCTCCTCGACGGCCACGATGATACGGCAGCGCTCCGCATACGGAATCGGGACGTAGCTGAAATAACCCCCGGTGCCCTCGCCCACGAATGGCGGCGCGAATAGGTTGAATCCCGGACTCCAGTACTCGAGGCCGCCCGTGAATAATTCGCGGAAGGGCAACGAAAGGATGGGGTGCTCGATGTCGTCGACGTAGATGTAGATTGTCCCGTGCGGATTGCGGGTCCAGATTCGTGTTATTACACCCGGACCGTGGAGGTCTGCGAGAACGACGCCGCCTTCGTAGACTTGGTGGCCGCCTTCATCGTCTTTGTTGCCGCCCGCCCGGTCATAGCTCGAGACCTGCTTCGTCTGCCAATTGCGTGGTTCGGGAAGCCGTTCGAGCGAGCCATCGAAACCGAGCTGCAAAAGAGGCGCGGTCCAGCCCTGAGAACCACCCTTGTGCGTCCGGTGATCGCCTGCAAACGAGACGAAGGTGAAAGTCACGAAAATGAGCACTACTGACGCGTACTTGGCCATCGAGAATTTCCCCCTGCGTTAGCCGATGTTCCCCTGGTTTTAAGTGTACCAGACCTTTGTCTAGGCTGCAAATACTTTACAGACAAAGTGTTGCCATCATGCAGATCAAGGAAAATCAACGAGAATTTACAATGAGAGCTAGTCGGTATATGCGATATTATTAGTTTAAGTAGTTTAGGTCGGCGTTCGTGTAAACAGTGCCGTCCCTGCAATGAGGAACACGAAGTTGGCGAGCCACGCCCCCATGAAGGGCGTCACGTGGCCCGCGTATCCGAGGCTCTGGCAGGCCGAAAACACAAGCAGGTACGAAATTCCTAGGGCGATGCTGACGCCGAAACCCATGGAGAGTCCGCCGCGTCTCGCCCTTGACGCAAAAGGCACCGCAAGCCAGATCATGACCAGGGGAAGAATGGGCTTCGAGAATTTAGTGTAGTAGTCGACCTTAAGGCGCGTGAGCGGCATACCCTTCCGGGATGCGTTCTCCATGACCCCGCGGAGTCCGGCTGCGTTTCGAGTCGCGGTGTCTTCGAAGGGCGCAAACAGCTCCTCAGGAGTCTCGTCGAGGGGTGCAGGCTCCTGCGTCACCCGGCGCACCTTGACCGCCATTCCTTTCTCAGGAAAAAAGACGGTCCAGATAGCGTCTTCCAAGATCCATTCCCCGTCCTGTGGGTCCCAGTACATTCGGCGTGCGCGAATCATCTCATGCTCGGTATCGCGCCGCTTAAGCATCAATACATGTTCACCTGTCAGCGCTACGCGATTGAATTTGTCGATGTGGCAGGTCCAACCGCCGCTCAAATTCGACCAACTGATCCCCGGGCGTTCGGCGAACGAACCCCGCGTGTGTTTGCCGAAATACTGCTCTTCGATCGCCAAGGCGGCACGCGCCGACGCAGGCCCGAAGGTTTCGCCCATGAGGAGCAGCAAGATTGAAACGGCCGCGGCGATCAGGAGGGGCGCGCGCGCGATGCGGCGCAGAGGCACACCGCAAGAATGCAGCGCGGTGAATTCGTTGTGTTGCGCGGCCGACCCGAGGACGAAGAGGGTGGCAAGGAGAGTCGCGAGTGCGCCGAGGTGGTAGTCGAGCAGCATGCGCGGAACCAGAAGGAGATAGTACAGGCCGACAGTGCTTGCGGGGACGTCGTTCAGGAGGATGTCCGAGCGTCTGTGCGTGAGTACGTCGATGACGACGAAGAGAAGAAGCAACGCGACCATAGCCGCACTGACGGCGAAAAGCAGGCGACGCGTCAGATGCGAATCGAGCGTTTTCACGCTTCTGAACTCGGGACGATTGGACCCACGCGGTCCACGCGCCATATCAGAAAGACGCCAAAACCGATCAGCGCAAAATTCGGTATCCAGAGGCGAACGAGGTAATCGTTCAGGTCGTGCAGAGAACGCGGCTCCATGGCCGCGAGCAGCAAGTAATAGAGGAGCAATATCCCCAGCCCGGAGGAGAACAGCTGCGTGCGCGCGCCGCGGCGGCCGCGTCGTCCCCAGAGGGCGAGCGGGGCCGCGGTGAAACTGACGGCGAGAGCAGCAAAGGGTAGACTGAGGCGCTCGGCGATTTCTTGACGCTCTTTCAGGAGTTCGATGCGCAAGGAGTACGAACCGGAGTTTTGGTAGTCTTCGGTGCGTCGTTTTTCGCTCTCGAAGAGCTCGGCTAGATTCATGCCCAGGCGCAGCCGGCGCGCCGACGGGCTTTGTGCACGGGCCGGCAGGTCGAGTTCCTGCGAGTCGAAGGTCGACCGCAGGTTCTTCGGGGAAACCCAATGCCCCTTGGCCAGTTCGAGGACCCGAGCATCCCCGAGCTCCCGTAGCGTTGCCGTCTCGGCATGGAAGACCCACGCGCCTCCCTCATCATCCGGCCGGACGATATCCACGTCGTAAAGCACCTGGGTCGCCGGGTCGCGGTACGCGAAGTACACGCGCCAGCCTTCATACTCATGCATCACGCCCGGCTGTAGCATGTCGATGGTCGCCCGCTCCGGCAATTCTCTTTCGATGAGGTCGTAGGCCTCGTGAATGGCCCAGGGCTGGAGGCGATCCTGCACAACGAGGCAAGTGACGGCCAACACCGCGCCCGTCGCGACGACGGGGGCTATCAGGCGGCTCAAGGGGATGCCTGCGGATTGGATGGCGCCGATCTCTCCGCGTGCTACCAGTTGTCCGAGGCCCATAAGAATCCCGAACAAGAACGCGATGGGCACGACGAAAGACAGAAGAGTTGGAAGGAAATAGACCGCAAGCCGCGCCAGGTCGCGAAATTCAAGAATTTCGCCTAGAAGCAGGTCCCCGCGCTCACGGATCTCGTTTGAAACGGCGAGGAAAGCGATGAGGAAAAAAGCGAGGGCGGTCGGGGCGAGTATCTGTTTGAGTATGTAGCGGTCGAGTTGGGTCACGTCGTTCCCCTCGAGAACCGGAAGGCTCGGCTGCGTGAATTCAGGACGTGGGAACGCGCGATCGCCGCATATCCTGTCGCTCGTCGCTTGGCGCCACCCCTGCAAACACGTCCGCGTATGAGATGCGAGTTCCAATCCGTGAGCGGGGAGCGTAGATACGCCTGACCGCCCCCACAATCTCTTCGGCAGGCAACCCGCGCTTCCAGATGTGGCTGTCATGGCTTTCGTTGCGGTTGTCGCCGAGTAGAAATACCTCCCCCGGACGCACGCTGGTCGGAGTCAGCGTGTAGCCCATTCTCTCCTGGAGATAGGGTTCGTTCACGGGCCTGCCGTTCAGAATCAGGCTTCCGTTCCGAACCGCAACCACATCGCCCGGTAAACCCACGATACGCTTTACGAGATACGCCGCCCGATCCTCCGGGTCGCGGATGACGACGACCTGCCCGCGCTCGTACGTCGCCGAAGAATACGAGATCAGATAATCGTCCGGCCGAAGGGTCGGCTCCATGGACGAAGTAGGGACGCGGTAGAAGCCCAGGTCCTGGTTCACGATGAGGAGTCCGACGACAAGGGCTGCTACAACCATCAGCAACGAGACGGCGAACCGAACCCGGGTCATCGCCCTCAACCCGCGCCGATACCAAGGCGCGTCCGTTTCGGTCGAGCGACGGTACATTGAGGCGCTATAGAAATTCGGCTTCCCCGGCTCCAGACGGCTCAAATCGATGTAATAAGGAGCGCTGTTCCGGGCGATGCGTGGAGTGCAATTGAGCAGCAGCTCGAGTTCTTCGTAGCGCGCTCTGAGTTTCGATAGATGCAACTTGATGGACGCGTCCGTCCGATCGACGCGATAGATTCGGCGCAGGTGCCCGTACTCGTCGTAGGTCCTTCGCGCCTCGTCGCGCAATTGCCCCTGTTCTTTTTGGCTCAGTCGCACGCCCTGGTCCTTTGCGCAGGTTTCTTTACCGGGTCGACTTTACTATAAAAGGCCATTGCAAGGCCAGATGCGGGGGGGGCAGGCCTTTCGTCACGATCTTTGGTGTAAATAGTGTGCCGGAACTATCGTAGGAGTCTTTTCGCATGAGAGCCGCCGGTACGCTATACTGGGAGCGAATTCGAGGAGAGAAACCCGATGGTCGAAGTCGAAATCGTAGGCGTGACCGACACCCCCAATCACCATGTCGTCCTGCTTCGTCACGAAGACCGGGTCTTGCACATTGTTGTGGGCACACCGGAAGCGCAAGCCATCTATGTTGGGCTTCACGACGAAAAGCTGGGCCGGCCAATGACGCATGACCTCGTGTGCAATCTACTCGCAGGTCTGCGCGCAGAACTCGAGTCCATTACTATCTACAAACTCGAGAACGACACGTTTTTCGCGCATTTGAACGTGAAACAGGAGTCCCCCAACGGCGAAACGGAGCAAATGCTGCGTATCGACGCACGGCCCAGCGACGGCATCGCCATCGCCGTGCGACGCCATTGCCCGATTTACGTCGCGGACGAGGTGATGGAGTCCGCCGCCCTGGATGAGAGTTCCGTCGAGCGTGACGAAAGTGGCGACGCGGACTCGGAGGATTAACGCACCTGGCGGTGCTCGCCTAAGCTATTGACATCGGTGGGTCGGGTTTAGTAAGGTTTCCAATCGGTCTGGAATTGTCCCTCGGGGGCAGTGTGTCCTTCGGTCAATACACGAGCGCAAATGGCTCCTTTTGTGGCCTTCAACACGTCCATTGTGGACCCCTCGCTACAGTATTTTCATTTTTCTCAATCTTGGAGAGGAATAGTGCATGGCAGTCGCCCATCGTGGTCCTATCGAGCGTCCCTCACTGGGAACGATACCTGATCCCTTCGATCTTCCGAATCTGATCGAAATTCAAACCAGGTCCTACGGCGATTTCCTGCAGTGGGACGTTCCGCCCGACGAACGCGAGAATTTCGGCCTACAGAACGTCTTCAACGACGTTTTTCCGATTTCTTCCCCGGACGGCTCAACGGTGCTGGAATGCGATCACTACTCCTTCGCTCCGCCCAAGTACAGCGTGCAGGAGTGCCAGATGCGGGGCGCGACCTACGCGGCCTCCCTCAAAGCGTTGCTTCGTCTCGTACGCTACGAGGATACCGAGAGCGGGGACGAGAAACGCGAAAAGCTGATGGTCGAGCAGGAGGTGTTTCTGGGCGAGCTGCCTATCATGACCCCGACCGGCACCTTTATCATCAACGGTGCGGAGCGGGTGATCGTGAGTCAACTGCACAAATCTCCCGGTGTATCGTTCGAGACGAAAATTCATCAGAACGGAAAGAAGCTGCTGTCGGCGCGAATCATTCCCTATCGGGGAGCGTGGCTGGAATTCGAATACGACATAAACGACACGCTGTGGCTGACGATTGACCGCCGCTCGCGCTTACTGGCGACGACCTTCCTCAAATGCTTCGGATATGTCGAGCATGAGGACATTCTCAAGCTTTTTTACAACACGAAAAAGGCCTTGCTTGGGCGTACCAAGATCAAAATCGGCACGAAGTCCTACGATCCTCACGACCTTATCGATTACTACATCGCGGAGGATATCGTCGACCCGGACAGCGGAGAGATTTTGGGAGAGGCCTGCGAGCAACTCACCGAGGCCTCTATCGACAAGTTGATGGAGTTGCGCATCAAGGAAATCGTACTGCTGGACCCGGCGGACATCGCGACCGACTCGACGATCGCCGGTACGTGCCGGCAAGACGCTACGGTTACGGTCGAAGACGCCAACCGCGAAGTCTATTCGAGGATCCGCCCGGGCGATCCCGCCACCGACGCGACGACGCGCACCTTCTTTAAGCGGATGTTCTTCGAGCCCAGCCGCTACGATTTCGCTCCTGTTGGACGGTATAAGATTAACCGCAAGCTGGGTCTGGAGATCCCGCAGGAAACGAAGACGCTGACCATGGAAGACGTCGTGGCGACCCTGCAATACCTTGTGCGCCTGCGCGGCGGCGAGGGCGTACTCGACGATATCGATCATCTGGGCAACCGGCGCGTGCGCGCCGTGGGCGAGCTGCTGGCGAACCAAGTTCGAATCGGACTGGTCCGCATGGAGCGCACCGTACGCGAACGGATGAACTTCAGGGACGAAGATCAACTTTCGCCGCAAAGCCTTGTCAATCCAAAACCCGTCAGCGCGGTCATCAAAGATTTCTTCGGCCGCAGCCAGCTCTCTCACTTTATGGACCAGATTAATCCGCTCGCGGAATTGACCCACAAGCGCCGCCTCAGCGCACTGGGGCCGGGCGGCTTGAGCCGTGAGCGCGCCGGCTTCGAAGTGCGCGACGTACACCCGACGCATTATGGGCGTATTTGTCCGGTCGAAACTCCCGAAGGGCCGAACATCGGGTTGATGGCTTCACTGGCCACCTTCGCGCATCTAAACGACTATGGATTCCTCGAAACGCCGTACCGCAAGGTGGAGAACGGCAGGGTCACGGACGAAATCGAGACCTTGTCCGCATACGACGAAGACAATTACACCATTGCGCAAGCGAATGCGCCATTGGAGAAGAACGGGCGCTTCACGAATCCGACCGTGCTGTCGCGTCATCGCGGCGACTTTCCGCAGGTCGTCCCTGCGCAGGTCGATTATATGGACATCTCTCCGCGGCAGATGGTGAGCGTCGCCGCGGCGTTGATTCCTTTTCTTGAGCACGACGACGCGAACCGCGCGCTCATGGGAGCGAACATGCAACGGCAGGCGGTCCCCTTGCTCAAGACCGAGGCGCCGTTGGTCGGCACGGGACTCGAGCACGTGGTCGCGAAAAATGCGGGCACGGTGGTGTGCGCCGAACGCGACGGCGTCGTCGAGTATGCCGACAGCGAGGTGATTCGGGTCCGGGTTTCAGACAAGAGGGCGGGAGATGCCAATCCATTCCGCACCGAAGAAGACGAATACATCCTCAAGAAGTTTGTTCGTTCCAATCAGAATACCTGCATCAATCAGCGGCCCATCGTCCGCAAAGGCGACACCATCAAGGCCGGAGACATCATCGCCGATGGCCCAGCGACCGATCAAGGCGAGCTTGCCCTGGGCAAGAACGTTTTGTGCGGATTTCTCGCGTGGGAAGGCTATAACTTCGAGGACGCCATCCTGCTGAGCGAGGACTTGGTGAAAGAGGACACCTTCGCCTCTATCCACGTCAACGTTTTCGATATGGAGGCCCGCGACACCAAACTCGGCCCCGAAGAGATTACGCGCGACATCCCCAATGTCAGTGAGGAAGCGCTCCGGCATTTGGACGAGGAGGGGATCGCACGCATCGGCTCGAAGGTCAAGCACGGGGACATCTTGGTCGGAAAGGTCACCCCGAAGGGCGAAACGGAATTGGCGCCCGAAGAAAAGCTGTTGCGGGCGATATTCGGCGAAAAGGCCGAGGACGTCCGCGATGGTTCGTTGACGGTGCCGCCCGGGGTGAACGGCGTAGTAGTCGACGTCCGCATCAGCAGTCGTCGCGATAAAACGGGCGATTCCGCATTGAAGAAGACCGTCAACGCCGAGGTCGCCAAGATCAAGCGGCAATACGACGATCGCATCAAAGAGGTGCGGACGACCTTCGTGACGTTGATGAAGGACGACCTCATGGGCTTGAGGGTCCAGGAGAACGTCGTCGACCACAGGACCGGCGAACTTGCACTCGAGAAGGGTAAGAAGCTCAAAGTGTCCCAGCTTAACGATGTCGATTACGGCGTGCTGGCCCGCCTGAGCATCGAGAACAAAGCGATACAGAGAAAGTTCACGCGGCTCGTGAACATGGCGGCGATGGAAGAAGCCAAGCTAATTGCCTTCCGCGATACGCGGATTAACAATCTGCGCAAGGGCGATGACCTGCCGCCCGGCGTCATCAAGCACGTCAAGGTGTATGTCGCGACCAAGCGCCGCATGTCCGTCGGCGATAAAATGGCCGGCCGCCATGGCAACAAGGGCGTTGTCGCCAAGATCCTTCCCCGCGAAGATATGCCCTTCCTGCCGGACGGCACCCCCCTTCAAATTCTCCTGAATCCGCTGGGCGTCCCCTCGCGGATGAACGTGGGCCAGCTTCTTGAGACTCAACTCGGCTGGGCCGTCAGCGTCTTGGGCCTCAAGGTGATCACGCCTGTTTTCAGCGGGGTCACCGAGGAGGCGCTCCATGAATACGTAGAGCGCGCGGGACTTCCCAAATCGGGCAAGATTCGCCTGCGTGACGGACGCTCTGGGCAGGAGCTCTACCAGGAGGTCACCGTCGGTCAAATATATATGTTGAAGCTGAACCATCTCGTGGACGACAAAATCCACGCACGCGCGATCGGGCCGTATTCCCTCGTGACCCAACAACCTCTCGGCGGCAAGGCGCAGTTCGGCGGTCAGCGCTTCGGCGAGATGGAAGTGTGGGCGCTACAGGCCTACGGCGCGGCGTATACGCTGCAGGAACTGCTCACGATTAAATCGGACGATATCCAAGGGCGCACGCGCGCCTACGAAGTGATAGTCAAGGGCGAGCGCGAAGTCGAGCCGGGCACGCCGGAATCGTTTAACGTGCTGGTTCGCGAGATGCAGAGTTTGTGTCTCGATGTCATCAAACTGGTCCAGGTTGACCATGCGCTCGAAGGCGAAGAAGACGAAGCATCTACGGAGGAATAGATGGTGTCAAAGTACATACCTACGACCGGCGACCGATTCAGCGCCCTCCAGATTCGACTGGCTTCGCCCGAGGTGCTGCTCGGGTGGTCGTTCGGAGAGGTCAAGAAGCCGGAAACGATCAACTACCGCACCTTCAAGCCTGAAAAAGACGGGCTGTTCTGCGAGCGCATTTTCGGTCCTGTAAAGGACTGGGAATGCGGTTGCGGTAAATACAAAAAGGTCAAACACCGGGGCATTACCTGCGACCGCTGCAGCGTGGAGATCACCGAGAGTAAGGTTCGCCGCGAGCGCATGGGGCACATCAAACTCGGTGTACCCGTAACGCACATCTGGTTCTTCAAGACGACCCCGAGTTGCATCGGGAACCTGCTCGACCTGTCGATCCGCGCCCTGGAGCGGGTCATCTATTTTGAAAATTATATCGTTATCGACCCCGGCGATACGACGCTTGAGAGAATCCAGACGCTCACCGAAGACGAATTCCAGGACGCGAAGGTCGAATTCGGCGGAGATCGTTTCGTGGCGAAGATGGGCGCCGAAGCCATCCGTATGCTGCTTGAAGAGATCGACATCGATCTCCTAAGCGAAGAGCTCCACGCTCAGTTCAAAAACACAACGTCGATACAGGGCCGGACAAAGGCGATTAAGCGGCTCAAAGTGGTCGAGGCGCTACGCAAGTCCGGCAACCAAGCAACGTGGATGGTGCTTGACGTGATTCCGGTCATCCCGCCGGATCTGCGTCCTCTGGTACCGCTCGAGGGCGGACGCTACGCCACTTCCGACCTGAACGACCTCTACCGCAGGGTGATCAATCGCAACAACCGGCTTAAACGCCTCATCGAGCTTCGCGCGCCGGAGGTCATCCTCCGGAACGAGAAACGCATGCTGCAGGAGGCTGTGGACGCCCTGTTCGACAACGGCCGCCACGGGCGGACCGTATTGGGAGCGGGCAACCGGCCGCTCAAATCCCTCAGCGACATGCTCAAGGGGAAACAGGGGCGCTTCCGTCAGAATCTGTTGGGGAAGCGCGTGGATTACTCCGGCCGTTCCGTTATCGTGGTCGGGCCTCAACTCAAGCTAAACCAGTGCGGTCTTCCCAAACAAATGGCCCTTGAATTGTTCGAGCCCTTCATCATCTGCGAGCTCAAGGAGCGCGGCACGGCCACAACGATTAAGGCAGCCAAACGCGTCATCGCGCAGGGCAGTACGGAAGTGTGGGACATCCTTGAGCGGGTCATTGAGGATCACTGCGTGCTGCTGAACCGGGCGCCCACGTTGCACCGCTTGGGCATTCAGGCCTTCGAGCCCGTGCTCATAGAGGGCAAGGCCATTCGATTGCACCCGCTGGTGTGCAGGGCCTTCAACGCTGACTTCGACGGCGACCAAATGGCCGTTCATATCCCGTTAATGCCCGCGGCACAGCTCGAGGCACGCCTCCTCATGCTTTCCACGACGAATATTTTCTCCCCGTCCAATGGCCGGCCGATTGTCACGCCCAGCCAGGACATCGTCCTCGGTTTGGCGTGGCTGACCAAGGCGCGCGCCGGTGTGAAGGGGGAGTGGCAGCCGGACTGGGTAGACGAGAACGGCACGGTGACGAATCCCGGCAAAGTGTTTGGCGATGAACATTCCGTTCTGTTGGCGCACGAGATGGGACAGGTCGACATACACGCGCGGATCAAATTACGGTCGGACGGCGAGATTATCGACACGACAGTGGGCCGCGTGATCCTGTCGGAGTTGCTTCCGGACGAGATTTTTGTCCGGGACGTGAACGAGGAACTCGACGGGACCACGATCGGCGACGTCATCGCCCGCTCCTACTCAGACCTCGGCCACTCGAAGACCATCGAAATACTCGACGCGCTCAAGGTAGCCGGGTTCAAGTACGCCACCCTCTCCGGAGTGTCCATCGCCGTCTGCGATATGCTGATCCCGACGACGAAGGCGGCGATGCTGAAGAAGGCCGAAGACGAGGTGATGCGCATCGATGAGATGTATCAGAACGGTCTCATCACCGAGGGCGAACGGTACAACAAGATCATCGACCAGTGGACCACGACCTCAGAAGAAGTCGCATCGGAAATGATTGACGCCATCGCGGAGAACGACCAAGGCTTTACCGGCATTCACCTGATGTATTCATCGGGCGCCCGCGGTTCGAAGAACCAGATCCGCCAGCTGGCGGCCATGCGCGGCCTGATGGCCAAACCCTCCGGCGACATTATCGAATCGCCTATCAAATCCAATTTCCGCGAGGGGCTCTCCGTAGTGGAGTACTTCATCTCCTCGCACGGCGCCCGGAAAGGTCTGGCCGACACAGCACTCAAAACGGCCGACGCGGGCTATCTCACGCGCCGCCTGGTCGATGTGGCACAGGACGTCATCGTCGAGGAGTACGACTGCGGGACCTTGTCCGGAGTGACGATCGAAGCCCTGATGGACGGCGCCGATGTGATCGCGCCCTTAAAAGAGCGCATCGTCGGTCGCCATGCGCTGGACGACATCACCGTGCCGGACATGGATGAACCGATCGTCCGCGCGGGCGAAGAAATCACCGAGGAGAAGGCCGAACTCATCTTCGATAAGGGCCTGCCGTTGGTGACGATTCGGTCCGTGCTTACCTGCCAGTGCAAGCGCGGCGTGTGCGCATTGTGCTACGGGCAGAACCTCGCCACCGGCAAGCTCGTGGAACGCGGAGAGGCCGTCGGCATTATCGCCGCGCAGTCCATCGGCGAACCCGGCACGCAGCTGACAATGCAGACCTTCCATATCGGCGGCGCCGCCAGTCGGCAAGTGGAGGCAAACGAGATTAAGATGCCCGAGTCCGCCGTCATCGAATTCAACAACGTGCGTACGGCCGTCAATCGCGATGGCAAGACCGTCGTCGTCAACCGCGGCGGCGAGCTCCGGTTGGTGGGCAAAGAGGGCCAGGAAATTCAACGCTTCCCCACACCGGCGGGCTGCCGGGTATACGCCGAGAACGGCGAGAAACTCCGTAAAGGCCAGGTACTGTTCGAGTGGGACCCGTACAACGTGTCTATCATGGCCGAGGCTGCCGGCACGATCCATCTCGAGGGGATGGTGGAAGGCGTGACAATGCGCGTAGACGTCAACCCCGATACCGGCCTTCAAGAATTCGTTGTGACCGAGCACAAACAGGATCTCCATCCACAGATCACCGTGCTCGATGCCAAGAAAAAAGAAGTCCTTGGCTATGCGACGGTGCCGGCCAAGACCCACGTCCTCGTGAAAGACGGCGACAAGGTCAAGGCGGGCGATCTCTTGGCGAAGACACCACGTCAATTTAGCAAGACAAAGGACATCACGGGGGGCCTGCCCCGCGTCGCGGAACTCTTCGAGGCGCGCCAACCGAAGGACCCCGCCATCATCAGCCACATCGACGGCATCGTCGAGCTGGGCGGCACGACAAAGGGCATGCGCAAGGTAAAAGTGATTCCGCCGGTGGGCAAGGAACGCGAATACACGATTCCCCCCGGAAAACACCTCAACGTGCAGACCGGCGACCGGGTCATCGCGGGTCATTTGCTGACCGACGGCCCCGTCATCCCCAAAGACATCCTCGAGGTGCAGGGCGAGGATGCGTTGCGCAAATACCTGCTCGACGAAGTCCAGCAGGTCTACCGTCTGCAGGGGGTGCGCACGAACGACAAGCACATCGAAGTCATCGTGAGGCAGATGCTCCGGAAGGTCAAAATCAAGGACGATTCGGGCGATACCGGCTTCCTTGCGCATCAAGAAGTTGATAAAGTCCGGTTCCAGGAAGAGAACGAGCGCACGCAAAGCAAGGGTGGACGTCCTGCCGAGGCAGTGCCCATCTTGCAAGGCATTACGAAAGCCGCCTTGAGCACGGAGAGTTTCATCGCCGCCGCCTCGTTTCAGCAGACCACGCGCGTCCTCACCGAGGCGGCCTTGTCAGGGAAGCGCGATTACCTGCGCGGGCTAAAGGAAAACGTGATTATCGGTCACTTAGTGCCCGCGGGTACCGGCGCCGCGTACTACCAAGAAACGCAAGTCGATATCAGGTCCGAGGCAATCGAGGATTTCTCCGAGGATCTAGAGATCGGGACGGGCGAAGGAAGCGAGCCGAAAGAAGAGGAAACGGCCGAAGCCTAAAGTACACGCATGATTTTGCGTCCTTCCCTCGGGCCCCAGGGTATCGCGCGTCTGGGTACCGGCGGCGAGAGAGTAGGCATGGCTTGCGGAAGTGACCTTCGAATCCTGTTTAGCTGTGTGAGAGGGGAACTAGAGGGGCTTCAATGAGACCGTTACGCGTGCCCAGTTCGTTTTTTGCGCTCATGCTTGCCGCGCCATCCATCGCGACACAGGCCGAGCTGGTCGATGCCGTCGTGGCCACGGTAGGCAAAGAGGTCATTCTCTACAGCGAGATCGTCTCAAGTATCGGATCCGAGCTGGAGAAGATCCGGAGCACGTCCACATCCCAGAGCGAATACGACCGCCGCGCCGACCAGCTTATCGACGATACGCTGGAAGAGGCTATCGAGAGTAAAATACTGCTGCGTGAAGCCCGGAAATTTTCCATCGAGGTAAGTGACGACGAGATCGAAACCCAAATCGACGCGCTTCGAAGCACCTTCAATAGCGATGAAGAATTTATGGCCGCGGTGCAGGCCGCAGGAGAATCGCTCAGCGATCTCCGCGAACGGAAGCGAAAGCAGCAGATGGCCCGGATCGTATCCGTCATAAAACTCAACTCCTTCCTGGATGAAATCATCGTATCCGAGGAAGACATTCTTCAGTACTACCAGGACCA
>SMVA01138160.1_pt1 | contig 15711 bp, 17 predicted proteins | sample 2456451 | NCBI WGS metagenome assembly SMVA01 (sample SAMN11095933, study PRJNA526329) | marine sediment metagenome | biome: Marine sediment; feature: Surficial sediment; material: Deep marine sediment; isolation source: Hadal surficial sediment | place: Pacific Ocean | collected 2014-05 | depth...
AAACCGGCACTACCAACGGCCCCACCGATGCCTGGTTTTCGGGTTACAACGCCGATGTGGTCGCCACCGCCTGGCTGGGGTTCGACCAAAACCTCTTGCTCGGAAAACGAGAGTTCGGCGGCTCCGCGGCACTGCCCATATGGATCGAGTATATGCAGGCCGCACTCGCTGACAGCCCGGTGCGGGACAGACCCATCCCCGAGGGTATCGTCAATGTGCGAATTGATCCCAAAACAGGCCTGCTCGCACAACCCGGACAAGCTGACGCCATCTTTGAATACTTCCGGGTGGAGAATGTGCCGACCGACCATTAGAGCGCGGGTATCCACCGCCTGGCACAGCGCGACTAGCTCAGCGGATAGTGCTCGGGTATAGGCTGGCGGGCCACGCCGCTGTCAACTGCCGCTTGCGCAACCGCTTCCGACACCCGCGACAACAGGCGCCTGTCCATCGGTTTGGGGATGATGTACTCACGGCCAAATTCAAGACTTTGCAGGCCGACAGCCGCCAGCACTTCCTCTGTCACCGGCTCGCGGGCCAGTTCACAGATTGAGTTGACCGCTGCGACTTTCATTTCCTCGTTGATACAGCTGGCACGCACATCGAGAGCACCGCGGAAAATGAACGGAAAACCCAGCACATTATTGACCTGGTTGGGATAGTCGGAACGACCGGTGGCAATAATCAAATCGTCACGGGTTGCCATTGCCAGCTCGGGTTTGATCTCCGGGTCCGGGTTGGAGCAGGCAAAGACCACGGGGCGCGGCGCCATGGACGCCAGCATATCCGCACTCAGCAGATCCGCACCGGAGAGGCCGACAAACACATCGGCACCGACGCAGACATCGGCGAGGCTATGCAAACTGGTGTCGTTGGCGAACTCGGCCTTGTATTCGTTAACACCTTCACGACCTACACAAATGACACCTCGACGATCCAGCATGAAAATGTTTTCACGCCTTGCACCAACACTCACCAGCAGGCGCATACAGGCGATCGCCGCAGCACCGGCGCCCAGGCAGACAATCTTGACCTCTGAGAGCACTTTTCCCTGTATTTGCAGAGCGTTGAGCAGACCGGCTGCGGTAACGATTGCAGTGCCATGCTGATCGTCGTGGAATACCGGAATATCACAGCGCTCTATCAGTTGCCGCTCTATTTCAAAGCATTCAGGGGCCTTGATATCTTCCAGGTTGATACCGCCAAAACTATCGGCGATCCTGGCCACGGTATCGACGAACTCGTCAACCTCAGTGGCATCCACCTCGATGTCCATTGAGTTGATGCCGGCGAAGCGCTTGAACAGAAGCGCCTTCCCTTCCATGACCGGCTTGCTGGCCAGGTGACCGATATTGCCGAGACCCAACACGGCAGTACCGTTACTGATGACGGCGACGAGATTACCCTTACCCGTGTAGCGGTAAGCTTCGAGTGGATTGGCATTGATGGCACGGCAGGGCTCGGCGACCCCGGGACTGTAGGCCAGGGCCAGGTCCCGCGGCGTTTCCGCGGCCGTGGTCAGCTCGATGCTTATTTTCCCCGGGGTGGGCAGCTCGTGATAATCCAGTGCTGCCTGCTTTAAATCCTCTGTCATTGCCTGATTACCGCTCTAAGGATTGTCCAGTAGTGAAAAAAAGCGCCGCTTCCGGAAGAAGGCGGCGCTTCGTGCTGGTCTTTTGTAATCGACTAGCTCTTGCTGCCCCGGTTGCCGAAACGCCTCTTGAAGCGATCGACCCGACCACCGGTATCGACGATCTTCTGCTTGCCGGTAAAGAACGGATGACACTGTGAACAAACATCAACGTGAAGATCTTTACACAGGGTCGAACGGGTCTTGATGACATTGCCACAACTACAGGTCGCTGTGATGTCGGCGTACTGGGGGTGAATATCTGCTTTCATTGCCTTGCTCCTTAGCTTTCAATGCCGCCACCCGATCTTTTGCCGGGCACCGCATGCTATTCAGGATAGTGGCCAGGCTAGAACACTGGCCAAAAAATAGGCGCGCATCTTAGCAGACGCAGCGCCAGACGCAAGGCCTGCGCGGTTTTATCGGTCAGGGCTGCTACACTTGCCGCCATGCCCATTTTGCGCCTCGCCATTCCCTCTCCCCTGCGCCAGTTGTTCGATTACCTGCCACCGCCGGAGGTCGAGCCCCGGCAATTCCAGCAACTGCGGCCCGGATGCCGCATCACGGTTCCGTTCGGGAACAGGCAGCTGTGCGGCATCCTGGTGGAAACCGTGGAACAGGCGGCGGTCGACCAGGATCAGCTACGCAATGCGATCAATATCGTCGACCCGGAGCCACTGATCAGTCCATCACTACTAGAGCTGTGTACCTGGGCGGCAAGCTACTACAAGTATCCGCTGGGAGAAATCATGGCGCTCGCGCTACCCACAGCCCTGCGCCAGGGCAAGCCTCACCTGCCCGACACCATCACCCGGTGGCGCCTCTCGGTCGCCGGCAAAGGCCTGCCGGAAGGGGCTTTGCGCCGGGCGCCCCGACAGGCCGAAATGATCGCCCTGCTACAGCGGGAAGCGAGCATGGATTCGGCAACACTCAAGCAACAGGGCATCAGCAGTGCCTGTCGAAAGCAACTGCTGGCCAAGGGCCTCGTTGAAACCTTCGAGACGCAGCCGGCAAGGTTTGAGCCCAGTTGCAAGCCGGGCCCAGAGCTCAACGACGAACAGCGCCAGGCGGTAACGGCGATCAGCGCCAGCCTGGGCGATTTTACCGCCGTTCTCCTGCAGGGGGTAACGGGTAGTGGAAAAACGGAGGTCTACCTGCGACTGATCGAACAGGTCATCACCGATGGCAAGCAGGCCCTGATTCTGGTTCCCGAAATTGGCCTGACACCGCAGACCATTGCCCGCTTCCAACGCCGCTTCGACGCGGAGATCGCAGTACTGCATTCAGGCCTGGCCGAGGGCGCCCGCCACCGGGCCTGGGAGGCAGCACGCAGCGGGCGGGCGCATATTGTCATCGGCACACGCTCAGCGGTATTCGCCAGCCTCGCCCACCCGGGCCTGATTGTGGTTGACGAGGAGCATGACAACTCATTCAAACAGCACGAGGGCTTCCGCTATTCCGCCAGGGATCTGGCCGTAAAGCGGGCACAGTTGGAGCAGGTTCCGGTGATACTTGGCAGTGCCACACCCAGCCTCGAAACCCTTCACAATGCGCTGGAGGGTCGTTACCAACGGTTTCTGCTGCAACAACGCGCCAACAGCAGCAAACTGCCGGCTGTAGAGGTGCTTGATATTCGCCACCGTCCCCTTCAGGCGGGCCTCTCGGAAGAACTACTGGCGGCAACCCGGACGCAATTGGATGCCGGCAACCAGGTATTGCTGTTTCTCAATCGAAGAGGTTATGCACATGCCTTGCAATGTCACGATTGCGGCTATGTTGCCGAGTGCCGCCACTGTGACTCAAGGTTGACCCTGCACCGCAGTGCCGGTGAGCTTCGCTGTCACCATTGCGACTGGCGCCAACGCATACCTTCCAACTGCCCCGAGTGCGGCAGTCGTTCTCTCAATACTCGCGGCGTCGGCACGGAACAGACCGAGGCCATGCTCCAGAACCTGCTTCCCCAGTATCCCCTGTTCCGGGTAGATCGAGACTCCATGCAGCGCCGCGGCGCCATGGAAGAGGTGTTACGCGCAGTCCAAACGGGTGCCCCCTGTATTCTGCTGGGAACCCAGATGCTCACCAAAGGCCATCACTTCCCGGATGTCACCCTGGTCGGCCTGCTGGATACCGATGGCGCCCTGTTCAGCCCTGACTTTCGCGGTCCTGAGCGGATGGGACAACTAGTGACCCAGGTTGGCGGCAGGGCCGGGCGAGCGGACAAGACCGGCAGGGTGATATTGCAAACCCACTATCCCGATCACCCACTGCTGCTCACCCTGCTCGAACAGGGTTACGCCGGGTTCGCTCTCAAATTGTTGGAAGAACGCCTCCAGGCAGGGTTCCCGCCCTACGGTCAACTGCTGTTGGTCCGCGCCGAGGCTCGCAGCATGGAGCAGGCAGAAGAATTCCTGCGCATTATCAAGCAACAGCTTGCCGGTGGCGACCAGGTTCACTATGTCGGGCCTCTGCCGGCTCCATTGCAGCGCAAAAGTGGGCGTTACCGCACCCAGTTGCTGGTAATCAGCAACTCCCGCTCGGCCGCGCAAAAGGCGGGCGACGCGATCGTCGGATTGGCGCAAACCCTTCCCCAGGCAAAGCGTCTGCGCTGGTCGCTGGACGTGGACCCACAGGACATGCTCTAGCCGAATACAGGTGGCCTTTGGGAGGCGATACGGGGATAATAGCCGGCCGCAAACAGCCCCGATCCAGATTCGATGAAGCAACACCTGAGTGAGCTTATTCAGCAGGCCGTTGAGGTACTGGTAAAAGACGGACAGCTGGGTAGTGATGTCACTCCCGCAATCCAGATTGACCGCACCCGCGACCCGCTACACGGCGACCTGGCCACGAATATCGCCCTGACCCTGGCGAAAGCAGCTGGCATGCCACCACGGCAACTTGCCGAACTAATTTGTGCCGCACTTCCCGCCTCCCCGAATATCGAAAAGACAGAGATAGCAGGGCCGGGCTTCATCAACTTCTTCCTCACCAAAGCCAGTAACACTGCTGTTATCACCAGCATCCTGGCCCAGGCACAGGATTTCGGCACCAACAGCTCGGGCCAGGGCCGCAAAGTGCAGGTGGAATTTGTGTCCGCCAACCCCACGGGCCCGCTACACATCGGCCACGGACGCGGTGCGGTTGTGGGAGACTGTATTGCCAACCTGTTGGAAGCCAGCGGCTGGGATGTCTCGCGGGAGTTCTATTACAACGATGCGGGCGCCCAGATCAATAACCTCGCCCGCTCGGTGCAGGCGCGCTGCAAGGGCCTCGGACCGGACCACAAGGACTGGCCCGCAGACGGCTACCGCGGCGATTATATAAAGGACATGGCCGAAGATTACCTGGCCGGTGCCCGTGTCGATGCAGAAGACCAGCATGTGAGCGCCGCCGCTGACCCGGAAAATCTGGACAGTATCCGGCAGTTCGCCGTGGCCTATCTGCGCCATGAACAGGATCTGGATCTGCAGGCATTCGGTGTCGACTTCGATGTCTTTTTTCTGGAGTCGTCCCTCTACGAATCAGGCGAGGTCGAAGCCACCGTACAGCGGTTGTTAGACACGGGGCACAGCTACGAAAACGACGGCGCCCTGTGGCTGCGAACCACAGATTTTGGCGATGACAAAGACCGCGTTATGCGCAAGAGTGATGGCGGCTACACTTACTTCCTCCCGGATGTGGCCTACCACTACAACAAATGGCAAAGGGGTTTTGGCAGAGTCATCAATGAGCACGGCGCCGATCATCACAGTACCGTGACCCGTGTGCGCGCCGGATTGCAGGCCCTGGAACAAGACATTCCCGAGGGCTGGCCCGAGTACGTGTTGCACCAGATGGTCACGGTGATGCGTGCGGGTGAGGAAGTAAAAATTTCTAAACGGGCCGGCAGCTACGTCACTTTACGTGAGCTTATTGACGAGGTGGGTCGCGATGCAACCCGCTTCTTCCTGGCAGCAAGGGCAACGAACTCTCAACTAACCTTCGATATCGACCTGGCCCTGTCCCAGTCCAATGACAACCCGGTTTACTACATCCAGTATGCCCACGCTCGCGCTTGCAGTGTGCAGAAGAAGCTGCAGGAAAAGGGTTTGTCCTGGTCTCGCGAATCCGCCATAAACAACCTGTCGCAACTGGGCGAGGAGAGTGAAAAAGCCCTCCTGCGGCGACTCGATCAATATCCCGAGCTGCTTGCGCAGGCGGCGGAGAAATCCGAGCCCCATGTAGTCGCCAATTACCTTCGCGAGCTGGCCGGAGATTTCCACAGCTGGTATAACGCACACAAGATGCTGGTCGATGATCAAGCCCTTCGAGATGCCCGACTGGCTCTCGCCGAGGCCGTCAGGCAAGTCATCGCCAACGGCCTGGGCATATTGGGCCTGTCTGCGCCAGTGAGCATGTAAATCGTGAACAGGGATTTTGCCAGCAAGCGCAAGCCGGCGACCAGGAGAATACCAGCACGCAGCACCCGCGGCGGGCAATCCCCGTCTCCCTGGGTCTGGTTTTTCGCCGGCCTGATGAGCGGGATCCTTGTGTCCGTTTTCAGCTGGCTGGCATTACGGCAACCCGACGTAATCGCCCTTGCGTCAAGCAAAATTTCGGCAGTAATTACCGATTCCTCTGATCCGGAGTCGGCCGGGCCACGTTTCGACTTCTACACCTTGTTGCCCAAACAACGGATAGATGTGGAGATAGACCCGGCGACTATCACGCAGCCAGGAGCGGCCCGAGCGAGCGACCAGTTTCTGTTGCAAGCGGGCTCGTTCAAGCAGGCTGAAGACGCCGACCGGCGCAGAGCCGAACTGATACTGCTGGGCCTGGATGCCCACGTCGAGGATACCACCGGTGATAATGGCCGCTGGCACAGAGTCTACATTGGCCCTTTTGAGTCGCGCTCAAAGTTGGCCAGGGCCCGCAGCCTGACGGCTCAACATGGGATCGACACGCTGTTACTGAGACGGCCCAGGCCCGGTCAGGGCTGAATGACCTTGATTTCGCCCCGACAGGCCCCATATCTGTCGGGCATAGCTGGAGATAGACCGTGGAACAATATCGAGGAACAACAATTCTATCCGTGCGACGCGGCAATCGTGTTGTCATAGGTGGTGATGGCCAGGTTTCCCTGGGCAATACCATCATGAAGGGAAATGCGCGCAAGGTCAGACGCCTCTATGACGACCAGGTCCTGGCCGGATTTGCCGGCGGCACCGCCGATGCCTTCACCTTGTTCGAGCTGTTTGAAGCGCAGCTGGAGAAGCACCATGGGCAATTGGTCCGCGCGGCGGTGGAGCTTGCCAAGGCGTGGCGTACGGAGCGCGCCCTGCGCCGGCTCGAAGCCCTGCTTGCCGTTGCCGACAAGAATACCTCGCTGATTATCACCGGCAATGGTGATGTGATTGAACCCGAGGACAATCTTATCGCCATCGGTTCCGGTGGACCCTACGCGCAGTCGGCAGCCATGGCCTTGCTGGATAACACGGAGCTCTCTGCTGCTGAAATAGTTGAGAAAGGCCTGAGTATTGCGGCTGATATCTGCATTTACACCAATCACAACCGCGTCATCGAAGAACTGGATTACACGCAGGATTGATATGTCGAACATGACACCGCGAGAAATCGTACACGAGCTGGACAAACACATCATCGGCCAGGACCAGGCCAAGCGCGCTGTCGCCATTGCACTGCGCAATCGCTGGCGGCGCATGCAACTCAATGAAGAATTGCGCGCGGAAATAACCCCCAAGAACATTCTGATGATTGGACCCACCGGGGTGGGCAAAACGGAAATAGCACGACGATTGGCCCGGCTGGCCAATGCACCGTTTATCAAGGTAGAGGCCACCAAGTTCACCGAGGTGGGGTATGTCGGCCGCGATGTAGATTCCATCATTCGCGACCTGGTGGATGTATCCGTAAAAATGCTGCGAGAGCAGGAGATAGACAAGGTGCGCTTTCGCGCTGAAGAGGCCGCAGAAGAGCGCTTACTCAATGTCCTGTTAACCCCCGCCCGCCAGGACGAGTCCCCGGCATCCAGCGATTCTACGACTCGCCAGCTGCTGCGTAAAAAATTGCGCGAGGGTGAGCTGGATGACAGGGAGGTTGAAATTGAGCTCAGCAGCAGCTCCGGCGGCGTCGAAATTATGGCACCGCCCGGCATGGAAGAGATGACCAACCAGCTACAGAGCATGTTTTCCAACCTGTCGGGGCAACAAACCAAAACTCGCAAGGTGACGGTAAAAGCTGCCTTCGTCCAATTATGCGATGAGGAAGCCGCCAAGCTGGTCAATGAAGACGACCTCAAGCAGCGCGCACTGAACAATGCTGAGCAAACCGGCATCGTTTTTCTCGATGAGCTCGACAAAGTGGCGAAACGCGGAGAGACAAGCGGCGCAGACATTTCCCGTGAAGGTGTGCAGCGCGACCTGCTGCCATTGATCGAAGGCTGCACCGTAAGTACCAAGTACGGCATGATCAAGACCGACCATATACTCTTCGTCGCTTCGGGCGCCTTTCATTTCTCCAAACCCTCGGATTTGATACCCGAGCTGCAGGGGCGATTACCCATTCGGGTAGAGCTGGACGCCCTGAGTGCCGGCGACTTCGAACGTATACTGCAGGAACCCGATGCCTCCCTCACCGAGCAATACCAGGCTTTGCTGGCGACGGAGGGCTTGCAGGTGAATTTTACCGAGGAAGGCATCGCCCGCATCGCCGAAATTGCCTGGCAGGTCAATGAGAGTACCGAGAATATTGGGGCTCGCCGACTGCATACGGTCATGGAACGCTTGCTGGAAGATGCCTCATTCAACGCGACTGACAGCAGCCTGCAAAAGCCGACGCTGACTATCGATGCCGACTATGTGGACAACCAGCTGGCAGAATTAAGTCGGGACGAAGATCTGTCCCGCTTTATACTCTGAGCCTGTTATGTCGATTCCCTCAACCATCAAGTTGCACAAGCAATCGCGGATACTGGAACTGCAATACGGGAACGAACAACGCTACAAACTGAGCTGTGAGATGCTGCGTGTCTACTCTCCCTCCGCCGAGGTGAGTGGTCACGGGCCGGGCCAGGAGGTTCTGCAAACCGGCAAGAAAAACGTTTCTATCAAGGAGATCAAGCCGGTGGGCAACTACGCCCTGCAGCTATGCTTCGACGACGGCCACGATACCGGCATATACAGCTGGGACTACCTGCGAGACCTCTGTGAACATCAGGACGCCCGGTGGGATGACTACCTGCGCCGGCTGCAGGAAGCGGGCGCCGGCCGCGACCCGGATGTTCAGGTCGTGCGAATCGACCTGTAGGGCTACAATGGGTTAAATACAAGGTACTGGACCCTCTATGAGCGAGGAAAACAAGACACACTTCGGCTACCAGAAAGTAGACCGCGGCGCAAAGGCAGGGCTGGTAGCCAATGTCTTTCACTCGGTTGCCAGCCGCTATGACCTGATGAACGACCTGATGTCGGCGGGCATTCACCGGGTCTGGAAGCGTTTCACAATCGAAGTTAGCGCCGTGCGACCGGGAGACCGGGTATTGGATATCGCTGGTGGCACCGGCGACCTCACCGCGCGCTTCTCCAGGCTGGTGGGCGCCGAAGGTGAAGTCGTGTTGGCCGACATTAACGATTCGATGTTACAGGTCGGACGCGACAAGCTGATCGATAGCGGCTTCCATGGCAACATTGAGTATGTGCAGGCGAACGCCGAGCGACTACCTTTCCCTGACAATCATTTCGACATCGTCAGCATTGCTTTCGGTCTGCGAAATGTTACCGATAAGGAAACTGCCCTGCAATCAATGTTGCAGGTCTTGAAGCCCGGTGGGCGGCTGCTGATATTGGAATTTTCCAAGCCCGGCAATGAACTCCTGAGTTCGGCATACGACACCTATTCTTTCAAGATTCTGCCGGTGCTGGGCAAGCTTGTCGCCGGCGACAGCGACAGTTACCAGTACCTGGCCGAGTCCATTCGCATGCACCCGGACCAGGAGACCCTCAAGGAGATGATGGAGATCGCAGGTTTTGCCCGTTGCGAATATTTCAACATGACCGGTGGCGTCGTTGCCCTGCACAAGGGCACCAAGCCCTGACATGAAGATGATCAATCCCACGGTCCACACAGCCGCCATCGCGACCCTGGAAATAGCGGTCAACCGGGCACTGGAACTGGACCCCGCCGGCAGCGCGCAACTTGCCGCCCTGCAAGGTGATGTCTTCCAGTTCAGTTGCCTCAGCCCCGAATTGGACATTTTTCTCGCCGCGGACGGCAATCGCCTGAAACTTATGGGTTATTGGGAAGGCGAAGTCACTACCGTCATTCGCGGCAAGGCCTCCGATTTTGCCGACCTGGCCACAGCGACAGACCCGACCGCCGCCCTCATCAATGGCAATCTTGAGCTGCAGGGAGACAGTGCCCCACTCATCGAGTTGCAAAAAATACTCGCCAACCTGGATATGGACTGGGAAGCTCCGCTGGTGAATGCTTTTGGCGATATAGCCGGCCACCAGTTTGCACAAGCCTTGCGCGGGCTCTTCAGTTGGGGCCAGCAGGCGTCGGCCAGTTTTTTGCGCCAGTTGGAGGAGTTTATTCACGAAGAGGCCCGGCTGGCGCCGCCGCGACTGGAGGTGGAGGACTTCTACCAGGATGTGCAGCAACTCACCCAGCGGGTAGATCGCCTGCAGGCGCGAATACGAAAGCTGGCCGTCAAACGCCAGCCCGAGGTGGACTGAGCCGTGTCGCGGATACTACGCATTGTTAAAATTGTTCGGGTAGTCGTTCGCTATCGTCTTGACAGCTTTATCGACCTGCAGCGCCTGCCCCGCACCCTGCGTCTGCTGTTCAGGCTGGGACCCTGGCGACTGGTGCCCCGGGGCGAGTACAGCCGCGGCGAGCGCTTGCGTTTGACACTGGAGGAGCTGGGACCGGTATTCATCAAGTTCGGCCAATTGCTCTCCACCCGTCGCGACCTGCTGCCAACTGATATCGCCGACGAATTGGCAAAACTACAGGATGATGTGCCCCCCTTCGACAGTGCCGAAGCCACAGCCATCATAGAACGCGCGCTCGGCCAACCCGTCGATGAACTTTTCGCAGAATTCGACACCACTCCAATGGCATCTGCCTCGGTTGCACAGGTACACCCGGCAACCCTGAAAACTGGCGAGGAGGTTGTCGTCAAGGTAGTACGACCGGATATCGAACCAGTGATACGCCAGGACATCGCCCTGCTGTATACGCTGGCCCGTTTTATCGCCCGCTACTTTCCGGATGGGCGCAGGTTGCGACCGGTCGAAGTTGTGTCGGACTACGAAATCACCATTCTCGACGAACTGGATATGCAGAGAGAGGCCGCCAACGCCTCACAGTTGCGACGTAACTTCACCGACAGTCCGCTGGTTTATATTCCGGAAATCTACTGGGACTACACGCGCCGCAATGTACTTGTCATGGAGCGTATCTACGGCATTCCAGTCACCGATATGGAGACGCTGCGAGAGCGGGGCACCGACCTGAAGTTGCTCGCGGAAAGAGGTGTGGAAATATTTTTCACGCAGGTTTTTCGCGACAGTTTCTTCCATGCCGACATGCATCCCGGCAATATTTTCGTCGATCTAACCGATCCCGCCAACCCCAGCTATATCGCTGTGGACTGCGCAATCATCGGCACTCTCAGCGATTCTGACCAGTATTACCTGGCACGCAATCTGTTGGCTATTTTTCACCGGGATTACCGCGAGTGCGCCCAGTTGCATGTTGAGTGTGGCTGGGTTCCCCCGGGCACGCGGGTGCAGGACTTCGAATCCGCCATGCGTGCAGTGTGCGAGCCTGTCTTCGAAAAACCGCTTGCGGAGATCTCCTTCGGCCAGCTACTGATCTATCTTTTTCAGACGGCGCGCCGCTTCGATATGGAAGTGCAACCCTCACTGGTGTTATTGCAGAAGACCCTGCTCAACATAGAAGGATTGGGGCGGCAGCTCTACCCACAGCTGGATCTGTGGACAACAGCCCAGCCATTCCTGGAAAACTGGGTGGCGGAGCGATACTCGCCCCAGGGCATATTCGAACGGCTACGCCGCACCGCCCCCTCCTGGCTGGAGCAACTGCCACAGCTGCCCGAGGCGCTTATAGAAAACCTGCAGCACAACCGCAAGCTGGAAACCCAGAGCCTGGACCAGCGGCAGCGGCTGGATGCACTACAGGGACAGTTACAACGGGAAGACAGCAGGCGCAAACGCCTGGTCATCGCCATGCTGGTATTCGGCGGTGCCGCCGCTACCGCCTTTCCCGAGGGGCTGGAGACGATGTCGCGGTGGCCTTTGCTGAGTTGGGGCCTGCTGGTCACGGGCTTTTACCTGTTGTGGCCGCGCCGCCAGCCCTGATCACATCATTGGTACCCCTGCCCCCGGCTATGCGATAATCCCAAGCCCTGGAGAGCAGCATCTAATGACGACAGCAACCGGCATTGTGGAGAACATCAAGTGGAACCCCCAGGGATTGGTCCCCGCCATCGCCCAGGACAGCAGCAGCGGAGAGATCCTCATGCTCGCCTGGATGAACAGCGAGGCCCTGCAGTGCACCATCGAAGAGGGTCGGGCGGTCTATTGGTCCCGCTCACGTCGGGCGTTGTGGCATAAGGGTGAAGATTCCGGTCACGTGCAGATCGTCAAGGAACTGCGCCTGGACTGTGACCGCGATACAATACTGATGCAGGTGGAGCAGCGGGGTGGGATCGCCTGCCACACGGGTCGCCGGCACTGTTTTATGTACAAGTTTGACGATGGCACATGGCAATTGTGCGAGCCGGTGCTCAAGAATCCTGACGATATTTATGGGCAGCCGTCGTGAACGATGTATTGAAAGAGCTAGAGCTTGTATTGGAACAGCGGCGACAGGCCGACCCTGAACAGTCTTATGTCGCCAGTTTGCACGCCGCCGGGCTTAACAAGATACTCGCAAAGGTGGGCGAAGAGTGCATAGAGACTTTACTGGCCGCGAAGGACGTACAGGGCGATGAGGGCAAGCAACAGTTGATTGGCGAAACAGCCGATCTCTGGTTCCACAGCCTGGTCATGCTGTCGCATCTCGGTCTTGACAGCCAGCAGGTGCTGGCTGAGTTGGAACGACGCTTTGGCCTGTCCGGACTGGATGAAAAAGCGGCGCGGAAACAGACAACTTGATAAATCTAAGCTAGGGAGAACACAATGGGCATCGGTGGTATCAGTATCTGGCAATTACTCATCATTCTCGCAATCGTGGTGATGCTTTTCGGCACCAAGCGCTTGCGCACAATGGGCAGCGACCTGGGCGCGGCGATCAAGGGCTTTCGCAGCTCCATGACCAACGAAGAACCGGACTCACCCACGGAAGAGCCCGAGGGCGATTCTGCGCAGCTCAAAGAGCAGTCGGACAAAAACGAGTAAGCCGGGCTGACGTATGTTCGATATCGGATTTTCCGAACTGGTGCTGGTGGCTGTGATAGGCCTGCTGGTTCTTGGGCCCGAACGCCTGCCGGGCGCCATCCGCACAGGCAGCCTCTGGCTGGGCAGGTTGCGTCGCAGCTTCAACAACATCCGCGCCGAGATCGAACGCGAGATCAATGCCGACGAAATCCGCCAGGACCTCCACAACGAGGGCATCATGGAGAGCCTGAAACAAGCGCAGAAAGACCTTCGCAGTGGACTGGAAGCCGCCGATGAAAGCGCAAGTATCGGCACTCTGACTGACGACAAAAGCACAATCAGCGACACCGACAAGCCATGAGTACCGAGCAGGAATCAGAGGATACGCCGCAACCGCTGGTGGCTCATCTCACCGAGCTGCGCGATCGATTGCTGCGTTGTGTGCTCGCGGTATTACTCATTTTCTGTGCGCTGTTTGCATTTGCCAACGACATCTACAGCTACGTCTCGGAACCCCTGCGCTCTCTCCTCCCGGAAGGATCGATGATGATCGCCACTGAGGTAGCATCTCCTTTCCTGACACCGTTCAAATTGACCATGGTGGCCGCAGTTTTCCTGGCTATACCTTATATTCTCTTTCAACTGTGGAGTTTCGTGGCTCCTGGCATGTACCGCAATGAAAAGCGCCTGGCCATACCTCTGCTGGCTTCCAGTGTGCTGCTTTTTTATGCGGGGGCCGCGTTCGCCTACTATGTTGTCTTTCCACTGATCTTCAGTTTCTTTACCAGTGTCGGACCCACTGATGTCACCATAATGACCGATATCAACCACTACCTGGATTTTGTACTGAAGCTGTTCTTCGCGTTTGGTCTCGCCTTTGAAATTCCCATAGCCGCAATAATTCTCATCAAAGCGGGGGTCGTTACCGCTGATGACCTCGCCAGCAAGCGGCCCTACATTATCGTTGGTTGTTTTGTGCTGGGAATGTTGCTGACACCCCCAGACCTGATTTCCCAGGCGCTGCTTGCCATTCCCATGTGGCTACTGTTTGAAGTCGGGGTCTGGTTCGGGCGCATGCTCACTCCGTCTGAGGCAGACGAAAGCTCGCCGTAATCGCCGCGTGGTCAGACAAGCGCCTCCAGACACCACCGCGCAGTAAACGCGCCTCCTCCAGCTGCAATCCTCTGTAGTAAATCCTGTCGACGCGTAGTAACGGCATTACCGCGGGGAAGCTACGGGCCGGGCGGCCACTTTTCCCGGCGATCACTTCATGGAAGCCAAGCTCCCTGCGTATCACCTTGTCTGACTGCATGCGCCAGTCATTGAAATCACCGGCAATAATCACTGGCTCTTTGGCACTACAGCGTTCACTGACCAGTTGTTGCAGCTTGTGAACCTGGTAGCGACGCTCGCGGGCCAACAGGCCCAGGTGTGCACAGATCAGGGTGATACCGTTTTCCAGGCGCCCGTATAACAGGCCGCGACTGGAAAAATTCCAGCGGCTGATATCGTGGTTCTCCCACTCACTAAAGGGGTACTTGCTGAGGATTGCATTGCCGTGATGGCCATCATCGACAATGGCATTCCTGCCGTAGGCATAGTGGGACCAGGTGCGGTCTGCCAGAAACTCAAACTGGCTCTCGGTGTTTTCAAACTGGTTCTTGCCGTAACCCAGGCGGTGACCGACAACCTCCTGCAAAAAACAGATATCAGCGTCGACGCTGCGAATGGCCTTGCGCATATCATTGAGCAGAAAGCGGCGATTGCTGGCACCGAAGCCCTTGTGGATATTGTAGGAACAGATTCGGAAAGTCTGGGGTTTCATTTCACATCCAATAGCGAAGAATATACCAGAACCAGGAGCCCAGGCTGGGTGAGGGAGTGTGTTCGAGACGAAGCTCGTGGCTGATTTCACAGTCTGCCACCACTACCTGCTCCAGGGCTAGCACGGTGTCCCGGGACCTGATGACAACATCCAGTTCGAGATCATGCAGGGTACTACGATAATTCCAGTTGCTGCTACCGACGATAGAAAAATCATCGATCAACAGCGCTTTGGCATGGAGCACACCCGCCTGGTATAGAAAAATCCGCGCTCCCGCACGTAGCAACTCCCGATAGTAGTGGCTACTTAAACCCGGGAACATGGCCACATCACTCTGCCCGGGCAACAACAAGCGAACATCCCGGCCGTTCCGGCAGGCCCGCAAAAGTGCGCGTCGGAACTTCGCAGTGGGTGCAAAGTAGGCACTTACTAACCAGACGCGCCGCGCCGATCCTGCCACCTTCCGCGCCACAAACCGATTCTTGAGCCGCCGCGCCCGCTGGCTGCGGTTACTCAGGTAGCGGGCGATGAAACCGCGGTGAAAGCGCGGGCCCTGCGCCTTCCACATGCGATCAAAGCCCTGTACCAGTGATTCGACCTCGGCGCCCTGCAACTTCATCGCATAATCCCGCCAACCCCGGCCCCCGGCAGAAATCGCCAGGTGATCCGCACTGATGTTAAAACTGCCCACCCAGGCCGTTGTGCCGTCTACCGTGCACAGCTTGCGGTGATTTCTGCGATTAATATTGAGCAGGAACAGCATGGATTTGTACATCCATCCACCCCGCTGCCGCGACCAACGGAAGGCCCCGGTAAACCAGGGCAAGGGATTGTGTATCTGCACCGGCACTCCG